>WNGF01020822.1_pt1 | contig 12412 bp, 7 predicted proteins | sample 5400641 | NCBI WGS metagenome assembly WNGF01 (sample SAMN13153371, study PRJNA577476) | soil metagenome | isolation source: 80 cm soil or saprolite under grassland replicate 2 | place: USA:California | collected 2016-06-15
TCAGGCGGCGACGCTCGCGCGAGGGAATTTCGAATTCGGCGTCGAATGGGGCAAATTGATCTTCGCGTGGTGGGATGAAGGCGTGTCGCAAAGCTGGCGGGTGACGGCTTACGAAATTGATCGGGGCGAATTGCGGTTGCAGGCGACCCGCGGGATGGCCCGCGAGACGACCCTGTTGACTTTGCGCGACCCGGCTAAATGGCGTGAAATGCGCGAACGTGAAAACCTGACGCCCGGCGAGCGAAGGAAAAGTTACGCTGAAACGCTCTCGCGCCTGATTACGAAGAGTTTCAACGGGACAAGGGTCGGGCGCGTGACCACAGGCTCCAGCCGGTCGCGTTCTGGCGTGGGCCGGCACGCGAGGCTCGTCTTGAAATCGGACGGCCAAACGGTCCTGGCGATCGGCGTCGGCGAAGCCGAATCACAGGCCGGCGTTGACGGCATAGTAGCCGCCGGCTTGGTGAGCCTGGCGGCGTTCAACGAAAAACGAGACGGGAAAGATCGGGCGAAGCGTTTATGGTTCTGCCTGCCGAAAGGGCGCTCGCAAACGGCGATTGAGCGAGTGACGCTTCTCGACGTTTCGCATCTGGGCGCGCAAATAGAATGCTTCGAGGTCGACGAGGGCGGCGAAGAGATGATCGGCGTCCGTCCCGTCACACAGGACGAACTGCTCAATTCTCACCCTCGGGAAGTGATCTGGCCCGGCGCTTCAACGCCGGATGAGAGGTGGCGTGAACGAATAATCAATCTGGCGCCCGATTTGATTGAAACGCGGCGAGACTTGAGGAGTGGCCGCGAACGCTTTGAGATCAAAGGCCTGGAATTTGCCCGCCTGAGCGCGGGCGGGCAGGCGAAATTCGGAGTGGTCGGGGGGAGTTCCGAAGGCGAGGCAAATCTGGTAGCCATGACTGAATCAAATTTCTGCGAACTTGAAAGTCTCGTACGGGAAATCGTCCGCTATCGTTCGGCTGATTGTCTCGACCGCCGACATCCGTTCTATTCGTTGCGCGCCGAGGCATGGTTGGAATCGCTGCTGCGCCGCGACATTCGCCGGCTCGACGCCACGTTCGATGAGCGTTTCGTCTATTCGCAAATTCCGGCCTGGCGGGCCGATGAGCGTTCGGTCATCGATCTTTTGACCGTAAATCACGATGGCCGCCTGGCCGTGATCGAAATCAAGGCGGCGGAAGACCCTCAACTGCCCTTACAGGGGACAGATTACTGGCTGAGAGTCGAACAGGGGCGCTTGCGCAACGAGTTCAAAAAGCGTGGGCTGTTTGAAGGCGTCGCCATCGCCGACCGATCGCCGCTGCTCTATCTGGTTGCCCCACGCCTTCGATTTCACCGGACGTTCCAGACTGTAGCGCAATGCGTCTCGCCGCGAATCGAGGCGTATCGGATTGGGGTCAACGCCAACTGGCGCGAAGGCGTAAAAGTTAACACGCGCGAAAGTATTAATGATTGCGGACCTTCGGATTGCGGATTGCGGATTGCGGATTGCGGATTTTTGGAATCTTGAGCCGCGCGGATTAACTATGTGGAAAGATGTAATGAGCAACCCAGAGAAAATTCAAAAGAACAATCCGGTTGCGGAAAGCGACAATCCGCAATCCGCAATCCGCAATCCGCAATCCGAAGATCCGCAATCCGCAATCCGCAATCCGCAATCAGAGAATCCGCAATCACAGGATGGGGTTCTGGTCATAGATAAACCCGAAGGTCTGACTTCGCACGACGTCGTGGCGCGGGTGCGGAAAATTCTCGGGACCCGCCGCGTCGGGCATGCCGGAACGCTCGACCCGTTTGCGACTGGGGTGTTGGTGGTCTGCGTAAACCGCGCGACCCGGCTGGTCCAGTTCCTGACCGGCGACGATAAGGAGTACGTCGCCACGATGCGGTTGGGGTTCGCGACCGACACCGGCGATCTGACGGGAACGCCGAAGACGCCTGTAACCGACGCCGGAAATATTACGTCCGAAAAGGTAATAGAGGCGTTTAGTCGTTTTCTAGGACCTATCAAACAGATTCCGCCGATGTATTCCGCGAAAAAGATCGGCGGAGTGAAGCTATACGAGATGGCGCGGCGCGGAGAAGAAATAGAACGCGCGCCAATTGCAGTGGAAATCAAAAAACTTGAACTGCTCGAGCCGGCTGCCTGTTCCGGAGGGGCGCAAGTGGACGCGCAAACCGCGCCCGATGAGTTTTCATTCCGGGTCGTCTGCTCGTCAGGGACTTATATCCGCGCGCTTGCCGAAGAGATCGGCGAGATCCTGGGCGTCGGGGCGCACTTGACGAGGTTGCGGAGAATCAGATCCGGGAATTGTTCACTCGACAGCGCCGTGACGTTGGAAGAGTTGGCCGACTTGGCGCGGTCGGGCCCCGAGCGTCGGGTCATGATCCCAATGGCCGATACGATCGCGATGCCCACGTTGCAAATTGGCTCTGAGGAGCGCGAACGCGTTTCTCATGGTCGTTCAATCGAACACCCGGAAGGAGGGCGGGCGGATTATACGAACGGAGCGCTCGCCAAACTCTGCGATAAAAAAAATCAACTCATCGCGATCGCCGAGTTCGATTCGAGCAAAACCCTTTGGCGTCCGAGAGTTGTACTGATAGATTGATCAGATTATAAAGCGATTTTGATGACGTCTATGATTGCAGGGAGCAGCCCTGTGATATACTTCAACCGCTAACTGAGGTAACCCGCTCAGGCCGTTGCGGTCACGAAACGTGAGACGGCCTGGACAATCGGATATGAAAACTGATTCAGGCCGTTAACCCCCAAAATAAACGGCGTTCCCCCTCTTCTTTAAGCTTTCCGGCCGCCAGGGCAGCCGGGGAACTGAAAGTCGAACCCACAACGGGCTGTTAATCTCCACCGGCACTGGGGACGGAGATGACGGCCAGGAGTAGCAGCCATGGCAGAGCAAGAAAACACCATGAGTCTCACCGAGATGCTCGAAGCTCATCGGCGCGAGCGCGAGCGCTTGGTCTGGGAAGGCACATTCCGGGAATACTTCGAGTTGGTCACGGCTAATTCACGTCTCGCTTCGCTCTCTCACGCCCGCATCTGCGACATGATTCTGGCGGCGGGGACCGAGAAAATCGCCGAAGGCACGCGAGACGAGCTCACGCGGTATAACTTTTTCAGCAGCGAGTTGTTCGGCATTGAGGAGTCGATCGCCAAGATTGTCGAGTATTTCAAGTCGGCGGCGCAGCGGCTCGAAGTCCGCAAAAGAATTCTGTTGCTGATGGGGCCGGTCGGCGGCGGTAAATCGACCATCGTCACCCTGCTCAAACGCGGGCTGGAGGATTGGGCGCGCGGCGACGGCGGGGCCGTTTACGGGATCAAGGACTGCCCGATGCACGAGGAGCCGCTGCACCTGATCCCTCTGGAATTACGGCCCGAGATCGAAAAGCATTACGGCCTCTACATCGAAGGCGAGCTCTGCCCACAATGCCGATATAACCTCGAACATGTCTACCAGGGGAGGCACGAAGACGTTTTCGTCAAGCGCATCGTCTTCTCCGAAAAAGATCGCATCGGCATCGGCACCTTCGCCCCGAGCGACCCGAAGAGCCAGGACATTACCGAACTGACTGGTTCGATTGACCTTTCGACGATCGGCGAGATCGGCGTCGAGTCGGACCCGCGCGCCTACCGCTTCGACGGGGAACTCAACATCGCCAACCGCGGGATGATGGAGTTCATCGAAATCTTGAAGGTCGACGAAAAGTTCCTATATTCGCTGCTGACCCTTTCGCAGGAACAGAACATCAAGACCGGGCGGTTCGCGCTGATCTACGCCGACGAAGTGATCATGTCGCACACCAATGAGAACGAATATAACGCCTTCGTCGGCAACAAGAAGTCCGAAGCCCTTCAGGACCGCATCATCATGGTCAAAGTCCCATACAACCTGAAGGTCACCCAGGAAGAGCGCATTTACGACAAGCTGCTCAAACAGTCCCAGGCTCTGCGCAACATTCACCTCGCGCCGAACACGTTGAAGATCGCGGCCATGTTCGCCGTCATGACGCGGCTCGAAGAGCCGAAGAAGGCCAACGTGGACATCGTCAAAAAGATGAAGCTCTACGACGGCGAGGACGTCGAAGGCTTCAAATCGAAGGACGTGCGCGAGTTGAAGGAAGAGACCGTCCGCGAAGGCATGGACGGCATCTCGCCGCGCTACATCATCAATCGGTTGTCGAACGCCCTGGTGCGCGACAACATCACCTGTATCAATCCGATCGACGCCCTGCGCGCGATCAGGGATGGGTTCGATCAGCACACCGGCATCACGCCCGATGAAAGAGAACGCTATCTGAACCTGATTGCGTCCGCCAAACGCGAATACGACAACATCTCCAAGACCGAAGTGCAGCGCGCCTTCGTCTATTCCTTCGAGGAGATGGCGAGGAACATGTGCAACTCCTACCTCGACAACGTCGAGGCCTATTGCAACAAGGAGAAGATCAAGGACCCGATCACCGAGGAAGAGCTCGAACCCGACGAGCGGCTGATGCGTTCGATCGAAGAGCAGATCGGCATCTCCGAAAACGCCAAGAACACTTTCCGTCAGGAGATCCTGATCCGCATCTCTTCATATTCGCGCAAAGGCAAGGCCTTCGAGTACAACTCCCACGAGCGGCTGAAAGAGGCCATCGAGAAGAAGATCTTCGCCGACCTCAAGGACGTCGTGAAGATCACCACCTCGACCAAAACGCCCGACGCCGACCAGTTGCGCCGCATCAACGAGGTCGTCGACCGCCTGGTCAAAGACCACGGCTACTGCCCGGTCTGCGCCAACGAGTTGTTGAGTTACGTCGGCACGCTGCTGTCGAGATAATCGGGACTCCCCGGCCATAAACGTATTCACCCGCATGGCTTAGGGCTGTGCGGGTGTTTTCACTAGGAGGGAAATATGGGCAATACAGTTAACACTGAGACTGCGGAACAATTGCCCGGCTTCGATTACGACGCCGAGATGGCCAGGCTAAGAAAGATCGCTGAAGAGAGGCCGACTCTGCGAATAATCAACTCGACCGAAACCAAACCCATTAAGGAATGGGAAGAGATGTACCCGGAGCTGTGGCTCCTGATTGAAGTCACGCGTGAAGACACTCACCAAATCTATGAAGGAAAGCTGATCGCCGCGGCGGAGAACTCGATCGAGTTTCTGGAAATAAAAAATGATTTGCGGAGGAAAGGGGCCATCAACTTGACGACGCGCGGCGTATTTCCTGGGCCGCAACCTATCGTCGTCCCAACTTTTGTAGTCTTGGACGCAAACAACCAACCCTTAACTGCGTAATTTCGCCGATGTCTCGTAGATGGCTGACATTTGACAAGAACAACCTGCCGATTGTGTCGATTCACATCAAAAGGGAGCGTTATACCGCGTTGGTTGACACCGGAGCGGGGATCAGCCTCATCGAGCCGCAGTTGGCTTTTGAGTTCGGGCTGCCTAAGGTTGGCGAGCATTTGATTCGCACTCTCGGCGGACGACAAACTTTCTGTCGAACAGTTGAATTACCGCCGGTTGGATTCGCCGGGTTGGAATTGCCGCCCTGTTTAGCGGTGGTTGATAGTTTGTCGCCGCTTCGCCTGAACATCAACTTTATTCTTGGTGTGAATGCTTTCGCCGGTCGCCGTCTTCAATTCGATTTCCTTGAGGGGCGCGTCTATATCATAGAGTGAGAGGTAATCATATATGTCTGTCCAACGCAACGATTGGTCACTCCAGCGAAAAGGCATTATTGACCAGGAACGCCACAAGGAGCGCATCAAAGATGCGATCAAAAAGAATCTCGGCTCGATCGTCTCGAACGAGTCGATCATCCTTTCGAACGGCCGCAGGACGGTCAAGGTGCCGATGCGCGCGCTCGACGAATACAAGTTTCGCTTCGATTACCGCAAGCGCAAACACGTCGGCCAGGGCGATGGCAACACCAAGGTCGGCGACGTCGTCGGCCGCGAGAACCAGCAAGGGCAAGGCCCTGGTCAGGCCGGAGACAGCCCGGGACAGGATTATTACGAGGCCGAGGTAGACATTGACGAGATCGCCGCGTTGATCTTCGAAGACCTCCAACTGCCCTTCCTCGAAGAGAAGTCGAAGCAGGCCATCCAATCGAAGACCACCAAGTTCACCGAGATCCGATAGCAATGATGGACGTTAGTGGATCGATGGGCGAGTTCAAGAAATACATCGCGCGCAGCTTCTTCTTCTGGATGGTTCGATTCCTGCGGACGAAATACGACAACGTCAAGATCGTCTTCATCAGTCACCACACCGAGGCCAAAGAGGTCACCGAAGAGCAGTTCTTCACGCAGGGCGAATCGGGCGGGACGGTGGTCAGTTCGGCCTACAGGCTCGCGCTCGAAATCATCGCCGAACGCTACCCGCCGAAGGATTGGAACGTCTACCCGTTCCATTTCTCGGACGGGGATAATTACTACTCCGACAACGAAGACGCGGTGAAGCTCGCCGACAAGATGATCGAGATTTGCAACCTGTTCGGCTACGGCGAGATCGGCGAGGAGGGCATGGCGACTTACCGCCGCAGCTCGGGCGCGCTGCTCTCGATCTTCAACGACCGCCTGCAAAACAAAGAGCGCTTCATCGGCGTGCGGATCGACGACAAAGAAGACGTCTACCCCGCGCTCAAGGAGTTCTTCGGCAAACGCGGCATCGAAGCCTGACGCGGTGAAATTACCGCGCGCGTAGGGGCGGGTATTCCCCAACCTTCACTATCGATCAGATTCAACAACGGTGTTGCCGCTTCTTTCGTACTTTGCATCAAGGTCTGCGCACGAAAGTTAAACTCTGGGCTTCGATACGACACCTTTTCAGCATCCTTGTTTTTAAATCCATGGAGGCCCTCTAGCGACATCTGGCTTCCCTCTATCGTCTTCAACTCGAATGAATTCCCCGTATTGAGAATTGCTGGAGCATTGCCCGTTTTAGCTGAACAGCATTGACAATAAAGGACTTATCCAGCTTCAGGGTCGCGGTGGGGCCTTCGCCATCCTAATTCAGTCTTGAAGTGGAATTGTTCGGTCGTCGCCCCATCAGACGACGCGGAGCAGATACGCGGCTCGCTGCATGCGCATATTAGTATTCCAACTTGCCGTCGTACATCATGTCGGCGATCTTGAAGCGCGTGTTAAGCTTGATGTTGGCCCCCATCTCCGCGTAGAAGCGCAGATAACCGCTCTCGGAATTGACGAACGGCTTCTCGTCGATGGTTCGAGGGAAAACAAATTTCGCGCCCATCCCATCCTTAATCGGGGCCATATACTCTTGCAGGAAAACACGCTTGCCGTCTTTGATTTCTAGGTAGGTGTTATTTTTCAGTGTGCTTGTAATGGCGCTGTTGAACAATTGCATCGCCTTGCCCGTGAATCGCTGATCGGTGGAATCGTAATCTACCGCCACGACGATCCATTGGTCCGATTTCTGATCGGCGAATGCGCGCAACCTCTCCACCAGTTGCGGGTTTTTCATTCCTACACTGCGAGCGAACGCCTGACGGATCGGCTTTGCGGAGAGCAATCGAATCCGAAAATTCAGGTTGATGGCCTGATTGTATGCGCCTTCTGTAGATCGGGAGACGCTTGACACTCCCTGGTTGGTTGGAGAGTAAACCATCTCCGAAGTGTTGGTTTCAGTCTGCGTCTGCCCCCAGGGAGAATCGTTCAGCATCTTCTGGACTTCTTTCTCATTCCATTCATCCCAAGGTTTCGTCTTCTTTTGCGCTCCGGCGGCGAGGACAAAAGCGAAGACGAACATAAGTGTGATTGCGAGCTTCTTCATGATCTGTCTCCGGGGTGAATTTTTCAGCGTGTCGAAAGCGAAGAGGGGAGTAGCGCAGTCCGGAGACCGCGCTACTCCCCATCAATGAGAGGAACGATAATCAGAAGTTGAAGCGGCCGACGAGCTGAATCAGCCGTCCGCCCGGATCTTGTGTGTTGTTCACATCACGATAGCCGGCCGTTACCTGGCCAAAGGTGTCGGCGCCGAGGAAGGTAGCGGTTCCGTTGTTGAAAGTGGTTGGGAAGAGGAAGTTGATGTTGTTGAAGGCGTTCAGGAACTCGGCGCGGAATTCGAAATTCATCCGCTCACTGAACCTGAACCTCTTGACTGCGCTCATATCGAAGCGCACGAACTTCGGGCCGGTGATAAAGAGGTCGGTGAAACCACAGTCCCCTCTGACCACCTGAATGCAACTACTGTTGTTGGCCGGCGCAATGTAGCGTCCCGATGGAACGCCGCGGTCGCCGTAACCGGTCGCCGAAGTTGCGCTCACGTTGAAGGCCCGGATCGTGTTTTCGATGATATCTTGTGGCAAGAAGTAGCTGGCCGCAGTCTTCAGGCCCGCCTTGGTCAGCACCGGGGCGCCAGTGGAGTCAACGACAAAGTCCTGGCGCACCTGGAGCGCTTTCTGGAGGTCCTTCCTCGTCATCCCGACCAGCCTGACGTTCCCCATATCAATATTGGACCCGCTCTGAATGCGCGCCGTGCCATTCCACTCCCAGCCACCGATGACCTTGTCAAGCAGGCCGCCGGCGAAACCGCTGGGTTTGCCTAACAGCATCTTGCCTTTGCCAATCGGTAGCTCATAAAGCCAGTTGGCCTTGAAGGCGTGAAGCAGCGTGCCGCCGGTATTGGTTCCGGTATTCCCGCCTCCGTTGGTGTAGGTCGTTATATTGAACCGGGGGGCGCGGAACGAGTACGACTGCGAGGTAAGGCTCTTGGCAAAGGTATAATTGGCTTCCACCAGCAGTCCCTTAGACAGGCGTCGGCGTACCTCCAACTGCAATCCGTTATAGTTGTTAAAACCACCGTTGCCCTCGATAAAGACCCCGCCCAGGATTTCCGGATTGACCACGAAGAAGTTCGGCGGCAAGCCCGCGGCTAAAGCGTTGCTACGGAGCCTCGGGTCACCAAACAGACCTTGTGTGGAGCTTGACGACGCCGGTCCGGTGGTTGAGAAACCTCCGCCGGGGTTCGGGTTGTTGATGGCTAACGGACCGGTGAAGTTAGTGCTGCTCCAGTTTGAGGCGGTGTAACTGCCCGGCAGATTGGGGTCCGGTTTGACTCCATTTGGAGCGCCTTGAAAGTATGCCATGTAGATCGGCAGAGGCGAAGTCCCCGGCACGCCAGTATAGGCGAAAGTACTGCCTTTGCCGGCCTTGATGTTGGCCTGTAAGTTGGCTTGCGCCAGCTTGAACTCATTGAGGAACCCATTCTCTACGATATTGATCTCGTTGAGATTGTAGTTCAGCCATGTCTGAAGGTTGCGCGTATGGACGTAGCGTACCTCAAAGGCCATATCCTTGGTGATCTCGCGCTGGATGCCGAGGGTAAAGGATTGGGCGTATGGCGTTTGGATTTGCGGATCAAAGATAAATGCCTGGCCGGTAATCGACACGGCGCTTGTGCCGGCGACGAGCGGATAACTCGGTGTGCTCGAGAAAGCAGGCGCGCCAAGGCAACTCGGGTTACTCAGCAAAATCGGCAGAGGGCACTGGGTCGTGGCCAGGTTGCCGATCGTGGCGTTGCGTGTGGCCGGGAAAGTAATGCCGGGATTGTTGTCAAAGTTGAGGAATGTATTCGAGCCTTGGCGCTCATATGCGATCGAGTAGCCTCCGCGGATCACTGTCTGTCCGCCCTCGCCGATGATGCGCTTGAGCAAGCCGTTTTTCGCGGGCAGGCTCCAGGCAAAGCCGACGCTCGGAGCGATGTTATTTTTGTCGGTATTGTAAGCTCGGTCGCCGTCCTTGAATTGGACGAATTGCGTGGGACCGGAGGACCTGGACAAACCGGCGCCGGTGGTTGTCGTGTAAATGCCGTTTCGCACGCTGAAGGGAAGCTGCAACTCGTAACGCAAGCCGCCGGTGAGTGTCAGGTTCGCAGTCGCTCGCCATGAATCCTGCCCGAAGAAACCCCATTCACGCTGGCGTCCACGCCGAATCTGCGCGGCCAGATATTGGTACTGGTTGGTCGTCTCATCCAAAACGGCGTTCGCCGCGAGGGAAGAGACGCGCCCGGTCAAGATCGCGTAGAGGCTCTTCGCGGAGTTGATGACCGTATCGGACGTACCGGCGGGGAACGCTGAGGTGATTAGGCCATTCGCCGGGTCGTTATTGACCATGCCAAACGTGAGTGTAGGCACGACATTTTGATCGTTGATCCATAAACTGGCCTGCGTGAATTGGCCCCCGAAGCTAAAGCTGTGCGATCCACGTGTCCAGGTCACGCTATCGGCGAAGTCCCAGACCGGCGCATTGCGACGCTCCGGACCGTTCGACACCGTGGGGTTGGTGAGGCCTGCAAACACCCCGAAGCCAGTGGTTGTACTGGTAGCCGATGTGCCGATGCCAAAGCCTCCTTGATTGGCGAACTGCCCGGCGTTGATATCCGGGAAGAAGAGTACCGTGCCGCCGGTCAATCCGGCGCGCGCCTCATTTACGAGTCTCGGCGTCAAGGTGGAACGCAGCGTCAACGACTCCGCGAACCGGTTCGAGAACTGGCCGCCGTGATTCGCAAAGCCCGGGAAGGCCGGATCTACGTTATTGAGGGTGTCCACTGTGGTCACGTAGCTCTGGTAATTATAGGTATTCGACAGGCTGTGTTTGCTCGAAAGATTGAAATCGAGCCGCACCGTCGGGAAATAGCGTCTCCCCATGCTGCTGTTATTGAAGGTGAACGTCTGCGTATTGGGATTGGACGATGGCTGAACGCCGCCCGTGCTTGCCGACGCGCTGCGAATGTCGGCGAGCAATTTACTGACTATCGGATCAGTAGCCGCCGTCTGTCCACCGAGCGTCAGCAGGTTGATGCCGGCCGCCGGCCCGCCCGTATACCTGAAGATGCCGGCTTGGGCATCAGGAGTCAGGATCGTCCGATTTCGGGTAATCGAGTTGGGCTGGCGGAATTCCTCGAAGTTGACGAAGAAGAAAGCCCTGTCCTTCCCATTGAAGAGTTTTGGAATCGAGATGGGGCCGCCAACACGGCCGCCGAATTGATTGAACAGATTGGCTGCGCGCGGCGCTTTGCATTTGTTCGGGTCATAGGGCTCGCCCGTAGCGGTGCCGTCACAGAACTTGGCCGTCTTAACGTCATAAGGCCTCGAGTCACGATTCGTGAACCAGTAGTTGGTATTCAAAACCGTGTTGCGATGGTATTCATAAAGGCTGCCGTGGTATTCGTTGGTTCCCGATCGGGTGGCGAACTTGATTTGGATCGCGCCCTGTCCTGCGCTCTCGGCCCCGGGCGTGGCTGTGGAAAGAGTGACCTCCTGGATCGCGTCCACACTCGGAGAGATGAAACTGAAGAATCCATCTGTGCTCTTGAGTAAATTGTCCTGCGTGTTAAGGCCGTCAATCGTGATGTTGTAGGCGGTTGACGGCAGACCGTTGACTGTGGAGTTGCGCGGACTGGCCGTCGCCGCTGAGCTTACGCCCGGCAGCATGGTCAAGAAATATATAGTATTGCGGGATTGAAGCGGAAGTTGGCTGATCTGTTTGGTCTGTATTGTGGTGGAGACGTTGGCAGACTGAGTCTGCAAGACCTCGCCTGCGCCCTCTACCACGACCGACTCGCTCGTCGCGCCGATTTCGAGCATTACGTTAGCGGTCGCAGCGACGCCAACGTCGATCTTTATGTCCTGCAGGACGGCCTTCTTGAACCCTGGGGCTTCGACCGTCACCGTGTATACGCCAGCGCCGAGGGCCGGGACAGTGTATGTTCCATTACCGGCCGTGGTCACATTGGACTCCGCGCCGGTCGCGTTATTTTTGACGATCACTATGGCGCCGGACACCGCGGCTCCACTTTGATCGAGTACCAGTCCTGAGAGTGGCGCGGTCGCCCCGCCCTGTCCGAAGGCCGCCAAACCGCTTACGGCCAAGAAAATTGCTAATGCTAGAAATCTGATCATGCAGGGTTTCATACAGGATCTCCTTCCTGGGTGGTTCTAGGGTTATTTAAAGAAGGAGCCGCATCATTGCTTTTCACTTTGCATGGCGCCTTCTGGTTGACAAGAAATCAGCCGCTGGCGAGAGCGATGCTGCGACTTAAAGTCTTTGGCGGATAACGACGAGCTGTAAAAATTGATGGACTATAAAGAAAGTAAATGTGGAGATTAAGCATAGGCAACATGTGTGCCTGATGAGAACGTGAATTTACGGCGTTGATTTTTCTCCACTTATAAGCTTGAAGACTGGATTCCAGACCAGAATGTGTCCATTTTTCTGAATTCTGTTGGAATTTTTGGATAGCTCAAGCGCTTGATGCCAAACTTAGGAACGCGTTTCAACGGGAGAACCATGTCGGCCGCTTGCTTACGCGCGCGGTAGCGGTACCAATCAGAAGCGTCGCAGGCTGAGAGCCTGCGACGCTTCTTC
>WNGF01012686.1_pt1 | contig 12411 bp, 11 predicted proteins | sample 5400641 | NCBI WGS metagenome assembly WNGF01 (sample SAMN13153371, study PRJNA577476) | soil metagenome | isolation source: 80 cm soil or saprolite under grassland replicate 2 | place: USA:California | collected 2016-06-15
CTATTCGCTCCTCCGACGGCGTCCAGATCGGTTTAGTCACATCAGTCGTGTTCTAGCTGGTCGGTGGCGAGAATTGTTCATGTTGAGTGTCGAGCCACGACTTGTGGTACGACTTGTCCTCGATCTCCATCGCCTGCTTCGCCACCTTGAGCGGACGGAAGCTGTCCATCATCACCGCCAGCTCGTCCGTGTACTTGGCGCCGATGCTCGCCTCGGCCCGCCCGGGGTGCGGACCGTGCGGAATCCCGTCGGGGTGGTGGGTAATGCTGCCGAATTCGATCCCTTTCCGGCTCATGAACTCGCTCGACGCATAGTACAGCACCTCGTCGGAGTCCACGTTGCTGTGATTGTACGGCGCCGGGATCGCTTCGGGATGGAAATCGTAAGGCCGCGGACAGAACGAGCAGACAACGAACCCGTCGCCCTGAAATGTCTGATGTACCGGTGGCGGCTGATGAACCTTGCCGACGATCGGCTCGAAGTCGCGGATGTTGAACGCCCACGGATAGAAGTACCCGTCCCAGCCCACGACGTCGAACGGGTGGTGGTCGAGCACTAGCTCGTTGATCCCGTCGTACTGCTTCACGTACAGCGAGAAATCGCCCTTCTTGTCATGAGGTTCCAGCTCGAGCGGGATCCTGATATCACGCTCCGAATACGGCGCGCCCTCGATGAGCTGTCCAAACTCATTCTTGTATCGCGACGGATAGCGGACATGCCCTCGGCTCTCGAACACCAGCAGCTTCGTCTGCTCTCCCTGGAGATTCATGCGGTAGCGATGCAGAATCCCGCGATGAATCACCAGATAATCCCCCTCCCCATACTCCAAGTTGCCGTAGACAGTCTCGAGAATTCCAGTGCCCTTGCTCACATACACCAGCTCGTCGGCCTGGGCGTTCCGGTAGAAATAATCGTCAGTCGTCGTCGGCTCCACGTACAGCATCGCGATGTCGGAGTTGAACAGGAGTGGAATCCTGTCCAGAGTCGGGCTCCCCCCGGGCTTCACGCGGGACGTGAGAAAATGCCGGTGGTGTAAAGTCTGGTCCTCGTCGGCTTCAAGACATGTCTCCTTCACCCGGCGCACTGACTTCACGGTCGTCGGCGGATAAATGTGATAAAGCAGCGATGAGGTCCCGTGAAATCCTTCGTGCCCCATCAGCTCCTCGGCATACAATCCGCCATCGGGCTTGCGGAATGCGATGTGTCGCTTGCGAGGAATCGTGCCGAGCGTGTGATAGTACGGCATTGATCAAAGATTTCCTCGTAGCGCCTGCTCCCGCTCGATGGCTTCGAAGAGCGCCTTGAAGTTTCCCGCGCCGAAACTCTTCGCTCCCTTCCTTTCAATGATCTCGTAAAAGACAGTCGGCCTGTCTTCCACGGGCTTGGTAAAGATCTGAAGGAGGTATCCCTCCTCGTCACGATCGACGAGAATTCCAAGCTCGCGCAACGATGTGAGATCTTCGTCTATGTGCCCAACCCGGTCGAGCACGGTATCGTAGTAAGCGGCCGGAACTCGCAGCCGGCTCGTTTATCGGGAACTTGATCCGCCCATTCCCATTTGCCATCACCTTCGACATCAGCGCCGAGTATTCCGTCGAGATCGCCTTGTCGTCGAAGGAGATGATCTGTGTGAAGCCAAGAACGTCAGCGTAGAATTTCACCCAGTTGTTCATCGCTCCTAGCTCGACGTTGCCGACGCAGTGGTCGACATATTTGAGACCGGCGAGCGGCGGTTTGTAAACCGAGTCCTTTGCGACGAATCCCGGCATGAATAGCCCGCGATAATTCCTTCGCTCGATAAGGCTATGGATCGTGTCGCCGTACGTATGAATCGCAGCGGTTACAACCTCTCCATGCTCGTCCTTCAGCACGACCGGCTCGCGCGCCGGCTTCGCTCCCCGCTCCACTGCGAGAGAAAACGCCGCCCGCGCGTCGTCCACCCAGAGCGCGATGTCCTTCACGCCGTCCCCGTGTCGCCGCACGTGATCGGCGATGTCCCCGTCGGAGCGAATAGGCGTTGTAAGAAGAAGTCGCACCCTGTCCTGCTGCAGCAGATAGCTCGCCCTGTCGCGCGTACCTGTCTCGGGACCGCGGTAGGCAAGCAGCTGAAATCCAAAGGCGCTTCCGTAGAAGTGCGCCGCCTGCTTGGCGTTTCCTACGTAGAATTCGATGTAGTCCGTTCCGTTGATCGGGAACGTGTCGGTGTGTGGTTCGCTCGTGGGAAGTGTCGCTGTGGCCATCGGTCTCTCCAACTGGTAGTGTCGCTGTCGGGCTACTTGAGTACACCTGCACGCCAGAGTTATGCCCGCGTCAATTTCACTCGCCCGGCAGCGTCTCGCGCCCCTTTGCTTCGGCGAGCTTCCGGGCTATGCCCCGGTAAAACGCCGCGTCGACCGGCTTCTGGTGCTCGTCCATGTTGAGCGCCGCGAGCTCCAGCGCGAAAAGTATGTTGCCGAGGAAGAGCTCGGCCACGCCGGCAACCGTCTCGGGCTCGTCACCCATGCCGTGCCTGTGGCACTGGCGTCACATCGCCGGTGCGGAAGCGCGTGTCGGCGGTGACGACCTGGACGACGATCGCGGTGATGTTGTCGATTCCGCCGTTGTTGTTGGCGTCGGAGATCATTGCATTGACGATCCGCTCGGGCGACGCCCGCGATTGCAGCAGCTGGAGGAGCCGTTTGTCCTCGACCATTCCCGTCAAACCGTCGCTCGCCAGCAGGAAGACATCGCCGACTTTCGTCTCTCCCGCGATCACGTCGGGGTCGATATCACCCGACATCCCGATGCAGCAGGTGATGACGTTGCTCTGCGGATGGTGCCTCGCCTGCTCCGCCGTAATCAGGCCGGCGTCCACCTGCTCTTGCACCAGGGAGTGATCGCGCGTCAACTGCTGCATCTCTCCATTGCGAACGCGATAGATCCGTGAGTCGCCGACGTGGCCGATCAGATAATGCGTGTCCGATATCAGCAGCGCCGATGCGGTGCTGCCCATCCCCGATTTCTCGAGCTCGCGCGTGGTTCGCTGGTAGACCGTGCGATTGGCGAGCTTCAGAGCTTCAGAGAGCTTCTGTCCCGCTTCGCCGGCGGTCAGGTCGTTCACACCGGCCAGCTCGGCAGCAAGGACATCCACGGCCATCTGGCTGGCGATCTCGCCGGCTGCGTGACCGCCCATACCGTCCGCCACGATAAAGAGCCCCCGATACTCGTTTGCATCGGCGTGGAGATTGTCCTCGTTCCCACGCCGCATCCTTCCAGTGTCGGTTCGCGCGGCGACAGCAAGGTGCACTAGCGGGCTCTCCCCGCTAATAGCGGGCGAAAAGGGGTGAAAAGGTGGCGTGCAAACTTCGCGAGGTGCCTCAAACTATCCGCCGCTCAAGGGAGCGGCAAGCACCGCGCCAGGCACCGGCCCGTTTCCCACGCCTGCCGTTTGCTCCCCGCTTTGGAGCACCCAGAGTCGCGCGTAAAGTCCGCCGCTGGCGATCAGCTCGCTATGCGCTCCACGCTCGACAATCTCGCCGTGGTGCAGCACCAGAATCTCGTCCGCTCCCACGATTGTGCTCAGCCGGTGAGCGACAGCAATTGTCGTACGACCTTCAAGCAATACCGCCAGCGCGTGCTGAATCTGGGCTTCGATCTCGCTGTCAACCGCGCTCGTTGCCTCGTCGAGCAGGAGCAGCGACGCGTCAGCAGCGACGGCTCGGGCGAACGACAGCAGCTGTCGCTCGCCAACGCTCAACGACGCCCCACGTTCGCCGAGCGTGTGCCGATAGCCGTCCGGCAGCCGGCGAACGATCCGATCGGCCCCCACGCGGCCCGCGGCCCGCACGACCTCCTCATCCGTCAATGGATTCGAGAGCCGAATGTTGGTCCCGATGTCTCCCGCAAAAAGAAAGATGTCCTGCTGAACGTAGGCTATGAGACCACGCACCTCTTCCACCGGCATCTCGCGGACATCGGTCCCGTTGACGAGGATTCGGCCGCGCTGTGGATCGTAAAAGCGCATCAGCAGATTTGCGATCGTCGTCTTCCCGGCGCCCGTATGACCCACCAGTGCAACCGTTCGCCCCGCCGCGACAGTAAAGCTCACCCCCTTCAGCACCCACTCCGGCGCGGCGGACGCTATGACGCCGTCGGCGAGGTGCGGCCTGTCGTAGGCGAACCACACGTCCTCGAAACGGACTTCAACCGGTCTTCTATCGCGCGCTACAGCGACTGCCAGCCTCGTGCTTCCAGCGGGCTCGGTGTCGAGCAGGCCGAAAATTCTCTCCGAGCTCGCCATCGCCGCCTGCAGGATATTGAATTTTTCCGCGAGGTCCTGAAGGGGATCGAAGAAGCGCCGCAGCAGCTGCAGAAATGCGGCGACCGTGCCGACAGTGAGTGTTCCAGCTCCGACGCGCGATGCGCTGGCGACGATCAGCAGCGCAAGTCCCACCGACAGCAAAATCTCCACGGCCGGGAAGTACAGAGCGTAGACCTGTATCGAACGCAGGTGCGCATCGAGATGGTCGCGGTTCAGCCGCTCGAAGCGCGCCGCTTCAGCCTTTTCCTGCCCGTAGAGCTGCACGATGCGCATCGCGGTAAGGCGCTCCTGGAGAAACGCATTTATGCGGGCAAGCCGGGTGCGGATCTCACGGTACGCCTCGCGCACCCGTGTACGAAAGATGTGCGACACGAGCGCAACGAGCGGGATCACCGTGTGCGCGACGAGAGCGAACCGCCAGTCCATGACGAACATCGCTACGCTGATGGCGACGAGAGTGAAAATGTCGCCGAGCCCGGACACGACACCGGAGGTGAACAGCTCGTTCAGCGCCTCGACGTCTGCCGTGACACGGGTGACGAGTCGGCCCGCCGGATTGCGATCGAAGAATGGAATCGAAAGTCGTTGCAGGTGGGTGAACACTTCCATTCGGAGATCGCGCATCACACGCTGTCCGAGCAGGCTGGTGAGCCAGGTTTCCCCGTAGGAACAGACGAATTGGCCTAGCAGCGCGGCAAGAAAGAAGAGCGTCGCTTGCCACACGACGGCGAAATCGCGTCGAGGAAGCGCCACGTCTATTACGCGCTGTGTGAGGATCGGCCCAACGAGCTGAAGGATCCCCTCGAGACACAGAAACGCGAGCGCGCCGGCGACCAATGCTCTGTAGGGACGTACATACGTAAGCAGACGGCGCATCAGTCGTCTGTCGTACGCTTTTCCGAGCGCTTCCTCCTCGTGCAAGGTTGCTGGGTGCGACATCCATCGATATGCTAACGGCTCCCATAGCGCATCGCTACCGTCCCACAGGGCGTGGTACGCAGGTTGCACTCCCGTCTAGCCTCGGTCCAGGCTACTGGACTGCCATTCACCTATGGAGGAGAAATGAGCTTTCTAGCATGGATCGTCCTTGGCTTGATCGCCGGCGCGATTGCCAAGGCAATCATGCCGGGCAATGATCCCGGTGGCATCATCGTCACGATGATTATTGGAATCGTCGGCGCCTTCATTGGCGGGTTCCTGGGCAACACGATCATGGGTCTCGGCATCAACGGCTTCACCTGGCAGAGTCTTCTCCTGGCGATCGTCGGAGCGCTGGTACTGCTCTGGATCTATCGCATGACGACACGCGGCCGCACCCGCGTTCCATAGGGCGGGTAGCAGGGCCGCAACATTCCGAAGGGTCATTGAATGCCGCTCTGGCTTTACTGGATTCTCCTGGGTCTGGTAGCCGGGACACTGGCCAAGTTTCTGGTGCCGGGGCGGGACCCTTCGGGATGCATCGTCACCATCGTTCTCGGAATTGTCGGCGCGTTCCTTGGCGGATTCATCGGAACCAGGCTTGGCCTTGGCACCGTGATGAGCGGAAGTTTTGATTTTCGATCGATTGCCATCGCGACGCTGGGCGCAATAATCCTTCTCGTCCTGGGCCGCGTCGTGAGGCGCCTCTAGCGCCGCCTTCCTCGCGGCTTGCTATATCGTGGTGCGCGGGATCGATCACCGTTAAGTCGGTTGGGTGTCGAGGTATCGGCGTCTTCGGCTAACGCTCGCACCACGGCGGAGCCACGCTCTTCGCTCGCTCCCCTAAAGGGAGCATCGCTTCGAGGACGCGTGTCTCCTTGGGGCTCGCGACGCCTCAGTCGCCGACACCCCGACACCCGCCCTCCACAACCGTCCTGACCGTGCGCACTCTCGTCGCAAACTGCGATTCCGCGGCGTGACGATGCAAAGGGTTGTTCGCGAGTACCAGGCGCGCTCCGCGCGCCGAGAATAACCGCTTGGGGAGGGAGCGGCTGGGCGTCCCTGGCAGCCAGCGTACGCGAGCTCCGAGGAGACAGCCGGCTTTGGAGCGGAGCTTTCCGGAGGAAAGCGCAGCGGAAGGGTGGCTCCGTAGAGTGCGAAGCGTTTGCTGGTCTGGCAGGGATGCCCAGTCGCGACCGACCGCGCCGAGCTGCCAAGTGAACGCACCACGTGACTCTGATCGTGAACGATCCTGAGGCATCGGCAGACGAGGAATCGGTGTTTGTTCGGCATTGACCCCTTCGCGCGTGTAAATTGGGAGTGTGAAAGACAGCATCGTCATCCGCGGCGCCCGCCAGCACAACCTCAAAGGCTTTGATCTCGAGATCCCCCGCCGCTCCTTCACTGTCGTTACCGGCCCTTCCGGCTCGGGAAAATCCTCCCTCGCCTTCGACACCATCTACGCCGAAGGGCAGCGCCGCTACGTCGAATCGCTGTCCGCGTACGCACGCCAGTTCCTCGAGCGCATGGAAAAGCCGGACGTCGACTCCATCGAGGGCCTCTCCCCCGCCGTTGCCATAGAACAGCGCAATCCTACCAAGACATCGCGCTCTACCGTCGGCACTGCCACGGAGATTTACGATTACCTGCGACTCCTCTGGGCGCGGATTGGTCGCACCTATTGCCCAGTCTGCGGCCGTGAGATGAAGCCCGATACAGTTCAGTCGGTGGTCGACTCGGTTCTGTCGCTCCCCGACGGCACGCGCTTCTATGTCGCCTTTCCGCTCCGGTTCTCGGATCTCGTCACTCACGCCGTGGTAGTCGAGAACCTTCGCGCGCAGGGTTTTCTCCGGATAAGCGTCGATGGCGAGGTTCTCCATCTCGATCATCTCACCGCGGGCAAGATTGATCTTCGCCGGGCGAAGGAAGTTCTCGTTGTCGTCGATCGTCTCACTGTCGCCCGCGCCATCTCGGGTCGCTTGAGCGACGCCATCGGAACAGCTTTCGCCGACGGCGATGGCGAATGCATCATCATTCCCGCCGACGGAGGCGAGCGGTTGTTTTTCACCGAGCGATTCGAGTGCGCCTATGACCATACTCGCGCGCCCGCTCCCACCCCCCAGCTCTTTTCGTTCAACAGTCCGCGCGGTGCCTGCCCCACCTGCAACGGCTTCGGCGCGGTTCTCGAGTACGATCTGTCTGTGATCGTCCCCAATCCAGAGCGCACGCTTCGCGACGGAGCAATCGATCCATGGACCAAACCCCGCTACGACAACAAGCGGCGTGCTCTCGCCGAATTCGCCAGGCGCGAGCGTATTCCGATGGACGTACCGTGGGCCGAGCTCTCCGCATCCCAGAAGCAGCTGTTACTCAAGTCGAGGACGCGCGGATACAAGGGAATCATCCCCTTCCTCGAGGATCTCGAGGACAAACGGTACAAACAGTACATCAGGATTTTTCTCCGACAGTATCAGACGGCGCAGGAATGCCCCACCTGTCACGGCACCAAGCTCAAACCCGAGGCGCTCAACGTCCGCGTCGCAAACATGAGCATTGCCGACGTTGCGGAGCTCCCCGTCGGCCGCCTGAGCCAATGGCTCGACACGCTCCAGCTGACGCCATTCGAGCAAAGCGTCGCCGACACGATTTTGCGAGAGGCCTGCGACCGCGTGCGCTTTCTCCGTGACGTGGGTCTCGATTATCTGGCGATGAATCGAGCTACCCGAACTCTCTCCGGCGGCGAAGCCCAGCGCATCGGACTCGCCAACTCCCTCGGCTCCCAACTCGTCGACACGCTCTACGTTCTCGACGAGCCGTCAATCGGACTGCATCCGCGCGATATGGGACGGCTTCTCAAATTGCTGCATCGACTGAGAGATACGGGTAACACCGTTCTCGTTGTCGAGCACGACCCGGCTGCCATCGAGGCGGCCGACTACATGGTCGAGCTCGGGCCGGGCAGCGGCGAGCACGGCGGTCGCGTCGTGTTCGCCGGTCCAATGTCGCGAATCGCCGAGAGTCCGTTGACCGGCGAGTATCTCACCGGCAAGCGGGAGATTGCCGTGCCTGCGCCCGACGACCGTCGTCGTCTCGGTCCCAGATGGATCACGCTCACTGGCGCGCGCGAGCACAATCTTCAGGGAATAGACATAAGGATTCCGATCGGAGCGTTGACCGTCGTCACCGGCGTATCGGGCTCCGGCAAGAGCACTCTTGTCCATGATGTGCTGTATCGCGCGCTGGAGACACATCTCACCGGAGAGCATTCGGCCAAGCGTCACCTCGGTGAGGCGGTCGGCGAATACGACGGACTCACCGGATACGAGGCGATCGCGGAAGTGGTGATGATCGACCAGAGTCCAATCGGTCGGTCTCCACGATCGAACCCCGTGACATACATCAGGGCGTTCGATCAGGTCCGATGCATCTTCGCCGACGCACCCCTGTCGCGCCAGCGGAAATACACGCCCGGCACGTTCAGCTTCAACGTCACGGGCGGCCGGTGCGAGGAATGCGAAGGCGCGGGCGCACTCGAGGTCGAGATGGTTTTCATGGCCGACGTGCACGTACCATGCGATGCGTGCGGCGGCAAGCGGTTCCAGCCAGAGGTTCTGGACGTGCGCGTGAATGGGAAGAACATCGCCGAGGTGCTCGAGCTCACAGTCGATCAGGCGATCAGGTTCTTCATCCGCGAAGAGAAGCTCGGTCAGGCGCTGTGGCAGCTGCAGCAGGTGGGGCTCGGCTATCTGCGGCTGGGTCAGCCGGCAACAACGCTATCCGGTGGCGAAGCGCAGCGTATCAAGATCGCCCGCGAGCTGGCGACTGCGGGACGAAAAGGCGGTCGCAAGCTCTACATCATGGATGAGCCGACCACGGGACTCCACATCGACGATATCAGAAAGCTCGCCGAAGTGATGGATCGCCTGATTGAGCAGGGCCACACGATCCTCCTGATCGAGCACAACCTCGACGTCATCAAGCTCGCGGATTGGGTGATTGACCTTGGTCCAGAAGGCGGCGCCGAAGGTGGAAGACTGGTGGCGATGGGGAGGCCGGAGGAAATCGTCACCGTGGCGGAGTCGTACACCGGTCGGTGGCTCGCGCCGGTGCTGTCTCGCACTCCGCTGGCGGTCGCCACAGCAAAGCGGAGAAAGCTCGGGTCGCTCTAGCCTCTAGCGATTCTCCTGCACCATCCGGCTGATCTTAGTCACAAGCCTCCTCGGCGTGAGTCGCTCCGACTGTATCATGAGCTTGTCGCGCCATCCCGGAAGCGCTTCCCGCTCTCCGCGCATCATCGCCTTGTATCCGTACTGGGCAATACGATCGGCGCTCGCCACACCGAGCTTCTGGAATAATCGGGTGTTCGAAATCTGCGCCGTTTCCGCAAAGTCTGTCGCAGTCGCTCCCGGGCACAGAGCCGTCACCGTTACGCCGGTTGCCCGCAACTCTTCTGCGATCGCTTCGGAGAAGCTCAACACGTACGCTTTCGTCGCGTAGTAGACCGCCATCAAAGGACCAGGCTGGAATGCGGCGGTCGACGCGAGATTCATGATCCTTCCCCGGCGTCGCTTGACCATCCCCGCCGCGAAGAGCTTGGTCAGCTGAGTCACCGCGGTGACGTTGACCTGAATCATTTCGACCTCCCGCTCGAGATCCGTTTCCAGGAACTCGCCGCCGAGGCCGAACCCGGCGTTGTTGATGAGCACGTCGATCTCGAGCTGCTGAGCAACGACAGAGTCGTGCAGCTGTTGTGGCGCGTCGGGATCGCTCAGATCCGCCACGATTGCTATCGCGCGCACGCCGAACTTCCCTTCGATCATTCCGGCGGCGGCTTCGAGCGCGTCGAGCTTTCGCGCGACAAGAACAACGTCGTGGCCGTTGCCGGCGCTGACCTTTGCGAGCTCGAAGCCAATACCGCGCGACGCTCCGGTAATCAGTGCGACGGGCCCTTTTGCGGCGGAGTTACTCGGAGACACTGTGGTCCATGCAAGGGTGTGAATGGGTCATGCCGGCGCGTCATCGCGTCGGTCGGGCGCGGTTGATTCGCCCCAGAGCACCGCCTAGATTGCGAATTCTATTCCCGAGTAGCTCAGGTGGTAGAGCAGGTGACTGTTAATCACCGGGTCGGGGGTTCGAGTCCCTCCTCGGGAGCTATACCACAACAGTACAAACCAGAAGACTTCGAACGGGCACTCCATTGAGGAGTGCCCGTTTCGTTTTCGCACGACAGACAAAAAAGAAGCGGGGACTTCCTTTCGGAAGTCCCCGCCTCGAGCGCCTCACATTGAGCGAAGCGCGGCATCCCGTTGCCGCCAGTGCGCGTTTGACGCTCGTCCAGGCGCTGAGCTGTGACTTGCTTGCGCTTGTGTAGCCGGCGTTCGCAGCCGCTATCGTCGCTGCGATGCTCGACCCGTCCGCCCCGCCCGCCACGTTGAGCTCAGCGGCGATTAGCTGGTCGATCATCGGAAGCTGAGCCTTGCTGAAGACCACGCCCCCGCTGTTGTAACCGCTGCCGGCTGGTGTGCTGAGGATATCGTCGACCTGGCCCGCCGTGAGATGGTACGAGCCGATCAGCAGCAGACCAGCGGCGTCGATGTAGGTCGTTCCGGCGTTGTCCGCAAGCACGCTCGCGGTGTAGGTGTCGTGATTCTTGTAGTAACCCACCGTGTAGGTGCAGTTGTGTCCGCTATCCGGCGCGGTAACGAAGAAGAAATGAATCTCGCTGCCGTGGTCGAAGTTGGCGTAGGCCTTGGTGGGGTTGTTGCCCGTCCCACACGGATTCGGGATAGCCGCCTTGGTTCCAAGATCGAGAATGCAATCGGTGTGATCGTAATTCACGCCGCCCGGAATCGTGGTCGCCGTGATCGTCGTGCCGGACCACGTATCCTGATAATCCGGATAGTCACTGTCTGGGGTGAGACGCGTGAAAATCGTCACGCAGGCGCCGATTCCGACGACATACTCCGTCCCATCGGGCACGTTCGTTGTCCACGTCCCATCGCCGCCGTCGGCACCATCGAACCCGCCGCCGATCGCGATGCCGTTGTTCGTGCCTGTGTTGGTGAACTTGTAGGTTCCTGCCGGTGCGCTGCCATCAACGCACGCGAGAATGTGTGTGGCATTAGCATATCCGCCACCGAATATCGTCGCGTCGCGCGGTCCACCAGCAGGCGAGGTGATCGACTTTCCAGCGTTGTCGGCGCACGCGGCGAGAACTACCAGTCCGGCAATTGCTCCGGCGGCAAATGCCACGCGGCCGGCCTTCAAATCACGGAACGACGAGTGAAGCTTAGAAAACAATTGCATCGCAAAACCCCCGAAAAAGCAACGTTTCCGGCATGACTAGCCGGTGTCGCTCCTCTTCGGCGGCTTGGGCGCTTCTCAGTGAGAAGCCCAAACTTTGCGTGCCCGGCCTCGCGACCGGTTTGCCCTTATCGGTAGGAGAAGGAATGTTCGAAGGCGAGTGCAGTTTGATTCGACCACGCTCGCCTTCGGGGCACAGGATACAACTGTCCTAGCTTGCTCGCAAGTAACATGACGGCGATAGAATGTTTGTGATGTTCAAACAGCTGGTTTGTCTTCGCGATGCGCAAACTGGACGGGTCCGATCTGCCGTGTGCGCTCCCATCTAAGCAAAAAGAGGCGGGGACTCCCTCTCAGAAGTCCCCGCCCACCACGCTCCACATCGAGCGGCACGCTACGCTGCTTGTTCCTGCCGCATCGCCCGCGTCTGCGGTGATGCCGCGTGATTCTATCGCGCTACTCTCTATAGTGAGCAAACGACAGTAATGACGGGGCCATTTCCGTCATGACCCGGGTTCGGCCCATACCCACCATCGCTGTGGACGATGAGAATCTCCTTGATACTGCCGCCGAGGTTCGGGCCATTCTTCACGACCTTGGTGGTTACGAGGATCGCCACGTCATCGGGAATCACGTCAGGCGGAGGCGGGCTGTTTCCCACCCGGCTGCTCCAATTCCCGCCACAGAAGTTGTCCGCTTGCTCCGCGAAGCCCTTGAAGGAGGCGACGCCGGAGCTGACAAGACCGCTCATGAAATTGTTCTTCCACCACTGCGAGCCCCAGAAGTTCACGATCGTCCCGATTCCATGAGCTTCGACATCACCGATGACGAACAGTGGCGTCGCCTGCGCGGGCGGCGCTTGGCCAAAGAAGAAATGGATCTCGCTGCCG
>WNGF01009482.1_pt1 | contig 12408 bp, 5 predicted proteins | sample 5400641 | NCBI WGS metagenome assembly WNGF01 (sample SAMN13153371, study PRJNA577476) | soil metagenome | isolation source: 80 cm soil or saprolite under grassland replicate 2 | place: USA:California | collected 2016-06-15
AGCGTATATGGGCGTTAATCGCCGCAACCGGTGGATACTTCGGCGGCTTACAGATGCTGGCCGCGCCCCGATCTACCTGAGGTCAGGTGGTCAGTCGAATGGGTTGGCGGAGCACGGCGACGGCGCCGTCGAGATCGGTGAGCCGGGCGGCGAGCGTTGCGCCGGCGAGGCGTTCTGGGAGCGCCTCGCTGAACTTGAGGCCGGCGAGTGCGCGGTCGTCAACATCAGGCAGGCAGAGTCGTTCCGTGGCGTCCGCGGTCGCCGCCCTCCACATCTCGAGCGTCAGGTCGCTGCGCAGCCGGATGCTCGCGTCGTCGACTCGTTGGGTGGTGTCGGTGAGGTCGGACAGCGTCGCGGCGAGCGTCGCGTTGGCCCGGTAGCCGGCCCACGTCCACCAGCGGACGTCGCCGTTGTCGCGGAGGATGACGGTGCCGGCCGGATGCACAGTGGGCAGGTAGTCCTCGCGGACCTCGGCGAGGATCCGGTCGGCGCGTTGGGTGAGCAAGACGGGTGGCGGGCTGCCCAGCAGGATGTCGCGGGCGGCGCGGGTCATGGCGTAGTGGTCGCCGCCGATGCCGGGGTTGTGCCACTTGGCCTTGCCGCCGCCCTCGGCCGGTTCGACCTGGCAGCGGCGCCGTTTCCAGTCGACCCAGGTGACCTTCCAACTGCGGCCGCCGAGCAGGAGCAGTCGCGGGCCGTCGATCTTCTCGGTGAGCAGCATCGGGTCGGTCCGGCCGATCTCCTGCCGCCCGGCGAGCACGGTGAACTGTGGTGGGGCGGTGAACACGGCGGTCATGCTCATGAAGTGCCGGTGGCCGAACCGGCGCTCCGCGGCCGGGCCGACGAACAGCAGTTCCCCATCACGGTCGATGAAGCCCTGATCGAGTAGGTGACGCAGGATCGGCTCGGCGCTGCGGTCGAACGGCGCCAGGCCGTTCCAGGCGCCGGCCCACTCGGTGCTGCCGATCCGGTGGTCCTGCAGGCAGAGGGCGAGCAGTTGCTGCGCGACGATGTGCCGGGGCTCCGGTGGTGCGACGACAGGCTCGACATACCCCCGTCCCCAGAGCAGGAGCAGCCCGGCCGCGCGGAGCAGCGCGTCGTGGTCGAGGGCGAGCAACAGGCAGTTGCGGTTACCGGCCGCCCGGCGGCCGGAGCGGCCGAGCCGCTGCAGGAACGACGCCACCGTCGGCGGGGAGTTGATCTGGACGACCCGATCGAGATCGCCCACATCGACACCGAGTTCCAGGGTGGACGTCGAGACGATGACGCAGTCCCGCGCCTGGGCGAATGCCTCCTCGGCCCGGTGCCGCTCGCCCATCGCCAGCGAGGCGTGGGACAGGTACGTGGTGACCCCGCGTTCGCGCAGCGCGGCGCCGATCTCCTCGACCAGGCGCCGGGAGTCGCAGAACACCAGGCGCTTCTCGCCGCGGTGTAGCGCGGCGATGACGGTGGCGGCGTTGCGCACGGACCCGACGTAGTCCAGCTCCACCTCGCCGGGCGGGGGTCCGGTCGGTCGCGCGCCCGCACCAAGCGCCGGCCTGCGGGCCGGCTGCAGGTCGGGGGCGACGACGGTCGCCGGTCGCCGGTCGCGGCTGCTGCCCTGCAGCCAGGTCAGCAGCTCGGCGGGGTTGCCCACCGTTGCGGACAGGCCGACCCGCTGGATCGCGGACCGGGTGACGCGGGTGAGCCGTTCGAGGACTGCGAGCAGATGCCAGCCGCGGTCGTCGCCGGCGAAGGCATGCACCTCGTCGATGACGACGGCCCGGATCCCCGCCAGGAACTGCCCGTGCTCGACCTTGAGGCTGATCAGCATCGCTTCGAGCGATTCCGGCGTGGTGAGCAGGACGTCGGGGGCACCCCGGAGGATGCGTTGCCGTTCGCCGGTGCCGGTGTCGCCGTGCCAGAGCGCGGCGCGCCGACCTAGCCAGGCGGTGTACTGCTGCGCCCGGGGGAGCAGGTTGTTGAGCAGCGCTTTGAGCGGGCAGAGGTAGAGCAACGACAGGCCGGACCAGCGATGCTCCTCCATGGCGGTGAGCAGCGGGAACAGGCCGGCCTCGGTCTTGCCGCCGGCGGTGGGGGCCAGCAGCAGGGCGTCATGTCCGGCCAGGATCGGGGCGACGGCGCGATCCTGCAGCGGCCGTAGGGCCGCCCATCCGAGGGTGTTCACGACGTGGTGCAGGAGGACCGGGTGCAACCGGTCGGCGCCGCCGCCGGTCACGGCAGGTCTAGCGGGACGTCGTCGGCGCTGGCCGCCGGCGCGACCGTCAGGGCGGCGGCGTTGCGTTCGGTTTCGGACAGTTCCGCGGGTCGGAGGGTCAGCGCGTAGTCGCGGCGTGGGTCGAAGTCCTCGAACTGCTCGATGCGGTCGAGGATGTCGGTGACCAGCTTCTTGAGGAAGATCCGCGGCGCGACGCCGACCTTGCCCCCCAGCGATCCGGTGACCGCGGCCGCGAGTTCGCCGAGGTAGCTGTCGTCGGCGACGCGGAGCACCCGGCCGGCGTCCGGCGACCCGCTGACGTACAGGTCCCGCACCTTCGCGCCCAAGGCCACGAGGGCGGCATGGTCGAACCCGGGCAGGCGTAGCTGCACCGCCCGGGGGTTGTCGAACCGTGCGTCGGTGGAGAAGTCGGTGGCCAGGCGCTGAGCCAGTGGGGGCAGCCGCGGGATGCCGCTGGGACCGTCGTAGAAGGCCGGGGTCCCGGTGATGACCAGGTACAGGCCGGGGTACCGGCCCGAGTCCACCTCGTCGATGAGTTGCCGCAGCGCGTTGAATGCCTTGTCGCGCACGTCGCCGCGGACCCGTTGCAGCGTCTCGACCTCGTCGAGCACGAGCAGCAGGCCGGGATGGCCGGAGTCCCGGAGCACGGCCAGCAGCCCTTGCAGGAACGCCATCGCACCGAAGTGGTCGAGCTCTCCACGTATGCCTGCGGAGCGCTTTGCCGACGCGGCGACGTGTGGCTGACCACCGAGCCAGGCCGCGAGCGCGTCCGCGGCGGGGGCATCGCCGCTGGTGACGGCGGCGCGGTAGGCCCGCAGTCCCTGGGCGAACGCGGGGGTGCGCAGCGTCACCGCGGCCAGCCGCTGTTCCAGCAGCCGGTCCGTTGCCGCGGTCAGCCCGTCGCCGCCCCGCCCGGACAGCTCGGGATGCGCCGTGGCCGCGTCGCCCTCGAGGGTGAACAGCCACGAGTCGAGGATCGGCCGGAACGCGCTCGGCGGGAACGCGGCCGTCCGCAGCGCCTCGGTGATCCGCCGGTAGACCGTCTCCAGCCGGTGCAGCGGGGTCTGCGTCTCGGACACCTGGACCTCCGCTGCGGCGAAACCGCGCCGCAGCGCCCGCTCGGCGACGTACCGGGTGAGGAACGTCTTGCCGGAACCGTACTCACCGCGGATCGCCTTGAACGCCGACCCGCCACCGGCTACAACATCCAACTCCGCATCCAGCGCCGGGGTGAAGCGTTCGAGCCCGACAGCGAGCAGGTCCAGCCCGTTGGCCGGCACCGTGCCCCGCCGCAGGGCGTCGATCACCTCCCGCCGGCGCCGGGCGGAGACGGCCTCCGTCATGGGCCCACCTCGAACTGCTCGCGGAGTAGCTGCTCGTCCAGGACCACTGTCACGCCGTCCGCATCGACCCGCAGGACGGGGTAGCTCTCCACGTTGAGCAGCCGCTGGACGTGCAGTACCGCGCCGCGTACCGCGACGGTCGGCACGGCCAGGGCCGTCGCCGCCTGCGCCGGCGACAGCCGCTGACCCGGCGCGCCGAGCAGCGCGGTCAGCAGGGCATGCACCTGGTCGTCCGATGTGGACACCCGACCGGCGATCTTCCTCTGGGCGGCGAAGACCGGGGAGCCGAGCACGTCGTCGGCGAGGCCCGCGAACAGCGATCCGCGGCCGGCGATCGGGGCCGGCTTCGGCACGGGCGGCGGGGCCTCGACCTCGAACAGACCAGGGTCCTGGACGGCCGGGGGGCGCCGGGGCGGGCGGGCGGTCCTGCGGGACGGCCCGGTGGCGGGCGCGGGCAGCGTGGCGGACGCTTGGTCACCCGAACCGACGTCGGGCAGCGGGGCGTCCCACCAGGGCGGTTCCTGCGGTGGGGCGAGCCGGAGATCGGCGCCGTCGGGGACGGCTCCCGGAACGAGGACCACGACCGGGACGACGGCCTCGGCCGGCGCGGCGCCCCCGTGGTAGCCGGCCTTCAGCGGCCCGTACCGCAGGCGCTCGTCGACGGCCAGGACCGCGCGTCCGCCATGGTCGAGCACCCGTCGCCCCTCGACCAGCACCTCACCGTTCCCGGCCGGTTGGTCGCCAGGCCGGGACCGGCCGCTGGAGATGCCCGCGAACGGGCGCTGGGCGCCCTCGCGCCGTTCCACGACATGCCCGTGGTCCGCGGTGATGACCACCACCCGGCCGGCCAGCCGAGCCCGGTCGAGCAGCGGGAGCAGGTGCCGGACGGTGTCGGCGCTCCAGTCGGTGCCGCCGGGGTCGGACCGGTCCAGGGCGTCGTCGATCGTGTTCAGGATGCAGGTGACCAGCGGCCGGCCGGTGGTGTCGTCGATGGCGGCACCGACGTCGTCGGCGACCGCGAAGCCCGGGCGTGAGGAGTCCAGCGGCTTCTTGTGGAACAGCAGCGCCCCGGCCAGGCCGCGCGCCCTGGTCAGCCCGGTGTAGCCGCGCACCTCGGCGTCCTGCCCGCCGGTGCGCAGCTCGCCGCACAGCAGCGAGGTCCGGCTGACCTCGGTCAGGGTGGGCAGCGCGGCCAGCGCCACGGCGCGGCGCGGCTGGCCGGGTAGCAGCGCCTCGGCCCAGCCGTCGGTGACCCGGGTCAGGATGTCGTCGACCACCTCCGTCCCGACGCCGGCACTCATCCCGTCCAGGACGAGTAGCAGCGTCGGAGCGGTCGTCGCCAGGGGGAGAACGACGCGGGGCAGCACGTCCTCCAGGTGCCAGACGCCGGCGTGCGCCCCATCGGTGAGTGCCGGGTCGTCCATGGTGTGGGCCACCAGGGCGCTGGCAAAGGCGGTGTCGTGGGCGCCGCGCCGGAGGCGGACCGACGCGAGCACGGCGGCCAGGCCGGCCCCCAGCTCGGCGTCGCCGACCCCGCGCACCGCGTCGTTGACCGCGGAGTCGACCCAGCCGTCGACGTCACCGTGCCGCCGTACCAGTGCGGCCAGGGCCGGGGCGGCCGGGGCTGGGGCCGGCGCGGCGGCCTCCGGCACCGCGAGCCATCGGGTGAGCCGTACGGCCGCGCGGAAGGCGCCGACCCGGCGGTCACCCGCGGCGAGCCGGTGCCGCTCGACCAGCACCCAGGCGGCCTCCACCCCGGCGATCGCGCCGGGCAGCGGCAGTCCGGGCTGCGGCAGTCCGGCCGGAGCCTGCCCGGCCGGAGCCTGCCCGGTGGCCGGTCCGTGTTCGGTGGTCGCCGCCCGCAGTGCCGTGGCGAGGTCGGCGAGCCGCCGGGTGAGCCCGGACGGCAGCACGTCGGAGATCCCGGCCAGCGTCGAGGCCTGCCCACCGGCCAGCAGCTCGTCGGCCCGGGCGAGGAGCCGCTCCGCCCGGGGACGGGCTGGCTCGGCGAGCTGTGCCACCACCACCCGGGAGGCGTCCGCGGCCCAGGACAGCAGCGCCGGCTCGGCCGGCACGCCACCCCCCAGCCGGGGTTCCAGCCGGATCAGCGCCTCCCGGGCCGTCTGCTGCGGCCGCGCGACCCGCGGGGCCTGCCCCGCCGTGACCGCCGTCGCCGCGCGGGCGGCCACCAGGACGCCGACCACCAGGCCGAGCGGGACGGCGTCACCGGCCTGCCCCGCCCGCAGCAGCGCCAGCAGCGGACCCTGAGCCGGTCCGGCCGCCTGCGCCATCCACTCCAGCAGCGCGTCCGTGACGGCGTCCCCGGCCACCGCGCGCAGGTCGGCCACCGAGGTGGTCGCCGCGGGGTCGGCGGTCCATGCCAGCACGGCCTCGCCGTCGAGGTCCGGGCCGGGCACCCCGAGATGCCGCGCGGCGACCGAGGCGAAGGCGTGGTCGCGGGTGAGCACCCCGGCCGGCGCCGGCGGGGTCCCCTTCGACGGGGTGGCGGCGAGGAGTCCGGTCGCCAGGTCGCGGTGCCGCGCGCCGGCGGTCAGCGCCGGGTCGATCCCGGTGGCGGCGAACCGGCGCCGGACGGCCTCCCACGGGTCGGGCGTGCGCAGCCGGTGCCACAGCAGGTGGGTGAGGACGCTGGCGCCGAGGTCCTCCTCCGGCCGGTCGGTGAGGATCACCAGCCACTCCCGACTCGACCGGCGCAGCAGCGCCTCGTGCACCGCCAGGGCCGACACGCACGGCACGACCGTGACCGGTACGCCCTCGTGCAGGAACGAGTCCGGACCGGACCAGGCGGGCTGCGTCCGGATGCCGAGCACACCGCCGGGGTAGTTCTTGCCGCGGGCCTCGTCGATGAGGGCCCGCACGATCGGGGCGGACACCTCCGGGCTGGCCATGACGGTCAATCCTGCACCCGCCACTCCACGACCACCGTCTCGTCGCGGTGCTGGTCGAGGAAGTCCCGCAGCTCCGCCAGCACCGGCTCGGCCGGCGCGCCCTTGGCCCGGGTGACCCGCCGCGACCGGTCCCCAGCGGGCAGCGTGAGCGGCACCTGATCGGGATCCACCACCGGCCCGGCCTGCGGCTCCGGCCGATCCGGCTCCTGCACCGCCGGCACCGCCAGCCAGGTGAAGATCTGGTCCTCCGATTCGGCGAACGCCTGCCGCAGCCGGCGGGTGATCTCATCGGCCAGCACGGCCTCCCGCAGCCGGGCCAGGATGTCGCGGGCCCCGCCCGCCCGGACGTCATCGGGGTGCCCGGTCCCCGGCCGCTCCGCGTGCTGCAACGGCAGGAGCCGATCCCACCGGTAGCCGGCCAGGGCGGCGGTGACCTCGGGCGCGCTGCCGATCGCGACCGCGGCGGCGGCGTCCGTGGCAGGTAGGCGGGTGCGGGCGAGCAGTTCGACCAGGCGCACCCGGTCGGTGATTCCGCGCACCGCCGCCAGCAGCTCCGCGACCGCCCGGGCGGTGGCCAGCCGCCCGGTCTGGCCCGCCCTGGGCAGGCCGAGCCGGGAGTACGCCTCCTCCAGCCGGGGGACGAGGCTCCTGGCGGCGTCCCCGGCCTCCTCGCCGCGGCGGCGCACCTGCTCGGTCAGCTCGGCGACCCCTGGGGCGGTCAGGTACGGGTTCACCCTGATGCCGAACAGGGCCGCGCACCGCTGGACCGCGACCTTCCAGTCCTGCGGGTCGGGCAATGGCTCGGTGCGCAGCTCCATCTCCGGCCGCACCGCCCCGGGCTTGGGCACCACCGCGGCCGGCACACCGTGGTGGTACCAGGCCCGCTGCCGCAGCGCCGCCCAGGCCAGCACGACGAGATCGGACACCTCGGGCAGCAGGCCGAGCGCCGGCCGCAGCGCGTCGATCCAGCCGCGGACCCGGTCGACGGTCACCGGATCGTGCGGCTGCAGCCGGTCCCGGGCCATGGCCCGCTCGAACGCCGTACCCCAGGTGGTGAACCGGTCGTCGCCGAACAGGAAGTGGGTCTCGCCCGCGGTGCCCACACCGAGGGCGTTGGCGACCCGCCGCACCGCGGCGATGTCGCCCTCCAGCCGCACCCGGCCGTCCGGGTCGGCGATCGCCCGCCCGACGTGGGCGAACACCGCGCTCAGGTCGCGGACGGTGATCTGCACGCCGGCCGGCTCGAACCGCGGGTGCCCCGGATAGGTCGCCGAGAACGCCTGGTCGAGCAGGTTGCCGAACGCGGCCGCCAGGTCGGCCCCGACCGGGGGAGCCGGCGTGAAGGACTGGTCGAGGCTGATCAGCACCCGGTCGTGCGCGGCGTCCTCGGCCAGCGTGCCCGGGGTGGGCGCGGCGGCGCCGTACGCCTCCTGCACGGACCGGCGTAGCCCTTCCCGCAGCGCGGTTCGCTGGGACTCCAGGATCGCGCGGGCCTGCACCCGGTCGACCTCGCTGAGGTGGTCGGCGTGGGTGGCCCAGCGTTCGCCGGTGCCGCCGAGCAGCCAGTCCAGGACGACCAGCCGGCGCACGTCCCGCATCCGTTCCTCGGACAGGAACCGCGGCAGCCACACCACCGTCTGCGTCCGCAGCCCGCCCTCGACCATCCGGTCGAGCCGGGCCAGGTCCTCGGCGGCCGAGTGCCCGGCCTCGTCGAACGGGTGGTCGACGACGACCCGCCAGGTGCCGGGCCGCGCCCGGAAGTGGTCCTCGGTGAGCCAGCCCGCGTCGCGGACGTTGCCGAACACCACATCGACCGGGCGCTTGGAGCCGCGCCAGATCACCGAGTGCGGGTAGGCGCCGAAGATGTCGGCGTCCTGCCCGGTCACGCCCAGCGCGTCCCGCACCAGGTCCTTGAGCAGCTCCCGGCGGCGGCCGTCGTTGTCCTCCGCCCGGGCCCGCTCGACCACCGACTCGTAGTCCACATCGGACAGTTGCACCCGGATCACCGGGTTGCGCGGGTCGGTGCCGACGTGGATCTCCGGGACGGCGCGGTTCCACTCCTTGACCTTGGTCAGCACCACGCCGAACTCGCCGCTGGGCAGCGGCGAGCGGATCGACCCGTGGTTGAGCGAGGCGAGCCGCCCGGCCGTCAACTCCTTCAGCGCCGGCACCTTGGGTGCCACCGCGGACAGCAGCAGCGTCTTGGCCAGCCGGTCGTCGGCCCGGAAACCGGCCGGCTGCTCACCCGGGTCGGCGGGCAGGTCGTCCTCGCTCAGGTTGTGGCTCCTGAGCAGCAGCGGGCGCAGCTTGTCCCGGTACAGCGTGGTCGCCGAGCGGAACAGCGCCGCGGCCTGCGGGTCCAGCGCCTCCCGGCCGTCGACGACGTAGTCGAAGGTGTCGCCGACCGGGACGACGTCGTCCACGGTGAGGGTGTCGCGCCGGTCCACCAGCATCTGCTGCATGACCTTGAGCGCGGTCCGCTCCCGCTGCATGACGCTGGCCAGGTGGCGGAGCGTGGACATCAGCGCGGGGGAGAACGGGTAGGTCAGCCGGAACGCGGCCTCGTCCGAGCCGCGGTGCCGCTCGTCGGTGTTCGCGCCGTCCAGCAGCACGTCCCACACCTCGGGCCGGCGGTCCAGGCGGCGGAACGCGTCGGTGAGCACGTGCTCGGCCGCGTCGTCCCGGCGGCGCAGCAGCCGCCGGTTCGCCACGTACGGCAGGTTGTCATCGCCCAGGACGATGGTCGTGAAGCGGCCCTCCTGGTGCCGGAACGCCCGGTCCAGCGCCTCCTGCTCGGCGCCGCTGGCCCCGGCGTCGGCGAACCAGCGCCGCAGGTCCATCTGCCGGGCCACGAACGAGACCAGCGGGACGGCGCGCGAGCCGCTCGCCGTCTCCACCAGCTTGGTGATCTTCTGGCTCTCCCGGCGGAAGAACGCGCGGTCCTGCACCGAGAACGCCAGCCACAGCACCAGTTCGTCCAGGAACAGCACGACCGCGTCGTAGCCGAGTTCCTTCGCGTGCTGGGCCATCGCGGCGAGCCCGGAGTCGAGGTCCACGTACCCGGCCTGCCGGGTGTAGGAGGTGAAGTACGTCTCCGCCAGCCGGGTCACCAGCCGCTGCCGGGCCGCCGACCCCGGCGCCGCCGCCCGGGCCGCCGCGTAGGACTCCGCCGCCCAGGTCTCCCCGCCCAGCAGGGCGTCCCAGGCGTCCCCGGCCCCGCCGCCCGCGCCGTTCAGTTCCGCGAAGAACCGCTCGTCGCCGTCCCGGGCGCGCTGCTCCTCGGCGTTGGCGAGGATGCCGTCGGACTGGTGCAGCGCCGGCAGCGCCGCGTCCGGGTGCAGGAGGCGGATCTGCCGCAGGTACCCGTCGAACAGCGCCTGCTCCAGCGACTCCGCGCCGAGCAGGTGGAACGCCAGCGGCAGCACCTTCCGGTCGAGCAGCACGTCGTCGTGCCGGGCCACCACCGGCTGCAACTCCCGCTTGCCGCGGGCGGCCGCCTCGTGCCGCAGCAGCGCGTGCAGCACGGCCATGAAGTGGCTCTTGCCCGAGCCGAACGACCCGGACAGGAACGCCCCCCGGCTCACCCCGGAGGTGACCGCCTCCGCCACCAGCCCCAGCGCGTCGTCGAACGCCTCCGCCAGCGCCGGCGTCACCACGTACTCCTCCAGCGTCCGGGCCACCGCGCCGGCCTCGACGCTGTCGGTCAGGCGCAGCACGTAATCCTCGGCACCGGCCCGCTCCGGGATCACCAGCACGTCGCGCAGCAGCGCGCTCACGTTCTCTCCTCGTTCGTCGGCCGCATTCGCCCCCGCCCACCCTAGACGGCCCGCCCTGGCCGTTCGGGTAGATCAGCGCTGGACAGTTCATCCGTCCGCGTAAAGTCAGCGGAAGAGGGACCAGCTCAAATGGGTCGGCGTCGGGACGGTGGCAACCACGCCAGGTCGGCGCCGTGTTGGCGGCATGCGCTCACGGACGTAGTCGTCGTGCCGCTCGGCAGGGCCGTCAAAGCTGCCGATCAGTGCGAGAACGCCCGTCGGGGGAGCCTCGTCCTCGGACGTCCCGGTCACCTCCACCACCGCACCTTCTTCTCACAGGGTCCTGGCCATTGTGCTGAACCACTGGAAGGACGCGCTCGATCCGTACTGTCGCGGCGACATCGACGGATGTACTTGGTGGCGAGTACCTGGGAATCGGCCTCAGAGTACTCCGCCGCATTGGCCCTCCGGGTGAGTCGCTGAAGCGGCTTGCAGGGTGGTCCGGTTGGGGTGTGGGGTTCGGCTGGCCGGGTGGTCGGGTTTTGAGGTGCTGCCGCGCCTACCGCCTCGCTGGCGCTCGGCGGCAGGCTTGCCAACGAAAGAAGTACCTACGGGGCGGGTTGGTCCGGTACCCGGCTTGAGGTCCCCGACCTGACCCACCGACGTCGGTTCCGGGCCGGTCCGGGCGGTGGTCACGTTTGCGCAGATGGGCCATTCGGATCGTGTCTTCAAACCCGGCCACAAGCCTGGAACCGGCTGCGGCCCGCAACGTCGTGTACGAAAGTGGGGGACGCTCAGGTGACCGGCCGTCCAGCGCTACCACACTATTCGTTCTTTGACGGAACGGTACCGGCCCGCCAGGCCCCTGCCACCTGGTGCCAAGTCCTGGAAATACCTCACACAAACACTTGTCAAGCAGACCTGCCGCCAATAGAATTAGAACACCAGTACGGACCTGGCGCATGTCGCCTGGGACGCCGCCAGCGAGGACGAACTCATCGCCGCCGTCCGGGACATCGAAACGTGGTCCCGGCAGTTGTATTCCATCAGCCTGGCGGTCACCGCCGAACTGGACACCCGCGGCGTCGCACTGGCCCGCGGGGCCACCTCCACCGCGGTGCTGTTACGGCAGGTGCTGCGGATCAGCCCCGGGCAGGCCCGCCGCCGGGTCGCCGACGCCCGGGACGTGTGCCCGACCGTGACGGTCACCGGCGAGCAGGTGGAGCCAGCACTGCCGGCCGCCGCGGCGGCACTGCGCTCCGGCGCGATCGGCGAACAGCACCTGTCCGTGATCCGACAGACCATACGGGACCTGCCACCAGACACCGCCGAAGACGTCTCGGCGACGGTGGAAACACACCTCGTCGGCGAGGCCGGACACTACGACCCTGTCCAACTGGGCAAACTCGCCCAGCGGATCCGCGCGCACCTCGACCCCGACGGCACCCTGCTGGACGAACGGCAGGCGGTGGCACGGCGGGAACTGTCGTTCATCCCCGATCTGGACGGCACCGTCCTGCTCCGCGGCCGCCTCGACGCCGAAGGCGCCGCGATCGTCCAGGCCGCGCTGTCCCCGCTGGCCGCACCCGCACCCGCCGACGCCCAGGGTGTGAAGGACCCGCGCAGCCCCGCGCGACGCCGAGCCGACGCCCTGGTCCAGGCCGCCCGGATGCTGCTGGACGCCGGAGACCTGCCCACCCAAGGTGGGCAACGACCCCACGTGACCATCACCATCCCACTAGCCGACCTGACCGAGGAGTCCGGCACCGCGGACCTGGACACCACCGGCAGTCCCATCACCGCCGCCGCCGCACGGCGCACCGCCTGCGACGCGAACATCATCCCCATCGTCCTCGGCGCCCACTCCGAACCCCTCGACATCGGCCGCGCCTCCTACTCAGTACCCCAGCCGATGCGCCGCGCCCTCATCACCCGCGACAAAGGCTGCGCATTCCCCGGCTGCGACCGACCGGCCAATTGGTGCGCCGCACACCATATTGTGCACTGGGCCAACGGCGGCCACACCGCCCTGAGCAATCTGGTGCTGCTCTGCGATGCACACCACAGCCTGGTACACACCGAAGACTGGCAGATCCGCATCACCAACGGACACCCGGAATTCATCCCACCCCCATGGATCGACCCGAACCGAAAACCCCTCCGCAACACCATGCACCACCCCC
>WNGF01010928.1_pt1 | contig 12400 bp, 5 predicted proteins | sample 5400641 | NCBI WGS metagenome assembly WNGF01 (sample SAMN13153371, study PRJNA577476) | soil metagenome | isolation source: 80 cm soil or saprolite under grassland replicate 2 | place: USA:California | collected 2016-06-15
ACCGCCTCTTAACGGAGGGACTTGGCGTAGATCATGCGCGATTGGTAATGGGAACGTCAATGGGCGGAATGCACACGTGGCTATGGGGCGAACTGCATCCCGATTTCATGGACGCGCTGATGCCGCTGGCGAGTCTGCCGACACAAATTTCCGGGCGCAACCGTGCCTGGCGCCGCATGGTTATTGACGCTGTCCGCAACGATCCTGCATGGAATGGTGGCGAGTACAAAACACAGCCGCCGAGCCTGCGCACTGCCGCCGAGATGCTGTGGTTCATGAGCAGCAATCCCGTGTTGCGTCAGAAGGACGCGCCTACGCTTGGAAAAACAGATGAAGTTCTCGACAAATTCGTCGAGCAAATCGTTAAGACTGACGACGCCAATGACGTGCTCTACGCGCTCGAAGCTTCACACGATTATGATCCCGGACCGAATCTGGACAAAATCCAGGCGCCGCTTCTGGCAATCAACTCTGCCGATGATCTGATCAATCCGCCCGAACTCGGGATTCTTGAACGCGAGATCAACCACGTTCCGCATGGGCGCGCAATCGTGATTCCATTCAGCGACAAAACGCGCGGTCACGGCAGCCACACCCTCGCGGCGTTGTGGGAAGATCAGTTAGCGAAGCTCCTGCAGGAAACGGAAAAGTAATCGCGGATTACCCGCCACAAGCGGGCAGGCTGCCGACACAGCGGATCAAGAAGAGAACCAGATTTTCTCCCGACGATAGTCTGCTGCCCAACGTCGGCATACTTTACACTTGTAAATTTTCAGGTAGGCGAATAGAAAGCGGCAAATGCCTGTAGCGTTGTCTCCGCCAACGCGGGACAGCTTGTTCGCGTCCACGCGGTGGACGGTTGTGCGCCAAGCCGCTGATTCCCAGACATCATCGGAGCATGCGCTCAGCGCGCTTTCCGAGCTCTGCCAAATTTATTGGCGGCCGGTTTATCTTTTTTTGCGGCGACAAGGAATTCCGCCACATGATGCGCAGGACCTGACGCAGAGTTTCTTTGCAGAGCTGATCGAGAATCGCGCGTACGTGAGAGCTGACGAAATGAAGGGACGGTTCCGCTCGTTTCTGCTCGGAACGCTCAAGCATTTCCTGGCGCACGCGCGCGACCATGACCGTGCGCAAAAACGCGGCGGCGGCGCCCTGCCGGTGCAATTGGATGAGGCCGCGCTTTCTGAAGTCGAAACGCATGCCGCGCGCTGCCAGAACTGGAGCGCGGACGGAGTGTTCGAGCGTGAATGGGCGGTTTCACTGTTGCGACAAGCGCTCGACCGGCTGGCACAGGAATACGCGGTGGCAGGCAAAGGCGCATTATTTGACGGACTGAAAGTTCATCTGACCGCAGGCGCGGCCGCAGCGGCCTCGTACGAGGAAATGGCGAAGCGGCTCGGACGCCCCGCTACGACGCTGCGCAGCGACGTGGCGCGCTTGCGCACGCGATATCGTGCAGTTGTGCGGGAAGAGGTCAGCGGCACGGTCGATCCGCGCGATGTCGATGGAGAGTTGCGTTATCTGCGCCAGGTGATGGCCGCATAAGGAAAAATCGCAATGCCTGCCATAAGCAAAGGCGCGCCTGTCTGCGAAACCTGCGGATCGCCAGTTGAGACGACCAGTTCAGGCGATTTCGGTTGCATGGTTTGTTTGTTCGACGCCGCATTGGATCGCGACACAGAGGAGAGCGAGGTCGCGATTGCATCGCCGCTGGATCAATTCGGTGCGTACACGATTGAGCACCACGCTGACGGCAGCGCATGGGAGCTCGGTCGCGGCGCGATGGGAGTCACCTATCGCGCGATCGATAAAGTACTCGACCGTCCGGTCGCGTTAAAAATCATCAATACTAAGCTTGGATTGCGCAGCGCTGAAGCGCGCGAGCGGTTCATGCGCGAAGCGCGCGCCGCTGCTGCGTTGCGCCACCCGAATGTCGCAACCGTGTATCAATTCGGAGTTCGCGAGGAAACCGGTCAATTTTTTTACGCGATGGAATTGATCGAAAGCGAGACGCTCGAGGAGGGCGTTCGCCGGCTGGGACCCCTCGACGTTCTGACCACGATCGATATCGCCCTGCAAGTGACCGCCGCGCTGGCTGCCGCGGAAGACCGCGGTTTGGTTCATCGCGATCTCAAGCCGGGAAATCTGATGCTCGTCTCGCCCCATCGCGCAACGGGCGGCGCCTCGACGCAGCGAGGCGGCTACAACAACGCGCGGGGTGTTGTAGCCACGGCGCTGTGTCGCCGTGCCAGGCGCAGCGCGATCGATCCCGATCAGGGGAATGAGAAATTGACGGTAAAAGTAATCGATTTCGGCGTGGCCAAGGCAGCGGCGGAAAAAACGAACGCAATGGCGCTTACACACGGCGGCTTCGTCGGTACCCCGGCGTTCGCCAGCCCGGAGCAATTCACGAACGCACCTGTGGACGTGCGGTCCGACATCTACTCGCTAGGTGCGACGCTCTGGTTCTTGCTCACCGGTCATATGCCTTTCAGTGGCCGGACGGTTGAAGAAATGCGCGAAACCCGCCGATCAACACCGTTGGCGATCGAGCAACTGAAGGCGGTGCGCGTTCCACGTCGTTTTGTCGCATTGCTGATCTCGATGTTGGCGATTGAGCCGGGAGCGCGGCCTGCCGGCGCGCATGAACTGGCTACGGAATTGCAGAAGATTCGCCATTCGATCACCGACCGACGTAAGATTGCCCCGCGATTCGCAGTTGCTGCCACCTTCATCCTGATTCTTGGAGTGTCCGCATTTTTCGTTTTTCCTTCGCTGCGCACTCATCCGGCAGCTGCCGAATCACCTTCGAATCCAGCGGCGCCGGAGAAATCGATCGCCGTTCTTCCATTCGAAAATCTTAGCCGCGACCCCGACGACGCCTATTTCGCCGAAGGCATTCAGGAGGAGGTCCTGACGCGGCTGGCCAAGGTCACCGACTTAAGAGTGATTTCGCGGACTTCCACGCAGCGATACCGGAGTAAGCCCGGCAATCTCTCAGAGATCGCCAGGCAGCTTGGCGTGGTGAACATCGTTGAGGGTAGCGTCCAAAAAGTGGGCAATCAGGTGCGGGTCAATGTACAATTGCTTAACGCGCAAACCGATTCGCATCTCTGGGCCGAGAGCTATGATCGGGAGTTGACCGACGTTTTTGGCGTCGAGAGCGAAATCGCGAAAGGAATCGCCGAGTCGTTGCAAGCGAAGCTCACCAGTCGCGAGGAGCAAGCATTGACAGCTAAGCCGACAAACAATCCGGAGGCTTACGACGCGTATTTGCGAGGTGTCGTATTTCAAGGACGCATCGGCCAGTCAACCCATCTCGCACTGAAAACGATCGGTTATTTCGAGCGGGCGGTGCAGCTTGACCCTAATTTTGCGCTCGCTTGGGCGAGGCTTTCTCGTGTGCACGCTTATCTTTCCTTTCAGCGCGTTGATGGCTCTCGCCCCGATGCAGCCAAGGATGCATTGGAGCATGCACAGAAACTTCAGCCAAACTCGCCCGAGACCCTGCTCGCTCTGGGTTATTACCAGTACTGGGTGCTGCGTGATTACGGGCTCGCAAAAGCTACATTCCATCTGGTTAACAAAATGTTACCAGGCAACAGCGAGGTCGCGTGGGCCCTCAGCGCAGTTAACCGACGCGATGGACACTGGAATGAAAGTCTTGCCTCGGTGGAGCAAGGCCTTGCCCGGGATCCGCGCAACGGAGAGTTAATGACGACTGAAGCCTGGACTTACACCATGCTTCGACAATTCCCGACGGCGTTAAACCTCTACGATCGAGCGCTGGACGTCATCCCGAATGATCCGGACGTGATGTCGCTACTGGCCGGCATTTATCAGGCCCAGGGTAACTTGGAGCAAGCCGCAAAACCCTTATCCGACCTAACCGCGGAGACCCCATTTGACAATGCCTTTTTCGTCAAGGTGACTCAATTGAGACTTGAGCGGAATTACGCTGAGGCCGTTCGATTGCTGCAAGCCCGACTGGCCCGATTTGACTTTACGTCTGATTCCATCAAAGGCGCTACTCAGGTCTACCTGGCTTTTGCCCAACGTCTTGCCGGCGACACTGCCGGCGCAAAGGTGACCGCTGAACAGGCGCGCAATACACTGGAACCGCTCTGCAAAAGGCAACCAGGTAACTCCAACTTTGTAGCATGGCTAGGTCTGGCTAATGCTGTGCTCGGGGAGAAGGACTTGGCGCTAAAGGAAGCCGAACGTGCAATCATGCTTCTGCCGAGTGCCAAGGATCGAGTGGACGGACCTGGCTTGGAAGAGAACCGCGCGTTAATTCAGATGATCTTCGGCGAGAATAGCCGCGCGCTCTCGACTCTCAGCCGGCTGTTACAAACGCCATACCAAAGCTTGCTTTACAACCCAGTGCCGCTTACACCGGCCTTTCTCAGGCTCGATCCGCTCTGGGATCCCTTGCGTGCCGATCCGCGTTTTGAAAAGCTTGTTGAAGAGGCGGAGCAACAGATCCCGACGGAGCTATCGGCGAAGCTCGCGTCCGATAAATCGATCGCCGTGCTTCCATTTGAAGATTTGAGCGATGACAAGAAGCGCACCTTTATCGCAGATGGTGTGCAGGACGACATTTTGACGAAACTGGCCAAAGTGACCGATCTCAAAGTAATCAGCCGCACCAGCGTCATGCAATATCGCGGTAGACAGAATACGCGCGAGATCGGTAAGGCGCTTGATGTGTCTTATGTGCTGGAGGGGAGCGTACGAGAGACCCGAGCGCGGCTTCATATCAACGCGCAGTTGATCGACACGCGCACGGACACCCACGTCTGGGCCGAGCAATATGATTTTGATTCGAAAGACTTGTTTGCTGTTCAGAGTGGGATCGCGAAAAAAATAAGCGAGCGGCTGCACGCCAAGCTGTCGCCGACTGAAGAAGCTGCAATTGAGCAAGCGCCAACCACTCGTCTTCCCGCGTTTGATCTTTACACTCGCGCTAAAAACCTTCTCCTGAGGGTGGGTCTGAGCAGTAACGAAAGAGCGAACTTGCTGGAGGCAGCCAATCTGTTGAACCAAGCTGTGGCGAATGACTCATCGTTCTTCGAGGCTTATTGCCTGCTCTCTTACATTCATGATCTTCTTTACTTCCTCGGCTTGGACCATACTGCAGCGCGCCTGGCGTTAGCGGAAACCGCCATTCAGGCGGCGTCTCGCCTCCGTCCCGATGCGGGTGACACGCACCTGGCCCGGGCGCAGAATCTTTACTATGGATACCTCGATTACGACGCTGCTTTAGCGGAACTTGAACTTGCCCGGCAAAGCTTGCCCAATGATCCGCGGGTGTTCGAACTCACCGGTTACATTCAGAGGCGTCAGGGGCACTGGGAAGAATCCACACGAAATCTCGAGCGCGCCATCGAACTCGACCCGCGCAACACTGACATACTCGAGCAGGCTACACTCAATTACGTCGTGCTTCGGCGCTACACTGAAGAGAAATTACTGTGGGATCGCATGGTCGCTATCGTGCCGAACAATCCCGAAACCCAGGCATCGCGCGCGCAGGCGGAATTGAATTCGAGGGCCGACACCCGCCCGTTGCACCAAGTGGTCGATTCAATTCGAGCCACAAATCCGGGAGCGATACCAACTATCGCGCATGCTTGGATTATTTGCGCATTGGCCGAGCGAGATGCCACCGCTGCAAAAGAGGCCCTGATCGCAGCAGACGACAACCCAATCAACTTGGGAGGGGAGGTCTATTTTAACGGTCTATTCATGGAAGGGGTTATTGCGCGTATGACCAAGGATGATAATAAAGCGCGGTCGGTCTTCACTGCTGCGCGCGCGGAGCAGGAGAAAATCATGGAGGCCCAACCAAATTTCGGGCCGGCGTTCTGCGTGCTGGGTTTGATCGACGCCGCTCTCGGGCGAAAAGAAGAAGCGCTGCGCGAAGGCCGCCGCGCGGTCGAGCTTGTTCCGATGGAAAAGGACGCGATGAGAAGCCGGTCGATAATCAGGTATTTCGCGATAATCGCTGCGTGGGTGGGCGATAAAGATCTCGCCTGCGAGCAGCTCTCCATCGCCGCACGGCCTCCAAGCACGTTGAGCTATGGACAATTAAAGCTGCTCCCGCTTTGGGATCCGTTGCGCGGCGACCCATGTTTCGAAAAAATAGTCACCGCCCTCGCGCCGAAATAGACACAACTACCAATTGCGCGGATACCACGGACGAGAAAGGATCATCGCCTAAACACGCGAACCGACGCCAAAAATTCCAGAAGAGTCGAGACATGAATTTCACGTATTCACACAAATTGAGTGAAGCCTTCCGAAATTTGTGACAATTGGCGCAATTCGTCTCCTTCTGGTTCTTCTTGAATCTGCGCCATCTGGGTGATCCGTGGTTAAAAAAATCCCCAACCCAAACTTTTTTTGCAACGCCGGCCAAAATTTTCGGAAGTAACAGGCGATGGTCAGAAAATGAGTTCTCGCTGGCGCCGTAGTCTCGGCGAAGGCGGCACGGGGAGAAGTCAAAGAAGGCCAAAAACAACAAATGAAAGGAAATTAAATTATGAAAAATCGAAACACCATATCCACAACGATTCTACTCGTGCTCGCCTGCTTTTGGCTTTCGGTCACAGCGAATATCGCGATGGCCGATCAGAACGTCAGCTTTCGTGTCCAATTGAGACCCCATGTTTTCGCGAATGTGGTTTCAACGGTAGTTACCAATCCTTCTTTTCCAACAGGCGGGATGACGGTGCTGACGGTGCATGGCTTCGCTCATACGGGCAGTACTTTTGAGAATCTCACGCAAGCTATTTTCAATTCTCCGCAATACGGATCTTCCGTTTCGAACGTAGTGTCCATGAATTTACCGGGCCACGGGCTCAGCAGCGGACCGATCCTCGAAAACGGCGGCCAGCTTCAATATGGCGAGCTCTCCATTGAGGATTATGCGACTGCGGTCACGGAAACGATCCGGCGATTGGATGCCCTCCAGCTGCGGCCCCAGATGGTGATTGCTCACAGCATGGGCGGCTTGGTAATGACGGTTGCCCAGCAGGCGCTCATTTCGAGACAACAGAGCCTGGGCGCTAATTTAGGAGTCCAGAAAGTAGTGCTCATGAACGCCGTGAGCCCTTATCCGGCACCGTTTTTTTTGGCCGACAGCGGCGCGGGACCGGTGATCGTGGCTCCTTTCGTTTTGAGTGATCCTGTGAAGGGACTATACGTCCATATCCCGGCACCCAATTGGCTGGGATTCTTTTTTACAAATCTCCTCGGGAATTTCGTACCGGGCACGCCTTCACCGGAAGAGGCGGTGAGTCGGGGTTACATCTCCGACGAACCCTTTCAGGCTGGAGCTCAGGTCGTCGCGGCTGCTGGCAGGCAACGTCCGATCGTGAGCGAAGGAATTTTTCTTCCGTCCTTGCAGACGAGCGTAGTCGTCGTCAGCACGGAGCAGGACATCTTGACGGTGCCGTCTGAGCTTCAAACCCTCTACACCTTCCTGACGGGCGACGCCGGCCTGTCGGGATTCCGGTTCATCAGCGGAGATGATGCGGTTCACGATACGTACATCTCCAACCCGAACGCTCTTCTAGACGCCATCTTCGGAAACTAATCGTGATAGCGGGGGCCGCCTGGAGGCGGCCCCAGAAGACGCTTGGAGGTCGCACTGAGAGGTGGTGCGCGACGCCCAGTCTTCTACCTGTCCGCGCCATTCGCGTGATCCGTGGTTAGAAAAAATCGGGCCGGCTCAAAGTTTTTTGCAACGCCGGCCAAAATTTTCGGAAGGAGTAGGTAAAGGGCCGTAATGGATTTCACAATAATGCAAAATCACCGAAGGCCGAAAAATAAATGAAAAGAAATCAAATTATGAAAAATCGGAACATCATACTCGCAACAACGCTCCTGGCGCTTGGCTTCCTTGCGCTTTCCCCAAGAGTGCAAGCCGTCGTGCCAGCGCCCGATGGGGGCTATGCTGGCGGTAACACGGCGGAAGGGTCCAGCTCCCTCTTGAGTCTCACCACCGGTGCTTATAACACGGCAGTCGGCTTGTACTCGCTCCTGAGCCTCACTGACGGCAAGTTCAATACGGGAGTAGGCGCAGGAACGCTCCTTGTGAACACGGCGGACCAAAATACGGCCACTGGCGCGGGAGCACTTTTGCTTAACACGACTGGCGATCAAAACACGGCGAATGGAACGTTCGCGCTTTTTTTCAACACCACCGGAAACAGCAACACAGCCACCGGCGCTAGTGCGCTCCTTAGCAATACCACCGGCAGTGGCAATACCGCCACGGGTTTTGATGCGCTTTTTAGCAACACCGAAGGCAGCGGCAACACCGCCAGCGGTGTTCAAGCGCTCTTCAGCAACACCATCGGCTTCAGCAATACGGCCATCGGTGATTCTGCGCTCTTTAGCAATACCATTGGCAATGGCAACACGGCCACCGGAGCTGATGCCCTCTCTAGCAACACCGAAGGCGTCAACAACACAGCCACCGGTGTCCAGGCGCTTTCTAGCAATACTACCGGCACCGATAACACCGCCAATGGAGGTTTCGCGCTTTTTGCCAACACAGAAGGCATCGACAACACGGCAACCGGTACTGGAGCACTCGAGAACAACACAATCGGCAACTCCAACACGGCCACCGGATTTGACGCGCTTCTTAACAACAGCACCGGCACTGCCAACACGGCTATCGGTGTTGGTGCGCTCGGCAGCAACGTCACCGGCAACAACAACACCGCCACCGGTGTTCTGGCGCTCCCGGGCAGCACCGGTGACGGCAACACGGCCATCGGATTTGAAGCGCTCTTTAACAACAGCACGGGCGGCGCCAACACAGCCATCGGTCTCGGTGCACTCATTAGCAACTCCAGCGGTATCAATAACACGGCCTTGGGTTTTGCAGCTGGCAGCGGCGTCACCACGGCCAGTAACGTTATCTGTATCGGCGCCGCGTTCCCAGGCGCGAACGTGAGCAACAGCTGCTTTATCGGCAACATTTTTGGGGTTACACTCGGGGAAGTCGGCACACCAGTGCTGGTCGATTCCGCTGGCCAGCTGGGCACGATCAGTTCGTCGCGCCGGTTCAAGAAGGAGATTAAGCCGATGGACAGCGCCAGTGAATCTATCCTGGCGCTTAAGCCGGTGACATTTCACTACAAGAGCGACACGACCGGCAGAGCGCAATTCGGTTTAATCGCCGAGGAAGTGGCCGAACTGAACCCGGACCTGGTAGTGCGCGACAAGAACGGCGAGATCTACACGGTACGCTACGATGCCGTGAACGCCATGTTGCTCAATGAATTTCTCAAAGAGCACAAGAAGGTGGAGGAACAAGGTCGTAAAGCGCTCGAACAACAAGCGACTATTGCGGAGTTAAAGTCAACTGTCGCTCAGCAACAGAAAGGGATGGAAATTCTCATGGCGCAGCTCAAAGAACAGGCCGCAGAAATCCAGAAAGTGAGCGCCCACGTTGCGTTGAACAAACCCACGCCGCAGCTGGTGAGAAACAAAACCGACTAACAGAAGGAAATGAACATAACACAGGAGATCTGCATGAAGCCAAAAATCGAATCTTCGTTGCCTATTGTACAAGCTTTTGTGCCATCCGAACGAGACCTCCGAAAACAGAGCTCCCATGAAACCATCCCTATAGCGCAAGGCGGCGCGTGGCAGGGTCCGCGGGCTGTGCCGACGTCCCAAAGCTCGCCACAGGACGAGTCCGTCCGATTGGCGGACTTTCGGGCCAGCGCGGCGCCCATGTTACGCGAACTGGGGTTCAAATCACTCGATTCGCTGATCAATGCTGCGGTTCCACAAAATATCCGGCTTGATCGAGAACTGAATTTGCCCCAGGCGAAATCGGAGAGTGAAGCGCTGGCCGAGCTCCGCGCGATTTCCAAAAAAAACAGGGTCGCGCGCTCTTTTATGGGCGCTGGCTATTACGACTGCGTTACACCGGCGGTCATCCAGCGAAATATTCTGGAAAATCCCGGCTGGTACACCGCTTACACGCCTTACCAGGCGGAAATCGCGCAAGGCCGCCTGGAAGCGTTGCTCAATTTCCAACAGATGATAATGGATTTGACTGCACTCGATACTGCGAACGCGTCGCTTCTTGATGAAGCGACTGCCGCTGCCGAAGCGATGTTTCTTTGTCGCCGACAATTGTCATCCGCAAACGATCGCCGTCGTTCAAACACGCGCGAAGCCGCATGATATCGCGATCAAAATCGGTGATTACTCGCGTTTCAAATTCGACGAGACCGTTTTCGGCGCGTTGGTGCAATATCCCGCCACCGATGGCGCGATTTACGATTACAGTGAATTTATTAAGCAGGCGCACAACGCCGGCGCTCTGGTTGTCGTCGCGGCCGATATTCTCGCGCTCACACTGTTGAGACCACCTGGAGAATTTGGCGCCGATGTCGCGGTCGGTAGCACGCAGCGTTTTGGCGCCCCGCTCGGCTTCGGCGGCCCGCACGCGGCGTACTTTGCCACCCGCGATCAGTACAAACGTCACATGCCCGGCCGGCTGGTGGGCGTTTCCCACGATGCCGAAGGCCGACCCGCCTATCGACTCGCGCTGCAAACGCGCGAGCAACATATCCGTCGTGACAAGGCAACCAGCAACATTTGCACTGCGGCGGTTCTTCCCGCTGTCATCGCCTCGATGTACGCTGTCTACCATGGCCCCCGCGGGTTGCGCGCAATCGCTGAGCGAATTCATGGCCTAACGAGTCACCTTGCAGATGGTCTGCGTGCTCTTGGTTGCAGCATTACGCACGAAAATTTCTTCGATACGATCTCTATGGAGGTCGAATCGAGCAGCACACTTATTGAGCACGCGCAAAAGGCGGGATGTAATTTGCGCGCGCTCGGTCCACACACAGTCGGAATTTCACTCGATGAAACGACGACCATCCGCGATCTCGAGCTGTTGATGTCGATTTTTCGCGGCACGACTGTCCGCGATTTCGATGACGATTTAGGCGAGCCGCCGCTGCGGAGTCCGCAGTTCGCACTCCGCACTTCGCAATTCCTCACCCATCCTGTCTTCAACACACACCACACCGAGACGGAGATGCTGCGCTACATCAAAAAACTCGAATCACGCGATCTTTCCCTGACGACGTCGATGATCCCACTCGGTTCGTGCACAATGAAATCAACCGCGACAGCGGCAATGTTTCCGATTTCGTGGCCGGAAATATCGAAGCTGCATCCGTTCGCTCCCGGCGAACAGACGGCGGGATATATTGAGATTTGCAAGCAGCTCGAAGAGTGGCTTGCTGAAATCACCGGTTTCGCCGCCGTATCACTGCAACCCAACGCCGGATCGCAAGGCGAATTCGCCGGCTTGCTGGCTATCCGCGAGTATCACGCGTCGCGTAACGAAGCGCATCGCAATGTCTGTCTCATACCGACCTCGGCTCACGGCACGAACCCAGCCAGCGCGGTGCTGGCCGGCTTTAAGATTGTCTCGGTTGCCTGCTTGAAAGATGGAGATATCGATGTTGCTGATCTGCGTGCCAAAGCGGATGAACACGCGCGCGATCTTGCCGCGCTGATGGTGACGTATCCTTCCACACATGGCGTGTTCGAGCCAGCCATCCGCGAAATTTGCGACATTGTGCATGCGCATGGTGGGCAGGTTTACCTGGACGGCGCGAACATGAACGCGCAGGTGGGCCTTTGTCGCCCTGGCGATTACGGCGCGGACGTCTGCCATGTGAATTTGCACAAGACCTTTTGCATGCCCCACGGCGGCGGTGGTGCAGGCGTGGGACCGATTGGTGTAGCCAAACACCTCGTTGAGTTTCTGCCCGCGCATTCTTCAATCCGCAATGCGCAATCCGCAACTCGCAATCGTGTCGGTCCGGTTTCCGCCGCCCCTTACGGCAGTGCGAGCATTCTCACGATTACCTGGATGTACATCCGCATGATGGGCGCCAAGGGATTGAAACGAGCGAGCGAAGTCGCAATTCTAAACGCAAATTATATTGCCAGGCGGCTCGACCCGTACTTTCCAGTGCTCTTCAAGGGTAAACGCGGCCTTGTCGCGCACGAGTGCATTGTCGATCTACGCCAGTGGAAAGGCAGCGGGATCGAAGTAGAAGATGTGGCAAAGCGTTTGATGGACTACGGCTTTCACGCACCGACCGTTTCGTTCCCCGTGGTCGGCACAATGATGATTGAGCCGACCGAGAGCGAGCCGCAGCACGAGATCGATCGGTTCTGTGAAGCGATGATCTCCATCCATGCGGAGATGGAAGCAATCGCCAGCGGAAAACAGGATCGACAAAACAACTTGCTCAAGAACGCTCCGCACACTGCGCAACAAATTGCATCCGATAAATGGGACCGCCCTTACTCACGCGAACAAGCTGCTTTCCCCGCC
>WNGF01012103.1_pt1 | contig 12400 bp, 12 predicted proteins | sample 5400641 | NCBI WGS metagenome assembly WNGF01 (sample SAMN13153371, study PRJNA577476) | soil metagenome | isolation source: 80 cm soil or saprolite under grassland replicate 2 | place: USA:California | collected 2016-06-15
GCCGATCGCCGTCGCTTTCTTCGTGCGCGTGAGGTCGAGCAGCGTCCAGACCACCAGCGTCGCCGTCGGCGCGAGCATCGTGTTCACAAAGGCGAGCGCCGCGGAGCGATTGGCGCCGAGGGCGCTGCCGGCGTTGAATCCGAACCAGCCGAGCCACAGGAGTCCCGCGCCCAGCAGGGTGAAAGGAACGTTCTGCGGGAGGATGGCTTGTCGCGCGTAGTCCTTTCGCGCGCCGACGACGATCGCGCAAACAAACGCCGCCGAAGCAGCGTTGATGTGCACAACGGTGCCGCCGGCGAAATCGAGCGCACCGAGTTTGCCGAGCCATCCGCCGCCCCACACCCAATGCGCGATCGGCGCGTACACCAGGAGCGACCAGAGCGTGATGAAGGCGATGTATGGGCCGAACCGCATCCGCTCGACGATCGCGCCGGAGATCAGCGCCGCGGTGATGATCGCAAACGTGCCCTGATACGCGAAGAAGAGCACGTGCGGGATCGTTCCCTGCGGCTCGAGACCGACTGCGCGCAGAAAGAAGTACTCGCCACCGCCGCACCAACGCGAAGCGTGGCCGAAGGCCACCGAGTATCCGAAAAAGGCCCACGCCAATCCGACGAAGCCCAGCGCGGAGAAGCTCATCATCAGGGTGTTGAGCGCGTTTTTCGCGCGCACCATCCCGCCGTAGAAGAACCCCAGCGCGGGCGTCATCATCAAAACGAGGGCGGTGGAAATCAGAAGCCAGGCAGTATCAGCCGAACTGATTGAGGGAGGCATGGGAGATTATAAATGCAGAATGCAGAATGCAGAATGCAGAATGCAGAATGCAGAATGCAGAATGTAGAACGAAGAATTCAGAAAGGATCCTGTCTTCATTCTCAATTCTGCATTCTGCGTTCTGCATTCATTTGTATTAGCCTTCATTTTTGATGCAGCGACACAGTCGCTCCGAACACAGTCGCCGACAGGTCCTCGATGCCGCGCTCGATCTTTTTTCTCATCAGGGATATCGCGCCACGACCGTGCGCGACATCGCCGAGAAAGCCAGCGTATCGACCGGCAATGTCTACCATCACTTCGAAGACAAAGAGGCCATCTTCCGGACGCTGCTCAGTGAGTTCTCGTCGATCACCGAGAGCAAGCGCTATCCGTACACGCGGGCCCTCGGGTCCGGCCGCTTTCCCGACAATCTCGAGCAGCTCGGCCTCGCGGCTCGAGACAGCGTCCAGGAGTTCCGCTCGTATATCGCGCTGATCTACGTCGACGTCATCGAATTCGACGGCACGCACATTCAGAAGTTTTACAGCGAGATGGGGCAGCGCTACGCAGCGATGCTGACCGGCGGTGGATTACAGGAGATCCGCTCGCGGCTGCGGCCCGGCGTTTCGCCGGTGTCGGCGCTGCTGATCACCTCTCGAATTTTCTTCAACTACTTTTCACTGGAGATTCTCTTCAACGTTCCCCAGCCATTCGGAAAGGATTCCATGCAGATCGTTCGAGAAATCGCCGACATTTTGCGAAATGGGATGGTGGCCTAGTGCGCTGCGCGCGTTGTCGGTTGTCAGTTGTCCGTTGTCGGCGGGGCGGGGACAACCGATCACCGGCAACCGACAACCATTGGGAGGTCGAATGAAGAAATTCGCAATGCTCGTGTTGATCGCTGCATCCGTCAGAGCAGCGGATGATCCCGACTACACGCGGCAGATCCGACAATTCACGACCGGACCTCAATTCACCACCGAGCTGGTCGACCATCTTCCGGCCTCCAGCAAAGTGCCCACACCGCTCCAATTTCTCGGCTACATCGCCGGCGCGGAAAATCACCTCACCTACGCGGAGGACGTGTACCGCTACATGCGCGCGGTAGAGGCGGCGTCGCCGCGCGTGAAGGTGTTCAGCATCGGCAAGACGGAGGAAGGGCGGGAGATGATCGCCGTCGCGGTGTCGAACGAGCTGACCATCGCGAATCTCGATCGCTATCGCGACATCACCCGGCAGCTCGCCGATCCTCGCAAAATTTCCGACGAGCAGGCGCAGAAGCTCATCGCTGAAGGAAAGCCGATCTACTACGCCACTGGCGCGATCCACTCGCCGGAGACTGGCAGCCCGGAGATGCTGATGGAGCTCGTCTACCGGCTGGCAGTCGAAGACACGCCGCTCGTTCGCAACATTCGCGACAACGTGATCTTTCTGACCACGCCCGTGCTCGAAGCCGACGGCCGCGACCGCCAAGTCGACCTCTCTCGCTACCGCTTGCAGAATCCGAAACTTCCGACTCCACCGCTCATATATTGGGGACATTCCGTTGCCCACGACAACAATCGCGACTACATGGGTCTCGCTCTCGCGCTGAGCAGGAATGTGCTCAAAGCCTACTTTGACTTTCACCCGCAGGTGATCCACGACCTGCACGAGTCGGTGCCGTTCATGTACGTCTCGACGGGTACCGGTCCCTACAACGCCTCGCTCGATCCAATCATGGTCGACGAATGGCACCGGATGGCGTGGCATGAAGTGCAGGAGATGACCCGCCGCGGCGTGCCCGGTGTCTGGACGTGGGGTTTTTACGACGGCTGGGCACCGAACTACATGTTCTGGACGGGCATGGGTCACAACACGATCGGCCGCTTCTACGAGACGTTCGGCAATCGATTTCCGTCGACGGAGAATCGCGTCGTGCGCGGCGCGAGCGATCGGGAGTGGTATCGCACGAATCCGCCGCTGCCCACGGTGAAGTGGTCGCTGCGCAACAACGTCAATTATCAACAGAGTGGATTGCTGCTCGCGCTCTCCGACATGGCGGACCGCCGCCAGCATTTCCTCGAACAGTTCTGGACGCTCAGCAAACGCTCGGTGGCCAAGGCGATCACGGAGGGTCCGGCAGCGTGGGTTTTCGACGGCGCGCAGAAACGGCAGGGACAACTCCGCGATCTGATGACGCTCCTGCGCTGATGATGCGTTCACGCTGAAGACCGCATTGCCGCCGCGTGTAGGTCCGCCGCCCACGGCGGACACCGCCGGCGAGGGCGGCGGCGCCACACAGAAATTCGCGAAGGGCTCGTTCATCGTGAGGATGGATCAGCCGTACAGCCGGCTCGCGGACACGATGCTCGACACGCAATACGTCCGCTCAGACGAGAAGGTGTACGACGACACGGGGTGGACGCTCGGCTACTTGAAGAACGTCGAGTTCAAGCGCGTCACGAATCTCGATGTGTTGAAAGTCCCGATGCGGCCATGGGATGGTGTAGCGCCGCCGCCCTCGGCGGCGAAAAACAACGCCGACACAGACTTTTTCCGCGCGTGGTGGGCCGACGCGAGCACGCGCAAGCCGCGCATCGCCATCATGCACACGTGGCTTCGCACGCAGGACGAGGGCTGGTGGCGGCTCGCTCTCGAGAGCATGGGCGTGCCGTATACGTACATCTCCACTCAGGACGCCGGCCGCACGCCAAACCTCCGCGAGAAATTCGATGTCATTCTCTTTCCGCCGACCGGCGGCAACAACGCGTCGCAGGAAATCGTCAACGGTCTCCCACCCGGACCTCCGCTGCCGTGGAAGAAAACAGACCTCACGCCGAACCTCACTGTCGATCAGACCGACGACATGCGCCCGGGACTGGGCATGATCGGCGTCGAGAATCTGACGCGATTCGTCGAAGAGGGCGGGCTGCTGATCACCGCGCGCGACTCATCCGTCTGGGCCGTCGATTACGGGCTGGCGCGGTGGGTGCGCGTCGTGCCGCCGCAGAAACTGCGCGCGCCGGGAACGATTCTTTCGGCGACAGTCGTCGACAAGAAGAGTCCAATCGTTAGTGGTTATGATGAAACAATACCAATATACTTTTCCAATTCGCCGATTTTTCGCGTAGGCATCACGCCGGAGACTCCGCCCGAATCGCGGCCAAGTGGCCGCGGAAACAAGACGGATCCCGATGTGCCGCAGGGCCGTCCGTTCGTGCCGCTGCCGGAGCGGCCGAAGCCGGCGCCAGACGAAGAGGGCTTCCAGCCGCCGGAAGATGCGCCGTGGAACAGTGAATTCGCGATTCCACGACCTGAGGATCGGCCGCGCGTGGTGGTGTCGTTCGCGAAGAAAGCGGACCAACTGCTGCTCTCGGGCATGCTCGACAACGGTGACGAGCTCGCAGGCAAGGCGGTGGTCATCGACGCGCCCCGCGGACGCGGTCACGTGCTTCTCTTCGCCAACAATCCGATGTGGCGTCAGAACACGCAGGGGAGCTACGCGCTCGTCATGAACGCGATCGTCAATTGGGATCACTTGCGCTGAACGTCCAGTGTCATCCTGAGCCGCCAAGACGGCGAAGGATCTCAAAATGCGAGGCTGAACGCATCTTGAGATCCTTCGCTCCGCTCAGGATGACACGAGCGTGATCAGCAGCCGGTAACCGATGTGGTCACCAGATCAATACGAACGCTTCAAAACCGAACGCGCGCAGCCGTTTTGGGACCTCGTTTCGCTGATCGACCCTCGTCCTCACATGCGCATCGCCGACCTCGGATGCGGCACCGGCGAGCTCACGCGCGCGCTGCACGAGAAACTCGGCGCGACGGAAAGCATCGGCGTCGACAATTCGGCGTCGATGCTCGCGAAAGCGGCGCCGGCGCCAGGCCTGCACTTTCGGAACGCGGCGATCGAGTGGTTTGATGAGAAAGGATTCGATCTGATTTTCTCCAACGCCGCGCTGCATTGGGTTGCCGATCACCAGTCGCTCTTCCGCCGCCTGACAGACCTGCTCGCACGCGACGGTCAGCTCGCGGTGCAGATGCCGGCGAACGACGATCATCCTTCGCACGCCGTCGCTGCCGAAGTGGCGCGCGAGCTCGGGATGGAGCCGAAGCCCACGTACGTGCTCGCGCCCGAGCGTTACGCGCAGCTTCTCTTCGAGCTCGGATTTCAGCGGCAGCACGTGCGCCTGCAGATTTATGGACACGTGCTGCCGTCGAGTGAGGATGTGATCGAGTGGGTGAAGGGAACGCTACTCACGTACTACGACCGAGAGCCGCGTTTCATCGAGCGCTATCGCGAGCGGCTGCTGCAGCGGATCGGTCGCCAGCGGCCCTACTTCTACACCTACAAACGGCTGCTACTCCTCGGCCAGGATCGTGTGGAACGCCAGCATCACCGTCACTGATGCCAGGGCGATCAGCGCCATGACGAACGTCATCGAGAGCGATGCTGCCGTCTGCGCTCCGGCGGCGCCGAGGATGATGTGGGTCGGGGTGAAGCTGTTGATCCAGGCGGACAGCGCGGTCCACTTCCACATCACCAGCGCGGCCCAGCCGCCGGCGACGATCAGATACGCGGCGATCTGAAACTGCGTGAGCGGCCGCGCGGCGCGCTCCATCGCTGCCGTTGATTGCATCAGCATCGCTTTGACCCAGAGCGAATTCGCGTCCGGCAGCCGGGGCGAGCGGTCGTCGATCGCTGCGAACTGTTTCATCCACACATCGACTTCGTGTTCGTACGGATCGGCGTTAGGCATGGTGAGGCTCCGGAGCGAGTCCGTGTTTCGTGAGGATGCCGGCCAGGCGCTTCCGCGCGCGGAAAAGCATCACCTTGACACTTTTCGTTTTGACGCCGAGGGCCTCGGCGATTTCTTCGTGCGACGATCCTTCGACATGCGCAAGCCACAGCAGCGCGCGCTCCTGCGGTTTGAGCTCGGCGAAGGCGCGCATCATGTCGTGCCGCAGATCTTCGTGACCGGATGAAGCGGCCGGCGTTTCGAACCTGTGTTCGCGATGCCGTTTGATTTCGCGAAAATGATCGAAGACGAGATTCGTCGCCGTTTTGAAGATGTAGTGGCGCAGATGATCCTCGTCGACGATCGGTGGATTGCTTCTGAGAAAGCGGAAAAACGTCTTCTGAAGCAGATCGTCCGCGATCGTCGCGTCGCCGATCATTCGAAAGATATAGGACCAGACGGGCCTCGCTGTCTTTCGATAGAAGGCTTCGAATTTTGCCTCGTCCATCGGCTTCTTTGGCGTTCGCCCATTCGTCGCCGCGCGGAGCGCAAATGGCGTTTGCAGTGCTACTGCGCTTGCGGCGATTCCCATTGCTTGGTCAACTTCCATGAAACTGCCGCGGAAATGAGGAAACCAACTCCCAGCCCGATCAGGATGAAGGCCGGAATGAAAAATCCGGGATCGCCTTCCGCCCAATAACCGGCCAGGAATCCGCAGCCGATGAACAGCAAAATAATGCCGGTGCGGATGCCGCCGATCACCCGATCACGCGCCGATCGCTGCGGCGCCTGCAGGAAATTCCGTCCGGCCGGCGACTCGAGGAATTGCGTGAACTCCGCCGCGGAGCCGAATCGCTCGATCATCTTCATCTGCACATCGGCGCGGTATCGCGCGACGCGCTCTCTGTTCCGCGTACCGAGCCACACGATGACCACGACCATGATGAACGATCCGGCAATGGCCACGATCGGAATCCAAAAAACTCCCATGACTGCCCCTCCAGGTGTGTTACCACACGCTTATACGAGCTTCTGGAGCGGATGGTTAACGGCGGCTACGGTCTCTTGTAGATCTGCCCGTCCTTCATCACGAAACCGACGCGCTCCAGTGCCGTGATGTCATTGAGCGGACTGCCCGGAACGGCGACGATGTCGGCGAGCTTCCCCGTTTCGAGCGTGCCGATCTGATCGCTCATGCCGAGGAGGTCAGCGGCGTTGCGGGTGGCGGTTTGGATCGCCTGCATCGGAGTCATTCCGTACTGCGTCTCGTATTCGAATTCCTTCGCCTCGTTGAGCGCGTCCCACGGAAAACCGCCGACGTCCGTGCCGAAGGCGATCTTCACGCCTTTGCGCAGCGCGCGCTGGAACGAGTCGCGGTGGTATTGCGGGATTTTCGCCCAGACGCCGCCACGTCCTGGCGCGACGTACTCCGTGACCGTGAGCGTGGGGCAGAGGTACACGCCTTTGGCGGCCATCATGTCCAGCAGATCGTCGGGAATGGCGATGCCGTGTTCGATCGAGTCGATGCCGGCGTTGAGCGCGTTTTCGATTCCCGGCCGCGCCATCGCGTGCGCCGCGACTCTGTGCCGCAGCCGATGGGCCTCGTCCACGATCGCCTTCATCTCCTCGGCCGTGAATGTTGGAATGCTCGACAGCGTGCCGTCTTTCTGCACGAAATAGGAGCGGTCTGCATAAACCTTGATCCAGTCGGCGCCGTGGGCGATCTGCTCGCGGACCGCTTTCCGCGCGCTCTCGACGCCATCGACAATCTGCACGCCCATCGGATAGGTCACTTCGGGCGAATAACCGCTCGGACCATAGCCGCCGGTCAGCGACATCGCACGCGTGGATACAAACAGCCGCGGACCGGGGATGATGCCGTTGTTGATGGCGCGCTTGACGTCGACATCGGTGTACATCGCGCCTTCCGTCTCCACGTCGCGCAGCGATGTGAATCCGTGATCAAGCGCGATTCTCACGGCGCGGCTTGCGCGAAGCGCGCGATAGGGCATCGATTCGCGGAAAAGCTGCTCGTCGTAATCCGCCGATGTGACGTCGCCCTGCAGCAGGATGTGCGTGTGCGCGTCGATCAGGCCGGGAAGGAGAGTCATGTCGCCGAGATCGATCGTCTGCGCGCCGGCGGGAATCGCGACGTCGATCGATTCGATGCGATTTCCGCGCACGACGATGACCGCCGGAGAAACGACGGCACCTCCGCGTCCATCGATGAGACGCGCGGCTTTGATGGCAATCAGGTTTTCCGCACCGAAAGCGGACGACGCGAATAGAAGGATTGACAGCATGCGTTTCATGGAGCGGATTCTATGCGTTTCTCCGTGCACGAATATGTCCGCTGGGAAGATATCGACGCGGCGGGAATCATCAACTATCAGGCGTACCTCCGATTTTTCGGACTCGCCGAAGTGGAGTTGTTCCGCCACTGCGGGCTGTCGTATCGCACGCTCTTCGACGAGCTCGGGATCTGGTTGCCGCGCGTGCACGTCGAGTGTGATTTCTTCCATCCGGTGACACTCGATGAACTGCTCGTCGTGGATGCGTATTTTGGGAAAATTGGCCGGAGCTCGATTCATTTGAACTTCGAAGTCCATCGCGACGAAAGGCCGGATGTGATCGTCGCTACAGGCAAGTACGTTCTGGTCACAGTCAAGAAGGGGCAGCTCCGGCCGATCGCGGTACCGAGTATGCTGCGCGAAAAACTGTCGCCTTATGTAGAGGAACAGCGTGGAACCCGACATCACAGATCTTCGGAACAGTGATCGCTACTTCGTCACTGAAAAGCTGAGCGGCAGTTTTGGTTCCGCTTCGGTCATCTTGATCGATGTCGGCGAGCAGGGCGTGCAAATCGAACACGCACAGCCGCTGCGGCTGGCCACAAAAGGACGACTGTGGTTCAAGCGCGCCGAGGTGTCGGTCAGCCTGCACGCGGTTGTGGTTTGGAGCAGGCTCTCCAAAACGCCGAACGACCAGGGAAAGTATGTTTACCGCTCGGGACTTCGCGTCGATGAAGGCGCTGACGAATTTCTTTCCGCGATGCAGATGCTCCACGAGCACGGCGTCATCCGCAAGGACACCGACTCACTCAATCGCAAGAGGCAGCGGCTGGAGGAGCGCGAGCAGGAGAAACTCGGAAAACCGATCATGAAGCGGGTGGCGACCGAGTCGGACATCACCCCCGATCAGGTCCTGCTGATTGAGCACGCCCGGAAGCGCCTGAAGGACAACTTCGACGAAGCGCAGAAGTGGTACAGCCGCGCGTATTTTGCGTTGCGTGACGGCCGCACTGGCGTAAACGCAGACCTGATGCGCTATCCCGAGGACGTGCTTGCGGTGTGGGAGTACCTCGAGCGCAGCGTGCCGCTGTCGACGATCAAACGCGTTTTCGACCAAATGTAGGGTCAGGCCTTCGCTTCTCGATTTTCTCTACGTATCGTAGCGAGACAACGGTCGACGTGCTCGCGAAGAACCGGTTTTTCATGTAGTTCTCGGTCGCAGCGGCGGATCATCACTGAAACATGACCGCTGCTCCGCAGCCGCAGGCCCGCTGCAATTTCGCGATTCGTCAGCAGTGCTTCATTCCAGCCGACCCAGGCGGCGACCAACCGCGGAATCGTGCCGTGTCCCTGACGCACTCGATCGCTGTCGATTCCGAACGTCTCCGCGACCGCGGCGACGACCGCAGACATCGGCGGAGCGCCGATGATCCGTTGCTGCCGCGGATGGTCATCGCACCGCGGCTCGAGATCCACGATCTCGCGCATGCGCTTCACCCATTCCTCGCTGCCGAGATAGATCTGCCCAACGAGGTCACGCCAGGGCGTATCTTCGATTCCAATCGCGTCATGAACAAAGTGGCGGTAACGTGCCCTCGCGAGCGCTCGGTTGCTGCCGAATTGCGCCAACACGTCATCGACTGCCAGCCATTCGGGCGCAGGCGTCTCGCCGATCACCGCACGATGGCTGCTCCATGTGTACTCATCGGCGCGACGAACGAGGCCTGCTCTTACCGGGTTCAACACGATATAGCGCAGTACCTGGGCGAAGTAGGCGTCTTTTTCGATTAACGGCGCATGGAATCTCCCCTGAAACAGGTGTCCGACACGCTGATGCCGGCGGTTGAAAGCCTGCCCGTAACTGCCGTTTAGCCACTGCATGCCACGCGACAGCGTTTCAGTCGTCAGCTCAATCAGCAGATGAAAGTGGTTGGACATCAACACGTAAGCGGTGAGAACCCACGCGTGACGTTTGACGCAGGCGCCGAGGAGATCCAGAAAGAATTCGCGATCTGAGTCATCGCGAAAAATGGGCTGCTTCGCGTTACCTCGAGCCGTAATGTGCCAGAGAGAGCCGGGAAATTCGAGTCGCAGTGGTCTTGACATCCACCGAGGGTACCTCGGTCGCGCCGACGATCTACGCCGCGTAGAGAAAATCGAGAATCAAAGGCCTGACCCCACGAAAACTGGCTCGGGCTGCAGCTCGACACCGAATTTCTCGCGCACCGCCTCCTGAATCATCCGCACCAGCTCGAGCACCTCCCGCGCGGTGCCGCCGCCACGATTGATGATCGCCAGGGTGTGCTTCGACGAGATGCCGACATTGCCGTGCACGAATCCTTTGTGAAATCCGGCATGCTCGATCAGCCACGCGGCGGAAAGTTTCACTTTCTCGCCCGCCGGAAAGTGAGGCATGTCGGGTGTAAGGAGGGAAGGCGACACGATGGGATTCGTAAAAAACGATCCGTCGCTTCTGGTGTCGGGATCCGCCGGATCGATCACCATTCCTTTGCTGCGCCGAATCGTGATCACGGCGTCGCGAACCTGCTGCAAATCGGCGCCGTGCCCGACGAACTTCTCCAGCTCGGGATAGCGAACGGCCGGCGCTCCGTCCGGCGTCAACCGAAAGGTCACCGAAAGAACGATGGATCGATCATTCTTCTTGAAACGGCTCGTCCGATAACCGAATTGGCACTTTGAGTTCGTCAGCCACTCCACGCGCCCGCTCGAACGATCGAGTACCTCGACGCGCACGATCGTCTCGCTCACGTCCTGACCATAGGCGCCGACGTTCTGAATTGGTGTCGCACCGGTCGATCCAGGAATCCCCGACAGGCATTCGATTCCTGCCCAGCGCTTCTCGACAGCCATCGCCACAATCGCGTCCCAAGGCTCACCCGCCGCGATCTTCACCATTCCATCGCCTTCGACCGTGATGCCTCGCAGTTGCAGATGCAGAACCAGGCCGGGGAAGCCTTCGTCCGCGATGAGGACATTGCTGCCGCCGGCGAGGACAAGCAGTGGTTCGTGATTCGACGCCGCCCAATCGACGGCCTCGCGAACGTCGTCGACGCTCCGCGCCTCGAGGAAGTACTTCGCCGGGCCGCCGATCCCCAACGTTGTAAGCGGAGCAAGAGGAACATCGCGTCGCAAGCGAATGACCAAGTTTATCCTGAGCGCAGCGAAGGATCTCCGGTGGCACCGCGACTGATGCGAACAGAACCGGGGACGCACTATTCATCGCTGCTCCACCGTAGATCCTTCGCTGCGCTCAGGATAAATTTTCGGAGGAGGCGTGCAAGAATACTCCGCATGTCAGACGCAGCCGTCGCCTCAGAGAAACAGTGGTTCGGCCATCCCCGCGGATTGGCCACGCTCTTCATGACCGAGATGTGGGAGCGCTTCAGCTACTACGGCATGCGCGCGCTGCTCATCCTCTACATGGTCGGCTCGGTACAGCAGCCTGGGCTCGGATTCGGCGAGAAACGCGCCGCGTCCATCTACGGCGCGTACACGATGTTGGTGTACCTGATGGGCATCCCTGGCGGATTCGTCGCCGATCGCTGGCTGGGGCACCAACGCGCGGTGCTCATCGGCGGAATCATCATCGCGTTAGGCCATTTCAGCATGGCTGTTCCCGGGCTGCCATTCTTCTTCACCGGACTAGGGCTGATCGTCATCGGCACGGGACTGCTGAAGCCGAACGTCAGCACCATCGTCGGCACGCTCTACTCGCGGGACGACACACGCCGCGACTCCGGCTTCTCCATCTTCTACATGGGCATCAATCTTGGCGCCTTCATCGCGCCGCTCGTCACCGGCTGGCTGGGGCAGAAAATCAACTGGCACATCGGATTTGCCGCCGCGGGCGTCGGCATGACGCTCGGCCTGATTCAGTACGTCGCCGGCCGCAAATACCTCGTCCCTCGATCCGAAGGGAAGAGCGCGCACACGGAAGCGATCGAAGAAGTGAAGGCACCGAAGGAGCCGTTCACCGCAGTCGACTGGGCACGCATCGGCGCGATCGCCATCCTCTCGCTCTTTGCGCTGATGTTCTGGGCGGGATTCGAACAGGCGGGATCGAGCCTCAATCTTTTCGCTGATCGCGCGACGCGGCTGACGATCTTCGGCTTCAACTATCCGTCGAGCTGGTTCCAGTCGGTCGAGCCGCTGTTCGTGATCCTCTTCGCTCCGATCTTCGCCTGGATGTGGATCCGCCTCGGCCGGAACGAGCCCACCAGCCCCGTGAAATTCACGCTCGGTCTCGTTTTTCTCAGCCTGTCATTCCTGCTGATCGTGCCGGCGGCTCACGTTTTCGAACGCACCGCACACCGCGTGAGCCCATGGTGGCTGATCGGACTGTACTTCCTGCAGATGGTCGGAGAGCTTTGCCTGAGCCCCGTTGGCCTGAGCATGGTGACCAAGCTCTCGCCCTCGCGAGTCGTCGGTCTGATGATGGGCATCTGGTTTCTTGCGACCGCGCTGGGCAACTACGTGGCTGGGTGGGTGGCGGGCTTCCTCGAGAATCGCCCGTTCTCACAGGTCTTCCAGACCGCGTTCGTCAGCATCGCCATTGCCGCGGTGATTCTGCTTCTGCTGTTGCGGCCGATCAGGCGAATGATGGGCGGC
>WNGF01008368.1_pt1 | contig 12399 bp, 10 predicted proteins | sample 5400641 | NCBI WGS metagenome assembly WNGF01 (sample SAMN13153371, study PRJNA577476) | soil metagenome | isolation source: 80 cm soil or saprolite under grassland replicate 2 | place: USA:California | collected 2016-06-15
CGGGGCGTGGCCCGCGTACGCGCCCAGCAGGCGCGTCTTGCCCCAGGCCGAGTCGATCGTCTCGAGCCCGCGGAAGCGCCATTCGAAGCGAAGGATGAGGAACGCGATCGCGAGCAGCGCGAGCGCGAGGACCGCGAGCGCCGGCCGCGGATCGACCGGCTGCGACCCGCGCACCCCGCTCAGGTCGGGCGGCGCATCGTCGAGGCCGCCGGTCACATCACCCGGGTCGGGCGCGAACTGGAGCCCTTCGCTGTCCTCGCGGCCGGTGCGGCCGCCGCTGCCGTCGCTGCCGTCGCCCGGTGCCACGTCGCTGTCCGCCCGAGGGAAGGGGGCCTCAGAAGGAGTGGGCTCGAACTCGATCCAGCCGTACTGGGGGAAATACACCTCGACCCACGCGTGCGCGTTCAGCTCGCGCACCGCGTACCGGTTCGCGTCCGGGTCGAACTGTCCGCTCGTGAACCCGGCGGGCGCGGTCTTCACCACCGTCGAGTACTTGTACGTGGCCCGGAGGTACGCCTCGACGGCCTCCGCCTTCTCGTACGGGGTCGCCTTTCCGTCCGCGACCTTGTGCGCGAGATCCCGCACGCGCTGCGGCAGGCTCGAGGGCAGCTGCAGGTACTTGGACTTGATGTACGCCGGGTAGACGGTCGTCGCCTTCCGCAGCTCGTCCTTCGTCGCCTTCGACACGAGCGAGCTCGTCGTGTACGTGCCCTGCGCCTGGTTGCGGTTGACCGCGCGGAGCGAGGTCGAGTAGGCGCGATCCTCGCCGGTCTGGAACTGGTACGGCACGCTCGCCTTCGTCGGCTCGTTCGCCGCGAAGAGCAGGTTGGCGTGCGAGACGACGATCTCGAACGTCGCGTCGAGCTTCTCTCGCTCCTGGTAGTTCGGTGTGACCTTGTCGGCGCGGTCCGTCTCGGTCGTCCGCCAGCCCGCGCCGGTGTAGAAGTCGTAGCTCACGGCGCGCCAGAAGTGGCCGGCCGGCGCGTCGACGTAGAACACGATCCGATCGCCGAGGTTCGGCGCCTGGCCGAGCCGGATCGAATCCGAGAACGAGACGCCCTGCAACCGGCTCGGGCCGGACACGCCCGCGAAGAAGCGCTGCCACTCGGCCTCGACCCGGTGATAGGGGCCCTCGAACGTATTGAACGCCGTCGAGAAGAGCTCGGCCGCGGCGACCCGCGGCGTGAAGAAGGCCATGAGCACGAGCACCAGCGTCCAGGTGAGCCCGCCACGCAGCAGCCGCCAGTCCATCTCGCCCGCGGGCACGACGTTGTTGCGCTCCCAGCGGTCCTGGAGGTTGACGACGTTGAGCCAGTTGAGCAACACGAGCGCGCAGAGCGTGAAGAGGATCAGGTCGAAGTACAGGGAGGTGAGCGCGAGGGACACGTTGACGGTCAGGCAGAAGCCGCTGAACAGGACGCCGTCCCATGGCCGCCGCTCGCGGGCGAGGGCGAACGCGCCCATGAACGCCGAGGCCCAGCAGGTCGCGCCGAGGAACAGCACGAAGACCGACGGGTCGTTCGCGGCCTCGCCGGCGATGATCTGGGTCAGCCAGTTGTTCACGTGGATCGCGAGCTGCGTCGCGCGGTCGTGGAGGCTGGTCCCGCCGGATACCGCGATCGTCCCGACGACGGTCGCGACCGTCCCGGCCACCGCGCCGAGCAACGCGGCCCGCCGGGCGCGGATCCGGCCGTTGCCGACGAGCGTGCCGAGGACCACGCCGCCGATGGCGAGCCAGGTCAGGTGCGCGCTCGCGTCCACCCAGCCGGTCTGCTGGAGCGAGACCGGATAGAGCGAGGCGAGCAGGAGGTACAGGAGGAGCGCCGCCCAGCCGCCGCGGAAGCGGAGCCGACGCAGGTCGATCGGCGGGAACAGCGCGCGGCCGATCGCGCGCGGATCGATCGCGTGCAGGAGCGCCTCAGGCGATCGCATTCATCGACTCGTGGAACAGCTCTTCGATCGGCATTCCCGGGTGGAGGTGTGCGGTGCGCACGCCCGCGACCGCGAGCTCGCCGAGGATCGCGTGCCGGCGCGCCCGATCGCGCTCGTCGGTGTCCTCGCCGCCCACCAGTACGGCCTGGGTCGCGATCGACGATTCGCGGAGCGTGCTCGCCGGACGCACCCACGCGCGATCGAGCGACGGGGTGATGAGGAGCACCGACGCGCCGCGCCGCAGCCGAGGCAGCGTCTCGACCAGCGTCTCCGCGATCGTGTGCGACCCGCCCACCGTGACCTCAGCGAGGTACTGCATGAGCTTGCCGAACTGCTTCGTCCCGCGGTCGGGGTGCAGGATCTCCGCCCGCACGCCGCTCGTGACGAGCCCGACGTTGCGGTGCTCGTGCAGGGCCTTGGCCACGACCGAGGCGGCCACCGTGACGGCGCGCTCCTCGGTGGACGACTCACCCTCCCCGCGGTGCCAGTGCCGCTCGAGGTCGAGATAGATCCAGAGGTCGGCCGTCTTGTCGAGCTCGAACTCCTTGACCTGCAGCACCCGATGGCGCACCGACGACGGCCAATGGATCCGGTTCACCGCGTCGCCGGGCTGGTACTCACGGATGCCCATGACCATGGAAGTCGACTGGAGCGACCGCTGGCCGGTGAGGACGTTGCCCTCGAGGAACGATCCGGGCAGCTGCCAGAACGGCAGCGGCAGGATCTTCGGATACACGAGGACGAGCGCCTCGGCCGGCACGCGTTCGATCGTCTCGAAGAGACCGAACGGATCGCCGGACCGAAGGACGATCGGGCCGAGATGGAACCGGCCGCGGCGCAGGGCCCGCACGACGACCTTCCAGCGGCGGGTCGAGCCGCCCATGACCGAGAGCACGCGGCCAGGGAGCGGCTCGGGCCAGTTCGACCGCTCGGTGATCTCGAGCCAGAGCTTCCCCAGGCGGTGCGCGTTCACGAGCGTGTAGCTCAGCTCGATCTGGTCGCCGAGGTGAGCGTAGGCCTGGCCGAGGCTCCGCGTGATGCTGAGGCCCTCGAGCGTCAGCCGCGCGGTGATCCACATCGCGGCGCCGACGAAGAGCACGAGGTACGCGAGGTAGCTGAGGAGCTCGACGCCGCTCGCGATGGCCGCGATGAAAAGCCCGAGCCAGAGGACCGCGAAGTGCCAGGGGCGCATGCGCTCAGGCCCGCAGCGCCGCGGGCGAGCCAACCTCCACCGGCACGCTCGCGAGGACCTCGGCGATGACCGTGGTCTGGGCGAGATCCTTCAGCCGCGCCTGCGGCTGCAGGATGAGCCGATGCGCCAGCGTCGGCGCGGCGAGGGCCTTCACGTCATCCGGCACGACGTAGTCGCGTCCACGCGCCGCGGCGTAGGCCTGCGCCGCGCGCGCGAGGGCGAGGGAGCCGCGCGGTGAGGCCCCGAGGTAGACATCGGGATGCGAACGCGTGGCGCCCACGACACTGACCACGTACGCCTTCACGGAATCGGCCATGTGCACTTCGCGCACCCGCGATTGCGAACGGAGCAGCTCCTCGACGCTGATCACCTGGGTCAGCGTCTCGAGCGGATGCTGCACGCGCTGCGCGTCGAGGATGTCCACCTCCTCGTTCGGCTTCGGATAGCCGAGCTGGAGCCGGACGAAGAAGCGGTCGAGCTGCGCCTCGGGCAGCGGGAAGGTGCCCTCGTACTCGATCGGGTTCTGGGTCGCCATGACCAGGAACGGATCGGGGAGCTGGTAGGTCGTGCCGTCGACGGTGACCTGACGCTCCTCCATCGCCTCGAGGAGCGCGGACTGCGTCTTCGGGGTCGCGCGGTTGATCTCGTCGGCCAGCACGACCTGACTCATGACCGGACCGGGTCGGAACTCGAAGCTCGATCGCTGCTGGTTGAAGATCGAGACGCCCGTCACGTCCGAGGGCAGCAGATCGGGCGTGAACTGGATGCGCCGGAACGTGCAGCCCAGGGAGCGGGCCAGGGCCTTGGCGAGCACCGTCTTGCCCGTCCCGGGCACGTCCTCGATCAGGATGTGGCCGCGACAGAGGAGCGCGACGATCGCGAGCTCGACCTCGTGGTGCTTGCCGAAGATGACCTTTTCGACGTTCTCGACGACGCCGGCGACGCGCTCGCTGAGAGCGGTACTGTCCACGATCGGATCGTTCTCCCCTCGCCGGTTTTCTCGTTCATGGTACGGGCTTGCTCTTTTCAGAACGGCCCGACGGGCCCGGATGGTCCAACGCATGTACCGCCCAACGGTCTCGCGGGTTCCGACGGCGGTCGGGACCGCCGTCATCGGCCGAGCGCCGCCCGCATCACCGCGCCACCGAGCGGCGCCGCATCGAGCCCGCCGTTCGCCGTGTTCTCGATGAGCACCGCCACCGCGACCTGGGGGTCCTCGGCCGGGGCGAAGCCGATGAACCACCCGTGTGGCGGACCGCTCGGAGTCTCGGCCGTCCCCGTCTTTCCGGCGACGTGGACGCCCGTGATCTTCGCGCCGAAGGCGAAGGCGCCGGGCGCTTCGACCGCGCCGACCAGGTACTGGGTGAGCTTCGCGGCGGTGTCGGGCCGGATGACCTGATCGCCGGTGCCGCCGGTCACCGTGCGGAGGATCCCGCCGCTCGGATCGCGGACCGCGGTCGCGTAGTGCGGCTCGACGGTGATGCCGCCGCGGGCGATGGTCGCCGCCATGAGCGCCATCTGCAGCGGGGAAACGAGCAGCTCGCCCTGCCCGAACGAGGTATCGGCGACGAGCGTCGGCCGATCGAGCGCGCCGTTCTTCGAGAGCTGACCGGCGCCGGCGGGGAGATCGAGGGGCGGGGCTTTTCCGACGCCGAGCTTACGGGCGTAGTCGGCGAGCTTCGGTCCGCCGAGCTGGAGCCCGAGCTTCGCGAAGTAGATGTTCTCCGAGCGCTGGAAGCCGAGCGCCATATCGAAGTCGCCATGGGCCCCGGACGAGGATCGCACGAAGTAGTCGCCCCACGACCGGTCGGCCTGGAACGGGTCGTCGACCCGGATCTTCGCGTTCGGGTCGATCCCGCTCTCGAGCGCGGCGGCGGCGGTCACGATCTTGAACGTCGATCCAGGCGGGTACAGGCCCTGGGCGACCCGGTTCAGGAGCGGCCGATCCTTGTTGCCGTTGAGCTGCGACCAGGCTTCGTCCTGCTTCGACGCGTCGACGATCGCGTTCGGATCGAAGTCCGGCAGGCTGAGCGACGCGAGGATCCTGCCGCTCTTCGGATCGAGGGCGACGATCGCGCCCCTCCGGCCGGCGAGCGCGCTCGCGGCCGCGCGCTGTACCGCCGGGACGACGCCGAGGCTGACCGAGCCCGGCTCGCCGCGCTCGCCGAGGTAGCGCGCCCGCCACTGGCCGAGGAGGTCGGCCGGGTCCTGCCCGATGAGCGACTCCTGGTACGAGCCCTCGAGCCCGGCAGCGCCGTACTTGAACGACGCGTAGCCCACCACCTGCGCGAGCGTGCGGTCCGGATACCGCCGACGGTACGTGTCGCCGTCGCGCACCGAGACCGCGAGCTCACCACCCGTCGCATCGAGGATCCGGCCGCGCGGCCGATCGCGGACCGCCGCGATCAGCCGGGGGTTGAACGGATCCGCCGCGAGCTCGCTCGAGGCGACCATGCTCCAGTACCCGACGCCGACCGAGGTCGCCAGGAACGCGAGCGCGATCGTCAGCGTGAGCGCGCGGATGTTCTGGGCCAGCGTCCGCTGGGTCACCCTTGCCTCCTGACACGTTCTTCATGTCGCCGCCGTCGGTCTTGCCTGCGCGTGGGGCCGGCGCGCATTCCGATCGCTCGCTCGCTGCGGCCGCCCCACCGGTGGGCGCTGCCTACGGACGAGCCTTCGCTCGCGGAACGCGCGCCGGCCCTCAGCACCATCGCTTGGCCCACCGACCCTCGCGCATCACGGCCCGCCGGCCCTCGGCACGATCCGCAAACTCGATCACGCCTGGACGCCTCGTTCCGCGCATGCCTCACCTTACGCACGCAGTCCTTGGAATTGGCTGTGGATCCCACTCGCCTGCCGCATCGCGCGCACGCCGGCGGTCGATGACCGTCATCGGCGCACTCGCGCGGTGATGTCGCTCACGCGCAGCAGGAGCGCGACCAGCACGAAGTTCGTGAGCAGCGACGAGCCGCCGTAGGCGACGAACGGCAGCGTGATCCCGGTCAGCGGGATCAGCTTCGCGTTCCCGCCGACGATGACGAGCGTCTGGAAGGCGACGATGAACGACAGCCCCGCGGCGAGCAGCTGCAGGAACGTCGTCGGCGCGCGCAGCGCGATCAGCATCCCGCGGTACACGAACAGGAGGTAGAGCCCGAGGAGGGCGAGCGCGCCGGCGAAGCCGACCTCCTCGGTGAAGGCGTCGAACACGAAGTCGCTCCACACGACCGGGATGCGCTCCGGCATCCCGTTGCCAAGACCGGCGCCGAAGAGCCCGGCGTTGCCGAGCGAGAAGAGGCCCTGGGTCAGCTGGTATCCCGCCGAGAAGCGGAGCTCGCCCGCGAACGGCGCGAGCCATACGTCGACACGGGACGCGACATGCGGGAAGACCGCGTAGGCCACGGTCCCGCCGACGACGAACAGCACCAGGCCGAGCAGCGTGTAGAAGAGCTCGCCCGTGGCGAGATAGAGCATCGCGAGGAAGATGCCGAAGAACAGGACCGTGGCCCCGAGGTCCTTCTCGAAGACCATCACGACCATCGCCACGCCCCACATGAGCACGATCGGCAGCAGGTACGGCAGCGGCGGCACGGCGATCGGCCCGAACCGGCGAGGCGGCGTCGAGAGGATCTCGCGGTACTCGTCGAGGTAGGCCGCGAAGAACACGACGAGCGCGAGCTTCACGAGCTCCCACGGCTCGAACTGCGCGACCCCCGGCACCCCGACCCAGATCCGAGCGCCATTCACTTCGCGGCCGATGATCGGGAACAGCGGGGCGACGAGGAGCAGGAGGCCGAGCAGCGCCCACGTGTACCGATACCGCGAGAGGGCCGAGAGGTCGCGCGGCACGAGGATCGTCGCGGCGAACGCGCCGCTCGCGATGACGAGCCACGACAGCTGCTGCACGAGCAGGTTCGGGGCGAGGCGCTCGACGAGCACGAACCCGATGCCGCTCAGCCCGACGGCGAGCGGGAGCAGGAGCTGGTCCCCGCGGAACCCGATCGCCACCAGGAACAGATGGAGCAGCGCGAACACGCCGATCAGCAGCAACGGCACGATCAGCTCGGCGGTCGAGAAGCGGCCCGCCGCGGCGGCGACCACCGCGACGAAGCCCGCGATGCTCAGCGCCGCGGCGAGGAAGAGGAGGCGCAGCTCATCGAGTCGTGCGACGGGCCGCAGTCGCACCATCGCTCAGGTCCGCTCGAGCCGCAGGCCGATCCGGCCGACCTGGATCTCGTCGCCGTAATGCAGCCGTTCGCGATCCCAGATCCGGCCGCTGTTGAGCAGCGTCCCGTTCGTGCTGCCCGCGTCCTCGACCCACCACTCCCCGTCGGCGAACGACACGATCGCGTGCCGCGCCGAGGCGGCCTCGTCGTTCAGGACGATCTCGTTCCCCGCGTCGCGGCCGATCGCGCTCACGGCGCGCAGCGGCAGCCTGGCGCCGACCGCCGGACCGCCGCGATGGCTGCGCACCACGACGAGGGACGCGAGGCCGGTGGAGCGTGCGGCGACCGCGACCTTCTCGTCGGCGAGCGCGCGATGCAGCGCACGGAACGCCCGGATGAGGAAGATGTACAGGAGCACGAGGAACGCGATACGTACGCCCCAGAGGAGCAGCGCGAAGGTGAATTCGACCACGTCACGCCTCGAGGCGGACGATGAGCTCTGCCCCGCCGATGGTGATGCGGTCCTCGTCCGAGAGCACGACCTCGGCGATCCGCCGGGCGTTCACGAACGTGCCGTTGGTGCTCTGCAGGTCGTAGAGGGTGTAGCGGCCGAGCCGCAGCCGGACCTCGGCGTGACGGCGCGACACGCGCCGGTCGTCGAGCACGATGTCGTTCCGCGGATCGCGCCCGATCGACAGGGTCTCGGCCGAGAGCGGCACCTCGCGCCGCACGGTCCCCTCGCGCGCGACGAGCACGCCCTGCGGCGCGCGCGGCTTCGCGGCGAGCATCGCGTCGCGATCGAGGATCATCGTGTGACCCGCTTCGACGGCGCCGAGCCGTTCCGAACCGGCCGCGACCTCCTCGCCGGACGCGTCGACCATCGCGCATGCGACGCGCAGGTCACCGGGCGGGACGTCGTGGTCCTCTTCGAGCTCGACCGTCGGATACGCGAGGAGCGTGAAGCCCCGATCGCGCGCCGCCCCGAGGACCGCCTCCGCCAGGTCACGTTCGAGGCTGCGCCGGTACTGCTCGAACTGCGTGAAGTCGGTCGGCGAGAGTGAGACGACGTAGCTGTTCGGGACGAACGTCTTCGCGAGCGAGATCGTCTGATGCCCCTCCATCGTCCGGATGAGCCGCTTCGCGATCTGCACCGGCTGGAGCCGGGCGCGGAACAAGCGGGCGCTCCAGCCTTCGATGAATCGGCTGGCCATCGCTTCGAGCCGCTCAAGCATTCCTGGTCTTCAAGACCTCCGCTCCGATGAGGATGATGACCGCCGTCAGGTAGATCCAGGTCAGCAGGCCCGCCGCGAACGCGAGCGCACCGTAGGCCTCGAAGACCGGCAGGATCCGCGTGAGCACCCCGAACAGGATCTTCGCCAGCTCCCAGAGCACGGCCGATACCACGGCCGCGTCGCTGGCCGCGCGACGGCCCACGCGGCGTCGCGGGGCGAAGCGGAAGACCAGGAAGAAGAAGACGTACCCGGTCGCGATCCCGGCCACCGGCGAGAGCAGCTCGAGCAGCACGCGGATGCCCGCGAGGGTCGTTCCGCGGAGGAGCTCCGCCGCGGCGACGACGCCGTAGGAGACGGCGAACGAGGCGATCGCGAGGACGACGACGCTGACCACGAAGGCGAGGCCGTTCAGCCGATCCTGCAGAAGCGGGCGCTTGCCCTCGCGACCGAGGACGTGCGCGATCGCGATATCGATCGAGCCGAGGATCGCCGTGACCGAGAGCAGCGTGCCAACGAGCCCGATGCCGAGCGAGAGCGCACGCCCCTCGACGAGCTGCCGGATGATCCGGGTCTCGTCACCGGTCCCAGCGGGGTAGACCTCCCGGACCAGCTCGCCCAGCTCGCGCTGGGCGCGGTCGGGCCCGTACACGAAGCCGAGGAGCCCGATCACCAGCGCGAGCAGCGGGATGAGCGAGAAGAAGATCTGGTAGGCGACCGCGCCGGCGAGGAACGGGCAGTCGTCGGCCCCGAACGAGCGCAGGATGCGCCGAGCGGCTAGGAGGATGCGGCCCCGCTCTTCGGTTTCGCGTCGCTCTTGGCGGTCTCGCCGCCGGCGGCGGATCCCCCGCCCTGGGCCTTCGGCGCCGGCGAGTCTTTCGTTTCTTTCGTTTCCTTGGTGCCCTTGGCTTCCTTCACGTCCTTGGCGCCATCCTTCGCGACGACCGCCGCGTCACCGCTCTCCTTCTCCTTGGGCCGACTGTCGGTCTTGTACCAGCCGCCGCCCTTGAAGACGAGCGCCGGGTTCGACAGCAGCTTGCGCGGACGCTTGCCGCAATTCGGGCACTCCTCGATCGGCCCGTCCTTGAACGACTGCACGGCCGAGAACGCGTGTCCGCAATGGTCGCACCGATAGTCGTAGATGGGCATCTGCTCCCGTATCATCGCAGCAACGTGACATCCGCCGCCATGTCGCGTCCGGCGGTCGCGACCGCGCGGCGTCGACGCATCGCCCTCGAGAACGTCATCGCCTACCTCTTCCTCCTCCCGGCGTTCGCGATCCTGCTCGTCTTCCATTTCCTGCCCGCCTTCGCGGCGATCTACATGTCGCTGTTCCGCTGGGACATCGTGCAGGGGCCGTTCAGGGGGCTCGACAACTACCAGACGGTGCTGTTCGGCGGACGCGCGGGGGAGTTCTGGCACTCGCTGTCGGTGACCGTGACGTACACGCTCATCACGATCCCGTTCGAGATCGTCGTGTCGCTCGTCCTCGCGTATCTGCTGTTCCAGAAGATGCGCGGCCGGGGCGTCTACCGGACGCTCTACTACCTCCCGTACATCACGGCGACGGTCGCCGCCGCGGTGATCTTCAACTGGCTGATGAACCCCAACTACGGCTTCTTCAACGTGATCCTCGAGACGTTCGGGATCGGCGCGCAGCGCTGGCTCGACGAGCCGACCGGGATCGTCCAGCTCGTCGCTGGCGGGCTCGGCATCGCCGTGCCGGACTGGGCGGCCGGCCCGAGCCTCGCCCTCGTCGGGGTCTCGATCTTCACGGTCTGGAAGTACATCGGCTTCCAGGTGGTCATCTTCCTGGCCGGGCTCGGGAACATCTCGAACGAGTACTACGAGGCGGCGCGGCTCGACGGCGCCAGCGAGCGGCAGCTCTTCACGAAGATCACGCTGCCGCTCCTCGGTCCGACGACCTTCTTCGTGGCCACGATCGCGACGATCGCGTCACTGAAGGCGTTCAACCAGGTCTACATCATGACGAACGGCGGCCCGCTCGATACCACCCGGGTCCTCGGCTACGAGATCTTCCGCGTCTTCTTCCAGCAGGGCCGCATCGATCTCGGAGCGACGATGGCGGTGCTCCTCACGATCATCATCCTGTTGTTCACGCTCTTCCAGTTCCGCGTCGCCGAACGGCGGGTCCACTACGCCTAGCCGGAAACGCCGATGAGCGTCCTCGCGCCGCCCCGGCCCGGTGGCCTGCCGCGGATCAGGCCGCGGACGGCACTGAAGCACGTCGTGCTCGCTGGGGTCGCGCTCGTGATCTCGTTCCCGTTCTACTGGATGGTCTCGACCGCGTTCAAGAGCTTCTTCGAGGCCACGCAGTTCCCCCCGACCTTGCTGCCGCTCGAGCTGCACCCGGAGAATTTCGCCACGGCGTGGGACAGCGCGCCGTGGGCCCGCTACTTCACGAACACGATCTTCATCGGTGTCGTCGTCACCCTGGGCGAGCTGACCACCTCGATCCTCGCCGCCTACGCGTTCGCCCGGCTGGAATTCCGCGGCAAGGGCGTCATCTTCCTCATCTTCCTCGCCACCTACATGATCCCGAGCGAGGCCACCCTGATCCCCAACTTCGTCCTCGTGACGAAGTACCTGCGGTGGTCCGACACGCTGCACGTGCAGATCGTCCCGTTCCTCGCGTCGGTGTTCTCGATCTTCCTCCTCCGCCAGCACTTCCTGTCCATCCCGAACGAGCTCGCGGACGCGGCGAAGATCGACGGCGCCGGGCATCTCCGGTTCCTCCGCAGCGTCGTGCTGCCGCTCTCGGTACCGGTGCTCGTGACAGCCACGCTCATCACCGCGCTCGGCGTCTACGACAGCTTCCTGTGGGCGCTCCTGGTGACCTCGAGCGACAACGTCCGGCCGATCCAGCTCGGGATGGCGCAGTTCCGGACCGAATTCGGCGCGCAGTACCATCTGGAGATGGCGGCGGCGACGTTCGTGATCGCGCCGGTCGTCGCCGTCTTCCTGTTCGCGCAGCGCTACCTCATCCAGGGCGTCGCGCGCACCGGGATCCGCGGTTAGCCTTTGGACGTATTCCCGGTACGGACGCACTCCGGGGTAGGGGCAGGGAGGAATCGACCGATGCGCGTGAAGCTCGCGATCCTGGCGGCGGTGCTCGTGCTCGCCTCGGCCTGCAGCGGGACGGCGACGCCGCCCGCGGCATCGACCCAGGCGGACATCGACCTGACGGGCCCGGTCTCGCTCACGCTCTGGCACACGCAGACCGGCGCGAACGCCAAGGCCCTGCAGGACGCCGTCGACAAATTCAACTCGGCCAACGGCAAGGGGATCACCGTCACGCTGCAGTACCAGGGCACCTATACGCAGCTCTACCAGAAGAACCTCTCGGCGATCCAGGCCGGGGCGCTGCCGGAGCTCGCGGTGGGGTACGAGAGCTTCGTCGCCGATTACCAGAAGGCCGACGTCTGCCTCGACCTCGACCCCTACCTCAACAGCGCGAAGAACGGGATCGACAAGGCCGGCCGCGACGACATCTACAAGTCGTACTTCGACACGAACCGCTTCCCGCAGTTCGGCAACCAGCTCCTGTCGTTCCCATTCACGAAATCGCTCCTGATCAGCTACCAGAACGACGACGTCCTCAAGGAGATCGGGAAGAGCACCCCGAAGACGTGGGATGAGTTCGAGGCCGCCGCTCGCGCGGCGACGAAGAAGGGCGCCGACGGCAAGGTCACCCGCTACGGCTGGGCGGCCGGCATCAGCGCCTCCACGTTCAACGGCTGGGTCCTCTCGCGCGGTGGCAAGCTCATGAGCGACGACAACAAGACGGTCGCCTGGGATGGCAAGGAGGGCGTCGACTCGGTCAAGCTGTTCGACAAGCTCCTGAAGGAGGGCGTCGCGTACG
>WNGF01020936.1_pt1 | contig 12396 bp, 10 predicted proteins | sample 5400641 | NCBI WGS metagenome assembly WNGF01 (sample SAMN13153371, study PRJNA577476) | soil metagenome | isolation source: 80 cm soil or saprolite under grassland replicate 2 | place: USA:California | collected 2016-06-15
CGAGAACGTGCAGGCCTACAGGCGCCGGATGGGCTGGAGCTTTCCATGGGTCTCGGCAGCGGCAAGCGACTTCAACCTCGACTTCGCCGTGTTCACAGACGAGGGGCAAAAGACCGGCACCGGCTTCAACTTCGGTACGCCGAAGCACGCCGCGGAGATCGACCTCCGCCGCGACGAGCTCCACGGCCTGAGCGCCTTCGCGCTCGAGGACGGCGTCGTCTACCACACCTACTCGTGCTACGACCGCGGCACCGATGTCCTGAGCGCCACCTGGCAACTGCTCGACCGCACGCCCAAGGGGCGCGGCGACGACCCCGAGGGCTGGCCGCGCCGACACGACGAATACGAGTGATCGAGAGGAGTGCCATGAACCTTCCCCAGGTTGTCTCCGAGACGGAATGGCAGGGAGCGCAGGAGGCGCTCCGTGCCGAGGAAAAGGAAGCCACCCGGGCACGAGACGCGCTCGCCGCCAAGCGTCGCAGGCTACCGATGGTCCGGATCGACAAGGACTACGTCTTTGACGGGCCGGACGGCAAGGCGAGCCTGCTCGACCTCTTCGAGGGGCGCAGGCAGCTGCTCCTCTACCACTTCATGTTCGGGCCGAACCAGGACGCGGGCTGCGACGGCTGCTCGATGTTCGTCGACCAGATCGGCCACCTCGCCCACCTGCACGCCCGCGACACGTCCTTTGCGCTCGTGTCCCGCGCCCCGATTACGAAGATCGAGGCGTACCGAAAGCGGATGGGCTGGACGATCCCGTGGTACTCGTCGTTCGAGAGCGACTTCAACGTCGACTTCGGCGTCGGACCGGAAACGCCGCAGCCGGACGTCTACCAGGACGGCGAGACGTTCGGCCTCAGCGTCTTCCTGCGCGACGGCGACACCGTCCTTCGCACGTACTTCACCACGGCCCGCGGCATCGAGGCCCTCGGCAGCGTGTGGACCTTCCTCGACCTAACACCGCTCGGCCGCCAGGAGGAGTGGGAGGACTCACCCGCCGGGTACCCGCAGACGAAGCCGTACGAGTGGTGGCGCCGCCACGACGAATACGAGGGCAAAAGCGCAGACTGAGTCGCGTGAGGTCCCCGGGTCTCTCGCGCTATCGAGGAGCGTCGCACTGAGTCAGGCACTTTCAGCCGAGCTCCGCTCGTAGCCCGGCTGCCAGGTGTCGCCCCTGAGATCCGGGGAGGGAGGGTGTCGTTCGCCTCGACCGAGACGGCAAAGCACCTCGTCGCAATCGAAAGGCGAGACATCAACCTCTGGGCAGCCGGACAGAGCATCGCCGGCACGCGCGCCGGTTCGTCCGTAGACGCGAGCGGCTAGACTCAACGGCGTGATCCAGTTCCGCTCATCGAGTACGTCTGCCTAGCCCGCCAACGAGCGGGCCAGACGCATAACTCGGAGCGGCAAGCCGATAGTTGGCGACGGCACCCGGTTGCTAGCCGGGGGAGCCTACGGGCCTTGTGGGATCGTCCCCCACCCGCTCCGCCTCGGAGGGACAAGCCGACGGTCGGCGACGGCACCTGTCTCGAAAACAGGCGAGGCGCAAGCCCTTGGGGGTTCGATCCCCTCTCCCTCCGCCAATCGAGCGAACGCCGACGGGTTCAAGCCCCGTCTGAGGAGTGGCCAAACATGATCGAGCCAAGCAAGAGAAACGGCAGCGCAACGCGCTCTATGCACTGCGATACAAGCAACGGAAATGCAAGGACTGCGGCCATCGCTCAGCACGCCGCGGGAACTGCCGCCTCTGCGGCGGACAGATGAAGTAGCGAAAACGGTGGCGCTAGCGCCGACCCCAGCCCGGATCAGGCTTCGTCTGTCACGCTTGCCGGGTCCGCCTGGGCGAGCGTCGCCGTCCAGCTTGCGAGGAGGTTCAGCGCCTCCTCGGACTTCGAGCCGACCTCGGCGGTGTAGACGAAGATCATCAGGCCTTCGTCGGCTGAGAGTTGCATCGTCTCGAAGGTCAGGCTGAGGTCGCCGACGACGGGGTGATGGAAGCGCTTGGCGCCGGTGTCGTGGAAGCGGACGTTGTGCGCGGCCCATCGGGTGCGGAAGGTCTCGCTTTGCATCGAAAGCTCTCCGACGAGGTCTGAGAGGCCACGGTCGCGTGGGTCGCGGCCGGCCTCGGATCGTAGGATTGCGACGGCGTCGGTCGCAACCTGCTCCCAGTCGACGTAGAAGTCGGTCGCGCGAGGGTCGAGGAAGATGAAGCGCGCCGAGTTCGCAGGCCCGTGCGGGCTGTCGAAATGCTGCGAGTAGAAGGCGTACCCGAGCCGGTTGGCGGCGAGGATGTCCATGCGGCCGTTTCGAACGAACGCGGGCGCTGCCGTCATCGCGTCGAGGATGCGCTGCACGCTCGGCCGCACCCGCTGCGATGCCGGGCGGCGACGCCTTCGAGGCGTCGCGTGCGCTCCACGTGCGAGGTCGAACAGGTGTGCTCGCTCGGCCTCGTCGAGCTGAAGCGCACGAGCGAGCGCTTCCAGAACGGTCTCCGAAGCGCCCGTCACATTGCCGCGCTCGAGGCGCGTGTAGTAATCGACGCTGACCCCGGCGAGGAGCGCGACTTCCTCCCGGCGGAGCCCTGGAACACGCCGCTTACCGCCGAAGGTCCGCAGACCCGACTGCTCCGGCGTGATCTTGGCTCGCCTGGAGGTCAGGAACTCGCGGATCTCGTTCCTCGTGTCCACAGGACGAGGGTAACTCCGCGCCGCTCAGGCTGAGGGGGCCTGCCAATACCTGGATCAACAGGGACGGTCACTTGACGCCGGCGCGTGCTTCAGTGATGCCACGGCCCGTCCCGACGCGAAAGGAGACCCCCAGCGTGCGCGCAACCGTCATGTAAGGCGCCGGCGACGTCCGAGTCAAGACCGTCCCCGACGCCGGCCTCATCGAGCGCACCGACGCCCTCGTCACCGTCACGCGCGCCTGCATCTGCGGCAGCGATCTTTGGCCCTACAACCAGATGGAGCACACCGAGACCGGCCAGCGGATGGGACACGAGTTCATCGGCATCGTCGATGCTGTCGGCAGCGACGTCCGCACCGTCAAGGTCGGCGACCTCGTCGTCGCGCCGTTCGCGTGGTCCGACGGCACGTGCGTCTTCTGCCAGGAAGGGCTGCACACCTCATGCCTTCATGGCGGCTGGTGGGCCCGGGACGGCATCGACGGCGGGCAAGGCGAGGCCGTGCGTGTTCCCCAAGCCGACGGGACGCTCGTCATCCTGCCGGTCGGGAAAGACGACGCCCTGATGCCGTCGCTTCTCACCCTTTCCGACGTGATGGGAACAGGCCACCACGCGGCGCTCGCCGCGAGGGTCGGCCCTGGGAAGACCGTCGCTGTCGTCGGCGACGGCGCCGTCGGCCTGTGCGGCGTGATCGCCGCCAAGCGGCTCGGCGCCGAGCAGATCATCATCCTCGGCCGTCACCCCGACCGGATCGCGCTCGCCAAGGAGTTCGGAGCAACGGACGTCGTCAGCGAGCGCGGCGACGACGCGGTCGAACGCGTCCGCGAACTCACCAACGGCTTCGGCGCCCACTCCGTCCTCGAGTGCGTCGGTCACGGGCAGGCGACGGTCACCGCTCTCAGCATCGCCCGTCCGGGTGGCGCAGTCGGCCGCGTCGGCCTTCCCCAGCAAGAGTCGATCCCGACGACGCTGACGAGCTTCTTCGACAACGTCACCATCGGCGGCGGGCCGGCTCCCGCCCGCGCGTACATCGAGGAGCTGCTGCCGGACGTCCTCGAAGGCCGGATCGAGCCGGGTCGCGTCTTCGATCGGGTCACCAACCTCGACGGCGTGCCCGACGGCTACCGGGCGATGAACGAGCGCGAGGCGATCAAGGTCCTCATCGAGTTCTGAACGAAGGCGCAATGCAAAAGCGAAAGCTTGGAAACAACCTCGAAGTCTCGGTCATCGGACTCGGCTGCATGTCGATGAGCTCCGGCTACGGCCCCCCGGCAGACAAGCAGGAGATGGTCTCGCTCATCCGGACGGCAGTCGACAGCGGCGTCACGTTCTTCGACACCGCTCAGGTCTACGGCCCGTTCACGAACGAAGAGCTTGTGGGCGAAGCGCTCTCGCCTGTCCGTGAGCGGGTGGTGATCGCCACCAAGTTCGGGTTCGACCTGGAGACCGGACAGACCGGCGGCCTCGACAGCCGGCCGGAGACGATCAAGGAGAGCGTGGAGCGTTCTCTCAAGCGGCTCAAGATCGACGCCATCGACCTGCTCTACCAGCACCGCGTCGACCCTGACGTCCCGATCGAAGACGTCGCAGGCGCGGTCAAGGACCTGATTCAGGAAGGGAAGGTCAAGCACTTCGGCCTCTCCGAGGCAGGCGTGCAGACGATTCGTCGCGCACACGCGGTCCAGCCGGTCACCGCAGTCCAGAGCGAGTACTCGCTGTGGTGGCGTGAACCGGAGACGAAGCTTTTTCCGACCCTGGAGGAGCTCGGGATCGGCTTCGTTCCATTCAGCCCGCTCGGAAAGGGCTTCCTGACCGGGAAGATCGACGAGAACACGACGTTCGACAGCTCCGACTTCCGCAACATCATCCCACGCTTCGAGCGGGAGGCACGGAAGGCGAATCGCGCCTTCGTCGAGCTCCTGTCTCGCGTCGCGGAACGGAAGAACGCGACACCGGCGCAGATCGCACTCGCGTGGCTGCTCGCCCGGAAGGCCTGGATCGTGCCGATCCCCGGCACCACGAACCTGGATCGTCTGGAAGAGAACATGGCAGCAGCCGACGTGGAACTGACGGCCGAGGACCTCGTCGAGATGGAAAGTGGCGCCACGCAGATCACACCGCAAGGGGCCCGGTATCCAGAGAGCTCGGAGCGTATGGTCGATCGCTGAGAGGCGTTCAAGGAACCGCAGAAGGAGAAGCCGCATGAGCACATGGACGAGCGACGAGCTCAGCAAGATCGAAGCAGCGGAAGAGCTGGATCTCGCCTCCGTGAGACGCGACGGCACGCTGCGCAACCCGGTGACGATGTGGGTCGTCCGCCACGGCGACGACCTCTACGTCCGCTCCGTCAACGGGCGCGAGTCGTCCTGGTTTCGCGGCGTCGAGGCGCGGCACGAAGCCCACATTCAGGCCGGCGGTGTCGACAAAGACGTCTTCCTCGTCGAGGCGGACGACGTCAACGACGAACTGGACGGCGCGTACCGCGCGAAGAACCGCCGATACGCCGAAAGCATCGTCGGCAGCATCGTCAGCCCGCAAGCGCGCGCAGCGACGCTCAAGCTCGTGCCGCGCTGAACAGGAGGACAAGCATGCAGATCACGAGAAACTCCGTCGAGACCGCGGCCGGGCCGAGCGAGTGGTTCACCGGCACGGTCTACATCGACACGGTCGCTACGCCGTCAGATCTGTCTCGGCTGCAGGCAAGCAGCGTCCACTTCACCCCCGGGGCCCGAACGGCATGGCACACCCACCCAAACGGCCAGACGATCTACGTCACCGAGGGCGTCGGCCTCGCGCAGCGCCGCGGTGGCCCGATCGAGGTGATCCGCCCCGGCGACCGGGTGTTCTTCGAGCCCGGTGAGGCGCACTGGCATGGCGCGGCACCGACGCGCTTCATGACGCACCTCGCGATGCTCGAGGTCGACGGCGAAGGCAACAGCGCGACGTGGCGTGATCACGTCAGCGACGAGGAGTACGAGGCGGCGCCGCCGATCGACAACTGACGGCCATGGCAGCCGGGCTCCGCGGAAGAGAGCTCTGCAAATGCCCGCACAACGGAGCTTTTGTTTCGGGACGATTTGCAAGTCGTCGAACGTGGGGCACGTATGGAGCCCTTTTTTTGGTCCACCGGCGGATGCGAGCGCGCCACGCCGCCCTTTACGCTCGCACGAACGCTATGGCGGCGATCGGCTTTATCGGCAGTGGGAACGTCGGTGGCACGGTGGCGCGGTTGTCCGTCGCCGCCGGGTACGAGGTGGTGCTGAGCAACTCGCGTGGACCGCAGACGCTCACGGATCTGGTGCAGGAGTTGGGATCGCGCGCGCGGGCGGCTACCCGGACGAGGCCGCGGCAGGGGCGACCTAGTCGTGGTAAACGTCCCACCGAGGGCCCAGTCGGCGGTACCGGTGCAGGCCCGCGGCGTTCCGTGTGGATCGGATCCCGGCCGCGTCGATCCGCGGCCGGGATCCGTGCAGGGACTACGCCGAAGCGGGAGCCGGCTTCGCCTCCGGAGCCGTCGACGGCTCCTCGGCCTCGAGGCGCGGGAGCCACTGGAGCCAGCTCGGGAGGTACCAGTTCCAGTCGCCCAGCAGCTTCATGGTGGCCGGCAGCAACACGCCCCGGACGATCGTGGCGTCGATCAGGATCGCCGCCGCGAGCCCGACGCCGAACTGCTTGAACATCAGCATCGAGAGGGTCGTGAAGATCGAGAAAACGGCGACCATGACGATCGCTGCACTCGTGACCACTCCGGCGGTGGACTTGATCCCGTGCGCGATCGCGTCATCCATGCTCGCGCCACGATCGAACGTCTCCCGGATCCGGCTGACGATGAAGACGTGGTAGTCCATCGAGCAGCAGCGGCACGACGGGCGCGATGCCTGCGGTCGAGCTGAAGCCCAGCAGGCCCTTGCCGAAGCCGTGCTGGAAGATCAACACGAGCACGCCGTACGCGGCGGCGACCGAGAGGAGATTGAGCACGATCGCCTTGACCGCAACCACGATCGAGCGGAAGGCGACCAGCATGAGGCCGAACGCGAACAGGAGGACGAAGGCGACCACGAGCGGGAGGGTCGACTTCATCTGATCCAGCGTGTCCTTCCATTCGGCCGTCTGCCCGGTCACGCCCGATTCCACGTCTGGGAGCGCGCCGACCGTCTGAGGGACGACCTGCTCGCGTAGTGCGGCAAGAGCCGCATTCGACTGCGTGTCGGTTCCCGTCCCCACGATCGGGACTGTGATGTTCGCGACCGTGCCGTCGTCGTTCTTGTCGACCGTGATCGGCTCTTTTGCTCGCCCGGTGGCGAGCGCTCTCCGCTCGAGCCGCTTGATTGCCTCGCGGACACCCGGCGCGTTCACGTCGGGCGCCTTCACGACGACATTGGCCGGCAGAGCGGTGCCCGGGAAGGCCTGTTGCATGCGGTCGTAGGTCTTGACCACCGGCAGCGACTTAGGGAAGGTGTCCGGCCCCGGAGTGGCCATTCGCAGCTGGAGGGCCGGGGCGGCGAGCGCCACCAACAACCCACCCGCGGCCACCGCGGACAGCAGCGGCCGGCGCAGGACGCCGTCTACGATCGCTGCCCAGATGCGGCCCTCCCCGTTCCCGCGGCGGAGCCGGCCGACGAGCGGGACGTGCAGCCGGTCGACCCGGTCGCCGAGCTTCGAGAGCAGCGCGGGGAGAACAGTCAGCGAGCCGACCATCGCGAGGAGGACGACGATCATCGTCGCGAGCCCGAAGGACGCGAACGTGGCATCGCCCGTCAGGAACATCCCGGCCATCGCCACCATCACAGTCAGACCGGAGATGAGGACCGACCGGCCCGAGGTGGCAGCGGCGGCTTCGAGCGCGGCGCGCTCGCTCCGGCCAGCAGCCCGCTCCTCTCGTTCGCGCCGGAGGTAGAACATCGCATAGTCGACACCGACCGCGAGCCCGACCAGCAGCACGACCGCGAAGGCCTCGGGCGCGATCGGGAGCAGGTGACTGGGCAGCGCGACCAGCCCGAACGTCGCGAAGACGGCCGTGAGCCCAAGCAGCAGCGGGATGCCCGCGGCCACGAGCGCGCCGAACGCGACCACAAGGATGATCAGGGTGAGCGGGATGGAGAACACGCCCGCGGTCTTGAGGTCGTCCGCGAAGGCGGTGTCGATGGCCTTCCTCGAACTCGCATAGCCGAACTCTCCAATGAAGAAGCCCGGATGGGCGCGTTGTACGTCGGCGACGCTATCGAGGACCGGGTCGATCTTGTCGCCCGCCTTGTCCTTGTCGCCTCGGATCTCGAACTCGACGAGGGCGGCATGCCCGCTGTTTGCGATCTGACTTGCATGGCTGGGATCGAGCGGCGAGCGGACGTTCTGAACCGCCGCCAGCTTAGAAACGCGCGCGACGACGTTCTCGACCGCGGCGTCGAACGCGGGCTCGCCCGCCCGAGCGGAGCGGCTCTGGATCAGGACGCTCTCATCCGCCGGCTGCTTGAACCCGGCATCCAGGATCCGGTCCATGCGGCCCGACTCGCCAGGCCCGGCCGTGTTCGGGTCGACGCTCTTCGTGCCGACCTGGCCACCAACGGCAAAGGCGACGACCACGAGCAAGAGCCAACCGAAGGTCGCGGTCTTCCAGTGACCGGCGCTCCAGCGCCCCATGCGGGCTGCGAGATTGGAGTGTTGTATTGCGCGAGACATGCTCGTTCCTCCTTGCTTCGATGACCTCTCGGACGCTACGAGCGCGTCGGCTGGAGGTCGTCGGCGCCGGGTCGGATTCGAGCTCGGACCAGCCGATGATTCCGGCTCCTACCCTGGTAGGAGGCGGCGCGCGAGCGCCTCCAGTACGTTCAACGTGTGAACCGCATCGGCTCCCTCGCGCGCAGGTACGGCTTCGACGCACTGATCGCGGTCACAGCGATCGGCGGCGTGCTCGACGTCGCCCTGAGAAACGACGCCGTGCGAGAGCCCCGCACGACGCACTGGGTTGTCGTGCCGGCAATCGCGCTCGTTGTTCTGCCGCTGCTCTGCCGTCGCCGCTTCTCGTTCGCCGCTCCCACATCGGTCTGGCTGGTGGCCGCAGCCGTCTCGTTCGTCGACGGGCGGCTGATCGTGTTCTCGGTCAGCGCGTCCGTGGCCGGCCTGGCCGCCGCGTTCCTGCTCGGCAACCTTCGCGACCACGTTCAGGCACGCATCGGCCTTCTGATCGTGCTCGGGGGGGCGGCGATCATCATCTACAACGACCCCAACCATTCGCCGGGCGACTTCATCTTCACGCCGATCCTGTTCGCGATCGGTTGGCTGGCCGGCTTCGCCCTGCGCGAGCGGGCCGTGCAGGCCGAGGCGGCAGAAGAGCGCGCGACCTACGCAGAGCGAGAGCGCGAGGCAGCGGCTCGCATCGCCGTCGCCGAGGAGCGCGCTCGCATCGCGCGCGAGCTCCACGACATCGTCGCCCACGCCGTCAGCGTGATGGTGCTTCAGGTCGGAGCCGTCCGCCACAAGCTCCCCCAAGCGCTCGAGGAGGACAGGGATGGCCTTAGGCGTGTCGAGCAGGCCGGCCGCACAGCGCTCGCCGAAATGCGCCGCCTCCTGGGAGCGATGCGCCGCGACGGCGATGGCGTCGAGCTTGCACCCCAGCCGGGCCTCGACGGCCTTGCCTCGTTGCTGGAAGACGTCGGCCGCGCCGGCCTGCCTGTCCAGCTGCACGTCGACGGCGAGCCTTTCCCGCTCCCGCCGGGGATCGATCTCTCTGCCTATCGAATCGTGCAGGAAGGCCTGACCAACGTGCTCAAGCACGCGCGCGCGAGCAAGGCCGATGTGACCGTCCGCTACCGGCCCGACGAGCTACACCTTGAGGTGCGCGACAACGGTGGGGGCACGTCGGCGAGCGACGGGCTTGGTCACGGGCTCGTCGGCATCCGCGAACGCGTCAAGATCTTCGGCGGCGAGATGACGGCGGGAATGGCAAACGGAGGCGGCTTCGTCCTCAGCACACGCCTCCCGCTCAGCGGCGACCGACCGTGACGATCCGCGTGCTCATCGCCGACGACCAATCCATGGTCCGAGCCGGCTTCCGCATGCTGCTCGCCGACGAACAGGACATCGAGGTGGTCGCCGAAGCGAGCAACGGGCTCGAGGCAGTCGACAAGGCTGCCCGCTTTGATCCCACGGTCGTACTCATGGACATCCGCATGCCTGAGCTCGACGGGCTCGAGGCGACTCGGCGCATCCTCGCGGTCGACAAGGCGGCTCGGATCCTCGTCCTCACAACGTTCGATCTGGACGAATACGTCTACGAAGCGCTCAGAGCCGGCGCAAGCGGCTTCGTCCTCAAAGACGACCCCCCCGAACAGCTAATCGCCGCCATCCGCACGGTCGCCGCCGGAGACGCGCTTCTCTCACCGACCATCACGAGACGCGTGATCAAAGAGTTCGGCCGCACCCGGCGTGCTACGCCTCCGAAGGAGCTCGACGATCTCAGTGAGCGCGAACGAGAGGTGTTTCGCCTGATCGCGCGCGGCCTTTCGAACGCGGAGATCGGGCAAGAGCTCTACATCGGCGAGACCACGGTGAAAACACACGTCACGCACATCCTGCAGAAGCTGAACCTCCGAGACCGCGTTCAAGCGGTCGTGCTTGCCTACCAGACGGGCACATTCGAGGCGGATGCGCCGCCGCCTGGCCCGTGAAGGCACGCGTCCTACCGAAGTAGGACACCGAATCAGCGGTTCGGACGAGTCCGAACGCGCCTTCGGGACGATGACGGTCGGCTGCTTCGCTCGTAGCGTCGAGCTATCGACTCGACGAAAGGACAAGCGATGGAAGCCCCGAGAACCAAAGCGTTCGGCCCAGCGCGGATCGTCGCCCTCGCGCTGATCTCCCTCACTGCACTTGGCCTCGCCTATCTCCATTTCGCCGGCAACGACTCGCTCTCCGTGCCCTCCGGCGCACAGGCGGGACAGCTGACGCTCCACTCGTGCAACTACGCGACTGAAAAAGGCAGCTACCGCGCCGATTGCGGCACGCTCGTCGTGCACGAGAACCGGCACAAGGCGCACTCGCGCCTGATCGCGCTCCCGGTGACACGGATCCATGCGCGCTCCGCGAATCCCGGCGCCCCGATTTTCCGACTGCAGGGTGGTCCTGGTCTGACGAACATGAAGTTCGAATTCGCGAGTCGGTTCGCAGACAAGCATGACGTCGTGCTCGTCGGTTACCGCGGCGTCGACGGCTCGTCGAGGCTCGACTGCCCCGAGGTGACATCGGCGCGCTCGAAGGCGCGCGACTTCCTGAGCGAGAAGTCATTCCGGGCCGACGCAGCGGCATTCAAGGCCTGTGCACATCGCCTCCAGGAGGACGGCGTCGACCTCGCCGGCTACACCCTTCCTCAACGCGTCGACGACCTCGACGACGCCCGCCGCGCGCTGGGCTACGAGCGCATCGACCTCGTCAGCGAGAGCGCCGGGACGCGCACGGCCATGATCTACAGCTGGCGCTACCCGAAGCGGATCCACCGCTCGGTGATGATCGGCGTCAATCCGCCCGGTGACTTCCTCTGGGACGCCGAGACGACGGGCGAACAGATTGACCGCTACGCCGCGCTCTGCGCGAAGGACGCGTCCTGCCGCAGCCGTACGCCGGACCTCGCGGCCTCGCTCCACTCTGCGTACGAGCACATTCCGAGCCGCTGGTGGTTCCTGCCGATCAAGGAAGGCAACGTCAAGGTAGGTGCCTTCTTCGGCCTCATGAACGCGACCACGGACGGCGCCGGGCCGCTCAACGCGCCATGGACGATCGACACGCTTCTCGCCGCCGACAAAGGCGACGGAAGCGGCGCGTGGTTCCTGTCGCTGATGAGCCAGCTGCTCTTTCCGCGCATACAGGTATGGGGTGATGTCGCCGCGGTCGCCCGGAGCGACGCCGCCTACGGCATCCGCTTCTTCGCGACCCACGCCGACCGCGGGTCGGTCATCGGCAGCCCGGGCACGAACCTCATTTGGGCCGGCGGCCGGCTCCTCGACTCGTGGCCCGCGAGCCCGGACGAGAACGAGTACACCCGTGTCCAGGACTCCCACGTCGAGACACTCCTGATCGGCGGCAACCTCGACTTCGCGACCCCGCCGCAGAATGCGACACGCGAGCTGTTGCCGCATCTTCCGAACGGCCACGAAGTGGTGCTGAGCGACCTCGGGCACACCGATGACTTCTGGGTCTACCAGCCCGCGGCGAGCAAGCGTTTGATCAACACCTTCTTCGACACCGGCCGGGTCGACACGTCCCTCTACACGCGGAACTCGGTCGACTTCACGCCCACGATGGGCCACGGCGCGATCGCGAAGATCGTCGTCGGCGTGTGGCTCGGGTTGGCGGCGCTGACCGTGCTTTCGCTGCTGTGGATGCCGCTCCGCGTGCGTCGGCGCGGTGCGTTCGGACGGAAGGCCAGCGGCACCTTGCGCTCCCTCTACGCACTCTTGCTCGGGCTCGGCGGCTGGTTCTTGGGCGCGCTGATCGCGCTCACGGCGCTGCCGACTGTGCCCATCACCGACGAGGTCCTCGTCCTCGTGTCAGTCGCCATTCCGACCGGCGTCGGGATCTACTGGGCAGCCCGCAGCGACTCGGGAAGGACGTCGACCGCGCGCTTCGCCGCAACAATGGTAAGCGCGGTCATCGGAGCATGGCTCGGGCTCAACGTGACGTCCGCAGCCTTCGGGCTGTTCGCACCGCTGCTCGCGATCGTT
>WNGF01008164.1_pt1 | contig 12395 bp, 11 predicted proteins | sample 5400641 | NCBI WGS metagenome assembly WNGF01 (sample SAMN13153371, study PRJNA577476) | soil metagenome | isolation source: 80 cm soil or saprolite under grassland replicate 2 | place: USA:California | collected 2016-06-15
GCCAATCCCCACCACCATCGATGCGGCCCCGCCGGGAACAGGGCAAGGACCAGGGCCACCACGGTCACCGAGGCGGCCACGGCATGGCCCGATGGGAACGAGGCCCCGTGGGTGCTCACCAGGGCCAGCCTGGCCGGGGGCCGCTGCCGGTTGTACAGGCCCTTCAGCGTGCCGATGAGGACCTCCGAGGCCACCACGGCCAGGACGAACGCGGAGAAGTGCCACCAGCGCCGGCGGAACGCCAGGTAGGCCGCGGCCGCGATCCGGACCGGCAACGTCACGACCACCAATCCCAGGAAGTTGAACACCTTGGCCACGGCGGTGAAGGCTCCGGTTCGGTTCGAGACCATCTTCTGGAGGAACCGGTCGTCGATCCGCTGCACCCATGGCCGGGTGCTGTGCATGCCGACCAGGAGGAAGACCACCGCGGTGACGAGGGCGAGCAGGACGGCAGTGGCCAGGTCCCGGCGCCGGTTCGTCAACAGGGGATGCTCCGCGCGGAGCGCGAGGCTCATGGCTGGGCCATCGTACGCGACCAGGGGCGAAACGAAAGGGCGACCCACTCGCGCTCGGGTCGCGGGGATCGCCCCACGTCACTCGCAGAACGCCCCATTGAGGGGGGTGACGGCCACGGATATGCGTCGCCGTCCTGTACGGTTGCCACCGACACCACGTGGCACAGGAGGCTTCCGATGCGACCCCAGACCCGGTACGCCAGGAGTGGGACGGTGCACATCGCGTACCAGGTGTTCGGCGAGGGGCCGCTCGACATCGTATTGGTTCCGGGCTTCACCTCCCACGTCGAAGCCGGGTGGGAAGAGCCCAACTACTCCCGATTCCTGGAACGTCTCGCCTCGTTCGCCCGCGTGATCCTCCTGGACAAGCGAGGAACCGGCATGTCGGATCCTGTGGCCATCTCCGAGCTCCCGACCCTCGAGCAGCGTATGGATGACGTCCGGGCGGTCCTGGACGCCATCGGATCGGAGCGGGCCGCGTTCTTCGGCTGGTCCGAGGGAGGGGCGCTCAGCATCCTGTTTGCGGCGGCCCATCCCGAGCGGACCGTGGCCCTGGTTCTGTTCGCCACGACCGCCAAGATCATCGCCGAGCCGGGCTACTCGGGGGTGCCGAAGGACGTGTTCGACAAGCTCCTCGACGTGGTACAGGAGAGCTGGGGTGAACAGGGGTTGCTCCTGTTTGGGTTCGCTCCCACGGTGGCGCATGACGAGCGGTTCGCTGAGTGGTGGGCCCACTACCAGCGACTCGGTGCGAGCCCCGGCGCGGCCTATGCCGTGCTCCGCATGGAAGCGGCAACGGACGTTCGGCACGTTCTTCCGGCCATCCGGGTCCCCACCCTGATCCTCCATCGCGCTCGTGATTGCATCGTCCTGGCCGACCAGGGTCGGTACATGGCCGAACGGATCCCGGGGGCGAGATACGTGGAGCTTCCCGGCTCGGATCACCTCTACTGGACCGAGGATCAGGACCTGGTCCTCGGAGAGATCCAGGAGTTTCTGACCGGCATCAGGAGCGCGCCGGAGCCGGAGCGGATCCTGGCCACCGTCCTGTTCACCGACATGGTGGGCTCCACCGAGAAGCTGGCGAGGACCGGGGACGCCCTGTGGCGTGATCTCCTGCTCGCGCACCTCGAACTCGCGCACCTGGAGTTGGAGCGGTTTCAGGGCCGGTTGATCGACACGACGGGCGACGGGATCTTCGCCGCCTTCGACGGGCCGGCGAGAGCGGTTCGCTGTGCGAGGGCCCTCGAGGAGGAGTCCGTCAGAACCCTGGGGATCCAAATCCGGGCCGGGATCCATACGGGAGAATGCGAGGTCGTCGACCACAAACTCGAGGGCATCGCGGTCCACATCGGGGCCAGGATCGCGGCGCTCTGTCAAGCCGGTGAGGTGCTCGTCTCGAGCACCGTGAAGGACCTGGTCGCCGGGTCGGGGATCGTGTTCGAGGACCGGGGGACGCACCGACTGAAGGGCGTCCCGCAAGATTGGCGAGTCTTCGCTGTGGTACGGGCGTAGTGATCACCCTCGATCGGAGTCGGACTGGGCCGGCCTCGCCGACGCCGAACAGCCGACGCTCAAGTGATGTCCCAGCGCCGCGCATCTGATCTCGCGGGTGCGGCCATCGGATTCGCGGCCCTGGTCACGGCCGGAGCGATCGCGCGGCGGGGCGTTGGCGAGGTCGAGACCGCCGCCTTCCATCGAGTGAACCGGCTTCCTGACGCGTTCTTCCGGACGATCTGGGTCCCCATGCAGTACGGGACCTTCGGCACGGTTCCGGCCCTTGGTGCCGTGGCCCTCGCCAAGCGCCGCCCCAGGCTCGCCGTCGCCGTGGCCACCGGCGGGACCGCCGCCTGGCTGCTGGCCAAGGCGATCAAGCCCGCCGTCGGCCGCGGCAGGCCAGCGGACGCGGTGGCGGGGGCCCGCCTGCGAGGAAAGGAGGAGGGCGACCTCGGATTCCCATCCGGGCACGCTGCCGTCTCGGCCGCGCTCACGATCCTGCTTCGCCCCTACTCCTCAAATGGATGGCGCCGCGCATCCACCGTCCTCGCGATCTTCGTTCCCTTCGCGCGGCTGTACGTCGGGGCCCACCTGCCGCTGGATGCCGTCGGGGGATCCGCGCTCGGCGTTACGGTCGGATGCGGCGTCAATCTTGCCCTCGGCAGTCCGTAGCGATCACCGGGCCCCGCCGCGGGGTCAGCTCCGCCTAGCCATTAGGTCAGGTTAGAGCTCCCTTCGACGCGTCGACGTCGGACGTGCCATTGTGCCCATCTAGGGGAAACCGTGACGCTAGGAGGCGCGGGACCCGATGGCCACCGAGAGAACCGCCACCGACACGAGGGCAAGGCGCAAGCGGATCCTCCGAGTGATCCAGGCTCTGATCTCGGTCGTCGTCGCAACTGCGATGTTCGGCCTGGTGATCCCGAAGATCGCCAACTATTCGAGCGTCTGGAGGACGATTACCAGCCTCACCTGGCTGGAGCTGCTCTCGCTTCTTATCGTTACGGTCTTCAACCTGTTCACGTACTGGTGGCAGATGATGGCGGCGATGCCCGGGCTTACCACGGCCCAAGCCGCCGTCAACAACCAGACGACCACAACGATCTCCAACATCATTCCGGGAGGAGGCGCGGTCGCGGTCGGCGTGGCGGCCGCGATCTTTCGGTCCTGGGGATTCTCGGCCTCCGAGATCACGCTCGAGATCACCTTGACCGGCATCTGGAACAGCTTCTTGAAGCTGAGCCTCCCGGTGATCGCCCTGGCGTGCGTCGCCATCACCGGTCACGCGAGCTCGGCGGCGGTGGCCCCCGCGATCGTCGGCCTGGCGATCCTTGCGGGGGCGGTCGTGCTGTTCGCCCTGATGCTCTCGAGGAAGCGGTTCGCCAAGACGATCGGCGACGCGCTCGGGAGGGGCTGGTCCAAGCTCAAGAGGCTGATCCGCCGGTCACCCGCTATGGACTGGGGCGATCGGGCCGTGCGGTTCCGCCACGAAACGATCGAGCTACTCGGTAAGCGCTGGCTACCCCTGACGCTCACCACGATCGTCAGCCACCTGGCGCTGTACCTCGTGCTCCTGCTGGCGCTTCGACACGTGGGCGTCTCCGAGCAGGAGGTCAGCTGGGCGCAGATCCTGGTGGTGTTCTCGTTCGGTCGCCTGATCACCGCGCTCCCCATCACGCCCGGCGGAGTCGGGTTGATCGAGGCCGCATACATCGGGGCGCTGGTCGCCATCGGCAAGAACCACAGGGATGTTTCACTCGAAGTGTTCAAAGTACAGATAGCTGCGGCCGTCCTGCTGTTCCGAACCCTCACCTACGGCATCCAGATCCCACTCGGCGGTTTCACCTACATCATCTGGCGAAGGGACAGAAGGTGGCTCAAGGTTCCACCAGACCGGCACCTGGAGGCGGGCGCGGCATCGGCCACGGCCGAAGGGCATGTCCCCGGGTGAGCTTCGGCATTCAGACCAGTGGCGCCTGATCTGGTCGGCCCGCCACTCCATCGATGCTGACGAGGATGCCGGCGATTACCCGGGGCAGGACGGGGCCTCCGCGCCGCAGAGCGTGAGCCCTTCCTGGTCTCGGAGACTCTTCACATACAATTTCCGCGGAGTGAAGCCAAGGAACGTATCTGCCTCCGCGAATATCGTTGGCGCCGTCTGCCGGGTGAACGAGAAACGGTACGTCACGCAGCCACCAGGGAACTGGAAGTAGCTGATCGACGAACGCGCACGAGGATCAGCGGGTTCGTCATATCGGAGCAAGCCCCGCGGGGTATGTGCCAAGGGGACACGGATCGCCCGGGACACGTTGCAGGTTCGCGTCAGGATGAGCTCGACGGCGCGATCGCCCACTCGATCCGAGTCGAGCCAGGCGCTCACGAAGCCCGATCTGACCTCGGATTGGCCATACCTCCAGCCCGCCGGAAGGGGGAAGAAACAGGGCAGCAATGTCGCGGAGGGAACGGCCTGGGCCTCAAGGAGGAAGATCGCCGAATCGCCGCTCTTGCACGCGATCTGCTCATGCGGCTGAACGCCACAGCCAGAGACGGCGGCGGCCATAGCAGCGACGAGCAGCGCGCTCACTGCCACGGCAGGTCGACCGCTCGCGGTCATGCGAACACGGTCCAGGTCTTGACGATAACGAACACGGTCACCGCGGCCATCGCGAGCACGAGCAGGCTCAGCGCGCCCCGCCGGATGCTCAGGTGTTGGATGCGCACGGGGCTCCGCTGGGGCGCGAGGGCGCGGAATTCCCCGATGAGGTCACGTTCGTCCTTCTTGAGGACTGCTCGGAGCTGAGTGGGGCTGGCCACCCCCTGGGTAGCGGCGAATGCTTCAGCGATCTCGTCCTCACTGAAGTACTTGAGGGCGTGCTCGTACACGCGCTGTGCGTCGGTCCGCACCGCCAAGACGAGCATCATGTTGGCGAGGTCGACGGCCTGGCGCCACGGCGACGGGCGGACCTGCACGAAGAGGACGTCGATCAGCAGGACTTTTCCGTCGCGGACCATCAGGTTGGCCGGCTTGATGTCCCGGTGGGCAAGCCCCGCGTCCCACAGCTGGCGGATCAGAAGCAGGCCGCCGTCGATCACCTCGTCGTCGACCTCGGCCTCGCTGATCTCCTTCGCGCCTTCGAAGAACTCCATCACGATCATGTACTCGCGTTCCGGGGTGATCTCGACGATCCCGTAGGGAGCGGGCGTCGGGATCCCTACGTGGTTGAGCAGCAGAAGGGTGTAGTCCTCGTACTCGACGAACCGGCGGACCGATTGGAACGGCGCCTCATCCTCGAGGGCCCCGTAGCGGATGGCCCGGCCCAACTTGTAGGACCGATCCGCGCGAACATGGCTCTTCGCGTAGAGCTTGGCGAAGAGGAAGCGCTCCGGCTCCCCGTCCGCCGCCGCGACGCGCAGGCGGACCGGGGTGGAGCCTCCCGATCCTTCCAGTCCCACCGGTTTCACCTCGAGGAGGGCAAGCCCGAGCTGATCCTGGACGGCCTTGCGGATCGCCTCGCCCCGTCGTCCACCGACGTCGAGGTGAGCAGCGCGGCCCCTTCGGTATGTCACGGGGAATACCTCGTTTGGGGTAAAGAAGCGGAAAGCGATCACGGGTATCCCTGCTCCGAGGATGATTCCGGCCACGTCGTCGGTCAGATGGTCGAGGGCCAGGTAGACGCGTGCGAGCCACAGAATCACCAGGGTTGCCCCAGCGGCCCACTTCCCCCATGTTCTCGGCCAACCCTGCGGCAAGAACGCATAGGTCATGCCCACGAGCGTGACCGCGAGCGCGGCCTCCGGCGGCGAGGGGAAGGAGAATCCTTTCCAGCTCCCGATGATCTTGACCCCGGCGGGTCGCGGTACGCCCACAATGATGGAGAGCTCGTGAGCAGCCAATTCCACCGCGATGACGCTGCCGATGAACGTCAGCAGGTGCCGCCAACGCCGCAGCCCCATTAGGGCGACGACCGTCCCCAATCGCAGGATCCTCACCGTCCACCTCGAAGCCAGGGTCGCGTTGATGCCCAGCATCACGCTGGTGAGCAAGCCGGTGCGGATCGAGACGACCTCGCGGAGGAACGCCGAATTCCACCGGTCGAAGAATCGGAACCGCGTTGGGTATGCGAGGACCAGCATCACGATCGCGACGAGGGTGACAGCCAGGGAGACCCAAACTCTGCCGCTCATGCCTATTCGCCGCGGCAATGGCGGCGGCTCGCCGGAGGGGCGGCGCCGCTTGGCTCCACCGCGGGCGCCTCCTTGCGAGGCGATGCTCCGGCCCGGAGAGCCGCTCCTTGCGTCCATGGAACCGACTGATGCTATCCCACAGCTCCGGTCCTCGGTTGGAGACGTCGGACCGTTGACAGGCGGGAGGCGCTCCGGTAGATAGTGAGCGGTGGCGGACACACGCGTCGACACCCTCATGAGGGTGCCGCTCTTCTCCAGGCTCTCTGCTCGGCAGGTGCGCCGGATCCTCAAGAGTGCAAGCGAGGACCACTACAAGGAGGGCGCGACCGTCGTTCGCGAGCGGGGGCCCGGGAACACCTTGTTCGTGATCATCGAGGGCACCGCCAGAGTGGTGCACCAGGGACGCACCATCGCGATCCGGTCGGAAGGGGACTTCTTCGGTGAGATCTCGGTGATCGATGGCCGGCCCCGAACCGCGACGGTGATCGCGGAGACACCCCTGCGGCTCCTCGTCCTGTACCAGCGGCACCTGAAGCAGATCGTGATGGGCGATCCGATGACGGCCTGGGCGATGCTGCTGTCCATGGCTGCCCGGGTCCGAGATCTCTGAGATCGAAGAGCCAGCAGCACGGCCGCGGCCAGGTCCCGGCGCCGGTTCGTCAGCAGGGGTTTCTCCGCGCGGAACGCGGGGCTCATGGCCGGGCCATCGTACGCGACCGGTGGCCAAACGAAGGGCCTGCCCTCTTGCAGGGGGGGTTAGTGTGATGGGGGGGGTAAGCCGATCCGCTCGAGCATCCCGGGGGGGCTCCGCAACCGTGACGAAAGCGACGCGAGCGCCGAGAGCGCGTTTGCTGATCGCTCTGCTGGTCGCTTCGTTCCTCTCGGCGTGCGTCGGCATGGGGCCCGCTCATTTCGGTGCGGTGAGGCCGGCCGCGGGGGACGGTGCCATCACGATCGCGTCGTTCAACTTCCCGGAGAGCGTGCTGCTGGCCGAGATCTACGCCCAGGCGCTGGCCTCGAACGGGTTCCGGGTGAAGCGAGCCTTCGACCTGGGCCCGCGAGAGCTGGTCGAACCCGCCCTCGAACGAGGCCTGGTGGAGCTCGTTCCCGAATACCTGGGCAGCTCTCTCCGGTTCCTGGCCCAGGGAGCGGCCCCGGTCTCCTCGGACCCCCACACGACGCACGAGCGACTGGTGGACGCGTTCGATAAGCGCGGCATCGCGGTCATGGGGTCCGCCCCCGCGGAGGACGCCAACGCCATCGTGGTCACCGCCCAGACCGCCGCCAAGTACCACCTGGAGAAGATCAGCGACCTGTTCCTCGTGGCGAGCCGGCTCGTGTTCGGCGGCCCCCCGGAGTGTCCCAGCCGGCCCCTCTGCCTGCCCGGGTTCGAACGAACCTACGGGCTTCACTTCGAGCGCTTCCAGGGCCTCGATGCCGCCGGCCCGCTCACGGTGGGGGAGCTCGAGGCCGGCGAGATCGACGTCGCACTGTTGTTCACGACCGACTCGGAGATCCGGGCGAGGGGATTCGTCGAGCTTGCGGACGACCGGGGGCTCCAGCCGCCCGAGAACGTCACCCCCGTGGTTCGGCGCGACGTCGTCGCGGAATTCGGCAGCCGGCTCCGCCTGGTCGTCGATGCGGTGTCGGCGAGGCTCAATACGGAGGCTCTCGCCCACCTGAACGGGTTGGTCTCCCGGGGGGAGAGTCCAGCGAACGTGGCGACCGATTGGCTCCAATCGAACGGGCTGGTTCACGGATGATCCAGCGGGGGGGTGGCCCCCGGGATCCGGTGACGATGGGTCATGAGGACCCGCCCGCGCGACACCTGTTCGGCGCCGATCAGCGCGGGCTGCACCCGTCGAAACGCCGGAGGCGCCCATCCGGCCAACCACCCCCGCTGCCCCGTGACCTCGGGGCGAGCGGAAGGTTCTGGATCGTGGCCCTGGTCGCGCTGGCGGCCCTTTATCTCTTCCTGGTTTTGGCGCCGATCGGCAACTCGGCCACCCATCAGGAGAGCGCGTTCCTTCGGTGGATCGCCGTCCGGCGTACCGGGTGGCTGAACCGCACGATGCTCGTGTTGAACGGCCTCGGTGGGACCACGTTCACTCGTAGCCTTCGAGTCGGCACGATCCTCGCCCTGGTCGCCTTTCGCCGGTGGAGGCACCTGGTTGTCCTCGTCGTGTCGATCCTGTTCGTGGCCTGGCTCACGAACAAGGTGGGCACACTCTTCATCCGCGAGCGCCCGTTCGGCGTCCGGATCATCGGCGGGTGGGAGGGCTCTTCGTTCCCATCACGCCCCATGGCCGAGCTGTCGGTGGCGGTGGTGGGTGTCCTGTACACGCTCCTCCCTCACGGCCGATCGAGGAACATCGGGAAGCTCATCGTCCCGTTCCTCCTCGGAGGCTTGGCGGCCGCGGAGCTGTATCTCGGACTGAATCACCCGGCCGACATCGTGTTCGGCCTGCTGTTCGGGATCGGCATCCCCCTTCTTGCCTACCGGACCTTCGCTCCCAACGCGGTGTTCCCCGTGAGCTACCGTCGGGGCAGGGCGGCCCATCTCGACGTCGGCGGGGCTCGGGGGGCGGCGATCCGCCAGGCGGTCCAGGATCAGCTGGGCATGACCGTGCTGGACGCCAAACCGGTCGGCCTGGCGGGCTCGGGGGGATCGACCCCCCTCCGGCTCACCGTGGCCGGCGATCCGGATGTCCATCTGTTCGCCAAGCTGTACGCGCAGACCCACCTGCGGGCCGACCGCTCGTACAAGATCGTGCGAACGATCCGGTACGGAACGCTCGAGGACGAGAAGTCCTACAACTCGGTCCGGCGGCTCGTCCAGTACGAGGACTACATGATGCTGGTCATGCACGATTTCGGGATCCCATGCGCGAAGACGTACGGGTTCGTGGAGATCACCCCGGAACGCGAATACCTCCTGGTGACGGAGTTCCTGGAGGGCGGGATGGAGATCACGGAAGCGGAGGTCGACGACGACATCATCGACGACGCCCTCAGCACCATTCGAAGGATGTGGGAGGTGGGCCTGGCGCACCGGGACGTGAAGCCGGCGAACATCATGGTCCGGGACGGGAAGATCATGCTGATCGACCTGGCCTTCGGGGAGATCCGTCCCTCACCGTGGCGGCAGGCGGTCGACCTGGCGAACATGATGCTGGTGCTGGCCATGCGGTCCGATCCGGATCGGGTGTACGGGCGAGCGCTCCAGTTCTTCTCCGCCGATGAGATCGCCGAAGCCTTCGCCGCCACCCGCGGCGCCACGTTGCCCTCGCAGTCGCGGTCGATGCTCAGGGCGCTGAAGAAGGACGGCCGCAACCTGATCGGCCGGTTCCGGGAGCTGGCCCCCGCGCGGCGGAAGGTCGGCATCCAGCGGTGGAGCGTGCGCCGGGTCGCCATCGCCCTGTCCGTGCTGGTCGGGCTCCTCATCGCGCTCGCGCTCGTGTTGGACAACATCCAGACGGGGGCGCTGTGAACCTGGCTCGCCCGATCATCGCCCTCGTGGCTGTGGGGATCGTGGCGTCCGGGTGCGGGCAGTTCCGAAACACGGCCATCCCGCTGTGCGACGTCCGCGACCGGAACTCCTCCTCCCTTATCCTGATGGCGCAGGCGGTCCCCTCGGCGGCCTACATCCCTTGCATCTCGGAGTTCCCGGCCGGGTGGCGGTTCGGCGGCGAACGCCTCCGGAACGGACGCCCCGAGTTCTGGCTGGACTCCGACCGGGCGGGCTTCCGCGCCGTCACCGTGACCCTTACCCGGAGCTGCGACACCTCGGACGCGGTCGAGGTGCCCATCGAGACCGGTGAGCCTCAGATGGAGCGGTACGAGGAACCGGATTCCCTGCCCCCCAACCTCTCCGGGGACCGCTACTACGTCTTCGCCGGCGGGTGCGTGACGTACCGGTTCGCGTTCCTCCCCGGAGCCACCTACGCCCAGGTGGTCGAGGCGAGCGAGGCGCTGACCTTCATTTCGAGGGCGGAGGGGGCGGCGCTCCTGGCCAAGAACGGGCTGATCCTCTGCGGCCGCGGCGTTCGGTGCCCGGGCTGAGCGGTCAGGTCAAGATCGGCGCCGCCACCGCCGGCTCGGCGGGCTCGTGGGGGACCGGCTTGCGCCAGCTCTTCTTCCGCTGCCAGATCACGTAGGTGATTGCGCCGAGGGGGATCTGGAGGACGAACGTGAGCGTCCGGAACACCAGGACGGCCGCCGTCACCTGGGCCTTGAAGGCGTCGAGGGGGACGTCTGCGTGGGTTCGCCCCGCCACGTACAGCCCGCCGATGTAGCCGAGCTCGACCAGCCCGATGCCTCCGGGAGTGATCGGGAACAGCGAGATCAGGCGGACGAAGGCGAACACTCCCAGCACCTGTGCCCAGTTGATCTCCTTCTCCGAGACGCCGACATGACGAAGGGACAGCAGCAGCACCAGGTAAAGGGCGATGTGGCTCAGCAGCGCGGAGACGGTCAGGGCCGGCCACCGCTTCGCCACCAGCCCGATGGTCTGCTTGCGGAAACGGGCCGCGGCGTCGCCCCAGTGGACGGCCGGCTTGCCGAACCACTTCCGCACGAACGAGGCCACCTTTCCCAGCCCGCCGCCGATGGCCCGGGCCATGGACTTCCTCCACAGCATCCCGGCGAAGAGCCCGATGGCGACCACCAGGACGGCGATGCCGATGACGGTCGGGATGATGAGTGCCGCGTTCGTCCTGCCAGTGATGGCCAGCGCCACGAGCGCCACGATCGGCATGCCCAGCTTCACGAAGGTGTTCCAGATGCCCGTGATGATCGTGGTCAGGCCGATCTCGGCGTTCGTGAATCCCCACGACCGATACATGCCGTAGCTGACGCCGGTGGCGATGTACCCGCCGACCGGCAACGTGTTGGCGATGGAGGTCGACGACTGGTTGTTCACCGCGGCCTGGCCGAGGGTGAGGCCCGGCATGGAAGCCACCATCAGGGGCCAGTAGGTCACGATGTTGAACACGCTGACGAAGATGAGGCTGCTGATCTCCAGCCAGGTCATGTCGCGGACGGAACGCCACACGTCGCCGTAGTTGGCGATCTTCGGGATGGCGAAGGCGAAGATCCCGACGACGATCGCGACCGAGACCACGATCTGCGCGATCCGGAGCGCTCGCCTGCGCGCTGCCTTGTCCACGAACCTCATCCCCCCCTCGAGCAGCCTACCCCCAAAGGTCCCCCGACGAGAAGGTTCCCGGCTTAGCCGAAGTTCGGCACGGCCACAACCGGTTCGGCGAATGGGTCGGGAACCGGCTTGCGCCAACTCCTGTTCCGTTGCCAGATCACATAGGCAGAACCAATCGGGCGGCGGCTGGCCGGGACGTTTGCGTGTCGATGTGCGCTCCCTTCTGGCCGGCTCCTTGGCTCGTCCAGGCCGCACGCGCGGGCGGTGGGCCCGAGTGAGGCGTGCGGATACGATCCTGCCCGTGGCGAGCGGCCGGAGCAAGGGTGGTTCGCTCCTGTTGGTCCATGGGGCGGGGAGCGGGCCTTGGGTGTTCGAAGGCTGGGTCGAGCACTTCCCGGGCGTGGCCGTGGAAGCGGTGGACCTGCACGCCGGACCAGAGGTCGGGCGGGCCTCCATGAGCGATTACGCGGACGCCGTGGTCGCGCCCGCCGCCAGCCTCCCCCGGCCGCTGACGCTCTTGGGATGGTCGATGGGCGGGTTGGTGGCGCTCATGGCCGCCGAGCGTGTGCGCCCGCGCACGCTGGTCGTGCTCGAGCCCAGCCCGCCCGGCGAGGTCCAGGGATTCCACCCGGTGGTCCCGCTGGTCGAAGGCACCTTCGATCCGGAGGAGGTCTATGGGCCGTTCCCGGCTGGGATCCGGTCTCGCCCCGAGTCGTCCCTGGCCCGGGCCGAACGCAAGCGAGGGATCTCCGTGGCGACCCTGCCGTGTCCATCCCTGGTGGTCCACGGCGACGAGTTCCCGGTGGACCGGGGGACCGCCATCGCCTCCCTGTACGGATCGGACGTGTGGCACTTCCCCGGACTCGACCACTGGGGCCTCGTCCTCGACCCCCGGGTTCCGGCAGTGGTGGCGGCTCATCTGGACCGAATAGGATATTGACGTTCATGGGAACTATCCCCTTGACACATGTACGTGCTTGTGAGACAATCCATGTATGAGCAAGGCAGACCGGAACAACCCGAAGCGCTCCTCGGCCAGCGAG
>WNGF01008166.1_pt1 | contig 12394 bp, 8 predicted proteins | sample 5400641 | NCBI WGS metagenome assembly WNGF01 (sample SAMN13153371, study PRJNA577476) | soil metagenome | isolation source: 80 cm soil or saprolite under grassland replicate 2 | place: USA:California | collected 2016-06-15
CCCGTGTTGCCGCTCGATTTTTCAAGTCCGACGGCCAGCGATTGCACCACGACGTAAACCCACACAATCAATGCCACGCCCGATACCGAAGCCATGGTCGCGCGCCAACGGACGAACACGTTCCTGACGTTGTATTTGATCGGCAGCGCCATTTTTCGTCCCGGTTCAATCGAGCGTTTTCAGTCCCGTCACCACACTCGTTCGCGCCACAGCGATGGAGGGGGCGATGCTGGCAATGATCCCCAGCAGGCCGGCCACCGTGAAGGCCAGCGCCGCAATTCTGGGAGTCAATTCAAAGTAAATAAACACCCCTTTGGTCAGGGCTTTCGCGTTCAAGGAAAACGCCCAGGCGCCGAGCACACCGAGCACCGCCCCGGTCATCGCCAGACCGAAACTTTCCGCGAGGATGAAGGCGAACAGCTCGCGGCGGCGATAGCCCAGCGCTTTGAGCACGGCCAGTTCGCAGAACCGCTCGCGAATCGCCATGCTCATCGTGCTGGCCGACACCAGCAGCAGGGTGAAGACGACAACCGAACAAATCAATCGGACGAGGAATCTGATATTGCCCCACATCGAGACAAAGCTGAGCTGAAAGGCGCGTTCGCTTTCCGCGCGCACCTCGGCCGACGTGTTGGCGAATGCCTTGTCGATGGCCGCGATCACCCGCGGCATGTCCTCGATCGAGCGCACTTTGACCCACCAGGTCCCCACCCATCCCTCGGCGCCCGAGGCCTCGTCGAGATACTTGTGATGAAACAGGACGTTGCGATCGTCGAGCGTGCCCGAGTAAATGGCGGCCACGGTCAGTTCGAGGTCGCAGGGCCAGACCTGGCCGATGAACGGCATTTTGTCCCCCACTTTCAAATGATACTTCTCCGCCGTGTCTTTGCCGACGAGACAGGTCCGCGGGTTTTTCAGGAATGTCTGGAATTGGCCGGCCGGCATTTTTACCTCGGTGAAAATCAACGGCAGTTTGGCGGCATCGATCGCGAACTGGGCAAAGGGGACGCCCTGCTGGTCCTTGTACTTTCCCCCATACCAGGTAAACGGCGACGCGGCTTCCACGCCGGGAATCCGTTCGATGATGGACCGCTGGCGGGCGGGCAAAAGGTTGGCCAGAGAAATTTTGTTTCGCACCACGATGCGCAGCGCGCCGCCCACGTCCTCCGGCGGCGTTGTAATTTCCCGCAACGCCACCAGCAGCACCACGAACAGAAACAAACTGACGGCGACGCTAAGCACCGACAGCAACGCCCGGCGTTTGTTGCGCAACGCGTTTTTGACGATGAACGAGCCGGTATTCACGCCTTGCGATTCAACGGTTTAATGGGTGCAAAATCGGTCACACCTGTGACCGATTTTGCACCCGACCCGACCCGGAGGTTCAACGATTCCGGACGCTCCATCGCTTTCATCCTGCCTCTCCGTTCCTTTGCAGTTCTCCCTTTTCCAGGTGGACCGCGCGCGAGCCATACGCCGCCGCTTTCGGGTCGTGGGTGACCAGGATGACCGTTTTGTCCGCCCGCCGGCTGAGCGATTGCAGAATCGTCAAGACTTCCTGGGCGGAATTGGAATCGAGATTGCCGGTCGGCTCGTCCGCCACCACCAGGCTGGGATCCGTCACCAACGCGCGGGCAATGGCGACGCGTTGCTCCTGGCCACCGGAAAGTTGTTTGGGCAAATGCCGCGTCCGGTCCGCCAACCCGACCAGCTCCAGCGCGGTATTGGCCAGACGGCGCCGTTCCTTCGAGCTGAGCCGGGTCAACAACAGCGGCAATTCAACATTTTCATACGCCGTCAGCACGGGAATCAGATTGAATGTCTGAAATACAAAGCCGACGTTCTGGTTCCGCCAGTCCGCCAGTTCCGATTCATTCAACTGTGTGAGATCGATGCCCTGGACACGACACTCGCCGCTGGTCGGCCGGTCGATTCCGGCGATGATGTGCAACAGCGTGGACTTTCCCGATCCGGACGGCCCCATCAAACTGAGAAATTCGCCGGTTCGAATATCCAGCGAGATGTTGTTCAGCGCCGTCACGTTGATTTCGCCCTGGCGATAAATCTTCGACAGATTGCGAATGGCGACGACGTTGGATCCGGCCATCATGCGCTCATAGCTTTAGAGCACCCTCAATGGAAAAGCAAATCGGCCCCCGAACGAATTGCATCCCGATGAACCGGTACATGAAAGGGGCGGGGACGGCCTCGTCCCTGCGTCTTGTCGCAGCCGGGAAGTCTCTCGGGGACGAGCCGTCCCCGCCCCGATCCGCTCCTCTTCTTGAACGGACACTGCGCGTCTCAGCGTTCTCAGAATTTTGCGACGCGCTCATTCGACTTTCCGGACCTGGCCATCCAACCCCAGAATGAAGATACGCGTCGGATCGCCCTGATAGCCCCGATAAACGTAAATCAATTGAACGTTGGCCTGCTGCAACTCGCTCAATTGTTCCGCCGAAAGGCCAGGTTCGAGGCGGGGTTCGAAAATGAACTCTTCCGACCAATTGTGGCGTCCCGCTCCATAGGTCTGGGAATAATGGCCGCGCAGCACGATTGGTTGCGGAAGGAGGCCATTGATCCGGGTTTCCTCCCATCGGATGAGCGGGAAAGTGCAGCCTCCGCATACCCGCGGCAGGCGCCAATAAAACACTGACCGAATTTGCACGGGTCCCGCTGCAAAGGTTCGCTCTTGTCGCACGCCGCTCTGCTTGTCCGCAGAACAGGGCCAGAGATACAACGTCGCATTTGTGGAGCTGGTCAAGTTGCCGCTTGAGTCTATCGCCAACTGGGGCGCGGCATAACCTACCCGCAACGTTAATACATCCAAACCGGTTGGACTGAGTTCTCTCAAGGTCAGGACCGGGGCCTGTGCGGACACCGACGAGTATGTGATAACGCTCTCCAGTTCGTAATCGCGCCGCCCGAAGCCATCGCCTATCGACCAGCGGTTGGTAAATATCCGGCTCTGCGGCCACTTGTAAGTCGCATAGAACGCGTTCGACCATGAAGACAGCGGACCTTGCAGGATTTTTATTTCGTTCCCTTGCAGGAATTCTAAACGGCCATCAGCATAGAAACCGGCAGCGAAGTTCGTTTCGTTCAGGCGCATGTTGAGTGTGGAAAGAGTCAGGCGGATCTTGGCCCAATGGAGTGGAAAGGCATCCCCGCTTTGAAACATGCAGTATTCGACAGGGTCGTTGAGGAGAAATGGCGTGATCGACTGATTGGTATTCGGCAGGGGCAGCGGGCGGACCTGTTTGACCTCCAGCAGTCCCGGCTGCGCCTTCTTGTACTCGAAATCGAGCAGGAAGCTGATTTTCCCGGGATAAAACTGCTGGTAACCGCCCGCGACGCCATCGAGCAACCCCAACAACGCCGAATACTCGGACGGCCATGACATCACTGTGTCGCCCAACTGGACGAGGCTTGAACCGTGTCGGACCACCAACGATTCGTCCACCACCTCCGGCTGGGCACTCGAGTCGGGATTGGTCACCGACACCGCGCCCGCCTGGGTCACCATTTCAACCCTTCTCACCCCACCGGACCTGAGGTAGGTGGCCACACCGTTCGCGAGTTCGATTTCATCAGGAAACGAATGATGCACCAGCAAAGCCATCCCCACCTTGTCCTCATCCACACCGCGCCGCAGCCGCTCCAGCACCGCGTTGTCATTGTAAAAGCTCGCATAAACCTTTTGCATCGCTCGGAAAACTCCGCGCTCCTCGCTTTCGGTGGGATCGCAATGACTCGGCCCAATCGAGTCGCCATCCAGATCATCCAGCAGACAACCGCTGTAACTGTCGTACAGCCCGGCGCCGGTGAAGGTCTCGCCATCCTCCACGTTCGACGAACTGCGGAAACGGATGTTTCCGCCAGAATCGAATCCCGAAAGCGCCGCGATGATCGCCTCCTTCTGCGTCGGGCTGAATGAGGCGGTTTTCGTAATTATCTGGCGAATCGCCGCCAGGTCGGCTTTCAACGCGATCATATCCGGCGGATACTGGTGGTGCGAAAGTCGGTTTCGGATTTCCTCTCTCAATGTCGCGCCGCTCGGAAGGACCTGGTCCATGAATGCGTCCCACAGATCGAACGAGAAAGCGATCGCCGGGGGAGAGTTCGACGGGATCACGCGTCGCAGCAGTCCAAAGTGCGCAGCCTTGCCGCCAAAGTATTTGATGTCAGACGGAGTCAGATTGTCCACGGATGCCGCGATCGCGCCGTAATGCTCTTTCGCCGGAAAATTGAGCGGGGGCAATGCCTTTAGCGACACAAGTTCCGCGCGCAGAGACTCATCCAGGCTGGGATCAACGGCAAACGCCTCGACAAAGGAGCGCCCAGATGCCGACACCGCCTGGAGCAAGGCCTCCCTTCCAACCAGGCTCAGCACGCGCTCTCGATCTTCGGCGTGCGCCAGATAAACGAACGGAATGCCGTACGACCGCGCCATGATCGCCACGTGTGAATTGGGCGTGGAAGGACCGAGCGTGATGATCCCGGCCACGACCGGGATTTCGGCAGGCACCGTGTCGGTGACAAGAATGTCCTGCGTCGTCAACCGCCCGTCGGCATAGGCGGCGTCAATCTGATCCGCCGGAAAGTACTTGAGTTGGCCCAGCGTCCAGCCGTCGGCATAAGAAATGTCCCCGCTCAGCCAGCGCGCAGGAGTATCCACCTCGATGCCGCGCGCGAGGAAAAAATCCACGTTGGCGCGGGCCACAGGCGTTTGTTCAAACGCGGGCATGTAAATGGCCCGCACATCGGGCGCGGCGGCGACTGTAGATCGGATGAGATCAAGCCACCAGACGACTTGCTCTCGCGGGTAAGGATCCTGCCCGACGACCTGGACGCCAAACTCCGCGACGTTCGCCGCGCCAGGGAACGCACTCGACACGGGCGGAAGCAACACTGCGCCGAGGATTACCTGCTGACCGTTGCTGTGCAAAGCAACGCGGTCGAAGTCCTGCCGACTGAGGCCCTTGAGCGGTTCCAGCCGCGCCACGGCAAAGTCGTAATGAAACAGGTACTTTCGGGAGTCCTGATAATAAACCCGCGCCGGCTCATTGGTGAGGATGGCAAACTTGACCCACCGCACCGATTCTGGATCCGGCTGACCGGCCGCTGCGAACGGGTCAGAAGGAAAGTAAATCTGGTTCTTCCAATCGTCGCTGGACACCCACGGGACAGCGGAGGCGCGGTAGAATCGCTGGAGAAAATCCGGCGCCGACACGTCCTGAAAGTTCAGAACCGTGGGATTCGTCCAGAAGGGCACGAAGTCCAACGCGTGCAGCGTGGCGATGGTTGTCCAGTTGAAAAGGTCCCTGCTGGCTTCGAGCTTCCAAACCACGTTGCTCTCCCCTGACAAGCGCAGTTGTGTCCATCGGTTCGTGCGAGGTTGCGAAATCGTCAGTTGCGGCTCGGATTGAGCATTCACCTCGGAAACAACTCCTTCGCGACGCGTGAGCACCATTCCCACCGCAACAGCTGAAAACAACTGAAGCAATCGCCTCATCGGATCACGCAACAAGCCAAGCTGATTACGCACGGGCCATGACTCCGGCTTAACTGCCGGTTTCCTTCCCCCAGTTGGCCGCCAAATCTAGTTCAGCCTCGATGACTGCGCAAGCTCCGTTCGGATGCGGACGAAAATTTCGCGACCGGCTCAAGCCGGCGTCAACTCGATGAACGGCGGGATGGGACAATCCAGCGTATCCGCTATGGCGCGCAGCAATTCGGCCTCCCGGGCCTGCAGTACGCCATCGCTGGCCACCGTATGGACGCAGGCGTCGAGCACCCGCATTTTGAGCGGCGGTGAGGCCTGTCCAAGATGCTCCAGGGCCTGGTCGATCTGCGGCAGATTGCAGTCATCGCCGCTGAGCATGACCACGCTGTTTGGATCAAGGCCAAGCCGCGCCGCGCCGGCTTGAAATGCCGACCGGGCTTGCGCCTCTTCCTCCTCCTGACCGACTCGAGCCAGCGCGGAAAGGAGTACAACACTGTCCGCGACCAGCGGCTTGAGCACGTAATACTGCACGACCGGTTTGCGCGCCGGCCGGAAATGAGATTCCAGATGGCGGCGCGCCATCTTTTGAAGCGCGTATTCAAACAGCTCGATTTGTTGGTCGGCTTCAACGAGGCACTGAATACCACGGGTGAAAATCTCGTATTGCGCCGACGTGAGCCGCCGCAACGCCGGCATCGCCATTTCGGCCAGCGCCAGCCGCGCGTCACGTTCCAGGTCGCCGATCGCGGGAAACAGTTTCGCGGTTGCCTGGACCAGCGCCGGACTGCTTTGCGCCTCCAGATTTTTCAACTGGGCCGTTCGCGCCGTCTCGTCCGAACTCAGCAGCAGGGCAAAAATCAGGGCATTGGCATCGAACGGCTCGCGGGCGGCGCGTGTCAGGGCCTCCGGCAAAGTCGCCAGAATCCCTCCGGCGCGCGCCAAGTGGTCGGGCAGCGGCGTGTTGACCCGGGACAAAAAGCCGGCCGCCAGGACAGTCTGTGCTGCCGACGCAGCGCCGCCGATTGACCCGAGCATCCCGGGCCGGCGGGCCGCCTGCGGCGCCTCACGCGAAGGAGCGGGCGGTGTTTCCATTGCAACCCTGGGAAATTTTCCGTCGAAATTCGGGTCAATCCGGCGGATTCGTTCCGTCAACGGGGGATGCGTGGCCAGCAGGCCGAACCAGCCGCCACCCAGCGCATTTCCAAAAAAAAGGTGCCCCGCCTCATCGGCGTAATCGGTCGAAAGCCTCGAGCCGTAGGACAGCCCGCCGATTTTTTTGAGCGCTCCGGCGATCCCGTCTGGATTGCGCGTAAACTGGACCGCCGAGGCATCCGCCAGGAATTCGCGCTGCCGCGAAACGGCGCTCTGAATCAGGCGGCCAAAGAACGCGCCAATCGCCCCCACGACAAGCAGCACCAGCCCCACGATGGGCAAGGGATTCTTTCGACCGCGCGTTCGCAGCAGGACTTTGCCAATGATGGTGAGGCAGAGGATGCCGAAGACCCACCCGATGAGCCGCATGTTGAGTCGCATGTCGCCGTTGAGAATATGACTGAACTCGTGCGCGAGGACGCCTTGCAATTCGTCGCGTCTGAGCAGTTTCATGCAACCCCGCGACACGCCGATAACAGCGTTGTTCGGAGAATGCCCCGCGGCAAAGGCGTTGATCCCTTGCTCGTCGTTCAGAACATAGACCGAAGGGACGGGGACGCCGCTGGCGATGGCCATTTCCTCGACCACGTTGAGAAGCTTGCGTTCGTCCGCGTCGGTCGAGTTGGGATTGAGCTGATGGCCGCCCATGCGCATCGCCAGGACGCTTCCCCCGCCGGAAAGTTCGTTGATCTTGATCAAACTGCCTCCGATAACGACGGCAACGGTGCCGCCGCTCACCGCCAGGAAAAGCGCCGGATCCCACAACCCTTTCATCCTGTAAAAACCTCCGCGCCCCGAACCGAAAAAGATCGCCGCCAAAAGGACATAAATCACGACCACCATGGACGCCGCCGCCGCCATGAAATAGAGAATCAACCGCCTGGTCTTGCGTCGCGCGTGTTCCTGTTGTTGTACAAAATCCATCGGCATGGCCCGATCCTTATCGCATGACCCGCCTGTCGCTGAAAATTACAAACCGCCGGCAAACTTGTATCGTCAATCGGCAACGAACGGCGGCAACGGACAATCCAGGCTGTCGGCGACGGCGCGCAATAATTCGGCCTCGCCCGGGCGTATGCGGCCATCGCTGGCGATGGTTTGAGCGCACGCAGCGAGGAACAGTTTTTTCAAGGGCGACGCTGCCTGGGCCAGATCGTTCAAAGCGGCTTCGATGGCGCGGAACGTGCAATCGGCCATCGGCATGAACCTGAAGTTGACGTCCCGCTGGTCGAGCTGATTGACGCCCTGCTCAAACGCAACTTGCGCTTCTTTGGTGGTGTCCTGCCCGGCATGCGCCAGCGCCGAAAGCAACGTGGAGCATGCGCCAGCAAGCCCGGCGAAGGTGGAATAACGCACTTCCGGTTTGGGGACCGGTTTGAATCTGGGTTCGAGGTGTCGGCGCAACATCTTTTGCAGGGCGAACTCGAACAAATCAACCTGTTGGTCAGCCGCGATCAGCTCACCGAGGTTTTGCGTGAACGCGGCGTAATCCGGCAGCGACATCCGGCGCAGCGCCGGCAAGGCCAGTTCCACCAGCGGAATTTTTGCCAGATCGTTCAAATCGCGGACGACGGACAGCGCCGCGTTGACTTTCAAGGACATCTCCGAGCTTAAGCGCGTTTTCAGCAGTCGAAGCTGCGCCTCGCGCGCGCTTTCCGTCGGGCTGAGCAACAAGGCGTAAATCAGCGCCGGCGCGCCTCGCGGCTCGCGGGCGGCCCGGAGAACAGGCTCAGGCAACGCCTTCAACAACTCCGCGGCATATATCAAATGCCGCGCTACCGGCACGCCCGCGCTCGCCAGCGCATCCTTTGCCTCAACCCCAACGCCTTTCGCTGGCCTCGCCGAACCCCTTTCAGGAGCAAGGAGGCGCGTGACCAAACTCCTCTCGTCCGGCCCGTCGGCCACCTTCTCCTCATCCGACGGGGCAACGGATGGAGCGAGGGGCTTCGGTCCAGGCACAAAGCTTCGGCCCATCATCGTCTCAATCCGCCCGATTCGTTCCTCCAATGGCGGGTGGGTCGAGGTCAACCAGACACGGTCGTCCTCGATGCCGTTGCAGAAAAAGATGTGACTGGCCTCTTCGGCGCGCGGCGAATGGATCAGGGACTTTTCCGGCGACGTCTTCACCTTTTTCAAAGCGTTTGCCAGCCCTTCGGGATAACGCGTGAACTGCACCGCCGCGGCGTCGGCGAGAAACTCGCGCTGCCGCGAGACGGCCCCTTTGATGATGCGGCCAAAAAACGCGCCGTTCCAACCGATGAAAGCCAGCAAAAAGCCAACCACCAAAACGACCATGTCCGCAAACAGGCCGACGCCGGTTCGCACGTTCGGCGTGCCCCCGATATCGCGGTCACTCTCGCGATAGGTCCGGCTCATCACCCAATAGCTGAAAAGCGTGATGCAAAACAGCCCGTGCACCAGCCCCATCAACCGCATGTTCAGCCGCATGTCGCCGTTGAAAATGTGGCTGTATTCGTGGGCGATGACCCCTTGCAGTTCGTCGCGGGTCAGGTATTTCAGGCAACCCTCGGTGGCGCACACGACCATGTCGCTGACCGTGTGCCCGGCGACAAACGCATTCAATCCGAACTCACGCCGCAGGATGTAAATGTCGGGCATCGGCGTGCCGGAAGCGACGGACATTTCCTCGACCACGTGCAACAGTCGCAGTTCATCAAGCCTTTTGCTCTCGGAATTGAGTCGTTCTCCACCGAGCGACAACGCGACGACGTGGCCGCCGGGCGCAAGTTGTTTGACTTTATAGAGACTGCCGGCCGCAACGATCAGCAGCGTGGCCGCCGCCACCCACAGAAACAAGGCCGGTTGCCAGAAGGAAATGAAGAAGGCCGTTCCGCCGGCAGTTGAATGAATCTCGGAAAAGACGCTTCGCCAGAAGGCCAGGAAGGCCCAGGAAACGGCATAAACGCCCACGCTGACGAGGTAAACCGCCGCCACGACGCACGGCAACGCCAGCAGAAACAGCAGAACAATCTTCCGGCTGTTGGCCCGAGCCAGTTCCTGCCGTTCAAAGAAATCCATGAACTAACAATCCATGCCACTCAGGTTAATTCGCGTTATTCGCGCAACAAAACTCACTTCACGAACCTCTGCTGCTTCAACCAAAACAAACAATCATTCGCCCAGGGATGCGGATGGTCGAACGGCGGTTTGTCGGCCAGGCCGATGCCGTGTCGTCCCTTCTGATAAACGTGCAGATCGAACGGCACGCCGGCCCGGCGCAGCGCATCAGCGAAATCGAGGCTGTTTTCCACCGGCACCGCGGTGTCTTCATAAGTGTGCCAGAGAAAACACGGCGGCGTCTCTTGGGTCACTTGCAGCTCGTTGGAGAGCAGTTTCACCAGTTCGGGCGACGGTTCTTTTCCCAGCAGATTATTCTTCGAACCCTGGTGGGTGTGTTCGCCAAGGGTGATGACCGGATAACAGAGGATGCCGAGGTCCGGCCGCGAACTCTGTCGCTCGATCGGGTCTTCCGCATCCGGTTTGCCGGAATCGAAATGCGTCAACAACGTGGACGCCAGATGTCCGCCTGCCGACGAACCCATGATGCCGATGCGGTGCGGATCAATCTTCCACTCCCCTGCCCTTGCCCGCGCCAGTCGCACTGCCCGCGCCGCGTCGTTCATCATCGCCGGATGCCGATAGCCATTCGACCCGAGGCGATACTTAAGCACAAACGCGGTGATACCGTGTTGATTCAACCATAGCGCGTAGTCATTTCCTTCGTGCTGCGCGAGGCCGCCGTAACCTCCGCCCGGACAAACCACCAGCGCTGCGCCGGTCGCTTTGTCCGGCTCCGGCATATACGGTGTGACGGTGGGAATGTCCTTTTCGTCCTTGCCCAACGCCCCCGGCGCGCCGTCGGGCCAGAGCGTAATGGGCTCCTTGACTTCAGCGCGCGCGAGGATTGAGAAAAGAAAAGCCAGCGCGAAAAGAGTTTTCATGGTGCCTTCGGGAGCGGAGCTTGCGTTTTCAACATGCCGATTGTCGTGCAAGATCCCACGCCTTGCCGATGACAAATCGGCAATTCGACAGACCGCAAATCTGCACTGCGTGCCGAGCCGGTCGAGGTCCCTCGTGCCTGTGAGATCCGCGGCGCACCAGGTCTTTCAAATCTTCGGGTCAAAGCCGGCAGGCCCAACGGTTGTCCCGCGCCTCCCCGCTTCAACGATTCAACCCTTCAACGATTTAACGATTTACCGGTTCAGCGACTTTGGTGATTGCTGCTCCGCCGCATCGGACTTTTCCTCGCCTCCCAGTTCGGCTCTCAGCCAAACGAAAAGAGCCGGTCCAAAGCAAATTGCCACCCCGATGGGCATGGCAATCACACCCCAAATGGATAAGTCACCGTTTAAAAGAGATAAAAGACTGTCCGACATCGCGCGGCGAGAATTGCGGTGGACGGGCCGAATGTAAAGAAGAGTTTCCATCCGGTCCGGGGGCGTCACTGAATCGTTTCCGGGACGGATCTTGTTGGCGCGTTTCAGCGGTCGTTGCAATCAAGCTGGTAGCCGCGCCACTCGGGCTCCTCCTCCGCTTCAGGAGAGGGAACCTCGGGCGAGCGGAGTGGAACGATCTTTTACGAATATTGCAGGATTGGCGCCGAGACGTCCGTGTACCGTTCACGAGACGAGTGTGTTCGCTGGTTTTTATCAGGCCAGCACAAGAAACTCGCGCGCCAAATGACCTTGCTTGCATCCGGGAAAACGCATAAAAGAGTGAACCGCGCAGGAAAGCATGGTATCTCAGGGTCCATACGACGCACCCACTCGACTTCACGCCGGACTTTTTTTCTGATTGCCCAATGGTCAGCGCGCTCCGACCAAACCGGGGGCTTAAGACAATGACGGGCTCAAAGCTCCATGTTCCTTCGGGCGCAGGTCGGTCGCCGACACTGGAGCGTAGGCATGAGGAGACAGTTGCGGGTCGCCCGCCGGTGGCTCCGGATAACTGTTAAAGGACGACTATGAAAGATTCCCTCCTTGCGTTTTGGAACCGGGCTCGAGCTCCCATCTTGTGTGGCGTCGGTGCTGCCCTCTTGATCGGCCACAGCGGTGCCGGCGTCGCCGCGGAGCCGGACAGAATCAGCGACAGCGCATGGCGGCAGATTCGCGCCTTGCAAAAGGAGAAGCTCACCCGCTCCGCCGCGCATCGGAAGCTGGATTCGCAGTTTGTGTTCCAACTCCAGCAGAATCGCAACCAACTCGTCCCGGAAGAACGGGTGAAGTTGCGAACGGATATCAAGCGCGAGGCGGATGGCCGGGTCCTGGTTGATATGGACGCGAACATCACGGCCGCGGGAATCACTCTGACCAATGTTCTGCCCCCCAGCGTCACCTTCCAGGCGGCCGCCGTTTCCCAGGGCGATGATGTGTCCACCAGGGGCACGCTCGTCTTCACTCCGGGCCAGACCAGCAAAACCGTCACGGCCACGGTCTTTGGCGATCTGAAAGTCGAGTCGAACGAGACCTTCCAGGTCAATCTTTTTGGTGTGAGCAGCGCCAGAATTGCCGGCGCCACGGGTATGGGAATGATTGTCAAACAGGACGGGCTGCCGGGTCAGGTAGATCACTTCGCCTGGGGCCCCATTCCCTCACCTCAACTCCTCGGTCAACCGTTTCCGGTCACGATCACCGCGCAGGATTATTCCAACGGCACGGCGAGCAATTTCAACGGCACCGTGACTTTGAGCGGCGCTGCCGGCGGCGGGATCACGAACAG
>WNGF01008169.1_pt1 | contig 12392 bp, 8 predicted proteins | sample 5400641 | NCBI WGS metagenome assembly WNGF01 (sample SAMN13153371, study PRJNA577476) | soil metagenome | isolation source: 80 cm soil or saprolite under grassland replicate 2 | place: USA:California | collected 2016-06-15
AGCGTGCCGATCGCGTGGACGGTCGCGAAGGTCGCCGACTTCGACGGTGACGGCAAGGCCGATCTCCTGTGGCGGGACACCTCGGGCAATACCGCCATCTGGCTGATGAACGGCGCCGCCGTCACCAGCAGCGCCGGTCTGGGGAACGTCGCCCCCGTGTGGACGATCGCCGGGGTCGGCGATTTCGACGGCGACGGCAAGGCCGATCTCCTGTGGCGGCATACCACCTCCGGAGCGGTGGTCGTGTGGCTGATGAACGGCGGCGCCGTCACGGGCACTCTCGGCCTTGGAACGGTGCCCGTCGCGTGGACGGTCGTGGGGGTGGCCGACTTCGACGGCGACGGCAAGGCCGACATCCTGTGGCGGGACACGCTCGGCAATGTCGCCATCTGGCGGATGAACGGCGGCACCGTCGTCGGTACCGTCGGCCTGGGGAACGTCCCGCTCGTGTGGACGATCGCCGGGCTCGGGGACTTCGACGGCGATGGCAAGGCCGATCTCGTGTGGCGGCATACCGCCTCCGGCGTCGTGGCCGTGTGGCTGATGAACGGCGGCGCCGTCACGAGCACTCTCGGCCTCGGAACGGTGCCCGTCGCCTGGACGATCGCCAAGATCGGGGACTTCGACGGCGACGGCAAGGCCGACCTCCTGTGGCGGCAGACCACCTCCGGCGCCGTCGCCCTGTGGCTCCTGAATGCGGCGACTATCGGCGGCAATTTCGGCCTGGGAACGGTCCCTACCGCGTGGACGACGCAGTAGCGTCGTCCACGCCTTCTGCCCGCTCCCGAGCACACTGCGAGACGCCTTGGCGGCCGCCGGGCCGCCGTACGTGGAAACACGTATTGTCCCCGCCGTCCGGGAATGTTTTGCTCGAGGCTCAAGCATGCATCGCCCATTCGGCCTGCTTGACAAGATACGGGCGAACGCACATCATGCGCCCGCCCGTGTAACAGGCTACGCGCACGAGGTGTGGTGGACATGAGTCGATGCGATCTCGACGTCTCCTGCCCGCAGTCGTCCCGCGTCCCGCAGTCAGAATCTACAGCGAACCAGAGGGGGAATAGCTGATGTCGGTACCGTTGCGGCACTTCATCGTCGGATTGGTCCTGCTCGCGCCTTCGTTCGTGAGCCCATCGTGGGCGCAGATGTTAGCCGACCCGCCGGCCCGGAGCTCGCCGAAGGACCTGACGCCCTACTCCCGCCCCGCGATTCCGGCGGACACGGCCCCGGCCGCGCCGCGGGGCGACGGGGAAAGCGTCCCCGGGACCAGCATCAACGTGATCCGCGTCATCGATGCCGTCGTCAACAACACCGACGCGTCGCTCAAGACCACGGACACGCAGAACGACGGCGAGACCAGCATCGCCGTGAACCCGCAGAACCCCGACGAGATCGTGATCAGCGCGTTCAGTGGTGGAGGCGCGACCGCGCCGATCTGGCGCTCGACCGACGGCGGCCAGACCTGGACGAAGACCTTCTCGATCCCGGCCCCTACAGGGATACCGGCGGCGCCGAGTTGCTTCCCCTGCGACCAGGCGTTCGATTATGGACGCAATGACATCGTCTATGGCACGTTCCTGACCGGCGACTCGAACGTCTACACCGGGTCGTCGTCGACCCCCGCGTCATCGTGGAACTGGTGGACCATCGGCGGCGTGGCGCAGAAGACGGACCTGGTAACGACGAGCTCCGATCAGCCGTGGCTCCTGACCAATCGCAATACCGGTTTTGGCTCGACTGACAACGTCTTCGTCGCGTACGACAACTTCGGCGTGAACCCCGTCGGCATGCGCGTCTCGACGTCGCTGAACTTCGCGCCGCCGCAGTTCCCGGCCGGGTCGGACAAGTCCGTCGGCGCCTCGGGCGGCGCCATCAACCCGGGTCATCGGATGGCCAAGGACCCCCGTAACGGCTGGATGTACAGCCTGTGGCAGGTCTGTCCGTCCGCGTTCGCGAATTGTGCCACCATCGCCGGCAACCCGAAGACGATCAACTACATGTTGAACCGCACGACCGACCAGGGCTCGACGTGGACGTTGAACGCCACCGCGACGGGCATCATCGTGGCCACCGCGAACAGCACGCAACCGAACCCGAAGTTCGGCACGGTCAACGCCCTGCTGGGCGGGGTGCTGCATGCGGCGGTCGACCCGGGCACCGGGGATCTCTATTACGTCTACGGCAATCGGGACGCTGGCGGTAACAACCGGCTCGCGATCCGGCGGGTCTTCGACAACGGCGCGGGCGGTGTCACGATCGGAGGCGAGACCTTCGTCGTCGGCGGCACCGTGCAGGCGGCCCTCCCGTCGGTGGCCGTCACCGACGACGGTGTGGTCGGGGTCTTCTACTACACGTTCAACGGTATCGTCTCGGGCTTTCCCCAGTTCAGCGCGTGGCTCGCGGTCAGCACCGACCAGGGGGCGACGTTCAACAGCCAGTTGTTGCTGACCTTCCTCTCGCCCGCGGTGGACGACGGGATCACGACCAACGGCGTCCAGCGCCAGCGCGTGCTCGGCGACTACATGCAGATGAAGGCGGTCGACAACTGCTTCTTCGGAAGCTTCACGGGCAACGGCGCGGCGTTCGGGCGCTCGACGTCCAACAACGACCCCATCTTCTTCAAGGCCTGCGTGCCCCTGAGCAGGGCGAATCGTAACTTCAACGGCGACAACACGGCGGACATCCTGTGGAGAAAGCAGGACACCGGCGCCCTGGCGCTGTGGTTCTTCACCGGGGGCAGTGTGAGCAGCAGCGCCGGCCTGGGCTCCGTGCCGACCGTGTGGCGGATCGCCGGCGCCGGCGACTTCAATAACAACGGCAGCGCCGACATCCTGTGGCGGCACGCCAGCGGCGCCGTCGCGATCTGGCTCATGAACGGCGCGTCGGTGGTCGGCAACGTGGGCCTGGGTACCGTCCCGACCCAGTGGAAGATCATGGCGGTCGCCGACTTCAACGGCGACAGCAAGGCCGACATCCTGTGGCGCAACACCACCACGGGGGACGTGGCCATCTGGTTCATGAACGGCACCACGGTCACGAGCAGTGTCGGTCTCGGCGCGGTGACGCTCGACTGGACGCCGGAGAAGGCCGCCGACCTCAACGGCGACGGCAGGGCCGACATCCAGTGGAGGCGCAACGACGGTGCTATCGCCGTCTGGTTGATGAACGGTGCGACGGTGATCGGCAACGTCTTCGTGGGCAACGTGTCGCCCGCCTGGAGGATCGTCCGGCTCGCCGACGTCAACGGCGATGGCAAGCAAGACTTCATCTGGCGGCACACGAGTGGCAACGTAGCGATCTGGCTGATGAACGGAGGGTCGGTGATCAGCAGCTCGGGACTCGGCTTCGTGCCGACCGACTGGCGGATCGTCGGAGTCGGCGACTTCAACGGCGACGGCAGGCTCGACATCCTGTGGCGGAACATCGCGTCCGTTCCCAACTGGCCCTTGGCCATCTGGTTCATGAACGGGTTCACTGTCACCAGCAGCGTCGGTCTGGGATCCGTCGACTCGCAGTGGTTCACGGACTGATGTAACCCTCGGCGAAGAGCGGGGACGGCGGCGGGCCTGACGCTGTCAGGCCCGCCGACCATTCTCGGCTGGTTCGGACCGAGCGAGGCGCTTGCTCGCCGCGACAGGCCGTCGTCCTCGCAGAGCCGGCGGCGGACTTCTCAGCGGTCGCCTTGACCGTTGCGAGCTATCGCCAACTCCGCGACCAACTCCTGAACTCGGTGTTCGTACATCTCGAGTCGAGCCTGCAGTATCTGAAGATTGACGACCTGCTCACCGATCACCGCCTGTAACCGGGCGATCACGCGAGGAACCGGCGGCGCAAACGGGTCGTGTTGCATGGCCTCCCCCGTCGGAATGACATTTATTGCCGATCGCATTTCATCCATCACCGCGCGCTCTCATTAATGTATTCCTGATCAGAGACGTCCCCCTTCACGGCCTGCAATCGCCGCCTCACGCTCTTCGGCATCTTCGTTCCAATTGGCATCGTCCCATCCTCCTTCCCTGCTTGGCGTTATGGCTCGATCGCGATCTGTTGGGCGGCACCGGTCGGGAAGCGAACCATGAGCCGCACCTTGCCGCCTGACGTGTCGACGTAGACCCGAGCCGTGGAGGACGCCGGCGCACCTGGCGCAGCGATCGACGGAATATCCAGCCCTGATGCCCGGAGTGACGCCACCAGGACGCCATTCGAGCCGTCGGATCGATATGAGTAGACATCGAGGATCCCGTTCGTCGATCCGTCCGGCCCCAGCGCCGCGATGCGACTGTTCGTAGACGAAGGCTGATCGAGCGTGAGACGGCTGGCCCCCGTCGTGATTCCGGCTCCCGTCACTCTAACTATCGTCAGCGCACAATCACCCTGCACGGTCAGCGCCTGAGTCAGGGTATTACCGTCGTTATCGATATAGAAGCGTTCCGATCCTGCGTTGTTCAGGCCCTGGAACATCCGCGCCCCGCTTGTCGAGCCCGTGGCCATCCATGCGCGATACACGGCCGCATCCCACTTGATCGCTCCGGTGGAACCGACTCCTAACAGATACTTCACGCCACCGTCGAAGAACAAGATGCCACTCGCGCGGGCATCAGTGGTCCCCGCAACCGTGACCCCATAGACAAAGCTGTTGACGTTAGTGGACGACGTCACGGTCACATCGGCATCCACTCCGGCGAGGATCGAGGCGTTAGAGCCGGATGAACTTGCTCCAACTCGCACAGCGGTGGTCTTGGAGTTGCCGGTACCTGAGTTCGTGACGCGACCAACCACTCCTCGGACTGGCTCGGTGGCATCCTGCGAGGAGCCCGACGCCTCCAACGTGAAGCCGAGACCGAAGAGCTTCCCTTGACCGCTGTTGGTGATATTGATCGTGATACCGTCGAATTTTTTCCCGCTCGCCACATTGAGAGTGAGCGGACTGTCCGGCGATACGGCACCGATTGCCAGGCTGTAGCCGAAACCGTTCGCGTCATAGGTCGGCGACGAGTCGATAATGGATTCGCTCACGGGACACCTCCTTGACCGGTTTGCTGCCGATCACAGGATCAACTTTTCGGGTTCGATACGCGCGGCCTTCCGAAAGGCTTCGCGGCGGGTGACATCGTTCGCTGGGGGAGACCGACCGATAGGAAGGGATACCGTAGCCACACTACAACCTCCACAACTACTGCCGCCTTATGATCTACCCTATTGTGCCTAGGAAGTCAATATTAAATCTGACCGGCGTGCTTATCGTTAGCGTACTCAGCTTACGAGCGGAAACGATCGAGCCGCTTGGTCGCGACGACCGCGATGCCATCGCCGGTGTCGTCGCGCCACATGCGCTCGACGCGGAGGCCGTTGTCCTCGCAGAGTCGGCAGAGCGCCGTCGCAGAGAAGTAGAAGAGGTGCTCGGACGGTCCGACGTACTTCATGGCCATGCCCTCGCGCACCACCACGTCCCCATCGATGGCCAGTGTCCAGATGAACAGCCCACCGCCCGGTTGCAGGGCCCGCGCGCATGCGGCGATGACCCGACGCGGCGAGAGGAAATGCTCGAGCGTCGACTCGAGGAGGATCGCGCCGAATGCGCCTTCGGCCAGCCCGAGGTCAGGCGAGTCGATGTTGTGACATGCGACCTCCAGACCGAGGGTGTCTCGCGCGTACGCGACGGCAGCGGGGTTGACGTCGATGCCAGCCACCATCCAGCCGCGCCCGACCGCTTCCTTCAGGAGGTAGCCGGCGCCCGTTCCGACCTCGAACAGTCGCGCGTTGAGGGCCTTGTAGCGCTCGACTTGATCGAGGTAGTAGTTCCACCGCGCTCGGTGGGCCTCGTGATCCGCCTGCATCGAGGGAAGGTACTCGTCGATGAAGTACCGCTGCGAGTAGCGTTGCCCGATCCGCGCGAAATCGGGCCGGGGCGAGGTGAAGGCCAGGCCACACTCGCCACACTGGACGATCGTCAGGCCATCCTTCTTTCCCAGGGGGTTGTTTTCATCCCTGCCGCAGCAATCACAGCGGATGACGTCCGGCGCCTCCACGGGCTCGGCGTGCGAGGCGCGCACCTGGAACGCCGCGAGGCGATGGCGGCCATCGGGTGACTCGAACATCAGCCTGGCCTCGGCCTGCGGCGGGAGATCGAAGCGATCGACGGACACCTCGAACCCGGCGTAGTTCACCGCGGGGATGGACGGGATCACGTGCGGCACATCGAAACGGCAATAGCGGTGCCTGACGGGTATGCGGCGGAAGGGTCCGGCCGACGGCAGGCTCGAAAGCTCGAGGACGAGGCGGCCCGGACCGTGGCGTGGCGAGTAGGCCCAGCCTCGAACGGAAAAGACTCCGTTCGCAATCTCGACGTCCGAGCCCAGCGGAGAGTCGACGGCGAAGAGCGGTCGGCTCTCGCCGTCGTCCGGTCGCGCGCACGCGACATCGGGCATCGGCGTGGGCGCTGGTGGTGTCACATCGACGGCGAAGCCGAGGCTGCAGAGGACCCTCGGAGCGAGCACGCGCCGGGGCAGGAGCGTCAGGAGGGGGCGATACTCGAAGACGTGGATCGGCTCAGGCGCCTCGCGGGCGAAGACCCGGAGCTCGAAGCCGCGCCGCCCCGAATCGGCAATGGGCGGGAACTCGAAGCTGACCGGTCGATTCGAGATCACCTCGCCGAGGGCGACCTTCACCTGGCGCAGGATCTGGTGGTCCGGAGAGACGATCTCGATCCCGAGGGTGCCGGTGGCCTGCGGCCGAGGGAGGAACGGGACGAGCACGATACGCTGCAGATTCGGCTCGCCGGGATCGAGCGGGTACGCGTCGAAGGTGACGGTGCGGAGGTCCACGCCCGGCCGCAGTCGGAACAGCAGCGGGAGCGGGCGCGGCACGCGAGGCGCTCCCTCCCCCAGCTCACGGAGCGCGTGTTCGATCTCGTCGCGTCCGACCACCGGGGCGGTCAGGGCGGGCAATTGCACTGAAAGACCGGGGTGGGGCTGTTCGTGAACGTGTTCCACGACAACCGGCAGCTCGTGATCTCCGTCCCCGAGTTGCAGGCGATCGCGGGACGCGTCTTGAAGTCGTGGAAGGCGTTTTTCTGGGAGACCGGGTTCTGCCACACGATATCGGCGATCCCGTCGGCGTTGAAGTCGCCGACCCCACCCACCTGCCAGGGCGTCATGTTCCCCAGGCTGAAGCTCTGCAGGACCGAGCCACCGCTCATCAGCCACAGGACGACGCTGCCCGACGGATTCACCCAGAGGATGTCGGCCTTGTGATCGCCATTGAAGTCGCCGATGCCTCCGACGGCCCAGGACGCCATGTTGCCGAGGCCGAACGTCTGAAGGACGGAGCCGCCGCTCATCAGCCACATGGCCACGTTGCCGGTGACGGTGTTCCCCCACACGATGTCGGCCTTGCCGTCGCCGTTGAAGTCGCCGACCCCCTCGACCGTCCAGGGCGCCATGTTGCCGAAGCCGACGGCGTTGAGAACGGACGCGCCATTCATCAACCAGAGGACGGCGTTGCCGGTGGAGGCATTGGTCCACAGGATGTCGGCCTTGCCGTCGCCATTGAAGTCGCCGACGTTCGGCGTCCAGCCGGCAAGGTTCCCCAGGCCGCTGCTGCTCTGGACGAGGCCGTTGGCATTCATGAACCAGACGGCCGCGTTGCCGGACGTGGCGTTCTGCCACAGGATGTCGGCGATCCCGTCGCCGTTGAAGTCACCGACCGTGGGAGTCCACCCGGCGAGGGCGCCGAGACCGAGACTCGCGCGGACCGTGCCGTTGGCGTTCATCAACCACAACGCCGCGTTGCCCGACGCGGTGTTCTGCCACACGATGTCGGCGATCCCATCGCCGTTGAAGTCGCCGACCGTCGACGTCCAACCCGACAGCGTGCCGAGGCCAAGGCTCGTATTGACGGTCCCGTTCGGATTCATCCGCCACAGGGCCACCACGCCCGCGGCCTGGGGGCCTCCGATCGTCACCGTCGCGTTCGCCGGAGGGTAGCGCTGGATGAACAGACCGGTCTGATTCTCGGTCAACGCGACGGTGTTGTGGAACGTGTTGCCCTGCACCAAGGCGAAGGTCGCGAGATTCGGATCGTTGATGACGGCGATGGCGAGCCAGTTGCTGTCGAACTCGTTGTTCACGACTCTGACCGGATTCGCCGCGCTGCCGCCCGAACCGACGAGGACGCCGAAACCGGTGTTGTAGAGGAACGTGTTGCCGTCGATGGTCATGGAGGGACCGTTCCATGAGCCCGTCAGCAGCTCGACGCCGTTGTAACCGGCGAGCCCGGCGCCACGCTGCCCGTTGTGGCTGAACACGTTACCCGTCACCGTCCCCGCCGTGTTGTGCCCGAAGATGATGCCGTTGGTGCCGTTGTACTGGAGGGTCGAGCTCGAGACCGTCACCGTGGAGGGCGCCGTCGTCGCGTTGTCGACCTGGATGCCGCCGTCCCAGTTGTTGCACACCAGGCTCGCCTGAACGGTCACCGTGTTGCCGGAGACGATTTCCATGCCGCGTCCGCCCGGCGGCGGCGGATGCGACGTGCCATTCCCGCAGACGCGGGTCGACAACACGGTCGCGGTCACGTCGCCCTCGAGGTACAGACCGCTGCCGACGACGCTCTCGTCGAGCCGGGCGCCCAGCACGGTCAGCGTCGCGCTCGTGCCCTGGGACCCGACGGCCAGCACCCCGTGGCTGTAGTTGCCGGAGGTGCTGACACGCTCGAGCGTCATGGACGATCCCGCATTGACGATGCCGCGGTCGGTCGGGCTCGCCACGTGCAGGTCACGGAGGACGATGCCGGCGCTCAGCTCGGCGATGAACGCGTCGGCGCCCGAGCCGGTCAAGTGTGTCGCCGTCCATCCGGCGCCGGTGAAGGCCACGCTGGTCCGGCGGAAGAGAAGGACCGGCTGCGGATAGGTGCCGCCGGCGATGCGGATGTTGGTCCCGGGGCCGGCGAGGGACAGGGCGGCGGAGATGGAGGGCACGGGCGACCGCTGCGATCCGTTCCCGCCGGGCGACGCCGCCGCGTTGACGAACACCGAGCCGGCGGTATTGAACGAGCCCACGAACGGTCGGTCGCCGGCGGCGCCGAAGGAGAACACGCGGTCCGGCGTCCCGTCGCAGTTCGTGTCGAAGTACCACGTCCCGGCGCGGAAGATCCCGAGATCCGCGACACCGTCACCGTCGACATCCGCGACGACGGGCACGTCTCCGGCGAGGCCGCCGAACGCACACGTCCGGGCGATGACGCCGCTCCAGTCGAGATCGATGAGCCAGGACCCGTTCCGGTAGATCGCCCGGTCGATCGTCCCGTTGCCGTCGAAGTCACCCACCACGGGGATGTCATTCGCCATGCCGCCGAAGTTCGAGGCGCGATCGACCGCACCGTCGTACGCGCCGTTCTTCTGGTAGTTGACCGACCACAACCCCGTGCTCGGCCGATAGATCACGAGATCGGTCTTGCCGTCCCCGTTGACGTCGCCCGCCATGGGAATGTCACCGGCGCCGCCGAAGGTTGGCTGCAGGCTCACGACCGCATCATTGAAGAGGGAGATGAGCCACAGGCCATCTCGGTACAGGGCCAGATCGCTGATCGTGTCGCCGTTGAAGTCGGCCACGACGCCGACGTCTGTCGGCACGCCGAACGCGACCGTGGCATCGGCGACACCGTTACCGTCGTAGTCCAGGAAGAACGTCGCGCCACGCTTGACCGCGAGCTCCGGTGCTGCGGAGAGCGAGTCGGGGACGAGCAAAACCGCCACGAGCGCAATGGGCACCCATCGAGAGAACCGCATATTAGAAGCTTATCATTCCCGGACCTCGCGCTCCCCCTCGCTCAGCTTGCGGTGCTCGACACCGTCGAGGTAGGCGCTCACCACCGCGGCCGTCGGCCCATCGAGCACCCGTCGGCCGTGGTCGAGCCAGATCGTCCGCTCGCACACCTTGGGCAGCAGCTCGAGCGCGTGCGTGGCGAACACGACGATCCGTGCCCGTTCCATCATCTGGTCCAGGCGGGCCCGGGCGCGGTCGAGGAAGAACGCGTCCCCCGTCGCCATGACCTCGTCCAGGAGGAGGATCTCCGGATCCACGGCCGTCGACGTCGCGAACGCCAGGCGCAGGAGCATGCCCGAGGAATAGCAGCGCACGGGGAGGTCGAGGAAATCGCCGAGCTCGGAAAAGGACGCGACCTCATCGATCTTGTCCTCGATCTCTCGCGCGTCCATCCCGAGGAGCAGCGCGCGGGTCCGGATGTTGTCCCAGCCGGTGGCATCCATCTCGAATCCCGTCGCGAACTCGAACAATGGACAGACGCGACCCTCGATCCGCACCTCGCCCCGCGGCGGTGGATAGATCCCGGCCATCACCTTCAACAGCGTCGTCTTGCCGGCGCCGTTCGGACCGATGAGGCCGAGCCGCTCGCCGGGCCCGATGGCCAGGGACACACCGCGCAGGGCGTGGATCGTCCGCAGCGACGTCCGGCGCGGCCGCAGCAGGTCGAAGAGCGTGGCTTTCAGCGTGGTGCGCCGGTGGACGTCCGCCGTGAAGTCGATGTCCACCTCGTCGAGGGCGATGCGGGCCACGACTTGCCGATCCTGTCCTCTCAGAGGAGGTAGACGATGCGTCGCGAGTATGCCGCCACGACGACGAACGCGACGGCGATGAGAACGGCGAGAACACCGACCGTCACGAGATAGTCGACCATCGCCGCCGGCTGCGAAGACAGCAACGGTCGCCGGACGACCTCCAGCAGGTGATAGAGGGGATTGGCGTCCACCACCCACTGCACGCGCCGGCCGCGTAGCAGCTCCCCCGGCCAGAGGACCGGCGTCACGAAGAACAGAATCTGGAGCGCGGTCGAGGCAAGGTGTGGGGTGTCCCGGAAGCACGCGGTGAGGTGAGCGAAGATCAACGCCAGCAGGAAGCCGACCGCCGTCATGAGCAGAAGGCCGGGTACGCCCCACAGCGTCCCCCAGCCGACGGGCACCGCGTACGCGAGCGCCACGACGACGTAGGAGGACAGGCTGATGGCCGAGGCGACGGTGATGCTCACGAACGCGCGGAACACGTAGACCTGGATCGGCAGCCCGATCTGCTTGATGTAGCCCTCCGAGACGACGAAGGCCTGGCCTCCTTCGACGACCGACGCGGTGATGAAGCCCCACAGCACCAGGCCCACGGCCAGGAACGGCAGGAACGTTCGCATGTCCTGGCCGAGAAGATGACCGTAGACGACGCCCAGGGCGGCGATGGTGACCGCGAGCTGGATGAAGATCCATCCCGCCCCCAGCACGGAGCGTCGGAAGCGCCGCCGAATGTCTTGCAGGCCGAGGCGCCACCAGATCCGCCGAAGCCGGAGCGCGGCGGCGAGGTCGTGCAAGGGGGCGACGTTCATCCCGACGGCCGTTCCGGCCCGAACAGGAGACCGGCGAACGCGCGTCGCTCGGGAGCGCGCCGGGAGAGCCGACGGCGCTGCCACTCGAACAGCCTCACCGGATGCCCGCTGTCGCGGGCGGAGACGTGGAGCCACACGGGCGATTCCGCGGTCACGGGCGCGAAATCAAAGCGTGTCGGGGTCCGCTCGTCGATCCGGTCGAAGGGCACCTCGCTCTGGGCGATGACCCGCCCCGCCGCCTGGAGCTCGATCGTCAGCGCACCGGGAGGCATCGTGAGAATCGGCGCCAGGAGCAGCCCGCAGAGCGGACGGCGAAACGAGCCGAGCGGATAGGCGAAGAAGGCGACCGTCTGGAGATTTTCGCTGGCTCGCAGCACAAAGCCGCGGAGGTCCGGCGTGAACAGCAGGCTGTCGTCGTGGAGCTGTTGGAAGGCAGGATTCAGGTACTCCCGGAGATCCCCGCCCCGCTTGAGACAGTCGGTCCACCGAATGGCACGACGAGCCCGGAACGCCTCGACCTCGGTGGCGAGGGCGCCCGTTTTCATGGCCAGACGCGCGTGCCGCTCGCGCACGTGGTCCAGCGCGTCGCGCAAGCCGGAGACCTCGGCCCCCCGGGCGCGCAGATCGTCGGCGGCCGTGATCGCCTGCGCGGTCGCCGCCTCGATCTGCCGGACGAGCGAGGTCATCTCGGTCTCGCGGACGCCGACGACCTCTCGCGTCCGAGCGAGCTCGGCGGTCAGGGCGTCCGCCTCCGCTTTCCCGGAATCGAGCGCCCGACGCATTCGAGCGAACTCGACATTCCAGGCGGCTATCTCCTGATCCCTGGCGTCGAGGTCACTCCGGCTCCGAACTAGCTCCGCGTTCAGGGAGCCCACCTGCCGCTCGATCTCAGCGACCTGCCGCTCGATCACGCCGACGCGGGCGACCGCGGACTCGCGTTCGGACCGGAGCTGCGCTTCCCGCTCCGCGGACTGCTGTTCGGCCACCTGTCGTCGTTCCCCGGCCATCTC
>WNGF01009521.1_pt1 | contig 12389 bp, 7 predicted proteins | sample 5400641 | NCBI WGS metagenome assembly WNGF01 (sample SAMN13153371, study PRJNA577476) | soil metagenome | isolation source: 80 cm soil or saprolite under grassland replicate 2 | place: USA:California | collected 2016-06-15
CCCCCGCTCCCGGCTCCCCCGGCGTGGCTCGCGGGCGAGGCGTGGGGCCTCGAGCCACCGCCCACCGACGAGCTTCGCCACGTCATGCTCGACGAGGCGGGGATCCTGCTCGACCGGCTCCTCGTCCGCGTCGCGCGCGGACACGGTGCGCTGGACGTCGCCGAACGTGAACCTCATGGCCGCATGAGCAGCCGGCGGAATCCCGCCTGCTCGAAACCCGAGTCCAGGGTCGCGACGTCCCGGATGCTCCGCTCCGACGCCACGTCCATCGCGTGGCAATCCGTGAGGCTCCAGGTCTTGTCCGCGTGACGCCGGTAACGCGCCTCGGCGCGTGCGAGCCGGCGTGCGTCGAGCGGGACGATCTCCCACCCGCCGCCCCGGATCGCGGCGATCCATTCGATCGCATGGGCGCGGAGCGAGCTTCGGGCGAAGTAGTTCGCGAGCTCGAGCAGGATCGCGTCGGTCGTGACGAGCCGCGCGTCCTCCTCGGCGAGCTCCCTGGCGAGTGCCAGCGCCGCCACGTGGAGGCGATCGCGCGGATCGAGAACCGCCACGAGGTAGGACGTGTCAATGAGGACGGTCCGGGCCACGAATCTCCTCGTCGAGCCGCTCGTCGACGTCCGCGGAGCCTTCCTCGCGCCATCCCGCGCGCGGCTCTGCGGCGAGCGCGACGAGGAGCGCCGCTCCGCTCGGGCGAGCGCGAGCGGTCGCGACCGCCTCGTCGGAGATCACGCGGTGCACCTTCACCTCGATCTCGTCTCCTCCCGAGAGCCCCGAGACGTCCGCAGGGATGGCGAACTCGTTGTCGTGCGTCAGCTTGACGTAATGGTGGTTCCATCGCCCCCTGCCGGACGCGCGGATCGAGACGAGGAGGATGTGGTTGTCCGGCCGGCGCTCGAGGCCGAGCGCGCGCTGGACATCGGCGGGGATCGCGACGATGCGATTCTTGGTCCGGTGGATGCGCGCAGCGAACGTCGCTCGCGTCTCGGACAGGTGGGGATGGGCCATGACGGCGCCTCCTGCCCGTATGAGGTACGAGGCGCTGGGCGGCTTGTCAAGTCGAAGCCATGACTGGAACAGCTCGACGGAACGCCTACGCGAGGACGAGGAGGAGATCCTCCTTCTCGACCTTGTCGCCCTCCTTGTACTTCACCTCGGCGATCTTGCAGTCCGCCTTCGCCTTCACGTTCGTCTCCATCTTCATCGCCTCGGTCACGACGAGCACCGTCCCCGCCTTCACCGCGTCGCCGGTCTTCACGTTCACCTTCAGGATCTTGCCCGGCATCGGCGCGCCGACGTGGCTCGCGTTGCCCTTCTCGGCCTTCACCCGCTGCGCGCCCACCTGCACGGCGGCCTGGTCGCGGACGGTGACGGTCCGCGCCTCGCCGTTCAGCTCGAAGTAGAGGTCCCGCGTGCCGTCCTTCTCGAGCTTGCCGACCGCCACGAGCCGGACGATCAGCATCTTCCCGGCCTCGATCTCGATGGTGGTCTCCTGGCCGGGCTCGAGGCCGTACAGGAAGACCGGCGTCGGCACGACCGACGTGTCCGAGAACTCGTCCCGGTGGCGCACCAGGTCGGGGAAGACGTTCGGGTAGAGCAGCCACGACACGAGCGCCTTGTCGTCGACGTAGCCGCCGATGCGGTCCGCCGCCTTCTTCCGCTCCGCCTCGAGATCCGCCGGCTCGAGCAGCTCGCCGGGCCGGCAGGTGATGGGCTCCTGGTCCTTCAGGATCACCTTGCGGAGCTTCTCCGGGAACCCGCCGTGGAGCTGGCCGAGCATGCCGCGCGCGAGGCCGACCACCGACTCCGGGAACGCGAGGTCCTTCCCCTTCTCGGTGAAGAGGTCCTCCGGCTCGAGGCCGCTCTTCACGAGGACCATGGCCATGTCGCCGACCACCTTCGACGAAGGCGTCACCTTGATGAGGTCGCCAAAGAGGAGGTTCACCTTCCGGTACATGTCCTTGCACTCCTCCCACTTGTCGAGGAGGCCCAGCCCCGCCACCTGCGGCTTGTAGTTGGAGTACTGGCCGCCCGGGATCTCGTGGCGGTACACCTCGGCGGTGCCGCTCTTCAGCCCCGACTCGAACGGCGCGTACCAGTCGCGCACCGTCTCCCAGTAGTTCGCGAGGAGCTGGAGCCCGTCCTCGTCGAGGCGCGCGTCCCACTCGGTCCCCTTCAGGACCGCGACGAGCGAGTTCAGGTTCGGCTGCGCGGTGAGCCCGGACAACGGCGCGAGCGCCGCGTCCACCACGTCCACGCCGGCGCGCGTCGCCTCGAGCAGGGTCGCGGCCGCGACGCCGGAGGTGTCGTGCGTGTGGAGGTGGACAGGCAGCCCGACCGCCTCCTTGAGGGCGCGGACGAGCTTCGCGGCGGCGAAGGGCTTGAGGAGCCCCGCCATGTCCTTGATGGCGAGGAAGTGCGCCCCCATCCGCTCGAGCTCCTTCGCGACCTTCACGTAGTAGTCGAGCGGGTACTTGTCCCGCTTCGGGTCGGAGATGTCGCCCGTGTAGCAGAGCGCCGCCTCGAGCACCTTCCCCTGCTTGCGCACGGCCTGGCAGGCGACGGTCATCCCCTTCGTCCAGTTGAGCGCGTCGAAGACGCGGAACACGTCGACGCCGCTCTTCGCCGCCTCCTCGACGAACCGCTCCACCACGTTGTCCGGGTAGTTCGTGTAGCCGACCGCGTTCGAGCCGCGGAGCAGCATCTGGAGGAGCACGTTCGGCACGGCGCGGCGGAGCTTGTGGAGCCGCTCCCACGGGTCCTCCTTGAGGAACCGCATCGCCACGTCGAAGGTCGCCCCGCCCCAACACTCGAGCGAGAAAAGCCCGGCGGCGAGGTGGCTCGTCGCGGGGGCGATGCGGAGGAGGTCGCTCGTGCGGACGCGCGTGGCGAGGAGCGACTGGTGCGCGTCGCGCCAGGTGGTGTCGGTGAAGAGGAGCCGCTTCTCGGCGAGGGCCCACTTGGCGAGCCCCTCGGGACCGCGCTCGAGCAGGATGTCTCGCGTCCCGCGCAAGGGCGGCATCGAGAGGTCCACCTTCGGGACGCGCGGCTCGCTCACCCCCGCGCTCTTCAGCGGCTTCGCCACGCCGGGCGAGCCGTTCACGATCACCTCGGCCACGAACTTGAGGAGCTTCGAGCCGCGGTCCTTCTTCACCGGGACCTGGAGCAGCTCCGGGCGCGACTCGAGGAAGGAGGTGTCGCAGCGCCCGGCGAGGAACTCCGGGTTCCGCATCATGTTCTCGAGGAACGCGATGTTCGTCTTCACCCCGCGTACGCGGAACTCCTGGAGCGAGCGGTCCATCACGTGCGCGGCGCCGGCGAAGGAAAGCCCCCAGGTCGTGATCTTCACGAGGAGCGAGTCGTAGTGCGGCGTGATGACCGCGCCGGTGAACGCGGAGCCCGCGTCGAGCCGGACGCCGAAGCCGCCCGGGCTGCGGTACGCCTTGAGGATCCCGAAGTCCGGCGCGAACCCGTTCTGCGGGTCCTCGGTCGTGATGCGGCACTGGATGGCGTGGCCGCGCATCTGGACGTCGGCCTGGCTGGCGATCCCGATCTCTGGATCGCTGAGCCGCCTCCCCTGCGCGACCTGGATCTGCGCCTGGACCAGGTTCCGCCCGGTGATCACCTCGGTGACGGTGTGCTCCACCTGGATGCGGGGGTTCACCTCGATGAAGTAGTGCTTCCCTTCCTGGTCCACGAGGAACTCGACGGTCCCCGCGTTCCGGTACGAGACGCTGCGCCCGATCTTGAGCGCGTCCTCGCAGATGGACTCCCGCTGTGCGGCGGTGAGGGCGAGCGACGGCGCGAACTCGACCACCTTCTGGTGGCGGCGCTGGATGGAGCAGTCGCGCTCGAAGAGGTGGACGAGGTTGCCGTGGTGATCGCCGAGGATCTGCACCTCGATGTGCTTCGGCCGCTCGATGTAGCGCTCGAGGAAGACGGCGGGGTTGCCGAACGCCGCCTTCGCCTCGCTGCGCGCGGAGACGAGCCCTTCGACGAGCTCCTTCTGGCTGCGCGCGACGCGCATGCCGCGCCCGCCGCCGCCTGCACTCGCCTTGACGATGATCGGGTACCCGTACTGCTTCGCGAAGATGAGCGCCTCCTCGTCGTGGCGGATGGCCTCGGCGGTGCCCGGCACGATGGGGACGCCCGCCGCCGCCGCCGCCGCGCGGCCGGCGACCTTGTCGCCGAGCTTCCGCTGCATCTCCGGGGTGGGGCCGACGAACGCGATGCCGACACGCTCGCAGGCCTCCGCGAAGTCTGGGTTCTCCGAGAGGAACCCGTATCCGGGGTGGATGGCGTCCACCTCCAGCCTGCGCGCCAGGTCCACGATCTCCTCGATGCCGAGGTAGGCGTCGATCGGCGCCTTCCCCTTCCCGACCAGGTAGGCCTCGTCCGCCTTGTAGCGGTGGAGCGAGAGGCGGTCCTCCTCCGAGTAGATCGCGATCGTCTGGATCCCGAGCTCGGTGCAGGCGCGGAAGATCCGGATCGCGATCTCGCCGCGGTTCGCGGCCATCACTCTCTTGAACGGGACGGGCATGGGGCCTCCAGGAACGATCGGGCGCCCCAAAGGCCGCGAGGGCTGCCGGGGCGTCGGTTCGATGTCGTTCGCTGCTGGCCGCCTTCGCCCGCGGCCGCGGGCGTCGGATGCGAGGAACGGGTCGGGCTTGAGGCTCGGCTCGGTCCAGCGCGATGAGGCCGGCATTGGAGCACGACCCGTCGCCCCGAGTCGAGGCCCCCGCAGCGCGAGCGCTAGGCGCTTCGGCGGGCGAGGAACCGGGCCATCTCCGTGTCCGTCCGGGAGACGTGCTCCTTCAGCCAGCCGGTGAGCCAGTGGCTCAACCTCAGCGAGAGGAACGCGCCCGGCCCGCGGCGGTCGTGCTGATCGCCGAGATCGAGCAGGTCGCCGATGAACCGGTCGTGCTCTGCCTTGTGCCGCACGTAGCCGGGGAAGCTCGCCGCCCGCATCGCGGCCTCCTCCGCGCCGAAGTGGACGACCGCGTACTCGTGCAGGAAGTCGATGAGCCCGCCGATCTCCTCGGGCTCGCCCTGGTGCAACCCCGCGAGCAACCGCTCCGCGCGCCGGAACAGCTCCTGGTGCTGCACGTCGATCTCCTCGATCCCGACCGACAGCGCGGACGTCCATTTCAGCATCGCGTGCCTCCCCCTGGGCGCGCACGGCGCCGGCCCCCGATCCGCACCGAAGCACGACCGCGGGTCACCGGGCAAGGTCCACGGCGCCGCGCCCTTCGTGGCGGTCAGCGCCCGCGCAGGTGGCGCGCGAGGGCTTGATCCACGCCGGCGATGTGGGACCTGAGCCAGTCCTCGATCCAGGTGCGCGTCTTCACGACCACCCCGACCGTCGCGCCGGCGGCGTCGTAGAGCGCCCGCAGCTCGCGGTACTCGCGGACGAAGCGGGCGTGGAGCGCCGCGTGGACCGTCGCGCCGAGGTAGGCGCTCGCCGCCATCGCCCGCTCCTCCGCGGCGAAGTGCTTCACGACGTACTCGCCGAGGAAGTCGAAGAGGACCCCGATCTCGTTCCGGTCTCCCGACTCCATCGCCTGGACGAGCGCCGCGAAGCGGCGGAAGAGTTCCTGGTGCTGACCATCGATCTCCGCGTGCCCGAGCGCCAGCGCGGGGTCCCACTCGACCGCCATCCCTGCCCCGACTTTCCTTCCCCCGGGTCGAGGATGCCCCGTGTTCCACTGTGGGCAACAGTCCCCGGATCGCGTGACGTGGCGATTCGCCTCCAAGCGGGCGGATCTGCTATGGTTGCCGCCCATCGCCACCCGGTCCGGTCCATTTTCCGGGGGGCCTTTTGTGGATCGAGATGAGCGAGCACCCGACTCTTCGCGAGATCCCGTTCAACTACACGTCGGCGGACGACCGGCAGGCGATCGCGCTGCTGCTCGGGTCCGCCGTGTGGGAGCGGCTCGAGGAACTACGGACCCGGCGGGTCACCGGGCGCTCCGCCCGGCTCCTCATGCGGTTCTTCGGGGAGATCCTCATCCACCGCCGGAACCCGTTCCTGTTCCAGGAGCTGGTGGACTCCGCGCCGCGCCGGCGCCGGTTCTTCGAGAACATCGAGAAGGACCTCGGGCTCGTGCAGCGGAACGCGAACGGCGAGCCGCGGGTGCTGGAGATCGTGGGCGAGTGCCGCAAGGTGCTCGACGAATTCCGGGCCGAGGTCGACGGCGCGCCCGACCTGCGCCGGCGCATCGTGCGCGAGCTCGGCGCGGTGGTCGGGAAGGACAACGTCCTCTTCGACCCGTTCACCATCGTCTCGCACGCCACCGACGCGACCGACTGGCGGCTCCACCTGCCCGTGGCAGTCGTGACCGCCGCCGAGGAGGCGCAGGTGGCGCCGCTCCTCGCCGCCATCGCGCGCCTCGGGCTGAAGGCGGTCCCCCGCGGCGCCGGCACCGGCCTCACCGGCGGCGCCGTCCCGCTCCGCCCCGGCTGCGTGGTGGTGAACACCGAGAAGCTGAACCGGATCCGCGGGATCTCGGAGCGGAGCTTCCCGCTCGCGGGTGGCGAGGCGCGGGCGCGCGTGCTGGAGCTCGAGGCGGGCGTCGTCACCGAGAAGGCGATGGAGCACGCCGCGGAGCACGGGCTCGTCTTCGCGACCGACCCCACGAGCGCGTGGGCCTGCACGATCGGCGGCAACATCGCGGAGAATGCCGGCGGCAAGGACTGCGTCCTCTACGGGACCTGCATCGACAACCTCGTCTCGTGGCGGATGGCGATGCCCTCCGGCCGGCGCTGGACGATCCGCCGGACCGACCACCGCCTCCGCAAGATCCTCCCCGAGGACACCGTCACGTTCGAGGTCGCGGCCGAGGACGGCGCCACGGTGCGGCGCATCGCGCTGCGCGGCTCGGAGATCCGCAAGAAGGGGCTCTGGAAGGACATCACCAACAAGGCCCTGGGCGGCGTCCCCGGGCTCCAGAAGGAGGGGACCGACGGCGTCGTCACCTCGGCCGAGTTCATCCTCTACCCCGAGTTCGAGGCGAAGCGCACGCTCTGCCTCGAGTTCTTCGGCCCGGACTTCGACGAGGCGTCGCGGGTGATCCTCGAGCTGTCGCGCGCCTTCCCCTTCCCGAACGGCGGGAAGGAGGCGCTCTCCGCGCTCGAGCACTTCGACGACGAGTACGTCCGGGCCATCAACTACAAGGTGAAGGCGCCGCGGGCGGAGACGCCGAAGGCGGTGCTGCTCGTCGACGTCGTCGGCCATGCCGCGGAGCAGGTGGTCAGCGGCATCGAGAAGATCCGCCGCATCCTCGCGGCCCACCCGAACACGCTCATGTTCGAGGCGCGCGACGCGGCGGAGGGCAAGCGCTTCTGGGCGGACCGCAAGAAGCTCGGCGCCATCGCCCGGCGCACCAACGCCTTCAAGATGAACGAGGACGTGGTGCTGCCGCTCGACGCCCTCGCCGAGTTCGCGCGCTGGGTCGAGGCGGTGAACGTGGAGGAGGAGCGCTTCGCCCAGGGGCGCTTCGTCGAGCGGGCGCAGGAGATCCTGCGCGCCGCGGCGCCGCCGCCGGGAGATCCCGAGCTCCTCGCGGCCAAGATCCCGGCGGCGCTGGAGCGGTTCGAGCGGGCCCGCGACGCCGTCGCCCGCTCGGGCGAGAAGGATCTGCGCACCCTCGCGATCCTGAAGGCGCTCCACCGCGAGGTCTCGCAGCTCGTCCGCGGGTACGCGGACATCTCGGGCAAGCTCGAGCGGGCGCACAAGGACGTCCGCGACCGCCTGATCGTGCTCGCCACCCACATGCACGCGGGCGACGGCAACGTCCACGTGAACGTGCCGGTCCTCTCGAACGATCGACCCATGCTCCAGCGCGCGGAGCAGGTGATCGATCGCGTGATGGAGAAGGTGGTCGCGCTCGGCGGGGTCGTCTCGGGCGAGCACGGCATCGGCGTCACGAAGCTCAAGTACCTCGAGCCGGAGCGCATCGCGGCCCTGTCGGCGCACCGTCGCGAGGTCGATCCCGGCGGCCTCATGAATCCGGGCAAGCTCGAGGATCTCGCCGTCCTCGACCAGATCTTCACCCCGTCGTTCAACCTGCTCGAGCTCGAGGCGCGCATCCTCCAGCACGGCCAGCTCGAGGAGCTGGCGAGGTCGATCGCCCACTGCGTCCGCTGCGGGAAGTGCAAGGCGGATTGCTGCGTGTACCACCCCGCCCGCGGGATGTTCTTCCACCCGCGCAACAAGAACCTCGCCATCGGCGCCCTCATCGAGGCGCTGCTCTACGACGCCCAGCGCGAGCGCTCGACGCGCTTCGAGCTGCTCCGCTGGCTCGAGGACGTGGCGGACCACTGCACCATCTGCCACAAGTGCCTGAAGCCCTGCCCGGTGGACATCGACTCGGGCGAGGTGTCGGTGCTCGAACGGTCCATCCTCGCGAGCTGGGGGTACAAGAACACGACGCTCGCGACGCGCGCGGCGCTCTCGTACCTCGACAGCCGCTCGCCCGCGTACAACGGCCTCGTCCGCGGCGCCTTGCGGCTCGGCGGGCCGGTGCAGCGGGCCGCCTGCGCGCTCGCGGCGCCGCTCCAGCCCGAGGACGGACGGCCCCGCTCGTACGCGCTCCAGATGCTGCGCTCGCCGATGCCGCCCATCCCGGCGAAGACCCTGCGCGACGTCATCCCGCCGTGCGACCCCGACCAGGTGCTCGTCTTCGAGCCCGAGCGCGAGGCGGACCGGACCGTCTTCTACTTCCCGGGGTGCGGATCGGAGCGGTACCAGTCGCACATCTCCATGGCGGCGCTTCACGTCCTCGTGCGGACGGGGACGAGGGTGATCCTCCCGCCCCCCTTCCTCTGCTGCGGGTTCCCTGCCCACGCGAACGCGCGGAGCGACCTCCACTCGCGCCAGGTGCTCCGCGACACCATCTTGCTCAGCCAGATCCGCGACATGTTCAGCTACCTCGAGTTCGACGGGTGCGTCGTCACCTGCGGCACCTGCCGCGAGGGGCTCGAGGGGATGGACGCCGCGAAGCTCTTCGGCGGGCGGCTCGTGGACGTGACGGCGTACGCGCTGGAGCGGGGGCTGAGGCTCGACCCTTCGACTTCGGGCCCGCCCGGCAGGCCCGACGCTCAGGGTGACCGGAACGAGGTGGGCTACCTCTACCACCCGCCCTGCCACGACTCGCTCGATGGCGCGGCGGAGCAGGTGCTCGTCAAGATCGGCGGCTTCGGCCGGGTCGAGACGGTGCCTCACTGCTGCTCGGAGGCAGGGACGCTCGCCCTCTCCCGGCCCGACATCACCGACGCGATGCTCGACCGAAAGCGCGCCGCGCTCGCCGAGACGCTCGGCGAACGCGGCGGCGCGACGGTGCTCACGAACTGCCCTTCCTGCGTGAACGGGCTCGGCCGCAACCGGGCCATGGGCGTCGAGCCGAAGCACCTCGCCGTCGCGCTCGCGGAGAAGCTCTCGGGGGAGCGGTGGCTCGAGGCGTTCCGGGAGCAGGCGGCGCGGGCGCACGCGGTGCACTTCTAGGCGCTTCTCCCTACCTGCCCGCGAACACGAGCGGCACCTCGACGTGCATGGTGTCCCCTTTGAACTTCGGGAACACCATGAGCCGGGCCGCGCTCTTCAGGCACGAGCCGAGCTCCGTGCCGTTCAGCGTCACGTCGTCCAGCGTCGGATAGGTGACCGCGCCGTTCGTCTGGATGTTGAGGCGGAGCATCACGCGCTGACCGTCGAGCTTCACCTCGCCCGACTTCCCCGCCGCGAGGATGCAGCTCTCGAACGCCTTGCGCGTCGAGGTGAGCACCTTCTGGATGTCGTTCTGCCCGAGCCCGCTCTCGGCCTCGGGAAGGTTCGCGGCCGCGACCTTCTCCGCCTCGCGGCGCTGGCGGTCTCGGTCCTTGGTCTCGCGCTCTACGCGCGCCTTGGCCTCTCGCGCCGCCTTGTCGCGCTCCTTCGTCTCACGCGTCTCTCGCTCGCGCGCCGCCTTGGCCTCGCGGGCCTCGCGCTCGCGGACCTCCTTCGCCTCGCGCTCGCGCTGGCGGCGATCCTCCCGCGCGCGCCGGTCGTCGTCAGAGGCGCGCTTGTCCGCCCGCTTGCCGCTCTTGTCGGCCTGTCCCGCCGGCGCCGCGGCGACCGGGGCGGCGACGACCGGGGCGGGCGGCGCCACGGCCGGGGGCACGGGGAGCTGCGCCTGCGGGGGGGCGACGGGCGCGGCCGCCTGGGCCTGGGCCTGGGGCTGCCGCTGGACGGGCGGCTGCGGGGGCGCGCCTGCCTTGCCGCCGAGGAGCACGAACGCCAGGATCCCGACGAGCACCAGCCCGCCCGCGCCGATGAGGATGAGCGGCAGGGCGCTCTTCTGCGGCGGCGGCTTGCGGATGTCGGGGAGCTTCGGCGTCGTGGTCGGCGCGTGACCCGCGGCCGGAGGCGGCTGCGGAGCCGGCGCAGGCGGGGCCGAGAGGTCCTCCGCGAACGGCGAGAACGGGTCCGGCGCGCCGGCGCCCGCGCCATAGCCCGCGGGGAGCGACGCCCGCGCCGCGGCGAGGAACGGGTCGTCCTGCGGCGGCAACTCCTCCTTCGGCGCATCGGCGAACAGGTCCACGTATCCGGCGTCCGCGGGAGGCGTCTGCTCCGCGGTGATGGACGCGGCGGAGATCCCGGTCATCGAGATCTCCTGGGTCGAGTCACCCTTGCTGGAGGGCAAAGGGTCGGCCGGCTCGGGCGCGCCGATCTCGAGGTGGAGATCCGGGGTCGAGGCGGGGTGGCGCGGCGTCGGCGTCGTGACGGGATCCGGCGCGCGCATCCCGACGGAGGTGGGCGCGCGCATCTCGGTCGAGGCGGTCGTGGCCCCTCCCGCGGTGGCCTTGACCACGATGAGGTGACCGCAGGCCTTGCACTTGATCTTGTAGACCCGTCCGGGCGCCGGAGTCTCGGCGGTGGCGTATTTCTTCCCGCACCGCTCGCACGCGAATTTCACGGGTCTAATCCTACATTTGCGGCTGACTGCGGCGCAAGAAGACGGACGCCGTTCCGTTCCGCCCTCTAAACGACCGGTCGCGATTCGGAAACACCGGAAAGATTCCGTTCGCCCTGAGCCCTTCGACTTCGGGGCGCTCCGCGCCCCTACGCTCAGGGCAGGCGAAGTCGAAGGGCGCCATGCGTCCCAAGGCGCGTGCTTCGGACTTCGCGCCCGCTACGCGGGCGCTACGCTCAGCACGAACGGTTTCTGGTGATCGCGAATCGTGCTCGCCCGTTTAGCCGATCTCCCGGACGAGGACCCCTACGCCGGCGACCTCCCCCTCCACCTTCACCGGAAACCAGCTCGTCGCGTAGCGGTGAGGGACCCCCGGCGCCGTGCGCGCCTGCCCCTCCATCTCGCGCTCGAGGAGCGTCCCCGTCTCGAGCACGGTCCGGAAAGCCTTCACGATCTGCTCGCCGGGGGTGAGCGGGAGCAGCTCCATCGGCGTGCGACCGACGTGCGCGTCGGGCGCGATGCCGTCCACGCTCGCGAAGGTGGCATTCACCCGGAGAAAGCGCATGTCGCGATCGAGCAGCGCGAGCCCGATCGGCGCGGCGCCGCACATCCCCGAGAGCATGGCCGCGATCCACTCCGCCTCGGCGCGCGCGTGCGCCGCGTCCTGGAACAACCTGCCGCGCTCGAGCGCCTGTGCGCAGGGCTGCGCGACGAGCCGCACGAACGTGCGGTCGTCGGTCTCGAGGCGGCGCGCCTCCGGGAAGCTCGCGACGAGCACGCCGAGCGGCCGCCCCGCGGAGAGGAGCGGCACGACCGCCCACGCGCCCTCGTCCTTCCGCGCGCGCTCCTCCTCGAGGTTCGGATAGCGCTGCGCGATCTCCTCCGGCGACTCGAGCCAGATCGCCTTTCCGGTGCGGACCACCTCCGCCGCCGGCGTCGGCGCGTCCACCGGGACGGAGCTCGCGCCGGTCGTCGCGGCGCGCCCGTGCCGCGCGAGCAGCGCCACCCGGTCATCGTTCCCCACGACGCCGTGGATCTCGGCGGCGCACGCGCCGAGCGCGCCGAGCGCCCGAAACGCCGCCGCGGCGATGTCGCGCGGCGTCGCGGCCACGGACAGCACCGACGCGGTGCTGAGCAGCTGCCGGAAGCGCTCCGCGAGCCGTCCGGAGGCGTCGAACACGCGCGCCCGCTCAACCGCGTGGGCGCACTGGCGCGCGACGGCGAGCACGAAGCTCCGCTCCTCCTCGTCGAAGGCGCGCGGCTCGGGAAACTGGAGCCCCAGGGCGCCGCGCGAGCCGCCCGAGACGAGCGGGATCGCCGCCCACGCGGCAGCGCGGTCGCGCTCCGGCAGCTGGGCGAGCGCGGGGAAGCGCGACGCGAGCTCCGCCCGCGATGCGAGCCAGACCGGCTTCCCGGTCCGGTAGGCCTCGCCGGAGGGGAGCG
>WNGF01008182.1_pt1 | contig 12386 bp, 11 predicted proteins | sample 5400641 | NCBI WGS metagenome assembly WNGF01 (sample SAMN13153371, study PRJNA577476) | soil metagenome | isolation source: 80 cm soil or saprolite under grassland replicate 2 | place: USA:California | collected 2016-06-15
GAAGGCCATGCCCGCGATCATCAGCGAGACGATTCCGAGCCCGACGGCGAGCTTCGCGATCGGCCCGCGGCGCGTTGAGCCGGACGGCGCCGCAGGCTCTGCGACCTCCATCCGAGGTGCCGGTGGCAGCTCGGGCTCGCCGGCCGGGGCCTTTCGCGACCGCGCCCAGGCGAAGACGGTCAAGCCGGCGAGTGCTGCGCCGACGAGAAGCTTCTGCGCTGGGATGTGGCGACGTGACATTCGGGGCCTGAGTCTGGGTCGGCGATCCGGCCGCGACGGATCAACAAGGGCTATCGATGGTCCCGGGCTGCGCGCGCTCCCCCGAACGAGGGAAGGGCGCTGTGAGGGCCACTGAGATCCTCACCGCGGGGGATGGGCCTTCCGCGCACCGCGGGCGATTCAGATCGCGTGCCGAACGCGGATCCCCATCCGGCAGAAGGGAGGTGAATCCTGTGCTGACGTTTTCCGAGCTCGTCGAGCTGGTCAAGACGGCCCGCAAGCGGGAGGAGGGTCAGACGATGGCCGAGTACGCCGTCGTCCTGGCCGTTATCACGGTTGCCACCGTGGCGGTGTTCACCGCCCTCTCCGGAGGCATCTCCGGCGCGATCTCCAAGGTCACCGGCCTCCTCTAGACCACGAGACACCCCTTCACGACGACGCCTGCGGCTGGTCGAGCGCGGGCGTCGTCGCGTTTTCGGGGGCCGGCGCGGTTCCCCCCGGAAGGGGGATCGGCCTCGAGGGCGCGGCGGGCGATGCATGGGGGGCATGCAGAACAACCTCAACTTTCGGAGGAGGGAGGTGAATCCTGTGCTGACTTTTTCCGAGCTCGTCGAGCTTTTCAAGACGGCCCGCAAGCGGGAGGAGGGTCAGACGATGGCCGAGTACGCCGTCGTCCTGGCCGTCATCACCGTTGCGACCGTGGCGGTGTTCACTGCCCTCTCCGGCGGCATCTCCGGGGCGATCGCCAACACCATCGGCCATCTTTAAGCCAGATCCGTTTTCTCACACGGCGTCCCGCGGCCGGTCCGGCGCGGGGCGCCGTTTTGCATCCCGGGGGCCGATTCACCTGAGCGGGGGATCTGCCCGGGAAGCTCGGGCGGCGATGCACACCTCATGCCGAGCGGGTGGATCCGAGTCGCACCCGGTCGGCGAGTCGCAGGAGCCATGAAGAGACGAACCTCCATCCGAAGCGAACGAGGCCAGACGATGACGGAGTTCGCCATCGTCCTGCCCATCTTCTGCCTGCTGCTGTTCGGCATCGCGCAGCTCGGCATTGCGTTCAACAACTACCTAGCGCTGACCGACGCGGTCCGTGCGGGCGCCCGCTATGCGGCGGTGGACCGGAGATCCTCGACCCAGTGCTCTGACGTCCAGACCAAGATCAAGAACTCGTCCAGCGACCTCGACCAGAGCAAGCTCTACATCCCCTGTCCGGTCTCCACCTGGGTGCCGGGTGAGGACGTCCGGGTGTGTGCCTCCTACCCCTACGACATCAACCTGATCGGGATAGTCGTCTCGAGCGGAAACCTCAACTCGTGCACCACGGAGCGTGTCGAATGAAACGTCTCGTCTCTCGCCAGCGCGGGCAGGTCTTCGCCCTGACCGCAGTCGTCATCACCGCGTGCCTCGGAATGGCCGCCTTCGTCCTGGACGTCGGATCCTGGTTCCGGGAGCACCGGCATACCCAGCGCATCTCCGACGCCGCCGCACTCGCCGGCGCCCAGGAGCTTCCGTCCGCGGACGCGGCGCGCGCAGCCGCGCTCGACTACGCGAGTCGCAACGGCGGCTGCGGCGACGGCTGCGAGGTGACCATCACGACCACGTACCTGACGAACGACACCATCTCCGTGACGGCGCACCGAACCGCGCCGCTCTTTTTCGCCAAGCTCATCCCAGGTGTCCCGGACCCCGTGCCGACGCCGGCAAGCGCCAAGGCGCGCTCGGGGCTCCCCTCGGCCGCCAAGTACGTGGCGCCGATCGCCGTCAACCACCAGCACCCGATGCTGCAGCCGCCCTGCAACCCGATCTGCCAGGACGACACGGAGATCACGCTCAACAACCTGCACGGGCCCGGCGCAGGTGACTCCGCGGGCGCCTTCAGCCTCCTCGACCTGAGGAAGGGCGGGGGTGGATCCGCCGGCTCGGGGAGTGTCTCAGACTGGATGGTCAACGGCTACAAGGACTTCATGGACCTCGGGATCTACGACTCCGAGCCCTCGGCGATGTTCAACTCGTCCGATTTCCAGGCTGCGATCACGAGCCTGATCGGCAAGGAGGTCCTCCTGCCCGTGTACGACCCGCCCATCGTCCTCTCCGGCTCGAACGCCGAGTTCAACATCGTCGGCTGGGTCGGCTTCGTGATCACGGACGTCGAGGGCGGCGGCTCCGGCCGCCGGATCAGCGGCCACTTCACGACGTACATCGCCGAAGGCATCCAGGGCGGTGCCAGCGCGAGCGAGGACTTCGGCGTCCGGATCGTCGCGCTGGTCGAGTAGGAACGAGACACCCTCAAGGTTCGAGACGAGCGACCGATAAGCGACCCCAGAGAAATCAACACCGAGAGGAACTTGGCCCCATGACCTACCGTGTCCGCAACATCCTGATCGCAGTCGGCCTCGCCGCGGTCGCGGGGATGCTGACGCTCTTCTACGTCACGAGCTACAAGCACCGCGTCGACAAGCAGCACCAGAGCGTGACCGTGCTGGTCGCCGCCAAGGACATCCCGGCGGGGACGCTCGGCTCGCAGATCGCCTCCGGCAAGTGGCTCACCACCGAGCAGGTCGCCCGCAAGGCGGTCGTCCCCGGCCCGATCACCGACAAGGCCCAGATCGCCAACAAGATCGCCACCCAGGGCATCTATCAGGGTGAGCAGATCACGACGCGCCGCTTCGGCCCCATCACCGAGGCCGGCATCCGCACCCAGCTCAAGGGCACCTACCGCGCGGTCCAGGTAGCGGGCGATTCGAACCAGCTCCTCTCCGGAACCGTGCACGCAGGCGATCACGTCGACGTGGTCGGCGTCGTCACGCTGCGACGCGGAAGCGGGGGCGACGACCTCACCTTCGGCCGCGTCGTCATCCGGGACGTGCTGGTGCTCCGCACCTCCGGCACCGCGGGCGCCGCGGCCAAGATCACCTCGGCGTCAAACAGCTCGGGCTACGCCATTCTGCGCGTGACCGACAACCAGTCCCAGAAGCTGGCGCTGGTCTACAAGAAGGGCGACTACTGGGCCCTCGAGCTCCGCCCGTCGCTCAAGGACGCGGACAGCCCCTCGAGCGTCGAGACCGGCTGGACGCTCCTGACGGACGGCCTCGGCGCCGGGAAGATCGCCCAGGCAACGGGAGGGTCGCGGTAATGAGCGAACAGAAAAACATCAGGCTCTTCGCCACGGGTTCCTGCGAGGGTCTCGCGGACATCCTGAGCGCGCTCCAGGCGAACGAAGACCTCGAGCTGGTCGGCTCCCAGGAGACGGTGGCCGAGGCCGCCGCCCCCCTGTCGGGCGGCCACCTGGACATCGTCCTGCACGCCACCCGCGGGGCCGAGTCGCCGGCCGGCGACCTGGCCACGATCCGTGAATACACGCGCGCACCGATCATCATGCTCTGCTCGGGCGAGAGCTCCGGGCTGCTCGAAGAGGCGCTCGAGGCAGGGGTCGCGGACCTGCTCCCGCTGCCGCAGCTGATGGAGAACGTGGTCTTCTCGATTCGCAAGGCCTGCCACGCTGGCCGTCGCAGTCAGGCCGCCGACGGAAGCCGGCGTGGGCGCGTGATCACCGTCTTCTCGCCCAAGGGCGGGATCGGCAAAACGTCCGTCGCCGTCAACCTGGCCTGCTCGCTCGCAAAGTTCCAGGGCAAGCGCACGCTACTCCTCGACCTGGACCTGCAGTTCGGGGACGCTGCGATCATGCTCGGCATCGAGCCGGAGAAGACGATCTACGACCTGGTCGTCGCCCCGGGCGAGTTGGACCACGAGAAGCTCGCGGGCTACACGACGGCGCACCCGTGCGGGCTCGACATCCTGCCGGCGCCCTTGCGCCCGGAGGATGCGGAGCTGGTCACGGAGGGCAAGCTCTCCCGGCTGCTCGAGGTGGCGCGCAGCTCGTACGACATGATCGTGGTCGACACGTCACCCTTCTTCCACGGCCCGATGCTGGCCACGCTCGACCGCACCGACGAGCTCCTGCTCCTGTGCGGCATGGACGTTCCGACGATCAAGAACGTCCGCCTGAGCCTGCAGACGCTGGAGCTCCTGTCGTTCCCGCCGGAGCGCGTCCGGGTCCTGCTCAATCGCGCGAACACGAACGTCGGGATCAAGCATGCCGAGGTCGAACGTGCGCTCGAGACCAAGATCAGCGACCTGCCGAGCGACCGGGCCGTGCCGCTGGCGGTGAACCGAGGCAAGCCGGTTGTGCTCGCCGACGCGGGCGCCGACTTCTCCCGTGCGATCAAGGATCTGGCCGCCGGCCTCATCTCCAAGAGCCAGCGAGGCGAGGACGAGAAGCGCCGCGGCCTCTTCCGGCGGGCCAAGACGGCCGCGTAGCAGATGGGACTCCACGACCGCATCAAGGGAGCCGGCAGCGACAATGGGGCCGCGACCTCGGTCCCCGAGGTCAGCAACCTCGCCCAGTCCCAGGAGCGCACGAAGACGGCCGATCCGTACGCGGAGCTGAAGACCCGCGTGCACCATGCGGTCATCGCCCGCCTGGGCCCCGAGCTGTTCGCCGGCGAGTCCGCCGAGGATCTCTCGGAGCGCGTGCTGCGCGCCGTCATGGAGCAGCTCGCCCTCGACCGCACTCCGCTGACCCGCGAGGAGCGGCGGCAGATTGTCAAGGAGATCACCGACGACATCCTCGGCTACGGGCCGCTCGAGCCCTTCCTCCAGGACGAGTCCGTGACCGAGGTGATGGTCAATGGCTTCGACAGGGTCTACATCGAGCGCGCAGGCAAGATCGAGAACACCCCGGCCTCGTTCGTCGACGACTCGCACCTGATGCGCATCATCGACAAGATCGTCTCGCAGGTCGGCCGGCGCGTGGACGAGTCCTCGCCGATGGTGGACGCCCGGCTGCCAGACGGCAGCCGCGTCAACGCCATCATCCCTCCGCTGGCGCTGCGCGGACCGACGCTCACGATCCGGAAGTTCGCGCGCGATCCATACACGATGGACGACCTGATCAACTTCGGCACCTTGTCTCCGAAGGCGGCGCACTTCCTGGCCGCCTGCGTGCGGGGCAAGCTGAACGTCCTCATCTCGGGCGGCACCGGCAGCGGTAAGACGACGACGCTGAACGCCATGTCCGCCTTTGTTCCGGATGACGAGCGCATCGTCACGATCGAGGACGCCGCCGAGCTCCAGCTCCAGCAGCAGCACGTGATCACCCTCGAGTCGCGACCGCCGAACATCGAAGGGCAGGGCGAGATCCGCATCCGCGAGCTCGTCCGCAACTCCCTGCGCATGCGCCCCGACCGGATCATCGTGGGCGAGGTCCGTGGTCCCGAGACGGTCGACATGCTCCAGGCCATGAACACGGGCCACGAGGGCTCGCTGACGACGATCCACGCCAACTCCCCGCGCGACGCGCTGTCGCGGCTCGAGACGCTCGTCCTGACGGCCGGCGTCGAGCTGCCGCTGCGCGCCATCCGCGAGCAGATCTCGAGCGCGTTCGACCTGCTCGTGCAGATCTCGCGCCTGGTGGACGGCACGCGCCGCCTCACCCACATCACCGAAGTGCTGCGGATGGAGTCCGACATCATCACCCTCCAGGACATCTTCGTCGCCAAGCCGCCGGACGAGGAGACGGCCGCGGCAACCCACGCCTCGCGGCTCCTCGGTCCTCTGGCGTGCTCGGGGCTCAAGCCTCACTTCCTCGACAAAATCGCCGCCAACGGCGTCTCGCTGCCCGCCAACTTCTTCGAGACCGACTCCGGGGAGTTCGGCGCCGACCTGCGCCAGAGCTTCTCCGCCGCCTCCTTCGGCGGAGGTCTTCGCAAGTGACCCCTCGCGTCCCCGGTCGGCGTTTCCTTCCGGCCGGCGGAGCCGGCCCCCGGAACCGCCTGACGCCGCCGGCGGCAGGATGCTTCGCGCTCGCCGCTCGGCCGTACCCTTTCGTACTGTCCTCGCGGCTCGCGCTGGCCTCCTTTGCCGGCGACGCCCCGGAGGAGCGAGGATGAAGCGGCTCGTCGCCGTCGCCGCGGCGGCGGCTCTGCTCGCGCCGGTCGTCGCCCAGGCCTCGGTGCGGATCCGCGGCGTGGACGCGAGCGGCTACCCGCGCGTCCGCGTCACCATGGTCACCTCCAAGCCGACGAAGCGGCCGCCCACCCTCGTGGAGGGGGGGCAGGTGGCGCCCGGCCTCCAGGCCGAGAACCTCGGGCGGGCGAAGAGCGTGGTGCTGGCCATCGACCGCTCGCAGTCGATGAAGGGCAAGCCGCTTCGGCAAGCGGTCGCCGCCGCTCGCGCGTTCGTCGCGGCCAAGCCAGGGGCGGACCGGATCGCCGTCACAACCTTCGCCACCAAGGCGATCATGCTCACCGGTTTCTCGTCGTCCACCATCGACGCCGACACGGCTCTGCGCAGCATCGACAGCGTCGATGCGCACCCGGGAACGAGGCTCTACGACGATCTGGTGATGGCTGCGGACGCCCTCCGGCACGACCAGCTCGAGGGCCGAGTGATCATCGTGGTCACCGACGGAAACGAGACGCGCAGCGACGCCAGCGCCAGGGACGTGGTCGCAGCGGCGCGCAAGGCGCACGCGGCCATCTACGTGGTCGCGATCGAGAGCTCGAAGTTCACGCCCGCCCCGCTGAAGAGCTTGGCTGCAGGGACCGGAGGCCGCTATTACGGCGCCGGCTCCTCCGCAGCGCTCAAGGGCGTCTACGCCTCCATCGCCAACGAGCTCAAGCGCACGTGGCGGCTCGAGTACGTCACTGCGGCCCAGCCGGGCGAGTCCTACCCGCTGCGAGTGTCCGCGTCCGGCCAGGGCTCCGACACGGCGCGCCTGACCGTTCCGAAGGACGCCAGCAGCGGTTCGGGCGGGGGCATCCTCCTGCCCGACGCAGCCTTCGGCTTCTGGGGTCCGGCCGCGATCGCGCTGGGCGTCGCCCTCATCGTCCTCCTGGGCGTCGCTCTCTCGCTTGCCTCCCGCCCGGGCGAGCGCCTGCGCACCCAGCTCGCTCCCCACGTCGGCCGCGTCACGCGCCGGCGCGTAAAGCGCACCAACCGCGACCGGCTCGAGGTGCTCAACGGGCTCTTCCGGGCGACGGAGAACGCGTTCGGGCAGACGCGCCACTGGATCAAGATCCAGCGCCTGCTGGAGCGCGCAGACGTGCCGGTCAAGACGGTCGAGTTCGTCTATCTCGCACTCGGCAGCTCCTTCGGCCTGGGAATTCTCTCCGCGATGGCCGGGATGGGCTCGATCGTGATCTTCGTCTGCCTGCTGCTCGGCGGGATGATCCCCTTCGTCGTGGTCATGGTCATGGCCAGGCGGCGGCTGAGCAAGTTCGAGAACCAGCTTCCCGATCTGCTGCTCTCGCTCGCCGCCTCCCTCAAGGCCGGCCACAGCTTCAGGTCGGGACTCCAGGCCATCGTCGACGACGGCATCGAGCCGGCCAGTAAGGAGCTCAAGCGGGTCCTCACCGAGACCCGTCTCGGACGCCCGATGGACGACGCGCTGGGCGAGATGGCCGATCGCATCAAGTCGAAGAACCTCTCGTTCATCGTGACCGCGGTCAACGTGCAGACCCAGGTGGGCGGCTCGCTGGCGGGCCTCTTCGACATGGTCGCGGACACGGTTCGCCAGCGGCAGCAGTTCACCCGCAAGATCAAGGGCCTGACCGCCATGGGCCGCATGTCGGCCTACGTCCTCTGCGGCCTGCCCTTCCTCATGGCCGGCGCCATCTGGGCGCTCAATCCCGGCTACATGGACCCGCTCTTCAACACCTCGGCAGGCCACAAGCTGGTCATCTTCGGCTTGACGATGATGGCGATCGGCTCCCTCATCCTCAAGAAGATCGTCTCGTTCAAGGCCTAGGACATGTTGCTACTCGTCATCGCACTCGGTTCGCTCGGCGCCTCGGTCTATCTGATCGGCGAGGTGATCACGCTGCCGGTGCGGGAGCGCGTGGGCTCGATGCAGCGCGCCTCGACCTACGGACGGCCGGAGAGGGTGACCGGCCCGGCCGACGAAGGCCTGCGGACGCGTGCGTTCCAGCCGTTGAAGGAGAAGCTTGCGCGGGCCGTCATGCGGGTGAACCGGAAGTACACGGTCGAGCAGATCTCGATGCGCCTGCTCGCCGCCGGGCTCGGGCGTCGCGTCTCGCCGACGAGCTTCCTCGCCACCAAGGGCGTGTTCGCCATCAGCGGACTCGTGCTCGGGGTGGCGATGGGGGCGGCTTCCGGGGGCGGGTTCTCCGGCATTCTCTTTACGGTCGCCTTCGCCGGCATCGGCTTCATCGGTCCGGATTTCTTCATCTCGCAGAAGATCCGCTCCCGGCGCGAGAAGATCCGCGCCCAGCTGCCGGACGCGCTCGACCTGCTCGCCGTCAGCGTCGAGGCGGGCATGGGCTTCGACGGCGCGGTGGCCAAGCTCGTCGAGCAGATGGAAGGGCCTCTCATCGAGGAGTTCGAGCTGACGCTCAGCGAGATGCGGATCGGCGAGGGCCGTCCGGAGGCGCTGAGGAAAATGGCCGACCGCGTGGGGACGCCCGAGGTGTCCGGCTTCGTACGAGCGATCGTGCAGGCCGATCAGTTCGGCATCTCGCTCGGCCGGATCCTGCGTGTGCAGGCCGCCGACACGAGGCTACGCCGCCAGGCCGCCGCCGAGGAGCGGGCCATGAAGGCTCCGATCAAGATGCTCTTCCCGACGGTGTTGTTCATCTTCCCGGCGATGTTCCTGGTCATCCTCGGGCCCGCCTTCCTCAACCTCTCCAAGGTCCTCTAGCTCCCTCGCATCCCTGGGCGCAGGCCGCCTCACCCGGGCGAAGCCCGGCTGCGCCGGCCTGCTGCCGCCGCTGGCGGCACGATGCTTCGCCCTCGGCGCTTGGCCGTACTCAGGTACTGTCCTGCGCGCCTCGGGCTCGCCTCCTTTGCCAGCGGCGCCCCAGGAAACCGAGGACGCCCCGTCGCCCGAGGCTACCTGACGCCGCTGGCTGCGCTCTCCTCGCAGGGCCGTGTCAATCGCACTGTCCCCGCTCGGGACGCTTGCCAGCGGCGCCCCACCAGAAGCTAGAGCTCGTCCCCTGGGCGCAGGCCGCCTCACCCGGGCGAAGCCCGGCTGGTACCCGATGGCCTCAGTTGCTTTCCCAGGGCTAGCGCCAGCGGAGGATGCCGCGGCGCTCGAGCTCCGGGCCGGCGAGGGACACGGCGTAGGCCACGAGGTCGTCGGCGCACTCCTCGGGGAAGTCGTGCTCTGCGACGAGCTGCTTGCGGAGCTTGGCGAGCCCCTTCGACTTCGGCTCCTCGAGGAAGCCGCCGAGCGATCGCGCCGCGTCCTCCCAGCGGGGGAGCAGCAGCCTGTCGATGCCCTCCTCGAGGCGCCCGTCCGCGCGGTAGAGGCCCGGATCGCTTCGGCCGGTCTCGCGAAGCCGGGCGAGGAGGCTCTCCCGGAACTCCTGCCGGAGGTACGGGCCAACGCCGAGGGCGTTCTCGAGGTCACGCAACTTCGAGAGATCCTGCGCGCTGCCGGCCGACCACCCCTCGAGCTCCCGGAGCACGTCCCGGGCGAGTTTCTGCGCAGCCCGTCGGTAGTCCGGCACGAGCACCCGGCGAATGGTCCGGCGAACCATGTCGTCGTACTCGCGGCGTGCGGTGGCGATGAGGTCTGCCGCGGCCTGCCGCTGCCCGTCGTCGAAGCCGGCCCGCTGGCTCAGGCCTTCCCAGAGGATGTCGAGCGTCACAGGCCCCGTCAGGCAGGTGTTCTTGCGTGAGAGTGCGCGCGAGACCTGGTTCATCACGTAGCGTGGCGAGAAGCCGGACATTCCGTCCCGCGGCGATGCGGCGCGGAGCTGGGCGATCTCCTGCGGTCGCACGTCGGCGACGAAGCGAGAGTCGTAGTAGTGGAGCTTGCGCTGGAGGCTCCAGCCGGACTGCGGCGAGATTCGGGTCAGGATGGCGAACGTGGCCGCCGTCGGCAAGGCGAGCGGCGAGATCTTCACGCCGCGTAGCCCGGCCTGGCCGATCATCTTCTCGTAGATACGCACCTCGTCTCGCACGGACAGCGCGTAGCCCATGGGAACGACGACGAGCCGGTCGAGCAGGGCTGCAGCTCTGGGGTCGGCGACGAGCGAGTCGTACTCCGCCAGGTTGGAGTGGGCGACGATGGCCTCGTCCGCGTACATCGTCCCGCGGCCGCCCAGCTTGATCATCTGCTCCTGGCTGACCGTGAGCAGGACGGACAGGAACCGTTCGTCCATCTTGAAGACCTCGATCAGGTCAGCGAGGCCGCGGTTGGCGGCGTTCAGCTCGCCGTCGAGCCGGTAGGCCTGGCGGGCCGCGGCCCGGTCGGTCGAGCCGCGCAGCTGCGTCAGGTCGACGTCGCCGACGAGGCGGGCGAGGTTCTCGGAGCCGGGGTCGGTGGCGACGAAGGTGCCGATGCCCACCCCCTCGGCTGCACTGAAGGTGAAACGCTGAACCGGCACGCGGGCGACGTCACCTCGGTACGCGTTGCGGACCAGCCAGCGGCAATACGGGCAGAGCTCGCCCTCGATGTGGAGGCCCCGCAGCTCGTGCCGGACGTGCCGTGGCAGGAGGTGCAGCGGGTCCTCGTAGACGGGACACCCTTTGATCGCCCAGACGGCGCCGCGGTCTGCGCGCGAGTACTCCTCCAAGCCCTGCTTGATCGCGTTGACGAGCGTCGACTTGCCGCACCCCGGAGGGCCGACGAGGAGCAGGATGCGCTTGCGCGTCTCGTGTCGGCGGGCGGCCGCCGCGAAGTACTCGACGACCTGCGCGATGGCTTCGTCCACCCCGAAGAGGTCGTCACGAAACAGCTCGTAGCGGGGAACGCCTGCGCGGTCCCGCTTGAGGCCCGACTCCACGATCATGTCGTAGACCAGGGCGTGGGAAAGGCGAGCCAGCTTCCGGTCCTGCTTGACTTTCTCGAGATAGGTCTCGAACGGCATCTCGGCGGTCAGCTGCCGTGCTTCTTGCTGAATGCCCTTCAGGAGCCCGGTCGTCTCCATCTCCTACCTCCGCTGCTCGAGGTCGTTGGCCTGCCTGAACACTCGAGAGGGCCGGCCGTGTGTGCCGGCCCTCTCGCGATCTTGCTCGTCCTCAGAAGCTGACACCGATGGAGGGCGCATAGCCGATGAAGGCGACGCCGAACCCACCCACCACGAGCAGCCACCCGAGGACGCGGCGGAACACGACGGCCGTCGGCATCAGGGCCGCCGAGATGAAGACCAGGCCGCCTCCCACTGCGGCGAGCAGCGTTCCCAGCGCTTGGATGTTGAAGGCGTCGGCGCTGTTCGCGATCCCGCCGGTCGAGAGACCGGCCGCGGCCGCGAAGAAGAGGGCACCGAAACCGAGCGTCCTATCGGAGACGATCCCCCAGCCGACCTCGGCCGCCACGAGCATCGCTCCGACCGCCGAGATTGCTGCAAATGCCCAGATCGGCAGCGGAGTCGCCTGACTGGCGAAGATCGTGATCCCGGCCAGAACCGCGCCGGCGGCGCCGATCGGCACCCAGGTCGTGCGGGCCTCGGTCACGCCGCCCCAGTACCAGCCGAGACTCGCCGCGGCGGCACCCCAAAGGACGAGGGATAGCTCTAGCACTCCCACCAGCTCCTTTCCTCGAACTGTTGGCTTCGCAGACAAAGCGGTCTCCGGGTGTGCCGGTGTCCCGCTCGCGGGCGAAGCATGTGCAGCGATGCGGACGGAGAGGGAGTCGCCAAACCGCTGGACCGGTCCTCGGCCGGGCGCTGTGCGCGCGAACGTGAGTCGATGTGCACGACTGTTCTGCCTCCACCGCCGTCGCCTGCGCGCGGGAGTCTCGCGCGGTTGAGGCCCGCGTGTCAAGAGGCGCAGCTGAAGCCGTGCCTGGTGCTAGTGCCGCTAGGCGCTGCGGAGCGCGGCTTCGCGCCGCTGGAGTTCGCCCTGGGCCTGCGTCACGAAGGCCCCGAGCTCGGCTTCCTTCTGCACGAGCTGGCGCGTCCGCTGGTCCAGCTCCACTTCCCGCCGCTCGATCTTCTCGGCGCGAAGCTCGAGATCCGTCTCGAGCATCGCCTCGCGCCTGTCGACCTCCGCCTCGCGGTCGTTCAGCTCCCTGGCCCGGTCGGAAAGCGTGGTCTCGGTGACGGCGACTCGCTGTTCCCGCCGCTCGAGGCGCGTCCGCTCGGATGCGAGCAGCTCTTCGGCATTCGCGTGCTCGGCCCCCAGCGCGTTCAGTTCGC
>WNGF01010081.1_pt1 | contig 12384 bp, 6 predicted proteins | sample 5400641 | NCBI WGS metagenome assembly WNGF01 (sample SAMN13153371, study PRJNA577476) | soil metagenome | isolation source: 80 cm soil or saprolite under grassland replicate 2 | place: USA:California | collected 2016-06-15
GCATCATAGCGACCTTCATAAGGTATAACACCATAAAAATTTCCGGCAGCCATATAAGTATTATTATTCGAAAGAGGTGTAAATGCAAAAATGGGTGCCAACTGCAATTCCTCAGGTAAATCAACTCTTTTAAAACCTGCCTTGCCGGCAGGCAGGTTTCCTTTACCATCATTTATAAAACAACTTGAGGATAAAGTTTCTGCTTTTAGTTCAAAGTAATTTTTGAACAAATCATAAAAAATATATTGCACCGTTTGGCCTGCCACTTCGCTGTATTTTAAATAGTATTTCTTTAGAACCGGCAAAGACCGCTCCAGTTCATCTTTTGCGAGAAAGGGATATTCTTTGCCATTTATTGTATAACACATAATCTGTTCTATTGAGCCATTGTTGTCAAAATCTTTGAGGTATAATTTTAAAGGCCCGTTTTTTCCTGTCCAGAGTTTTGAATTATGCCCCCAGTTGCCAGCTAAAATATCCGGGTATCCATCACCATTAACATCAGTTGCATAAACAGTTTGCCAAAGCCCCGTGGATTGTGGAATATCGGCTTCAGTAAATTTTCCTTTATTATTGATAAAAATTTTTATTGGCATCCATTCTCCTGTTACAATTAAATCTGGCCAGCCATCATGATTTACATCAGTAAAAGCTGCAGACGTTACAGTGCCGATATTAGAAAGTTGAATTGTATCATAGGTTGCCAGATCAAATTTACCTGAACCGTCGTTTAAAAAAAGATATGAATTCATTGGCTTGCCGAATTCATTTCCAAAAGTATTGGAAAGCGTGCCAACAAAAATGTCCGAGTCACCATCATGATCAACATCGGCTACCGCCACACAGGATTTATTATAATACTGCTGAACCAAAAAATTTTGCTTTTTAATAAAGTGACCTTTCCCATCATTTATGTATAGCCTGTCTCCTAATAAAAATGGCGAGTTTCCCTGAGGTTCATTCCCCCCGCTAACTACAAATAAGTCCAATGAGCCATCACCATTTGCATCAAAAAAAACAGCGTCGACATCTTCGCACAATGCATCTTTATTAAATAGCGCCGTATCAGATGAAATAAAAGTTCCGTTTTTTTGCTGTATCATTAATGCTCCAGGCTGACCTTTCGCACCACATACATAAAAATCATCTAACCCATCTTTATTTACATCACCCACTGCCATTTTCGGGCCTCTTGTACTTTCTTTATGCGGAATTAAATATTGCACATTAAAATCAGTAAAATCATTTTCTCTATGTTTCCAATTGCAGTTTACCTGGTTCGTAACGTCTTCAAAAATTTCCTTTTTAGGAGGAAAAAATAAATTGTGATTGAAGTAGGCTGAAGCATCTTTTTGTTGCACGAGCAATTGCTTATTGACAGAAATGTTTTTGATAAGCTGATATTTTTGGTTTGGCCAAACAATCAATAAGCTGTCAATATAATTTATGCTATCAAGTCCAAAATGAAGACGTGGTTCTGATGATGATTGAAAACCTCTTGTCAGCATCAGTTGCTGATATTGCATTTTATTTCCTGTGAAAAGATAAGCTTTCACTCCAATGCCTGCTGTATTTGAATCATTGCCTTTAAAAGAAATAGAAAGATAATTTTTCTTTGGAGCATTATTCTTTAATATCACTGCAGGAGCGTCAATGCAATTGATTACAAGATCTAAATTGCCATCGTTATTCAAATCTGCGTAAGCAGCTCCATTAAAATATCCTTTCATTTTACCTGTGCCCCATAAGTCACTTACGTCTTTAAAAGAAGTGTTGCTAAAGTTTTTAAATAAAAATGGATGAGAAGCACCATCTGGCATTTTTTCTAAAGTCATTGCATCATATTCATCCGATCCGTTCCTGTTTATTTTTGCGGCGAGATCAGAGACAAAACGTATGTAATCCAGATCCACAGGGCGTTTTACAATGCCACTCGATATAAACAAATCTTTATTCCCATCATTATCAAAATCTCCAAAGAGAGGAGACCAACTCCAGTCGGTAGCTGAAACACCCGACATTAGTGCAACATCGCTGAAGCTTACACCACTTCCATTGTTGCGTTGCAAACAGTTTCGTGAAACCTGGTTTTGAAATCCGTTGCGCAAAATTTTAAAATTATAAATATCATAATTCTCATCACTGCCATAAGTCTTTAATGTTTTTTCATCGGGCGGTAACATGTCCACAGTTATAATATCGGGCTGTCCGTCGTTGTTATAATCTGCTATATCGTTTCCCATACTAAATCTTGAATAATGCCCAAAGTGTTTTGCGCCACTTTCAGTAAATGTGCCGTTACCATTATTGATGTAATAATAATCGTTTTCATGAAAATCATTACCAACATAAATATCATCCCAGCCATCATTATTCAAATCGGCAACTGAAATCCCTAATCCATATCCGAGACTGCTTTGATAAATTCCCGCCTGTGCTGATACATCAGTAAATTTACCGGTAGTGCTGATGTCATTCCTGTAAAGCCGATCACCGGCATTTGGATCAAATTTTCTTCTTCGACTTGTGTCAACAATATTTTCGTTTGGATGATGCGATTGATTTAAGATAAAACAGTCAAGATCACCATCATGGTCGTAATCAAAAAATACAGCTTGAGTAGAATATGCTGCTAGCGCCAAGCCGTATTTCTCTGCGCTTTCGGTAAAAGTATTGTTACCGTTATTAATGAAAAGTTCATTGCGGCCTTTTAAGCGATGCTCACCCTGAACAGCACAAACATAAATATCCAGGAACCCATCGCCATTTATATCTGCCATTGTAACACCAGTGCACCAGTCGGAATTGCCCGCCACACCTGCTTTTTGCGTGATGTCCTCAAATTGAAAATCTCCTTTGTTCAGATAGAGTTTGTTACCACCATGATTGTTTGCAGTAAAATAAATATCGGGCAGTCCATCATTATTAATGTCTCCGATAGCCACACCTCCTCCATTGTAGTAATAGAGGTAATACAGAATACCGAAAGCTGTATGTTTTTCGAGTGTATTTATAAAGTGGATATTGGTATGTGCAGGAGGCATTTCTTCGAAGAGATAATCCTTTTTACACGAAAAAAAAGTTATAGAGAGTAAAGAGATAAGAATAATATATGGAAACTTCATTTTTGTGATTCTACAATAACTGATGTGATCTGTTTGAAATTTAAAAATCATCTCTTTAATATTTTTCAAATAAATATCAGGACTTTTTTTTGCGTGAAATTTTTGAATCAACTATAAATTTTTTTGTTTCATTGGGATAAACTGTTATAAAATGTGTGCGCATCATTGCATGTGTTGGCACAGTTTCGCCCTGAAGTAAAAATGCGATGGACATTGAGGATTGATTGGGCATGTGACAATCAATACAATTACTTGCTAATTCTATATTCGATAGACCATTTATCTTTTTGTGTTGATTTGTATGACAAGAGATGCATCGCCGAGAAAATAATTCCATATTGTCTCTTTCATTTTTGTGCACATCATGACAAGTTATACATGTCATTGTTTTACTTACCTGAAAACATTGGCTGGCAGCAAGCAAACCATATTGATTGCCGTGAACATCTATATTGGCTGCATTTTTTGCTATTGTATCAATTGCAAAATAGTTAGACAACGTATCTCCCGAAATAAACTCAAATGAAGGCTTTGTCTTTTGCAATCTGCCCGAATGACAAAGAGCACAAACATCAATATTCAATTTAGTGGAAAGCTTAGCTGGGTTAACGATAAATCTTCCAATAGTATCTTTTGGATTTTGAATTTGATAAGCAATATGCTTTGTTGCCGGACCATGACATTTTTCGCAACCCACACTATAAATTATTTTAGTACTGTCAAATTTTTCCGGTTCCTGAAGTGGTGGGGTTAATGTAGTGGCAAATGTGCTGTGACATTCAAGGCAGCGTGTAGTAGCAGGTCGGTTAAAAAGTGTGGGATATAAGGGATAACCAGGGCTATTTGCCCATGTATGAAACGTTGTAAAATAAGAGACGGGTAATTCAATAAGCTGATTATTTACCCATGATAAATAAGTTTGTCCTTTTGTTCCTGAACCTACGGCTATATCAAATCGCCTTATAACTCTTTCATTGCCTCTATAATAATAAACCTGGTAATAACCGCTGTCTCTTTTTTCCAACACAACTATTCTCTCCGGACTGTAAGCAAAAGAATTTTTACCGGAGGCAAAACTTCCCTTTATAGATTGATCGGTGGCGATGCGTGATGTGATATAGTGTGAAGTGTGAACGTAGTTTTTGCTGATATTTTGATGACAAGAAGCACATACTTTGGAGCCGGTAAATTGATCGTATGTAACAGTTTTTATCGGCACTTCCGTTTTCACTTCTGCTTCCCTTTTAGCATTTTCATTATTAATGCATTTTGTAGAAACAAAGATGCTGCTAATAATTAAAAAATAAATAATTAAAGCATGTCTATATCTCTTCAGTCTTTTCATTCATAAGTTTAACGGGAGCAATACCATTGCAGGGTAATTAAAATTAAAGAGGCTGTTCGATATTGAGACAGCCCCTTATTTAAAAATAAGATAATAATGAAATGATTTATTGTTTGTTGGTATATAATGCAGCAACATCTGAAGCAGATAATGCAACATTATAAAGTCTTACGTTATCTATCATGCCTGGAAATCCGAACATCCAGGTATTGTTGCCATAAGTATCTACAATAGGCGCAGCTTCCTGGAAACCTCCAACTATAAATTTTGAATCGTTACCGTCAAAAGCAATAGTTTCATTTGTCTTTTGATCAAACTGTACAAAAATTTATAGCATAACTTATTGCCACAACGGATTTTGTACCAACTGCGGATTTAAATTTAAAGCCGGTTGTGGAATGGGATAGTATTGACAACGCGAAGTATAGCCTAATGGACCTAATACTGCTTGCGCGTCGCCCCACCGCACGAGGTCATAAAACCGATAACCTTCCATTGCAAACTCCCACAGTCTTTCATTTTTAATAGCAGTTCGCATTTCAGCCTGACCCTGAAAAGGAATGTACGGCAAAGCTGCAGGATCGGTTCCTGAATTTCTTGCCCTTGCCCTAACCTGTTCAAGCATGGCTGCTGCAGTAGCGCCATCACCCAATTCGTTAGATGCTTCAGCCAGCATAAGTAATACGTCTGCATAACGCATTACCCGGTGACTAATCCAATCTGCACCGTGCACAAGACCAGTATAAGCCCGCATTGCCGGATCTGAATACACTTTTTTATTCCAGTAAGGCTGGTCTAAACCATAATCTGGCACATAAGGCGGCAAGGTATAGCCATAACCACCTTCTTCAGGCCCGCCATCATACCTTCCTGAAAATAGTATTGTCATGTTTCTTCTGGGGTCGGTGCTATCCCAAATACTTACCAACTTTTGGGTTGGCACATTCCAGCCCCATCCTAAATTCCATGTTTGATCGGGGTAAGAACCTTCAACACGAATATTCTGGCTTGTTCCAAAGTTTGAGCCATAATAGTTAGCACCATTTTGACCTATGGTAGCTTGTATTTCAAATATGGATTCTTTACTGTTTTTGCCCAAGCCATTTACACCATCCTGCCAAATATCTTTAAAATTTGGTAAAAGGCTATACTGACCGGAAGCAATAACTTTATTACAAAGCTCTACCACTTTATCCCATTGTTTTCTGAAGAGATATGTTTGTGCCCACAATGTATTGGCAGCACCGCTGGTTGCTCTTCCGGGATAAATATCCTGGTTTGTTACACTATTAAACCATGTGAGCGGTAATAATTGAGATGCGGAATCAAGGTCTTTATCAATTTGGGCATAAATGTCAGTTACAGGTGATTTTGCGATCAAGCCCTCTGCCGCGTTTGTAAAATAAAAATTAATCAATGGCACTTCACCGTAGGCTTTAACCAGGTCAAAAAATGAATATGCCCTGACAAAATAAGCTTCACCGATATTTCGCAGAGAAATTTCATCAGTTGGTTTTAAAGAATCTGCAAAATATAATAACTGGTTTGCCTGAGTTATCAAATGATAGTGATCATCCCAATAAGTATCTGTTGCCCAATCATCTTTTGTGTATACATAGGTGTCAAATTCAGCATTTACTTCTGCACCGTCGGTAGAACTGCTGCCTTTTGCTGCATCATCACCCCGAATGCTGGCAAAATCCATCCAGGGCAAGAGGTTAAAGGCTGCGTAATCTCGAAGGGTAGAATAGAAGCCCAATGCTTGCTGGTCTAATATTCCATTAATATCGTTTAATGTTGCTGTAAGTGGCTTTCTATCTAAAAATTTTTTGCAACTTATGCCTGCTGCGATAGAAGCAAATACAAACAAACCAAGAATAAGTTTAGTATGCCTTTTCATCTTTATCTAAGTTATAAGTTATTTAAAAAGTAACGTTTAAGCCAAAAGTTGTAACAACCGGCAACGCGCCGCCGGCAAAATCAAATCCAAAAGCAGTGGCATCACCTGTAAATTCAGGACTATACCCCCTGTTATGTTTAAATGTTTTTAAGTTTTGAGTATTTACGTATAATCGCAAATTTTGCATATGAAGATGTGTAATTAGCTTGCTTGAAAAATTATATGCCAACTGAAGATTTCTTATTCTGAAATAAGTTCCATTCTCAATATTATACGTTGATCCGTTATAATTAAATCTGTCTGCCTGGCTTAAAATGGGAACCCAGTTTGAAGTGCCCTCACCATGCCATGCACTGGTTTGAAAAGCAGCATAATTTACTCTTTGGAAAGGTGATTCGAGCGATGCCCAAGTTCTGAAAACATCATTTCCGGAAACACCACCCAAATCAGCTGAAAGACTGAAGCCTTTATAATCTACTTCTATTGTTCCGCCATAAATGAATTTGGGGGATGGATTTCCAATGATGGTTCTGTCATCAGAGGTAATAACACCATCACCGTTTACATCTTTAAATTTAAAATCTCCGGGACGGTAACTGCCTAAAGAAGACGCGTCTGGGGATTTGTCGATATCATCCTGGCTTTGGTAAAGCCCCTCAACAATATATCCATAAAATGACCCAACAGGGGAACCGGGTATTGATCGTGCTTCAGCACTTCCGTTATTTTCATAAGTTCGGCTTAAATAACCACCCGTTTGTTTCAAATCTTCGGCTAAACTTATTATTTTATTTTTTAGAAAAGTTATATTCCCACTGACAGTAATCTTTAAATCCCGACCAAGATTTTGATTCCAGCTTGCCGAAAACTCTTCTCCCCAGTTTCTTAATTTTCCGCCATTTATTAATTCGTTATCTAAACCAAGTGAACTTCTGTCAACGTAGGTCATTAAATCATTAGTAGTTTTATTAAAATATGTACCTTCAAAATGCAACCGATTATTAAACGCATTAAGTTCTATTCCTGTCTCCCACGCATTTACAGTTTCCCATTTTAAATCAGGGTTAGGTTTATAAGCATTTGCAGCAGCAGTAAATGCATTCGTGCCAAAAACTGCTGCTGTGCCCGTAACTAAAGTTGGATAAAAAGGATAATTAAAATTAACGGGTGTTACATTCTCCTGGTTGGTAGTTTGATTGCCGAGAACTCCAACAGAGCCTTTTATTTTTAAATAATTAAATATTTTTTGACTAGCCATAAAGCTTTCCTTGCTTACTTCCCATGCGCCGCCCAAAGCCCAGAATTGCTGATGACGGTTTTGAGCAGGAATTTGAGAAGAACCATCATCGCGGAAGGAAGCATTCAAGTAGTATTTTCCTGCATAATTATATAGTAGGCGTGCTAAATATGAAACGGTAGTAGCCTCTCCCTGTGATGAATAAGTGCCTCCCGGATCAATTGTAGGATCAACTACACCAAAACCGCTGTTTACATACCAGAATCTTTTATCATTTGGAATTGGTAATCCGGTGGTGCTTTGTTTTATCCTCACCTGTCTTTGAAAGTTGCCAAAATAATATGTGGTAAAGCCGCCAGTTACGGTAAGATTGTGTGGCCCAAAACTTTTTTTGAAAGTCAAAATATGATCCTGCTGCCATTTTTTCCAGTCCTCATCGTTTTCGACAACACTTGTTTGTGTGTTATACAGATAAGTTGTATTGGTAACCGGTGTGTAAGTGTAATATATAGGTGAATATATACGTGAATTTAAGTTGCTTAAATCTCCATACAATGTTGATCTGAAATTGAAATATTTTAAGAAGGTAATATCTGCATAAACACTGCCCACGTATCTGTAGGTGTAACTTATTGTTTTATTCCAGTTATTCTCTAACACTAACAAAGGATTTTCAACACCTGACCCCTGAATCGCTAAGGCTGAATAAAGATTCTGGGTAATACTATCTGAACCGTAAGGATTCAATACGGTGAATGGTTTTGTACCTGCCGGAACCTGCGGCTGCACCTTACGTGCATCATCTAATACCCAGGTTGCATCGTAAGGATTGTGCTGCCTTGAAACATCTATATTTGCACCCAGCTTAATATTTTTTGTGACACTAAGCTCATCATTTATTGAAATGTTTATCCTGTCTAATTTTTCGTGTTTTATTATTCCTTCATCCCGCAAATAACCCAACCCAAAATAGAATTTATTGTTTTGTGAAGCACCTGAAACACTTAAATTATTATTGGTAAAAGCCCCTGTTCTTGTAACAGCATCTATCCAATCTGTATTTGCATTAAATGCAGAATAATTTGGCCGGTCAGTAAGCGGAACATTATTATTATCATTTTCTTCGGTAAAAAGTTTTGTGAAAGTAGCTGAATCTGCCATATCAATTTTATCCACCAAAGTTTTAAATCCATAAGAAGTATTAAAATTAATGATCGTTTTTCCTGCCTTTGCTTTTTTGGTAGTGATGGCAATAACGCCCGTTGCACCTTTTACCCCGAATATTGCCAATGAAGAAGGATCCTTTAAAATTTCTATTGACTCAATATCATTAGGATTTAAAAAATCTATATTGTCATTAAAAATTCCATCTACAACATATAAAGGATGCACCTGTCCGAGACTTACCGTACCACGAATACGAATATCGGGTTGAGAGCCGGGTGTTGCATTGTTTACGACATATAAACCTGCTACTTTACCTTGTAATGATGCAACTGGATTAGAATTGGGCTTGTCAGCAACTTCTTTTCCTGCAATTTTTACAATTGAACCTGTTAAATCTCTCTTATTTGCCGTACCATAACCAATCACCACCACTTGTTCCAGATTAGTTTTACCTGCTACAAGGGCAACATTTATTTCAGTTTTTCCAGCAACCGCTATTTCCTGCGGTTCGTAACCTACATAGGAAAATATAAGCACATCATTATTCGAAACATTAAGGGAATAAACTCCTTGTGCATTTGTTGTGGTTCCTTTATTGGTTCCCTTCACCTGTACTGAAACACCTGAAAGAGGTTTATCACCTTCTCCCGTTACTTTACCTGTTACTGCGGCCTGCACTTCGTATGTCGCATCATCATTACTCACCTCTTTAATAACAACGAGATTATTCTCCATGAATTCATAAGAGAGATCTGTATTGATAAACATTTCCTGAAGCACATCTTTTAGTTCTGCATCCTTTACCGATAAATTCACCTTTTGTTTCAATGCCTCAAGATCGTTATTGTACAAGAAGCGGTAGCTGGTTTGCTTCTCAATAGAAGTAAGGATATTCGCTATTTCCGTTCTTTTAAATTTCAGATTGAGTTTTTCCTGTCCAAAACCATCTGCTGATGCATGTAGTGCACAAAACAAAATAAATACAGCCATTAATTTCATAATCAGCAAGAATTTGAAAAACGATTTTTTTTCAACCGTTAAAAAAGATTTCATATTTTAGAAATTAGAGGTTAAACAATCAGTCCCGCTACTGCGGAATTGGTTTTCACACGTTAAACCTGTTCAGCGGAGAATGCGCCAACATTCTCCGCCTTTTTATTTTTTATTTGGGATGAAGATTAGTTTCATACAGCAGTAATTGTATCATGCAGTAGTTTTTTAATTTTTGAAATAATCTTGTTTATAGAATAGCAACTGTCGTCATCACTATCGCGACTTTTCAGAATATCCCCTTCTATTTACTTTTCACTGTACTCTTTATATATATTTCTTTTTCAAGAATCCGGTATTGAAAGTTGGATGCTGTTTTAAGAGCTGCCAGTGCCTGCTCTATTGTTTCATTTTCAAATGAGCCATTGAAATTTAATTTTTTTACATCATCATCTTCAAAAACGATTGAAACATTGTACCAGCGTTCCAGTTTTTCAGCAAGTTTTTCAAAACTTTCTCCTCTGAATTCTAACCTGTTATATACCCATGCGGTTTCAATTCTTTCTTTTTCTTTAATTGTAGAATCAAGCACTGCAACCGTATAATCTTTTTTAGGAATAATTACTTGTGTATTATTAGGCAATGCAGGTTCATTATTCGCTGCAAATTTTTCTACAATAAGTTTTTCATTCGGGTGCAGGTATATTGGTTTTTGTTTTTTATTTCCCTGCTTAATTACTTCTATCATTCCTCTTAATAAAGTTGTTTCAACTGTCTTATCCTGAGGATAACATTTTACATTAAATGCAGTGCCTAATACCTTTATATCATATCCGGCAACATGTACAATAAAAGGTCTTTGCTGTTGTTTCACTACATCAAAATAAGCTTCACCTTCTAGTTTCACTTCTCTTGTTGCGCCGGAAAAATTTTCGTTGTATGTGATATGGGAGCCGGCATTTAGCCACACTGCAGAGCGCGCTGCCGGTTGCAAAGAAAAAAGTTTTATTTTTTTTAGGGGAAATAAAATGTTCTTTGTTCTCAATTGTTTTTTCTGCTGCAGCCAATTCAATTATTCGGCAAAGATTTTCTTTTTCCCGTTCATTAATATTTTCTTCAGGAGGTTTCCCTGTACACCAAATTCTTTTCAGGAGATCGCATTGTTGTTGCAGTGAAGGATCATGCTGTAATAACTGTTGTAATATTTGTTCCTCTTCGGCGGTTGTTTCGCCGCTTAAAGAACGCGCTATTAAAAACCATAAGCTGTTATGTGAGGGCTGCTGTTGCATCATATTTACAGACAACTAAAAAAAGGCATGATCCTTCCGGGATTTTTCTATGTTTAAAGCAGTGCAAATTCTTTTAACTGCAATGGCCATTTGAACATCAATTGTATTAACTGATATATTAAGTATTTCAGCAACTTCTTTATACTTTAACCCATCTTCCCTTATAAGTTTAAATATCATTTTACAGCGCGGCGGTAATGCATCAATTGCTTTTTGTATACGATGCATTATCTCTGCTGTCACCATCAATTCATGCGGGTCGTTAGCAGATTCTTTCAGTTCAATATTAAGATAATCAAAAGGTGTATTTACCAGTTCTTGCGCTTTTCGTGAAAGCTCATTAAGTGATCTGTTTTTAACCGCAACATACAAGTACACTGTAAGATTATCTATCTCTGTAATTTTATCTCTCCTCGTCCATAATTTTACAAATACATCGTCCACTACTTCTTCTGCTATTTCATCCGATCTTGTTATTAAACGGGCAAAGCGGTAGAGGCGTTTATAAAAAAGCTGATACAATTCGGCTAATGTGGATCCATCACCGGTAGCAATTCTTGATTGTATGTTTAAAAAGTTCTGGGTCATGGTGGGCAAGCAGTATAAGAAAAAACAAAGTTGAATAAATCATATTAAATTATGTGAAATTTTTTGCAGTGCTGATATTTTACTCACTAACAAACGTTAGCGATAGGCATATTTGTTTATTTTTGCCATGATTGGAAAAGTTGAAAGCAGCTTTTAATTTTTTTATTTATGTAACGGCGGAGGGAAAAGTTGGTACAAAAAAATATTACTGTTTATCACGTTTAAACCTGTTATATATGGCGGTACATGATTTCGAAAAAATTTTCAATGACAAGCTTGATCATGAAATAAAAATTGAACCGAAAGACTGGATGCCGGATGCTTATCGCAAAACATTGATAAGACAGATTAGCCAGCATGCGCATAGTGAAATTGTAGGTATGCTGCCTGAAGGCAACTGGATTACCCGTGCTCCTTCTTTAAAAAGAAAAGCTATTTTGATTGCGAAAGTACAGGATGAAGCCGGGCATGGTTTATACTTGTATGCAGCTACTGAAACACTTGGCGTTACAAGAGAAGAAACAATTAATGATCTGCATATCGGCAAGGCAAAATATTCTTCCATCTTTAATTATCCGACCATTACATGGGCTGATATAGGTGCTATTGGCTGGCTGGTAGATGGTGCTGCAATTATGAACCAGGTTATGCTCTGCAGAACTTCTTATGGCCCTTATGCGAGAGCAATGGTACGCATTTGTAAAGAAGAAAGTTTTCATCAAAGACAAGGATTTGATATTTTA
>WNGF01014631.1_pt1 | contig 12384 bp, 10 predicted proteins | sample 5400641 | NCBI WGS metagenome assembly WNGF01 (sample SAMN13153371, study PRJNA577476) | soil metagenome | isolation source: 80 cm soil or saprolite under grassland replicate 2 | place: USA:California | collected 2016-06-15
GGCCATCACGGCGTCGCCGATGAACTTCTCGACCGTGCCGCCGTGTCGCTCGAGCTCGGCGCGCAGGTGCTGCCAGTACGGGGCCAGCAGGGCGCGCACGTCCTCCGGGTCGAGCCGCTCGGCGCGCGAGGTGAAGCCGACCAGGTCGGCGAAGAGCACCGTGACGATCTTCCGCTCCTCGCGGCGGGAGTCGAGCGCGACCGCGAGGGCGGCGCCGCAGCCGTTGCAGAAGCGGGCGTCCGCCGGGTTCTCGCGTCCGCAGACTGCGCAGGTGACCATGGCCGCGAGTCTAGGCATGACGCGTCGGAGAGACTAGGAGGGGATGCCGCCCACCCCCCGGAGCATGGAGCTGCGCGAGCTTGCCCAACGCGTCGCCGACGGGCTGCCGGCCGACGTCGCGCCGGAGATCGTCCTTACCGGCTCCTCGTCGCGCGGCGTCGCGGACGAGCTCTCGGACGTCGAGATGCTGGTCGTCTCCGAGCAGCTCCCCGGGGTGGACGAGTGCGCTGCGCTGGCCCGCGCGGCCGGGCTCGTGGACGTCGAGACGTGGACTCCGCCCGTCACCGGGGCGTGGTCGATCGGCGGCCGCGTCGACCTGACACCCGTCCAGCTCGTCTGGTGGTCGCGCGCGTATGTCGAGGAGCGCCTGCGGGCGATCCTCGCGGCGGAGATCGTCGACCATTTGCGGCTGCAGACGGCGGAGGCGCTCGAGCACGGCGTGCCGCTTCGCACCTCGGGCGGGCTGGCCGCCTGGCAGGACCGGCTCCGGGTCTACCCGCCCGAGCTCGCGGCGGGCGTGATCGAGGACGCCGCGGAGATCTGGGGCGGGTACCCGGCCTCGTCGATCCTCACGCTGACGCGGCCGGGCGAGCGCCTGCAGCTCGTCGAGCACCTGCTCGAGGACGCCGTGGGCGTGCTGCGAATCGTGTTCGCCTTGAACCGCGTCTGGGAGCCGGGCCGCAAGCGGCTCGCGATGCGGCTCGAGGCGCTCGCAGAGAAGCCGCCGCGGCTCGCGGAGCGGCTCGAGTCGGCGCTCGTCGAGCCCGACGCGCGCGCGGCGCTGCTCGGGATGACCGAGATCGCCGCGGACACGATCGCGCTCGCCCCGTCCGGGCGCCGCGTCGACCGCGCCCGCCCCTGGCTCGCGGAGCTGACCGAGCTGCTGCGCTGACGGGTACCCGGGCGTTCCCGGGCGACGTGTTCGGACCCCGGCGGAAGAGGGCAGAGGCATATGGTTCCGACGGTGCCGAACAGCGACATCGAGCAGCTCTCGATCGACACCATCCGCACGCTTGCGATGGACTCGGTCCAGCAGGCGAACGCCGGCCATCCCGGCACCGCAATGGCGCTCGCGCCGCTCGCGTACCTCCTCTACACGGAGGTGATGCACCACAACCCGGCGAACCCGCACTGGCCCGACCGCGACCGCTTCGTCCTCTCGGCCGGGCACGCCTGCATCCTTCAGTACGCGACGCTCCACCTCACCGGCTACAACCTCTCGCTCGAGGAGCTGAAGCGCTTCCGGCAGTGGGAGTCGCTGACCCCGGGGCATCCGGAGGTGCACCACACGCCCGGCGTCGAGGCGACCACCGGGCCGCTTGGGCAGGGCTTCGCGAACGGCGTCGGCTTCGCAATCGCCGAGCGCTTCCTCGCCGAGCGCTACAACCGGCCCTATGACGAGATCGTCGACCACCGCGTTTACGCCATCTGCTCGGACGGCGACCTGATGGAGGGAGTCTCGAACGAGGCCGCCTCGATTGCCGGCCAGCTCGGCCTCGGCAAGCTGGTCTACTTCTACGACGACAACCACATCACGATCGACGGCACGACGGCGATCTCCTTCACTGGCGAGGACCGCGGCGCGCGGCTCGCGGCGCAGGGCTGGCACGTGCAGCACATCGACGACGCGAACGACCTCGACGGCCTGCGCGACGCGATCGCGAATGCGCAGGGCGAGACCGAGCGCCCCTCGCTGATCGTGATCCGCTCGCACATCGCCTTCGGCGCGCCGCGGGCGGTCGACACGGCGAAGGCGCACGGCTCGCCGCTCGGCGAGGAGGAGGTGCGGGCGACGAAGCAGGCGCTCGGCTGGGATCCGGACCAGAAGTTCGTCGTCCCCGACGCGGTGCGCGAGGAGATGAACCGCACCGATCGCGGGATCGAGCTCGAGGAGGCGTGGCAGCAGAAGCTCGCCGCCTGGTCGGCGAAGTATCCCCGGCTGCGGGAGGACTGGGACCAGGTCCACACCGGCCGGCCGCGCCCCGGCTGGGTGGACGCGCTCCCCGAGTTCCCTCCCGGCGAGGACATGGCGACGCGGGACGCCGGCGCGAAGGTGATGGAGGCCTTCAAGCGCTACACGCCGACGATGGTGGGCGGCGCGGCCGACCTCGTCGAGTCGACGAAGACCGAGTTCAAGGGCGGCGGCCTGTTCTCGGCGACGCACGCCGGACGCAACATCGCGTTCGGCATCCGCGAGCACGCGATGGGCGCCATCGTCAACGGCATCTCGCTGCACGGCGGCATGGTCAAGCCGTATGGCTCGACCTTCCTCATCTTCTCCGACTACATGCGCCCGGCGGTCCGGCTCTCGGCGCTGGCGAGCCTGCCGGTCGTCTGGGCGTGGACGCACGACTCGGTCGGGCTCGGCGAGGACGGGCCCACGCACCAGCCCGTCGAGCACTACGCCGCCCTCCGGGCGATCCCGAACCTGTGGTTCGTCCGCCCGGCCGACGCAAACGAGACGGCCGGCGCATGGAAGGTCGCGCTCGAGCGCGAGGACGGCCCGGTCGCGCTCGCGCTCACGCGCCAGAAGCTGCCCACGCTCGAGCTCGCCCGTCGCGACGGCGTCGCACGCGGGGCCTACGTGCTGTGGGAGTCGGAGGAGGCGAACGGCCAGCCCGACCTGATCCTGATCGCGTCAGGCTCCGAAGTGCACGTCGCCCTCGGCGCAGCGCAGAAGCTGGACGAGCAAGGCGTGCACGGCCGCGTGGTCTCGATGCCGTGCTGGGAGCTCTACGAGGCGCAGGGGGCCGACTATCGCGACGAGGTGCTGCCGCCCGACGTGAAGGCGCGCGTCTCGGTCGAGGCGGGAGTCGCGCTCGGCTGGGCGCGCTGGGTCGGCGACGGCGGCGACTCGATCTCGATCGAGCACTTCGGCGCGTCGGCGCCGGGCGCGACCGTGCTCGAGAAGTTCGGCTACACGGTCGACAACGTCGTCGCGCGCGCGCTCGCCCTCCGCGAGCGCGTGTCCTGAAGTGAACGTCGCCGTCGCGTTCGACCACCGCGGCGTCCACCTGCGCGAGACGGTGCTCGCGACGCTCGGCGCCGACGGGCACGGGATCGTCGACCTCGGCACCGACAGCGACGCCGTGCGCATCGACTACCCCGATAAGGCGCGCGAGGTCGGAGACGCCCTCCGCGACGGCCGCGCCGAGCGGGGCGTGCTCGTCTGCGGCTCGGGCGTCGGCGCCTCGGTCGCCGCGTGCAAGATCGTCGGCATCCGCGCCGCGATCTGTCACGACACGTATTCGGCCCACCAGGGCGTCGAGCACGACGACATGAACGTCCTCTGTCTCGGCTCCGAGGTGGTGGGCCCGAGCCTCGCCGCCGAGCTCGTGCGCGTGTTCGTCGGGGCACGATTCGACGGCGGCGAGCGTTATGTCAGGAGACTGGACAAGGTTGCCGCGATGGAAGGGGAAATGGCACATGGCTGAATCGAACCTGCACACGCTGAGCTCGCACGGGCAGTCGGTCTGGATCGACTATCTCTCGCGCGAGCTGCTCGAGTCGGGCGGGCTGAAGCAGAAGATGAAAGACGACGCCGTCGTCGGCGTCACCTCGAACCCCACGATCTTCCAGAAGGCGATCTCGCAGGGCGAGCGCTACGACGAGCAGCTCAAGGAATTGCTCGAGGAGGAGACGGACGCGAAGGAGATCTTCCTGAACCTCTCGGCGCGCGACGTCGAGGCGGCGCTCGGGCTGCTCGCCCCCGTGCACGAGCGCAACCCGCAGGACGGCTACGTCTCGTGGGAGGTCGACCCGACGCTCGCGTACGACCGTGAAGCCACCTTCGACGAGGCGATGCGCCTGCACGCGTGGATCGACAGGCCGAACCTCTACGTGAAGATCCCCGCGACGAAGCCGGGGCTCGGCGCGATCGAGGACTGCGTCGCGCACGGCAAGAACATCAACGTGACGCTGACCTTCTCCCTCCGGCGCTACCGCGAGGTCGTCGAGGCCTATCTGCGCGGGCTCGAGCGGCTCGTGGCCGGGGGCGGCGACCCGTCGCCGGTGCACTCGGTGGCGAGCTTCTTCGTCTCGCGGGTGGACACCGAGACCGACAAGCGGCTCGAGGCGATCGGCGGCAAGGAGGCGCTCGCGCTCCGCGGCAAGCTCGCGATCGCCAACGCGAAGCTCGCCTACGAGCATTACGGGCAGGCGTTCGCCGGCCCGCGCTGGGACTTCCTCGCCGGCAAGGGTGCGAACCCGCAGCGCTGCCTATGGGCCTCCACGTCGACGAAGAATCCCGACTACCGGGACGTGCTGTACGTCGAGGAGCTGATCGGCCCGCACACCGTTGACACGATGCCGGAGGAGACGATCCGGGCCTTCCAGGACCACGGCGAGGTGCGCAGCGACACGGTCGCCGAGGGGCTCGACGAGGCACGCGCCGTCTTCGAGCGGCTCGCGAGCGTCGGCATCGACTACGACGACGTGACCGAGACGCTCGAGCTCGAGGGCGTGCAGAAGTTCGCCGACTCGTTCGAGGAGCTGCTCGAGGGTGTCCGCTCGAAGCGTGGCCAGCTGGCTGCGGCCTGACCGCGGAATGCGGCGTGCCGAGCTGATCGACCGGATCTGGGAGCGGGACCCGACCGTCTGGACCGGCGGCGACGAGGCGAAGTGGCTCGGCTGGCTCGACGAGCCGCGCCGGATGCGCGAACGGGTCGAGGAGCTCGGCGCGTTCGCGGACGAGGTCGCGGACGAGGGGCTCGACGCCGTCGTCCTGCTCGGGATGGGCGGGTCGAGCCTCGCGCCGGAGGTGCTGCGGCGCACGTTCCGCTGCGAGTCGCTGCACGTGCTCGATACGACGCATCCGCAGGCGATCCGCTCGCTCGAGGAGTCGATCGACCTCGAGCACACGCTCTTCGTCTCCGCGTCGAAGTCCGGCTCGACGCTCGAGACCCGCTCGCACACCGACTACTTCTGGGAGCGCGTCCGCAAGCGCGGCGGCTGCTTCGTCGCGATCACCGATCCGGGCTCCGAGCTCGAGCGCCTCGCCGGCGAGCGCGAGTTCCGGCGGAGCTTCGCGGGCGAGCCGACGATCGGCGGGCGCTACTCGGCCCTGTCGCCGTTCGGCATCGTGCCCGCGGCGCTGATGGGCATCCAGGTCGACCGGCTGCTCGCGAACGCCGAGCGCATGGCCGAGGCGTGCCGCCGCGACGACGGCAATCCGGGCTACGAGCTCGGCCGCGCACTCGGCACCCGCTGGCAGGACGGCCGCGACAAGGTCTGCATCGCCGACACGGAGGGCGGCTTCGGTCTCTGGGCGGAGCAGCTGATCGCCGAGTCCACCGGCAAGCAGGGAAAGGGGCTGGTTCCCGCGCCGGGGGAGTCGCCGGATGGCCCGGACCGCCAGGACGTCTCGCCGCAGCTCGCAGATCCGTATGCGCTCGGCGGCGAGTTCTTCCGCTGGGAGTTCGCGGTCGCCGTCGCCGGCGCGTATCTCGAGATCAATCCGTTCGACCAGCCCGACGTGCAGGCGGCAAAGGACAAGACGAACGAGGTGCTCGCCACCGGCAAGGAGCCCGAGGTCGAGCCGGAGGGCTCGGTCGAGCAGCTGCTCGCGCAGGCGAGTCCGGGCGACTACGTCTGCGTGCAGGCGTTCATCGCTCCCTCTCCCGAGAACGACCGCCGGATCGACGACCTCGTGCGGAAGCTGCGGCGCCTGAGCGGGCTCGTCGTCACACACGGGTACGGGCCGCGCTACCTGCACTCGACGGGCCAGCTCCACAAGGGAGGTCCGAACACGGGGCTCTACCTGCAGGTCGTCGACGACCCCGGTGACGAGCTCGCGATCCCCGGCCGGCGGTTCGGCTTCCGCCGGCTGATCCGCGCGCAGGCGGCGGGCGATTACGCGTCCCTGAAGGAGCGCGGCCGCCGCGTCGCGCGCATCAACCTGGAGGAGGTCTGACAGCCGTGCAACTGGGAATGATCGGCCTCGGCCGCATGGGCAACGGGATGACCGAGCGCCTGCGCGAGCACGGTCACGACGTGAAGACGTACGACCCGAACGTCGAGTCGCGCACGGCGAGCTCGCTCGAGGAGCTGCGCTTGCAGCTCGATCCGCCCCGCGCCTTCTGGATGATGGTGCCCGCCGGCAAGGTCACGGAGGACGTGTTCGAACAACTGCTCGGGCTCGCCGAGGAGGGTGACACGGTCGTCGACGGCGGGAACTCGAACTTCCGCGACTCGCAGCGCCGCTTCCGCGACGCGCAGGCGAAGGGGCTGCACTTCGTCGACGCGGGCGTATCCGGCGGCATCTGGGGGCTCGAGGTCGGCTTCTGCCTGATGGTCGGCGGCGAGGCCGAGCCGGTGCGGCGGCTCCAGCCGGTGTTCGAGGCGCTCGCGCCGGAGGACGGTTACGCGCACGTCGGCGCCTCGGGTGCCGGCCATTTCGTGAAGATGGTGCACAACGGGATCGAGTACGGCCTGATGCAGTCGTATGCCGAGGGCTTCGAGATCCTGGAGCACTCCGAGTTCGGCCTCGACCTGCGCGAGATCTCCGGCATCTGGCGCTACGGGTCGGTCGTGCGGTCGTGGCTGCTCGAGCTGCTGCACCAGGCGTTCGAGCAGCACGGCGGCAAGCTCGAGGACATCGCGCCGTACGTCGAGGACTCCGGCGAGGGCCGCTGGACGATCCACGAGGCGATCGCCGAGAACGTGCCCGCGCCGGTGATCTCGGCGGCGCTCTATGCGCGCTTCGCCACGCGTGACGAGATCAACTTCGCGGCGAAGGTCACCGCCGCCCTGCGCAACCAGTTCGGCGGCCACGCGATCAAGGCGATGGCGAAGGCGCAGGGGTCGGAGGATCCGAGGTCGCACTGATGGCGGCCGTCGAGCAGCAGCAGGAGAATCCGCTCGCGGAGGGGCTGTCGCTGCGACGCACGCCGGACGCGTGCGCGCTCGTGATCTTCGGCGCGTCGGGCGATCTCACGCACAAGAAGCTGATGCCGGCGCTGTACGCCCTCATGCTGCGCAGGCTGCTGCCGCCGCGCTTCGCCATCGTCGGCGTCGCGCGCACGGAGGAGACCGACGACGGCTTCCGCGACGACATGAAGCAGGCGGTGCAGAAGTACGCCCGCGACGAGTTCCGCCAGGATGTCTGGGACGAGCTCGCCGCGAACATGCACTACGTCGCGACGGACTTCTCCGACGAGGGCGGCGAGAACACGCTCGCCGAGCTGCTTGGGCGGCTCGACGAGGAGCGCGAGCTCGGCGGCAACCGCGTCTACTACCTGGCCGTGCCGCCGCCGGCCTTTCCGGCGATCGTCGACGCGCTCGGCAAGCGGCGCAGCGCGACCGGCTGGACGCGGCTGATCGTCGAGAAGCCGTTCGGGCGCGATCTCGCGTCGGCGCAGCAGCTCACGTCGCTGCTGCGCGAGCACTTCACCGAGGAGGAGATCTTCCGGATCGACCACTACCTCGGCAAGGAGACGGTGCAGAACATGCTGGCGCTGCGGTTCGCGAACGGCATCTTCGAGCCGATCTGGAACCGGCAGTTCATCGACCACGTGCAGATCACGGTCGCCGAGTCGATCGGGATCGAGGGGCGGGCCGGTTACTACGAGGCCGCAGGCGCGATCCGCGACATCTTCCAGAATCACCTGCTACAGCTGCTCGCGCTGACCGCGATGGAGCCGCCGATCGACTTCACCGCCGAGTCGGTGCGCAACGAGAAGGTGAAGGTGCTTCGTGCGTTGCACACGCCCGGGCCGAAGTCGGTCGTGCGCGGCCAGTACGGCCGCGGCTTCATCGAGGGGGAGGAGGTGCCGGCGTACCGCGAGGAGAAGGGTGTCGCCGCCGACTCGATGACCGAGACCTTCGTCGCCGCAAAGCTCTTCGTCGACAACTGGCGCTGGGCGGACACGCCCTTCTACGTCCGGATGGGCAAGCGCCTCGCGCGCCGCGAGACGACGATCGCCATCCAGTTCAAGCGGGCGCCGCACCCGCCGTTCGAGGAGACGTCGGCGACGGAGCTGCGGCCGAACGTGCTGCTCGTGCACGTGCAGCCGAACGAGGGCGTGTCGCTCGCGATCGGCGCGAACCGTGCACATGGACTTCCTCTACGGCGGCGCCTTCCGCACCGCGATGCCGGAGGCGTACGAGCGGCTGATCCTCGACACGCTGCTCGGCGACGCGACGCTCTTCACGCGCGCGGACGAGATCGGCGAGCAGTGGCTGCTCGTCGACGCGATCGTCGCCGCCTGGCAGCGCGACCGGCCCGGCTTCCCGAACTACGCCGCCGGCACGTGGGGCCCGCCCAGCGCGGACGAGCTCCTGCGGCGCGACGGCCGCTCCTGGCGGCGGCATTGAGCGCGCCGGTCGACCTCGAGTCCTGGACCGGCGAGGGCGTCAGGCTCGCCGAGGTCGAGACCGCGCTCGGGCGGCTGCGCGCGGCCTCGACGCCGGAGGGCGCGGCCCCCAACATGCGCACGAGCGTGATGACGCACCTCGCCTGGGTGCCGGAGGAGTGGCTCGGACAGGCGCGCGCCGCTCTCGCCGGCATGGGCGAGCGGCACCCGTCGCGGACGATCCTGCTCGTCCCGGACCCCGACTCGGGCAAGGACCGCATCGACGCGCTGGTCTCGATGGAGTGCTACGCCTTTCCGGGCGTCGAGGGGGACGTGTGCTCCGAGGTGATCGAGCTGCGCCTCCACGGCAAGCGCGCCAAGGCGCCAGCGAGCATCGTCGAGCCGCTGCTCATCTCCGACCTGCCCGTCTTCCTGCGCTGGCGCGGCGAGCCGACCTGGGGCTCGCCGGAGCTCGACCAGCTCGTGGGCGTCATCGACCGCCTGGTCGTCGACTCGACGGAGTGGGACGACCTGCCGTACCCGTACCTGCACCTCACGCGGCTCTTCGACCGCGCCGCCGTCTCCGACATCGCCTGGGCGCGGACCTCGCGCTGGCGCGCGCTGCTCGCGTCGCTCTGGCCGGACGTCGCCGACGTCGGCACGCTCCGCGTCAGAGGCACGCACGCGCAGGCCTATCTGCTCCTCGGCTGGCTCCGCTCGCGGCTCGGGCGCGACGACATCGTGCTCGAGCACGCCGAGGCCGAACGGCTCGAGGGCATCGACCTCGACGGCGAGCCGGCGCCCTTCCCGCCCGGCGACCCGCCGCAGCCGAGCGACGTGCTGTCGGACGAGCTCGACAGGTTCACCCGCGACCCCGTCTACGAGGCCGCCGTGCGTGCCGTGGCGACCCCGTAACGGTAAGTAACAGACTGTTACAAGCGCAACAGGGCCAGGACATCGTCGTGCAGGAGCCCGTTCGAAGTCACGACCTGCTCGCCGGGGCGGGGCGGTGTGCCGTCGAGACCACTCGTGCGGCCGCCGGCTTCCGCGACGATTAGCGCGGGCGCGGCGTAGTCCCAGAGCGAGAGCCGGGAGTCGACGGCGGCCTCGAGCGAGCCCTCGGCGACGAGCATGTGCTGCCAGAAATCGCCGAGGCCGCGGGCGTGCCAGACGCGGGGCTCGCACGCGGCCAGGTCGCGGGCGTGCGCGCACGAGACCGCGGCGGCACGCAGCTCCGCGACGGCCGAGACGGCGATCGGGTCGCCGTCCCGGCGCGCGCCCTCGCCGCGGGCCGCCCACCAGCGGTGGCCGAGCGCCGGCGCCGAGACCACGCCGCAGACGACCTCCCCCTCGCGCTCGAGCGCGACGAGCGTCGCCCAGATAGGGATGCCGCGCGAGAAGTTCTTCGTGCCGTCGACGGGATCCAGGATCCAACGGACCGCGCCGCCGTCGTCCCCCTCCTCCTCGCCGAGCACGCCTTCGCCCGGCCGCTCGCGCGCGATCCGCTCGCGCAGCGCCCGCTCGACGGTGCGATCGGCGTCGGTGACCGGCGTCAGGTCGGGCTTCGTGTCCACCCGCAGGTCGACGGCCCCGAAGCGCGGCAGCGTCAGCGAGTCCGCCAGGTCAGTCAGTTCGAGCGCGAATCGGAGATCGCTCACGCGAGCGCCTGCTCCAGCAGCGCGCCCGCGGCCAGCACCAGCGCGTCCTCGCCCCGGCGGCCGACGAGCTGGATCGAGGCCGGCAGCCCGTCCTCGGCGCTCCCGCAGGGCAGTGCGAGCGCCGGCCACCCGAGGGCGTCGAACGGGTAGGTGAGCAGAATCGCGCGACCGCGGATCTCGCGTTCGTCGACGTCGTCGAGTGGCGCCACCATCGCGAGCGTCGGCGTGACGAGCAGGTCGAGCCCGTCGAGCAGCTCGTCGCAGCGTGCCCGGTACTCGTCGCGCAGGCGCAGGGCCGCCTCGACCTCGCCGTCGGTCACCTCGAAGCAACGCTCGAGCTTCCAGCGGACGGTCTCGCCGTACTCGTCCGCGTGCTCGGGGAAGAGGCCCCGATGGACGTCGGCGACCTCGCGCCGGAAGAGCGCGTTCTCTCCGGCGTCCACGCTCGGGAAGTCGACGGTGCGTCGACGTGGAAACCGCGCGCAAGCCTCGTCGACGCGAGACCGCACGAGCGGGTCGGCGTGCGCAAGCCAGGCGACGCCGACCTCGAGCTCCTCGAGCGAGTCGAGCTCGACCGGGGCGAAGCCCGGCGCGAGCGCCCGGAGCAGCTCGACGCAGCCGGCCACGCTGGACGCCATCGGGCCGACGTGGTCGTAGCTCGGCGCCAGCGGGAAGCAGCCCGCTGTCGGCACGAGGTCGAAGGTCGGCTTGAAGCCCACGATGCCGCACCAGGCCGCCGGAATGCGGATCGAGCCGCCGGAGTCGGAGCCGAGCGCGAGCTCGACCTCGCCCGCCGCGATCGCAGCCGCCGAGCCGCCGCTCGAGCCGCCGGCGAGCCGTCCCGGAGCGCGTGGGTTCGGCACGGTGCCGAAGTGCGGGTTCTGCGACGTGACCCCGTACGCGAACTCGTGCAGGTTGGTCTTCCCGGCGACCGTGTATCCGGCCGCCTCGAGCCGCAGCACCGCCTCCGCGCTGCGCGTCGGCACATGGTTGGCGAAGAGGGTCGAGCCGTAGGTCGTGACCAGGCCGGCCGTGTCGACCAGGTCCTTGACCGCTACGGGAACGCCGTCGGGCCGCTCATCGGGCCGCGCCAGCCAGATCCCGTCGAGCATTCGACGTCAGTCGAAGGCGAGGTACAGGAACGCGATCCCGACCGTCCCGGCGAACAGGACGACGAAGACCCCGAACAGGAGCCAGCCCAGGCGGGCGTTCCGGCGTGCGAGCTCGGCGTCCACCTCGCTAGAGCACCGGGTCGAGCGCCAGCGCGGCGAAGAGCAGCGCGAGGTACAGGAGCGAGTAGTGGAAGAGCAGCATCGCGCGGCGCGGCGACGTATCGCGGCGCAACCGCTCCGCGAGCCACACGAAGACGGCGCCGAGGGCGAGCGCGACCGCCACGTAGCCGAGGCCGACCGTTCCCCAGGCCCAGGGCAGCAGGGTGACCGCGACGAGCCCGAGGGAGTAGAGGACGATCTGCCGCGCGGTCTCGCGCTCGCCGCGCACGACGGGCAGCATCGGCACGTTGGCGGCCCGGTAGTTGTCCTTGATCAGCAGCGCGAGCGCCCAGAAGTGCGGCGGCGTCCAGACGAAGACGATCGCGAAGAGGAGCAGCGCCGCGACGCTCACGTGGCCGGTCGCGGCCGCCCAGCCGACCAGCGGCGGCACCGCGCCCGCCGCGCCGCCGATCACGATGTTCTGCGGCGTCGTGCGCTTCAGCCAGCGCGTGTAGACGAGGACGTAGAAGAGGTTGCCGACGAGCGCGAGCACGGCGGTCAGGAGGTTGACCGCGCTCGCGAGGAGTACGAAGGAGAGCGCCGAGAGGGCGAGCCCGAACTCGAGCGCGCGGCTCGGAGCGACGCGGCCGGAGGCGACGGGCCGGCGGCGCGTACGCGGCCCCATCAACGGGTCGATGTCACGGTCGAGGACGTGGTTCAGCGCGCTTGCGCCGCCGCAGGCGAGCGCGAGGCCCGCCATCGCGGCGACGGCCGCCGCCGTGCCGGGCCAGCCGCGGGCGCCGGCGATCATCCCGCAGAAGCCGGTGATCAGCAGCAGCACCATGATCCGCGGCTTCGTCAGCGACACGTAGTCGCGCCACGACCCCCATGGCACCCGCTCGCCGCGCAGGCTCTGGACGGTGACGACAAAGAGCGCCGCGAGCG
>WNGF01008186.1_pt1 | contig 12382 bp, 7 predicted proteins | sample 5400641 | NCBI WGS metagenome assembly WNGF01 (sample SAMN13153371, study PRJNA577476) | soil metagenome | isolation source: 80 cm soil or saprolite under grassland replicate 2 | place: USA:California | collected 2016-06-15
CGTCATGCGCCCTTGAACGCGCCGTCGGCGACCATCGCCCGGAAGGCTCGCTCGTAGGCCTGCACGGTGCGCTCGAGATCCTCATCGGTGTGGATCGCCGAGATCCAGCCGTGATTCATCGAGGAATCGACACCGTTGTTCATGAGCGCGCAGCGCAGCAGATGATAGAGGCTCGAGCGCCGCGGCCGGTCCAGCCCGGCGAGGCCCGGCTTGCCCTCGAACGAGACGTGGTAGATCGAGGCCTCGCCGTAGCCGGTGCCGGGGACGCCCGCGCGCTTCATCGCCTCGGTGATTCCGCGCCGGAGCTCCTCGCCCGCCTTGTTCGCGCGCGCCTGAAGCGCCGCGTCCGCGCACAGCTCGAGCGTCGCGATCGCCGCGGCGGCGCAGAGCGGGTTCGCATTGAACGTCCCGGCGTGCGCCACCCGCTGGCTCCGGTCCCAGTCGGGGTCGTCGCGGAACGCCAGCAGGGACATCAGCGGGCGCTTGCCGCAGAGGGCGCCGCCCGGCAGGCCGCCGGCGACGATCTTGGCGAGTGTGGTGAGATCCGGCGTGACCCCGAAGTACGCCTGCGCGCCACCGGGCGAGTAGCGGAAGCCCGTGATCACCTCGTCGAAGATCAGTACGACGCCGTGGCGCGTCGTCAGCGCGCGCAGCTCTTGCAGGTAGCCGGGAATCGTCGGCGTCGTTCCCGACTGCCCACCCGCCGGCTCCAGGATGACGGCGGCGACGTCGCCGCGTTCGAGCGCGATCTGGACCGCCTTGATGTCGTTCGGCGGGCAGATCGCGACCTGGTCGAGGATCGAGCCCGGGACGCCGGCGGACATCGGCACCTCGTACGGCGGGTTGACGCCCGCGACAGCGCCGTCGTGCCAGCCGTGGAAGTGGCCCGTGAACTTCACGATCTTGGACCGCCCCGTGTAGGCCCGCGCCACGCGCATCGCGAGATGCGTCGCCTCGGTGCCCGACATGGTGAAGCGCACCAGCTCGGCGCACGGGATCAGCTGCGTGACCAGCTCGGCCCAGCGCACTTCCCGCTCGTGGCAGGCGCCCAGGTGCGTGCCGCGCGCCATCTGCTCTTGCACGGCCTTGACGACTATCGGATGGCAGTGGCCGAGGAAGAGCGCGCCGTGGCCCATCCAGTAGTCGATGTACTCGTTGCCGTCGACGTCCCACTTGCGCGTCCCGGCGGCGCGCTCGACGTAGGTGGGGAACGGGGTCAGGTGGCGGATGTCGTGGGTGATGCCGCCCGGAATCGACCGGCGTGCCCGCTCCCAGAGCGCGGCGGACTTGGCGTGCTTGGCGCGGTACTCGTCGTGGATCGTCATGATCGTGTTCCTCTCCTGAGCGTTCCGGTCCCCATGATACCGGAACGCGACGCCAGGCGGAGCAGGTCGACGACGGCCGCGTGCGTTTCGGAGGCCAGGCTGTCCACGGTGGGCTCGCGCCGTCGCGTGACCCCGTCGCTGGCGCCAGCCGCCACGCACGCCTCGATGAGCCGCCGCTCGATCTCCGGGGTGTGCAGGAGGTCGAGTCCAGTGAGCCGCCCGAGCGCAGCGGCGATGCCGTAGCCGCCCCAGTTCGACACGCCGGCCACGACCAGGTGGTCGACCGGCACCACCGTGGCGATCCGAGCGCGCAGCGCGTCGAGCCCGGCGAGCCTCACCCGCACCTTACCCATGCCGATCTCGTTCCCGCCGTCGCCGACTCCGATCGTGACCGGGCGCAGCGCGGTCGCACGCCGGCGTCGTCCGCGGGTGACGTGGGGCTTGTCCGCAGCTGCGGAGCCGGGTCGCCCCTTTCCGTGCGGGTTATCCGCAGACCCGGAGCCGGGTCGCCCCTTTCTCAGGCCACCCTCGGTCAGAACCGTGCTCGCGGACCCCGCTACAATAAACAGTTCGTCGATGGGCGCGTTCCACGCCGCCACCGACTCCCCCCGCATGTTCAGGTAGTCCCCGACACGGTTCCGGCCGGGGCGCTCGATCGCCACGAGATGCGTCGGCCGCTCGGCAGCGAGCAGTCGACGGGCGCCTCCGGCCTCACGCGGATAGACGACGACGTCCGACGGCTCGTCGAGCGTCTTGAGGGCCGCCTCCACGAGCGGCACATTGATCGTGTCGGTGACGTACGTGACGCGGGCGCCGAGCCGCCGCAGCGCGCGGCCCAGTACGGCCGCGCCGGGTGGCCCGTCGGTCTCGGGCATGTCGGGCTCCACGGTGAAGCCCGTGACGATCAGGACGCGCCGCGCTCTGTGCAGCGCGCGGGCGGCCCGAGCGGCCGCGCCCGGCGTCGAGAAGGCGGCGATATCACGGTGGCCGGGATCGAGGGCGAGAATCTGGTCGACGAGGTCGGCGACACGCGTCACGAGTCAGGACGCTATCAGCGCCTTGCCTCGTACAGCAAGCACTGGTAGGGCGCCAGCGGTACCGCGGCGCCGGTTCCGGCGAAGCTCTCGGCGTCGCTGTCGAGCAGCACGCGCCAGGCCGGGGCCTCCAGCGTCAGCGCCTGGGTTTTCGGCGTGAGGTTCGCGACGAGCTTCACCTCGTCTCCGCTCGCCGCCGCGCGGACGACGGTGAGCACGGTGCCCGAGGCATCCTGCGTCACCCGCGTCAGCTCCTTGCCACCCGCGCCGAGCGCCGGGTGCGTCCGGCGCAGCGTCAGCCAGCGCCGGTAGTACTCGCGAAGCCCGCGATGGCGGGGCGCGGACGCGAGCGAGTGATTGAGTCGCGAGCTGACGAACGTGTTGGGAGCGTTTGGGTCGGCGATCGGGCCGCGCCATGCGAACCGGGCGAGCTCCTCTGCCCGACCGTGGCGCACGGCCTCGGCGAGATTCCTGTCGAGGAAGGAGGTGAAGAACTGAAAGCGGGCCGTCTCGCCGTACTCCTCGCCCATGAAGAGCAGCGGGATTGCCGGGGTCACGAAGAGCAGACCGGCCGCGAGCTTCACCGCCTCGAAGGACAAGAGCGCGCCGAGCCGCTCGCCCTGGGCGCGGTTGCCGACCTGGTCGTGGTTCTGCAGAACGATGACAAAGCGGTCGCCCGGAAGGTCAGCGCTCGGCGTCCCGCGCGGCCGTCCCCAGTACTCCGAGTGCTCGCCCTGGAACGCGAACCCCTGAGCGATCACCCGCTCGAGGTGGTTATCGCGGCCAAAGTCGACGTAGTAGCCCGTGGTCTCCCCGGTGAGCATTCGGTGGAGCGTGTGGTGAAAGTCGTCCGACCAGACGGCGTCGAGGCCGAGCCCGCCGGCGCTGGTGGGCAGCACGAGCCGCCGGTCGTTGTCGTGAGACTCGGCGACCACGTGGACCCGCCGCCCGAGGCGCGCGGCCTCGCCCCGGACCGCGTCGGCGAACTCCGTGAGGATATGCACCGGGCTCGCGTCGAAGATCGTGTGGACCGCGTCGAGTCGGAAGCCGTCGATGTGGAACTCGCTGACCCACATGCGTCCGTTCTCGGTCACGTGGCGGCGCGCCCCCTCGCAGCCGGGGCCGTCGAAGTTCACCGCCGGACCCCACGGCGTCGTGTAACGATCGGTGAAGTACGGACCGTACTCGGCCAGGTAGTTCCCCTCGGGGCCGAGGTGGTTGTACACGACGTCGAGGAAGACCGACAGGCCACGCGCGTGGCACGCGTCCACGAGACGCCGCAGGCCGCGCGGTCCCCCGTACGTCGACTGCGGCGCGAAGAGGTGCACGCCGTCGTATCCCCAGTTGCGCGACCCCGGAAACTCGGCGACGGGCATCACCTCGAGGGCCGTGACGCCGAGGTCGACGAGCCGGGGAAGGTGGGGAATGATGGCCTCGAAGGTACCCGCCGGCGTGAAGACGCCCACGTGGATCTCGTAGAAGACGAGGTCGCCGGGCAGGTGGCCGGCGAACTCCTGGTCGGTCCAGACGAAGCGGTTCGGGTCGATGGCGACCGACGGGCCGTGGATCCCCTCGGGCTGAAAGCGCGACACCGGGTCCGGCCGGTAGCGCGTGGCATCGAGCCGGTACTTGTAGCGGGCGCCCTCCGCCACGCCCTCGAGTTTCGCCTCGAACAGGCCACTCTCGCGGGGGGCGAGCGCCTCGACGGCCCGGCCGTCGACGACCACGTCCACCGACTGGCAACGGGGCGCCCAGACCCGGAACGCGACGGCACCTGGGAGAACGCTTGCGCCGAGCACGCTCATACGGTCCAATGAAGGCCCCATGGCATCACCATTCACCCTCGTACTTCATACCCATCTTCCGATGGTGGTCAATCATGGCCGCTGGCCCCACGGCAGCGACTGGCTCTGCGAGGCGGCCTTCGAATGCTACCTGCCGCTGCTGGAGACGGCACACCGCCTGGTCGCCGACGGGATCTCGCCCAAGTGGACGATCAACCTCTCGCCGGTGCTGACCGAGCAGCTCGCCTCGCCCGAGTTCCAGAAGGAACTGTCTTTTTACCACGATAACGTCCGGCGCGCGTGTGCCGAATCACGCGAGCACTTCACCCGCGAGGGCCAGAAGGAGATTGTCCGCCTCACCCACTTCTGGGAGGAGTTCTTCGAGCGGATGTGGGAGATGCACCGTCGGCTCGGCGGTGACATCCCCGGGACCTTCGCCGATCTCCAGCGGGCGGGCCACGTGGAGATCATCACCTGCGCGGCGACCCACGGCTACCTGCCACTGCTCGCGCGCGACGAGTCGATCCGCCTGCAGCTCCGCACCGCGGTCGAGACGCATCGCCGGCACTTCGGGCGCGCGCCCCGCGGCATCTGGCTCCCGGACTGCGCCTATCGGCCGCGCTACGAGTGGACGCCGCCGACCGGGCGCGACAGCGGACGCGAGCGGCGCGTGCGCCCCGGTCTCGAGGAGCTACTGGCGGAGCACGGGCTCGAGTACTTCATCGCCGACTCCCATCTGGTCGCCGCCAGTCAGCCGATCTTCCTCTACCGCGACTACATCCCTCTCAAGGAAGGCCGGAGCGAGCCGGTCGCGGTGACGCCGTCCACCGCGGCGCGTTCGCCCTACGCGTCCTATCGGGTCGCCTCGCGCGGGGGCACCGGCCATGCCGTCGCCTTCTTCCGCGATCCGCGGACGACCGTCCAGGTGTGGAGCCGCGAGCACGGCTACCCGGGCGAGTACGCCTACCTCGAGTTCCACAAGAAGCACTTCCCCGGCGGCCTCCGGTTCTGGCGGATCACCGACAACCAGGGCGACCTCGGCACCAAGGCAGTGTACGACCCCGACGTCGCCTTCCAGAAGGCCGGCCGGCACGCGAGCCACTTCGTCGAGCTGGTGACGGACACCCTGGCGCGGGCGAGCGGCGAAGGGCCGGCCCTCATCTGCTCGCCGTACGACTCGGAGCTGTTCGGCCACTGGTGGTTCGAGGGGCCGCTCTGGCTCGAGCACGTCGCGCGCGCGATGACGCGAGCCCGCGTTCCGTGCATGACGCTCAGTGAAGCGCTCGAGGCGGTGCCGCCGCGCGCGACGCTCGCGCTGCCCGAAGGCTCGTGGGGCGAGGGCGGGGACCACCGCGTGTGGCTCAACCGCGACACCGAGTGGACGTGGGACCGCGTCTACAGCGCCGAGGCCGAGTGGGTCGGCCATCTCACGCGGCTCACCGGCCGGGACACGCCCGAGCTCCGCCGCGTGCTCGCGCAAGCGACGCGCGAGCTCCTGCTGCTCCAGTCCTCCGACTGGCAGTTCCTGATCACGACGGGCACCGCGTCCGACTACGCCGAGCGGCGCATCGCCGAGCACTACGCCGAGTTCAAGCGACTCTGCGAGATGGCACGCGCGCTCGAGGCCGGCGACACCCTCTCGTCCGACGCGGCGGACGCGCTCCGGCGGCTTGAGCGCCAGGACTTCTGCTTCCCGGACCTCGACCCGGCGTGGGGTCTGGGCGCGCCCGCGGCGCGCTGAACCCGATGCCGCGGCGCGCGCGTCTGCTCGCGATGATCATGGCCGGCGGCCGGGGTGACCGCCTGCAGCCGCTCACGCGCGAGCGCTCCAAGTCGGCGGTCCCCTTCGGGGGCCGCCACCGTCTGATCGACTTCGTGCTCTCGAACTTCATGAACTCGGACATGCCGTCGCTCTACGTCCTCGTGCAGTACAAAGCCCAGTCGCTGATCGAGCACCTGCGCCTGGCCTGGCGCACGAGCGGCCTGCTCCCGGATTTCTTCGTGACGGTCGTGCCTCCGCAGATGCGGGTCGGCGCCGCGTGGTACCGGGGCACCGCCGACGCGGTGCTCCAGAATCTCAACCTGATCGACGACTTCAATGCCGACGTCGTCGCCGTCTTCGGCTCCGATCACGTCTACCGGATGGACGTGAACCAGATGCTCGCCTTCCATCAGGAGGCGGGCGCCGAGGCGACGATCGCCGCCCGGCCCGTGCCCCTGGAGGACGCCCGTCAGTTCGGTGTGCTCGGCGTGGATCGCACAGGGCGTGTCGTCCACTTCGAGGAGAAGCCCGCGCTTCCCTCGCCCCTTCCCGACGACCCCGAGCGCGCGCTCGTGTCGATGGGAAACTACATCTTCTCGCGCCAGCCGCTGGTCGACGCGCTGGTCGCCGACGCGCGCCGCTCCACCGATCACGATTTCGGGCGCTCGATCATCCCCGAAATGGTGCCGGGCGGGCGCGTCTTCGCCTACGACTTCCAGCAGAACGACGTGCCGGGAGTGAAGCCCTACGAGGAGCAGGCGTACTGGCGCGACGTCGGCACGATTCCCTCCTACTGGGAGGCGCACATGGACCTCCTGGGAGAGTCCCCGCGCTTCGACCTCGACAACCGCCACTGGCCGGTCCGCAGCGCGCATCACGCCGGCCCGGCGGCGCGGTTCATCGGCAGCGACGTGGACAACGCCCAGGTCGGTGAGGCATCCCTCGTCAAGCGCGCGACGATCCGAAACTCGATCCTCGGGCGGTCGGTGTGGGTCAACGAAGGCGCGGTGATCGAGGACTCGATCGTCATGGACCAGACCACGGTCGGCAAGGGCGCCCGTCTCCGCCGCGCCATCGTCGACCGGTTCAACATCATTCCCGCCGACGCGGAGATCGGGCACAGCCTCGACGCCGACCGCCGCCGCTACCACGTCGACGCCTCGGGGCTCGTGGTGGTGCCGCGGGGCGGCCGGCGCGAATTCTTGAAGAATCTCGAGGAATTGTGACCCGCGCGATCGTCATCCACGGCCATTTCTACCAGCCGCCGCGCGAGAATCCCTGGCTCGAGTCGGTCGAAGTCCAGGACTCGGCGACGCCGTACCACGACTGGAACGAGCGGGTGACCGCGGAGTGCTACGCGCCCAACACGGCCGCGCGGCGCGTCGACGAGCACAACCGGGTCCTCGACATCGTCGACAATTTCGAGCAGATCTCGTTCAACATCGGCCCGACTCTCTTCGTCTGGCTCGAGCGTCACCGGCCGGAGGTGTACGCGAAGATCATCGCGGCCGATCGGGCGAGCGTCGCGGCGCGCGACGGGCACGGGAACGCGAGCGCGCAGGTCTACAACCACATGATCATGCCGCTCGCCTCGCGTCGCGACAAGGTCACGCAGGTGCGCTGGGGGATCGACGACTTCCGCGCGCGGTTCGGGCGTGAGCCCGAGGGCCTCTGGCTGCCGGAGACCGCGGTGGACAACGAATCGCTCGAGGTGCTGGCCGAGGCCGGCGCGAAGTTCACGGTCCTGGCGCCGCACCAGGCGCTCCGCGTGCGCCCGCTCGGTGCCGCGACCTGGGAGGAGACGACCGGGATCGACCCGAGCCGCGCCTACCTCTGGCGCGGGCCGCGTGGGCTCACGCTGGCGATCTTCTTCTACGACGGGCACACCTCGCGCGCGATCGCGTTCGAGCGGCTGCTCGAGCGCGCCGAGAACCTCGTGGCGTGGCTCAACGCGGCCTTCTCCGAGACGCGCACGTGGCCCCAGCTCGTCCACTGCGCGACGGACGGCGAGACCTATGGCCACCACAGCCGCTTTGGCGAGATGGCGCTCGCGGCGGCGGTCCAGCAGATCGAGGCCGAGGGCACGGCGACGCTCACGAATTACGGCGCCTTCCTGGCGGCGCACCCGCCGACCCACGAGGTCGAGATCCGCGAGCGCACCTCGTGGAGCTGCGCCCACGGCGTCGAGCGCTGGCGGTCCGACTGCGGCTGCCGCACTCGCGGCGACTGGCACCAGCGCTGGCGGGCTCCGCTCCGGGAGGCTCTCGACTGGCTCCGCGACCAGATCGACCCGTTCTTCGAGGCGCGCGCCTCGGCCCACCTCAAGGATCCGTGGGCGGCCCGCGACGCCTACGCCGCCGTGCTCCTCGACCGGAGCCCCGAGCGGCTCGACGCCTTCTTCGCCGCCCACGCTCGCGGGCCGCTCGATCCGACCGCGCGCGTCGAGGCGCGGCGACTCCTCGAGCTTCAGCGCAATCGGCTCCTCATGTACACCTCCTGCGGGTGGTTCTTCGACGAGATCTCGGCGATCGAGCCCGTGCAGATCCTCCGGTACGCGGCGATGGCCCTGCAGTATCTCGGCAACCTCGGCGGCGGGCGGCTCGAGGACGAGTTCGTCCGGCGTCTGGCGGCCGCGCCGAGCAACGTGCCGGAGATTCGCGACGGCGCCGAGGTCTACCGTCGCCTGGTCCGGCCGACGGCGGTCAACCTGAACCGGGTCGTGGCGCACTACGCGATCACGGGATTCCTCGAGGAATACCCGGCGGACGCCCGTGTCTACGCCTACCGCGTCGAGCGGCTCGACCAGGCGCGCGAGTCGGTCGACAGCACGGCCCTCCGCGTCGCGCACGTGCGCGTGAGCTCGGAGACAACCGGCGAGACGCGCGACATGATGTACACGCTGCTCCACTTCGGCGGCCACGACTTCTCGTGCGGCATACGGGCATGGGACGATCAGGCGACCTACGACGCCGTGAAGACCGATCTGCTCGGGCGCCTGGCCCGGCAGAGCGTCGCCGACCTCGTCCGCGGGCTCGACGAATACTTCCCGGGAGGGCCCTCGTCGCTGAGCCACCTCTTCCTCGACGAGCGGCGGCGGGTGTTGGCCAGCGTCATCCGGGCCACCCTCGACCGCCACGAGGAGACGTACCGCAAGATCTGGGAGGAGACCCGCAAGTTCGTCCACTACCTCCGCGAGGTGGACGCCCCGCTCCCCGAGGCGCTCGCCATCGTCGCGCGCCACGTGCTGGAGCAGCAGGTCGCCGCCGAGCTCCAGCCGCTGCCGGAGCTCGGGGCGATCCCGGACCGCGCCTTCGCCATCGTCGGCGAGGCGCAGACGCTCGGGCTGACCCTCGACCTTGCCCCCCTGCGGTTCATCATGCACCGCGCGGTCACCCAGGCCCTCGACGCCATCGCCGAGTCAGCGTCGAGCGAGCGCGTCGCTCGGGCGACGGCGCTCATCGAGGGCGCGCGCCGTCTGGGCATCCGGTACGGACACTGGGCGACCCAGAACCGCTTCTTCCAGCTCTGGCGCGAGCGGCCCGACGCGCGCGACGTCCTGCTGCCGCTCGCGACCACGCTCGGCTTCAGCCTGGCCCGGTGACCCGGCCGTGACCGCTCGGTCGATCGACGCGCCGCGGCGCACCGTCGTCATCGAGCGGCTCACCCCCGCTGTCGACTGCGGACGCTATCCCGTCAAGCGCGAGGTCGGGGGGATCCTCGAGGTCGAGGCCGACATCTTCAAGGACGGCCACGACGTGCTCGTCGCCTATCTGAAGTACCGGCGACCCGGCGAGCGCGCGTGGCGCGAGACGCCGATGCGCCACGTCGACAACGACCGCTGGGCGGGCGCCTTCACGCTCGAGGCGCTGGGCCGGCACCACTACACGATCGAGGCGCTGGCGGAGCCCTTCCGCTCGTGGCTCGCCGACCTCGAGAAGCGCCACGAGGGTGGCCAGGACCTCGCGAGCGCGCTCGGCGAGGGCGTCGCCCTGATCCGGGCCGCCGCGGAGCGGGCGACCGGCGACGATCGCCGCGCGCTCTCCAGGTACGCCGACCGTATCGAGCATGCCGTCACCCCGGTGGAGGCCGTGGCGCTGGCCGGCGAGGCGAAGCTCGGCGCGCTGATGGCGCGCCACATCGATCGGACGGAGGCGACGTGGGCCGAGCGTGAGCTCGAGGTGGTCGTCGACCGCGAACGGGCGCGCTTTGCCGCCTGGTACGAGTTCTTCCCGCGCTCGGGCGTGTCTGTCGACCGCAGTGCGACGTTCAAAGAGGCCCAGGCGCAGCTGACGCGCGCCGCGGCGATGGGCTTCGACGTCGTGTACCTACCGCCCATCCACCCGATCGGACGGGCGCACCGCAAGGGGCGCAACAACTCGCTGGTCGCGGCGCCCGGCGACCCGGGGAGCCCGTGGGCGATCGGCAGCGCGGACGGCGGCTTCACGGCCGTCCACCCGGATCTCGGCACGCTCGACGACTTCGACCGGTTCGTCGAAGCCGCGCAGCGGCTCGGGCTCGAGGTCGCGCTGGACTTCGCGATCCAGTGCTCGCCGGACCATCCCTGGGTCCGCGAGCACCCGGAGTGGTTCTTCCATCGGCCCGATGGCAGCATCAAGTACGCGGAGAACCCGCCGAAGAAATACCAGGACATCTACCCGCTCAACTTCGACGACGACCCGGCCGGGATCTACGCGGAGGTGAGCCGGGTCGTCCGGCACTGGATGGCGCACGGGGTACGGATCTTCCGGGTGGACAACCCGCACACCAAGCCGCTGACCTTCTGGGAACGGTTCCTGGCGGACATCGCCCGCACCGACCCTGACGTGCTGTTCCTCGCGGAGGCGTTCACCCGGCCCGCGATGATGGCCGCGCTGGCCGAAATCGGATTCCACCAGTCCTACACCTACTTCACCTGGCGTAACAGCGCGGCTGAGCTCAGCGATTACCTACGTGAGCTCTCTGGGCCCGCCGCGGCGTACATGCGGCCGAACTTCTTTGCCAACACGCCGGACATCCTCCATGAGTACCTGCAGCATGGCGGGCCTCCCGCGTTCAAGATCCGGGCCGTGCTGGCCGCGATGCTGTCGCCGTCGTGGGGCATCTACTCGGGCTACGAGCTCTGCGAGGGCACGCCGGTCCGGCCGGGCAGCGAGGAATACCTGGACTCGGAGAAGTACCAGTACCGCCCGCGGGACTGGGAGCTGGCCCAGCAGGGCCCCACCGGCATAGCGCCGTATATCGCCCGGCTCAACGCGATCCGAAAAGCGCATCCCGCGTTGCACTGGTTGCGTAATCTACGCTTTCATCACGTCGACCAGCCGGAGCTGATCTGCTTCTCCAAACGCGATGCGCAGGAGGAGGACACGGTCCTGGTCATCGTGAACCTTGACCCGCACCAGCCCCGGGAGGCGACCATCTGGCTTGACCTGCCCGCGCTTGGCCTGGAGAGCAACGCCGACTTCGTGGTGACCGACGAGCTTTCCGGCCAGTCGTACCGGTGGGGCCGCGCCAATTACGTCCGCCTCGACCCGGGATACGAACCAGCTCACATCTTCCAGGTGAAGACGTCCCCCCCGGCGTGAGCCGGGCCTGAAAGATACCGATACCTCCGCAGGAGCCCTTAGTGGTTACAGAGCCCGCGCCGGGCCGCTCCGACTCCCCCGGCCTCCCTCTCCCGGCGCACCTGCCCAGCTTCGCCACGCCCCCGGGCGAGCCGATCCCTGACTCGTTCTCGTTCGAGCGGCCCCGCGACCCGCAGTGGTACAAACGGGCCGTTTTCTACGAGGTCCTGATCCGCGGATTCCACGACTCCAACGGTGACGGGACCGGCGACCTGCGCGGCCTTACCTCGCGGCTGGACTATCTCCAGTGGCTCGGCGTGGACTGCATCTGGCTGCTGCCGATCTACGCCTCGCCGCTGCGCGACGGCGGGTACGACATTTCCGACTTCACTTCCGTTTTGCCGGATTTCGGCAATATCGGGGACTTCGTGGAACTGGTCGACGGCGCGCATGAACGCGGCATGCGCGTCGTTGCCGATCTGGTGATGAATCACACCAGCGATGCCCACCCATGGTTCCAGGCGTCCCGTACCGACCCGGAAGGGCCGTTCGGGGATTTCTACGTGTGGTCGGATTCGGATGACCGGTTCCCCGAGGCGCGGGTCATCTTCGTCGACACCGAGCATTCGAACTGGACCTACGACACGGTGCGCGGCCAGTACTACTGGCACCGTTTCTTCGGCCACCAGCCCGACCTGAACTACGAGAACCCGCGGGTCCAGGACGCCATGCTGGAGGTGCTGCGGTTCTGGCTCGATCTCGGGATCGACGGGTTCCGGCTGGACGCGGTCCCCTACCTGTACGAGCGCGAGGGGACCAACTGCGAGAACCTCAAGGAGACGCACGAGTACCTGAGGCGGGTCCGGGCCGAGGTGGACCGCCTGTACCCGGACCGGGTCCTGCTGGCCGAGGCGAA
>WNGF01011436.1_pt1 | contig 12378 bp, 12 predicted proteins | sample 5400641 | NCBI WGS metagenome assembly WNGF01 (sample SAMN13153371, study PRJNA577476) | soil metagenome | isolation source: 80 cm soil or saprolite under grassland replicate 2 | place: USA:California | collected 2016-06-15
GAGTCGGGCGCGGGCCGGGCTCGTACACCGTCCCGTCGCGCAGCAGGGCGAAGAGGATGCCGGCGAGCCGGCGCGCCAGGGCCACCACGGCGATGCCCTTGCCGCGCCGGGCTGCGATCCGGCCGGCCCTCCCCCGAGCTCAGTTCCCGCGGCACGAGGCCCAGGTACGCTTCGACCTCATGCGCTCGGTGGAAGCGCTGGGCATCGTCGAGGGTGGCCACGAAGGCGGCAGCCGTCACCGGCCCGACGTTGGGCACGCTCTGCAGCCGTCGCACCCGCTCGTCGGTCTGGGTGAGCGCGGCGATTCGTTCATGGGAGTACGCCAGTTGCTGATTCACTTGGCGCATGACGGCCAGCAAGGGCGCCACCTCGGACAGCAGCTGCCCGGGCAGGGGCAGCGCCGCCACGCGCCGGCTGAACCCCTCGGCCGTCCCCGTCGGCACCCGCCAGCCGCGCTGCCGCAGGAGCGCGCGGACCAGGGAAATGTACCGTGTCCGCGTCCGAACCAGCGCGTCCCGGACCGCCAGCCGTCCCCGGACGTGCCGTTGCCCGTCTGAGAGCCAGTGCGCGGGGCGGTAGGCCCCGAGCCGACAGGCCTCGGCCAGCGCGCGGGCGTCCCGCCGATCGGTCTTCACCGTCCGGTGCCGCATGCCATACATGGGCGCGAAGTTCGGGTCCGCGACGATCACCTCGTGGCCCAGGCCTTCCAGACACCGCGCCACCCACTCGCTGTCCGTCGAGGCCTCGAGCACAATGCGGGCCCGCGGCCGCTCCCCCAGCACGGCAGCGAAGCGCGCGGCTCCGTCCGGATCCGGCGCTCAATCAACTCGCCCCGGGCGGCCAGGATGCAGATCTGACTTTCCTTCTTGTGCACATCGATGCCAATATGGTCCATGGCTGGCCCCCTTCTCCTTGCGCCTGTGAGCGGGTGATCTCTCAGTGGGGCAGTCTATGCCACCACGTCGAGTCGGGGGTCAGCCGCTTCATCCCATCTACCGGCTCCGCCAGCGTGGTCAGCGTGTCGCACTCAGGCGCTGCGCCTTCGTCCGACGTGCTTCGCGAGCAGGTCGTTGATGAGGGACTGATAGCCCAAGCCCCGCCGCTTGGCTTCCCGCCGCACGGCCCCGAGGACCTGGGGATCGATCCGAATGGCGATCAACCGTCGGGCCGCCACCCCCAAGGGGGGGCGCCCCACGCGGCGCATTGCTCGGAGCTGCGCGGGAGACGCCTCGGGGATGTCGGAGAAGTCAATCCCGAACCGGCGCATAGGCCGCCCGCTCTTTCCGGCTCGCCCGGCGCGCGCTGATGATGCGGATACTTTCGCCATCGCCTCGCCTCCTCAGGGTATAGGCCACGATGAGCACGCGGCCGGTTGCCGCCCGGCCCAGGCGCAGGGACCGTCGCTCCTTCTCGGAGTGACGCAGATCCGGGCCGTCGAGGGCCTGCGGATCGCCGCACACGGTCGCTGCCTCTTCGAACGAGACTCCGTGTTTGGTGCGGTTGACCGCGGCCTTCCGCGTGTCCCATTCGAACACGGTTCAGTATATACGAAACTCGCTGGAGCGCCTAGACGATATAGAGGCTGTTACAGGTGGAGAGAGCGGGAGGCCGAAGGGGAGCACTCGGCGCAGGCAAAGCGCCGGGGCGGGGAACCCCTTGGACCCCGCAAAGAAGCAGGGACGGATCACCGCATTCCGCCTCCCTAACGACCGGTGAGCTCGTGCGCGGTGAGACCGACTGGGCTAGCGGTGCCCCCCGGCCGGCCGCTTGTCCCTGTCCAGCCGCCCTCGCGGCCAGGTATCTCGGAGTAGAATAGCGGGCGATTGCTAAGAGCGTTGACCGGGTCCTTGGAGAGGCCCTCAAGCTTGGGGCCGATGAGCGGGCGCAGGTTGCGGCCGAGTTGCTGGCCACCTTGAAGCCCGACATCCCGAACCAGCAGCGAACCGAGACCGAGCGGATCCGGGAAGTTGAGCGACGTGCTCGGGCTGCTATGGCGGGACTCCCGGCTTGCCCTGGACTGAGGCGCGCGCGCAGATCGAACGCCGGCTGTCGAGCCGTTGAGTATAGTCCGCCTTTTGCCGGAGGCGGTCGGATGCGCTCAACCTCGGCGAGGAACTCCATCTCGACCTCTTGTCGTCGCGCCCTGTAGCCATGGCGCCGCCTCTGCCAGCTCATCTTGATCTCGTGATCTCGACGCGCACTACTCCCGCGCTTTCCGCGGTCGCTCACGCGAAGCGGCGTCTCGGCTATCAGCTGGATCGCCTGGAGACCCGGGCTTCGCCGACGGCGGGGCGCGCTCTCGAAAGCGCGAGGACACCATCGTTGGAGAGGGCCGACGCGAAGGCTGTGAGCAAGGCGTCGATTGAGGGCGCGAGGTGAGTTTGCCTGGGTGGTCTTCGAGGGCCACTGTCTTGTAACGCGCGGAATTCATGAGCGTGCGCGTGGGGGCAAAGTGTTTCTGGAAATCACGCCAGAATTTTCTGCAACCCGCACCCGCGGGTTCACTGGGGGTTCGTAGAGTCGCGGCTCCATTGCCTCGCAATCGCCAAGGTAGAGCTTCACCTCACGCGCGACGCAAGTCGTCGTCGCTCGGGGCGAAGTCGTGAAGCACGGGCTGGGCGGCCGTTTCTCTGGGGCTGGGCGGCGCCATCCTGGCCGCCGTTCTGGGCCTCGGGCCGCGCGTCAATCTCTCTGCTAGCGCGCCGCGCGGACTCTACCGAGCCGTCGCCGGAGGCCCCACCCGGAGCGGGTGGGTGATGGCGTGCGTGAGTCCCGAGGCCGCGGCTCTCCGGCGTGGCCGGGGCTACCTCGCGCCCGGGCGATGCGCGGGCGGAGTCCAGCCCGTCGTGAAGCCCATCGTGGCCATCGCCGGCGACCCGGTGGATCTCGCACGGGGCGGGCTGGCGGTCAACGGGCAGTGCCTCCCGGGGAGTCTGTCCGCGGACGTGGACAGCGCCGGGCGTGCTCTGTCGCACCCGGGCCCGCAGCCGGTACCTGGTGGCGCCCGGCAAGCTCTGGCTGGTGAGCACGCGGGTGGCGAGCAGCTGGTACAGCCGGTACTTGGGGCCGATCACGGTCTCGCAGATCCGCGCGGTGGCGCGCCCCGTATGGATCGCCGAGTGATGCCCGGCGCGGTCGGAGCTGCCGCCCCCGAGGTGCGCCGATGACCGCGCTCGCGAGCGATCACCTCGAACTCTCGGCGCGCCCGGGTTCTCGCCACCGGCGGCGTCACGCTCCGCTGCCCCGCGCTGGGCGGGCCGGGGTTCGGTGGAGCGCGCGTCAGCGCGGGAGCCGACGAGGCTGCGGTCAAGCGTTCTTGACGGGCGTCAACGCGCGCTGGCAGCGGAGCCCGTGAAAGGCTCGTACTGGCCTCTGGCGTTCCGCACGACGGTGGATCTGAAGGACATCTACACCGAAGACATCGATCTCACCTTGCCGCGCTCGCAAGACTTCGAGCGCCATCCGGCACTTTTGGCTGATCCTCTCTCCGGTGCACCTCGGGATGCGTGGGGCGGGTGTAGAGCGGTCGGACGGGTCGAGAGCGGAGCGGCGATGCTTAATCAAACGGTCCGCATGATCCGTACGCGCGCTAATCGAGGAAGGCCGGACCCAGGATCAGTGCGAAGCCGAGCAATCCAACAAGCGCACTCACACCGAGCGCAACGAGGATCCCCATGATCGGCCTCCTCGGTGCCACGGCTGCTCCCAGCCGGTCACCTGTGCCCGTGGACCGGTAGTCCGTCATGGGCATGGTCGCCGATGTGGTGGAAGGCCTCTCCGCTCTCGGTGGCCGGGTCCACGTGCACCGTCACACCGGCCACGTGCGAGACGTGGTGGAGCACTTGGTGGCGAACTTCCTTCGCCACCCTGTGCCCCTCAGTGACCGTCAACTCGGGGTTCACCGCGACATTTAATTCCAGGGTGAGACGATGGCCGATCCAGCGAGCTCGCATCTCGGCGACATCGTGGACGCCTGCCACGTGCCTTGCCGCATGTTCTGCGGCGTCCAGAACCTCCGCGTCCACCCCGTCGAGCATCCGGGTGAACACGGCCTGGGTCGACTGCCAGACCAGGTGGAGGATAGCAACGGTGATCAGGAGTCCCACCATGGGGTCAGCCAGGGGGTAGCCCAACCAGACCCCGGTCGCCCCGACCAGCACGGCCAAGCTGGTCAGACCGTCGGCGCGCGCATGATAGCCGTCCGCCACCAAAGCGGCGCTGCCGACCTCCCGGCCGACCTTGATCCGGAAGAGGGCCACCGCCTCGTTTCCGAGGAAACCGACCACGGAGGCGACAGCGACGGCCCAGAGGTGCTCCACCGGCTGAGGGCGGAGCAGGCGGAGCAAGGACTCGTAGCCGCCGATCAGGGCAGTGATCAGGATCGTCACCACGATGAGCACGCCGGCCAGATCTTCGACGCGCCCGTACCCATAGGGGAAGCGCCGGCTCGGTTTCAGCCGGGCGAATGCGAAAGCGATCGCCAGGGGGATGGCAGTCGCAGCGTCGGCGAAGTTGTGAAGCGTGTCCGCGAACAGGGCGACACTCCCCGAGATGACCACGACGACCAGCTGGAACAGGGCCGTCGCCAGGAGTCCGAAGAACGACCACTTGAGGGCCCACATCCCCCGGTCGGTGCTCGCGATGGCCGGATCGATGAGCCCGTGGCGGTGATGGTGCGAATGGTCGTGCCCGTGCCCAGGTGGGTCGTGCGCAGGATGGTCGGCCGCGTGATGGTTCACCATGTGTGTGACTCCTGCGCCTGCGTCTCCCTGAGCCGCGCGGGCATACTGTAGCACGACTCGGGTCCTGCCGGCCGAGAAGAGGCTGCAGCCACTGGCCCCGCCAGACCTTGCTCGGATGACGGCCGTCGCGTTGTCGTCCCACTTGCCGAGGAGCTCGCGCCACCGTCTCAGCATACTCGACGGCGAGCCGCTCGGACACTCGTGACTTCTGTTGACACGCTTGACACCCTGGCGCGTGGGGGTACCATGCGCCTGTACGATGCGCACAGATTGTAACGTCTGTTGCGGCGATGGGCCCCAGGTGACCACGTGAGGCGAGCCAGCCTCATTCCAAGGGACCGTAGCCTGCCGGACGACGCTTGCTTGGTAAGTCTTCAATGTTTCGGTCCGACCGGCTTTGCTATGTGACGGTCTGCGCATGGCGTGCATCAGACTGACAATGCAACGTACAGAGGGCAACGCCGATGCGCGCGGCCTCGCCGCCTGTCTCCTGCTGGTCTGGCTCTTGGCCCCACCGCCACCGTCCTGGGCCTATCGGCCGTTCATCTCGACGGACGCCGCCGTGGCCAACCCCAAGGAGGTCGAGATCGAGCTCGGGTTCTTGCTCGAGCGGGACAAGGGCGAGAACGCCTTCCTGATCCCGCGCACAGTCATCAACTACGGCCTCTTTGAGAACTGGGAGGCGGTCGGCGAGTTTGCCGTGCGGCGGAGTCCGGACGCTGACCTCGATGTCATCGACTCCGCGCTGTCCCTCAAGGGCATCCTCAAGCAAGGTGTGCTCCAAGACAAGGAGGGCATCGGGATCGCCGTGGAGCTAAGCGCGCTCCTGCCGTCGACGGAAAAGGGGGAGCGGAGTTTCGGCTTCGAAGGAATTGGTATTCTTACCGGCAAACTCGCTCCATTCATCTTTCATGTCAATGCTGGACTCGGAGTCGAGCGATCGACTCACGAGCTGGTCGGGGTCTGGGGCGTGATCGGCGAGCTGCCGGTCGCCAGCGGCGTTCGCGTCGTCGGTGAGATCAACGGCGAGAAACCCCGGCGGGAAGAACAGCGCAACGCCGCGCTTCTGGGCGTCATCTGGCAGCCCTGGTCGTCAAAGAACGTGTGGCTCGACGCGGGTATCCGGCGCCGACTCAGCAGCGGAGGTCCTGACTGGCAATTCACGCTGGGAATCACATTCGGCTTCTCGGCCGCGTCACTCGCCCAACGCTTCACGGCATCTGGAGAGTTGCAGAGTGCGCGTGGCGTGAACGGCGTGAGATAGAGATAGACCCAGCAAACGCCTCGGGACAACCGGAGGTGCAACATGAAGCCTCGCCAATACCCGCGTCTCCTGCCACTCGTCCTGATTCTCGGGATGTTCGTCATTCCCCCGACCTTGACCGCGCAGTCACCAGCGAAACAAGCGCCTCCGACCACACCGGCGCAGGGCGGCCCGAGTTCATCTGTCGTGAAGTCAGAGATGCTGCGGTTCCCCGATGGGACGGCGACTCCATCCGAGCTTTGTGGCGCCTGTCATCAGGCGATCTACCGCGAGTACGCCGAGGGGTTCGGGGCCGACCTGCAATACGGCGAGATCCTTTACGAATCCCCCGGAGGCACGAAGGTCATGGGCATGCCGGCCAAGACTTCCCTCCCGAGCCTCCATGCGGTAGCGGGAACCGAGCCGTTTCCGATCCATGCGCGTCTCGTCGAGGAGGCGGGGCAATCTTGCAACGTATGCCATTTCCCCCTGCCGTTCGAGATCCCGGAGATGAACAAGGCGGAGATTGCGAAGCCGAAGCCCCGGCCGAAAGCGGAGGAGGCCGGCGGATTGACGTGCGCGAGCTGCCACCTCACGCCGGACGGAAAGATTCGTGGCCCCTACGATGTCAAGGCTCCGCACCAGACGGTCCGCGATCCGAAGATTCAGACGTCCGCGATGTGCGCGAGCTGCCATTCCCTGGGCGCGCGGGTGGTGGGCAAGCAGACCCAGACCTTCCTCGAGTGGCGGGAGGACTTCAGCAAGTCTGGGCTCGGCCGCCAGCACTGCCAGGACTGCCACATGCCGAAGACGCAGCGGAAGATGGCCGAGGACTTCGACGTGCCGATTCGAGCAGTCGCCCGGCACCTCTGGACGGGCGGCCACTCGCCTCAGCGGGTCCGTACGGCGCTCAGCATGGTGATCGTGCAGGCCGAGGCCGGGCTGCCGAGGCTCGACCTCCACGTGATCAATGTCGGGGCCGGTCATTCGGTGCCGACGGGATCGAACCGGCGCGCCGTGTATCTCCGCACCGAGATCCATGGTCCCGCTGACACGGTCGTGGCAAGCGAGGAGTGGATGTTCGCACCTTGGTTCCAGAATCGTCCGGACGATCGGAAGTACTTGGAGGAGGAGAAGGGGCCGGATGCGCTTGCGGCGATGCAGGCAGATGCGCAAGGGCCGCACGAAGCGCCGATCCGGGCGGGCGAGGAGCGGGTCATTTCGTGGACTCCGAAACTCGGGGTCGGGGACTACACAGTTCGGGCCCGGCTGATCTACGATCTCAACCGCTACAACGATCCCAAGTACCCGGGAGACCAGACCGAAATCTATCAGGCCTCTCTCGCGATCAAGATCGCAAAATGAGACGGGAACGGGGCGTTTCTGGACGCGGCCCAGCGTCGTGATCTGCCACCGCGTCCGGGTGTTGGCCGTGCACGTCGCGATGGGGTCGGCCACGGCCGCGAGCGTGACCCCTTCGTGAGTCTGTAGCAAGTGGTCAGGGCGCAATAGACAGAGCAGTCCTACGTCCATGGTCGGGGACGCCATGTCATCCTGCCAGCTGATCGATGCGAGGTGGGAGTCGCCCGGGCGGTATCGCTCGGCCCTAGGACCCGCTGGGCCCAACGCCGGCGCCGTGGACCGGTAGCCCAGCGACTCCTTGCCGTCGGCAACTCGGCGGCCAAAGCCCACACGGAAGACGTGCGATGGCCTCGATGCTACCCGCCGTACCGTTCCTCCACCGTCACCGCGAATACGGCGACACCGATGAGGCCAATCGCGCCCGCCGCCCAGAAGGGGAGTGCGGGAGTGACGCGCCAGAGTAGTCCGCCGACGAATGCCGCGGGCGCGATGGCCAGACTGCGGATGAGGTAGTACAAGCCGATAGACCGCGCGCGGAGCGCCGGTTGGGCGAGACCGACGATCAGCGCCTCCCGGGCGGGCTCACCGACCTCGCGCAACCCGCCCATGACAAATGCCGCGGCGAGCATGGCGAAGTCGCGGGCGGGGACGACGGCGATCGGCAAGAGGGCGAACGCCACGAACGTGCCGATGACGAATGGCCTGCGGCGGATGCGGTCAGCGAACCGTGCGACCGGGCGGTAGCTCACGATCGCGGTCGTCATCTGGACAGCAACGAGCACGCCGTAGGCCGGGGCACTGATGCCGACCACGTTGATGGCGTAGAGTACAAGGAAGACGTCGACGAGCACCTCGCACGTCCGGATGAAGATGTCGGAGGTCAGGAGCCACCGGAGCGGTGTCGGCAGCGAGCGCCAGACGGCGAGGATGTCCGTCGGGACGGCGTCTTTCTTCACCGGGATGTCGACGCGTGCGACCACGGCCAGCGTGACGGCCGCCAGGGCGATCGTGATCCCGAGTCCGAGGTGGACACCGCTCCGCAAACCAAACGCGGCGATGGCCAGGCCGCCGAGCGTCGGGGCGACGGCGATCTGGACGCGTCTCTGGATCGATTGCACGATGAACCCGAGCGCCCGGCGCTCGTTGGGAGGTACTTCGGCAGGAAGCGCTTCCAGAGATTCTCGCCGAGCGCGAGGAGGAACATCGCCCCGGAGACGCCGATGAGGTCGCGCTCGAGCCCCAGCGAATGGGCGACGCGCGTCCGCGCCGGGATCACAGGCCGTTACCAATCAGCGCGACTCACGCGTTGAGGCTGGCGGCCGGTGGTCGCGCTCGTCCTTTTCGGCCGGCGGGCCGAACATGATGAGACCTGCCAGGAACACGAGAAGTCCGAGCACCACGACTCCCCCACCCCACATCGCCACACGCATGAGGTGCGGATTGATCGTCGGCTCGTCGGGGATCCACGGCTCCTTCACGCCACAGGCGGGGCAGATCTTGGCGTCGTGAGCGACGGGCTCGGTACAGAGTCGGCAGGGGACGACATCAGGCGCGGCTTCAGTCATGCGGCAACCCCGTAAGGTGATTACGACTACTTCGCGCACTCATCGAGCAACCGGGGCAGGCGCGCCACGATGGCATCCCGCGCCCGCTTGAAGTCCTCGCTCACCGCCGGGACGTCGTCCCAGTGCTCGAGTGCGAGTCCGGGCGGCGCCAGCTCGCCGAGCTCGCAGCCGAACGTGATTACCCGCGTGGCACTCTCGACATCCGCCCGCGTGAGTTGGCGAGGCCGGCGCCCACGGACGTCGATCCCGTCCCCGAGGAGAGAGTCCTTGCACGACCTTCGGCGGGAACTCAGTGTCTGGCTCGGTGCCGGCCGAGCTCGCCTCCACATCGACGCCGCGCTCGGCGGCGAGGCGTCGGAAGTGTTCGAGCGCGATGAGGCTCTTCGCCGATCCATGCAAGCACACGAACAGGACGCGCGGAGTGGCCATGGTCGCCCCTCTTATTTCACGAAGACCCATTCGGGCTTGAGCAGCGGGAATCCGATGAGTCCGATCACCGCCGTGACGGCGACTAGGACCGGGTTGCTGACCTTCCAGCGGAACAGCACCACCAGGCTGCCCAGCGCGACGAGTGCCGTGAGCCAGTCGCCGATCGCGATCTTCGCGAGGAGCACGCAAGCGCCCACGATCGTGCCGATGGCGGCGGCGTAGGCGCCCTTGATGAACCCCTGCACGTTCGGGTTCGTGCGATAGCGGACGAGGATCGGCGCGACGATCAGCACGAGTAGGAACGACGGCAGGAAGATGCCGATCGTTGAGACGAGTGAGCCCCAGAGGCCCTCGAGGAGGGAGCCGCCGAGTCGCGCGGCGACGAGGTAGCCAACGAACGTCGCCGTGATCACGACCGGCCCCGGGCTGATCATGCCCATGGCCACGGCGACGAGGAACTCGCGCTCGTTCAGCCAACCGGTCTGCTGCACGAGCCCCTTCTCGAGGAACGGGACGATCACGAGGCCGCTGCCGAAGGTCAGGGAGCCGGCCTTCAGAAAGAACGTGAGCAGCTTGCCGAGCATCGTCCCGAGACTCCCCGGAGCGGCGCTAGTGGCGAAGAGCGGCACCCCGATCATGAGCGAGTTTGTCGAGGCGGCCTTGCGCCCCCGGACGAAGGAGCCGTAATAGACGAGGCCGACGATGCCGCAGCCGATGAAGACGAGCGCGACTTCGGCCTGCACGGCGACCGTGATGACGAAGGCGGCCGCCGCCAACGCCCACTCCAGCCAGTCCTTCATGCCGAGCTTCGTCAGGCGGTAGCACGAGTGAAGGATGAGCGCGATCACCGCCGGGCTGACACCGTAGAAAATGTGGGCGACCGCGGGGAGTCCCTCGAGTCGGACGTAAAGCGCCCCGAGCGCCGCCACGATCACAAAGTTCGGCAGGATGAACGCCCATCCGCCCGCCCACGCCCCCCAGAAGCCGCCGCGAATGTACGAGATCCAGATGCCGACCTGGATCGCGAGCGGACCCGGCAGCGACTGGCATACCGCGATGCCCTCGCGCATCTCGTCCTTGGTGAGCCACTGCTTGTCGCCGACCAGCTCGCGCTCCATCTGGCCGACGAGGGCGACGGGGCCGCCGAAGCCGAGGAGGCCGAGCCGGAGGTAGTACCTGACGAGCTCGCGGATGGGGACGCGGTGCGGTGTCTTGCCCAGTTCCAATGCTAGTCCTCCTCGTCGCGTCTCCCGGAGTGTAACGCTTGACGAGCGCGGTATCAAACGTTACCGTTAACTCGAAAGCGGTCCGCTGGGGGCTGTTGAAGAAATCACGTTGGTTATTGGAACCGGAGGCCGAGAAGCCGTGCGCTGTGATGGCGGCGAATGACGCGAAGGAGGGGACGTCGATGTCACGATGGTCTGTCGTTCTGATGCTGCGTGCGAGCCTGCCGCTGGCGTTTCTCGTTAGCGGAGGGCTATCTTGGGCCCAAGGCGCAGGGCCCGAATCAGGCGGTTCGGGACCGCCGTTCGACCTCGGCGATCCGGCAATCGTCCAAGAAGGGTTACACCTGTTCCGGGCCAATTGCACTCACTATTGCCATAATCCGGAGGGGAGAGCGGCAGGGCCCCCGCGTTGCGCGGACGTGACCTCTCAGCAGAGTTCATCTTTCAGCGGATCGCGAAGGGGATGCCGCCGATGCCGGCGTACGGGACGGGTCTGTCCTCCGAACAGATCTGGAAGCTCGTAGCCTACGTCCAGGCTCTCGGCAGATCAAAGGACTGACCGACGAGCAGGCGGGCCGGGCGGTCGCCGGACACACGGTCGGTCATGGACCGTGAGCACCGACTCGACCGGTGAACCCCCCAGCCGCCGCCAAGACGCCGTCGACCATCTTGAGGGGCAGCATGGGGAGCCGGCGAGGCGCAGGCCCGTCCACGACCCTGGCGCGATCCCGGGGATCGAACTGAGCACCGTGACAGGCGCAGAAGAGGGTCTTCGCCTCGGCTCGCCACATCGAGACGGGGCATCCTTGGTGCGTGCAGGTCGCCGAGTACGCGACGACGCCGGCCGCGGCGAGCGCCCGCGCGTCGTCGGTGAGCTGCGCGGGATCGAGGCGGATGAGGACCACTTGGTTCAGGGACGAGCCGTTCCTGACGATCTTCGCTCGCGGATCCATCGGGTAGGCGAGCTGTTGGGGCCCGCCCAACGGCAGGTCCTCCGGCGTGATTAGCTGCCCCTCCCGGTCCCCGAACGGGAAGACGAACTGGTCCCCTTCTTGGGGGCGAGCCATACTCGGATCCTCCGCTCGGGCAGGGACGTCGAGAAAGCACAGACCGAGGCCGAGCGCGGCCTTCAACACGGTCCGACGCCCTCGGGGCCCGGACCAGAGAGCCGCGAAGGCGTCCTGCGGTAGATCAGAGCACGAGGTCCATCGGCGCACTAGACTCATGTTACTTCTCCTTGCCGGAACAGCCATCCTGCCTCTCTGCACCCCACCCCATGTCTCCGTTCGGGCGACCGACGCTTCGTCTTGATGACGGGGTCTCCTTCTACCCGCTGTCGGCAATATCTCTCGGCGTACACCAACCCGAGAAGTATGCTTTCCCGAAAGTGTAACGCTTGACGGCCTACGTATCAAGCGTTACCGTTATCTCGATGCGATGGCTGCTGCTCCTCACGACTCTGCCTCCCACGCCGACCCGGCATCGCGTCGGGGTGTGGCGCAAGCTCCAGCGCATGGGGGCGGTCCGGCTCCGAGGGTCGGCCTGGATCCTGCCGGAGGCCCCCGAGACGACTGAACTCTTCCAGTGGCTCATGCAGGAGATCCAATCGTTCCGCGGGGAAGCGACCCTGGTCCACGTCGACCGGATCGAGGGCATGACTGAGGAGCAGGTGCGGAGGCTCTTCCACAAGTCGCGCGGCGTCGAGTACCAGGCGGTCGAGCACGGCTGCCGTGAGATCCTCAGGCAGCTGGACCGCCACCGGACGAACCAGCGCGGCTCTGTCGCCAAGTTGCGCGGCCGGCTGGACGGCC
>WNGF01008188.1_pt1 | contig 12377 bp, 12 predicted proteins | sample 5400641 | NCBI WGS metagenome assembly WNGF01 (sample SAMN13153371, study PRJNA577476) | soil metagenome | isolation source: 80 cm soil or saprolite under grassland replicate 2 | place: USA:California | collected 2016-06-15
GGATAGATCGCCGGGCCGTCGATCGGCAATCGCGGTCCGACCTCGGCCGCATACACCTCCAGGGGCTCGGTCGTGAAGGCGCTGCCGTGGGCATATGCGATGCGAGCGGCCTGATCGGCCATGATCCGGCCGACGCTCTGCCGGCCGTGGCCGACGTTGACCACGATCGCCCCGCCGGCTCCGTCCAGGAACGCTCGGCCCGCCGCGTCCCAGACGGTTGAACCCTCCGCCCGAACCGCGACGGGCGGATCTGGCACGGAGCTCCGTCGAAAGACGCGACCCGTGGGCGTCGTGATCGGGGATCGTTCGACCATGACGGGGATTGTATTGGCGGTCGCGCCGTTGCAGCCGCCCGACGTGGATGACCGGCCGGTGGGTCGAGCCGAGATCGCCGACGGAACCGCCGTACGCTGGACGGTGTATGAGCCATGACCGTGGAGGGCCGTCCACTGGAGGAATCGGAGCTCATCGAACGCGCACAGCGAGGCGACCTCGTGGCCTATGGCGATCTCGTCCGCGCCTACCAGGACGTGGCCGTGCGGACGGCGTACCTGGCTTGTGGCGACGCCGCAGAGGCGGAAGACGCGGTCCAGGAGGCGCTCATCAAGGCCCACCGGGCGCTGGGTCGCTTCCGCGCGGGCGCGCCGTTCCGGCCGTGGCTGCTGCAGATCGTGGCCAACGAGGCGCGCAACCGGCGCCGATCGGCAGGCCGGCGGGTCGGTCTTGCGCTCCGTGTCGCTGAGGATCGCCCCTCGGACGCCGCGGCCCCGTCGCCCGAGGCGGCGATCCTCGCCGGCGAGTCGCGGACGGCCCTGCTGGAGGCGATGAACCGCCTTTCCGAGGAGGACCGGCTGGTCCTCGCCCATCGCTACTTCCTGGACCTCTCCGAGGCCGAGACGGCCGCGGCACTGGGCATTCCCCGCGGGACGGTCAAGTCCCGCGCCTCGAGGGCGATCGCCCGTCTGCGCGGCCGCCTCGGGGAGGCCGTCTCGTGACCGGCGCGGCCCGCCGCCTCGCCGCCTTCTCGGACGACCAGCTCGCGGCCGCGCTGGTCGAACTCGGCCGGTCGATCGAGTTCCCGTCCGCGCCGCCCGACCTGCCCGATCGCGTCGTGGCACGCCTGGCCGCCGAGGCATCGGCCCCGAAGCGAGCCGGCCGTTACCGGCGGTGGCCGCTCGGCTGGTTGTGGGGCACCGGCGCCGGCGATCGCCGGGCCGGACGGCCCCGCCTGCGGCGAGCCGTGGTGCTGGCCCTCGTCGCGCTGCTCGTCCTGGCCGGGCTGGCCGCCGCGGTTGCCTTCGGCCTCCCCGGGATCCGCCTCGTCTTCGTCGGCCCCACCGCGACACCGGGTGCGGTCTCACCGCCGGCCGGATCGCCGACGACCAGCCAGTCCCTGCCCCCGCTGGGCCCGGCACTCGCTCGGGGTCATCCGGTGACCCTGGACGAAGCACGAGCGGCGGCGGACTTCCCCGTGGAGGTACCGGGTGACGCGGCCGTCGGCCAGCCCGATGCCGTGTACCTGGACGGCTCGGGAGCCGGTGCTCGAGTGACCCTCGTGTACGGTGCGCTACCCGGCATGCCGCTCGCGCCGGGCTCGTCGGCATCGGCCCTGCTGACCCAGTTCCGCGGCGAAGTGAATGAGGATGCCTTCGTCAAGATCATCGAGCCCGGCACGACCGTCGAGCCGGTCACGGTCCGGGGGCGCACCGGCTACTGGATCACCGGTCGGCCGCACGTGATCTTCTACAGGATCGGGGGCGACTCGGCACCGGACGAAATCCGCCTCGCCGGCAACGTCCTCATCTGGGAGTCCGACGGACTCACCTACCGGCTCGAGACGACCGCCGATCAGGCGACCTCCATGCGGATCGCCGCCTCCATGCGCTGAGAACCCGCGAACCGACCGGCCTCCGGCGGTGTACTGGAGTCGATCGGCACCAGGGAGGCGAGTCATGAATCGCATGAGAACGGCCGCCGCGCTGGGCGTCGCGCTGCTGGTTGGGGCATGCACGGCGACTGGCAAGCCCCACGCCGCGTCGCCGGCTGCCAGGACGATGCCGCCGGCCGGGCCCGCGGACCTGCTCATCCTCCGGGACGGCGACGGCTCGGACGCAACGCCGTATGCCGTCGTGGACGTCAGCGAGGGCCGCGTGATGCTCAGGCTGCCCGCCGGCGTGCCGGCCTCCGACTGGCACGTGCTGTACTCGAGCCATCCCTCTGGGGCATCGACCGTCGTCCGGGCGATCGACCCAATGGGTGGCTCGGTCCAGCGGGAGATCTCCGTCGCGGGCGACTGGCGGCTGCCGACGATCGGTCTCGCCCGCGTGCCGCGTGGCCTCTCGGCCGATGGGCAGACGCTCGTGCTGGAGGCGGCGTCCGCCGCCGGGTCCGGGACCGGCGCCACGACCAGGTTCGCGATCGTCGCGACGGAGGGCAAGCGCGCCCCGCGCGAGATCACGCTGCCGGGTCGATTCACGTTCGACGCGTTATCGCCCGACGGGACGCTGCTCTACGTCATCGAGCACCTGACGCGCAGCGACTACCTCGTCCGCCAGGTCGACACGAGGACCGGGCAGCTGGCCGCCGGAGCCATCCTCGACAAGCGCAACGTGGACGAACGAATGGCGGGCTACGCCGCCACACAGCTGCCGGGGGCGGATGGCTGGGTGTACACGGTTTATCGGGGCGAGGACGGTGACTTCATCCACGCGCTCGATACCCAGCGCGGCGTCGCGCTCTGCATCGACCTGCCGGGTACCCAAGCGACCGACGAAGCTTCGGCTGGGCACTGGGGACTGGCGCTGGATGCGACCGGTCGCGTGCTGTACGCGGCGAACGGCGCGCTGGGCCTCGTCAGCGAGGTGAGCCTGGATGGCTTCTCGGTTCGGACGAAGGCCCTCGCGACCGAGGAACCGGGCCTGCGACTCGCGAAGCTCGCCAGCGATCGGGCACCCAGCGGCGGACAGGTCGCGGCCAGCCCGGACGGATCGACGCTCTATGTCCTGGGCGAGCGTGGTGTGACCTCGGTTGCCACGAGCAGCCTGACGCCGGCCGCCCGGCTCGGCGGAGATCGCACGTATCGCGGGCTGGCCCTCTCCGCGGACGGCGCCCTGTACGTCGTGGACGATGCCGGCGCCGTCTCTCGGCTGGCTGCCGATGGCCATGTCATCGCCACCATCGACCGGCGCGACTTCTCGGAGATCGTGGCGGTGCTGGCGACGCGCTGAGGCTCAGGTGGCGGCTGCCGCCAGGATCCGCTCGACCTCCGCGTCGTCGAGCTGGTCGAACTGCCGGTACCACTCCCCCACCGCGCGAAACCAGGGCGGGGTTGCCACGGCGATCACCCGGTCGGCCACGCGCCGAAGCGAATCGACCGCTTCGCGAGAAGCGACGGGCACCGCCACGATCGTGCTGACCGCCGACGCGGCCCGCGCGGCGAGAACCGCGACGTGCATCGTTGCACCTGTCGCCATACCGTCGTCGACGAGGATCACGAGCCGCCCCGCCAATGGAACCGGCGGCCGGCCCGCACGGAGTGCCTTCTCGTGGGCCCTGGCCCGCGCCAGCTCGGCCTCCGCCGCTCGCGCGAAGGCGTCGTCGTCCGTGACTCCGGCCTCGCGAGCCCAGGGCTCCATGAGCGCCGTTCCGTCTGTGGCGACCGCACCCACGGCCAGCTCCGGCTCGCCGGGCGCACCCACCTTGTGGGCGACCAGGACGTCGAGCTCGCCGCCGAGCGCCTGAGCCACCGCGGCAGCCACTGGCACGCCACCGCGCGGGATCCCGAGGACCACCGGCGGCTGGCCCGGCGCCTCCGAGGCGGACATCGCGCCCGCCTCCACCAGCTTGCGGGCAAGCGCTCGTCCCGCCGCGACCCGGTCGCGAAATGGCAGCTCGGCGCCCGCGGGCTCGTCGTCCTGCGGTTCCGATGGTCGACGCATGGTGGGCTTCCTCGATCTCTCCGCGACGCAGTGTGGCACGCCATGACCGGGCGGGCAGCGGCGATTCTCCGGATGGGGGCTCGGGGAAGGTGGTCCGGTGGTGATGCGGCTCGGGGCATGTTCCCCGAAAGGCGAGGGCCGCCCGTTCCGGCTACCGCCGGTCTGTCCCGGATCGATGCCCGCTGGGGGCATACGGGGGCGGCAACGCTGGAGGCGTACGGCGGCAACGGATCCAGCTGGCGAAGGGCGGCAACGGTCCCGCGCACCCAGCCGCGGCGCTACCATCGCCATGAGCACGCAGGGAGGGCGTCGATGGGCGAGGATGAAGGCGACCGAGCTGGGGATCAGGCGGCCCCGGGCGAGAACGCTCCGCAGGCGCCGCCGCCTCCGGTCCCGCCGGCTCCCGTCCCGCCGCCTCCGGTCCCGCCGGCTCCGGTGGCGCCCCCGGCCGCCGCCCCACCCGGCCCCGTCTGGCAGTGGACGCTGCCCGAGGAGCCGCGCGGCCCGACGGTCGGTGGCCTGGTCCGGGGAGCCTTCCGGCTGTACCGCCAGGCATTCAGCTCGCTCTTCGGCCTGGCGCTGATCCAACAGGCCGTCCAGCTCGTGCTGTGGATACCGATCTTCGTGATCTTGAGCCGGGGCTTCATGAAGATGATCGACCTGCTGGAACACACGACCTTTCCCCGGGGCCAGAGCTACAGCGAGACCCTGGCGTTTCAGGAACGGTTTCAAGCGCAGATGCAGGCCGCGTTCACGCCCGAACCCGGTCTGGGCGCGTTGAATGCGCTGACCTCCGGGCTCGCCGTTCCGATGGGGCTCGTCTTCTTCGCCCTCTTCACGGCAGTCGGGTTGGCGAGCCGCGATGGCCGGTCCGATTCTGTGTCGGCCGCCGTGCGCGTGGTGTCCGCCCGTCTGACGACGTTCCTCGTGCCTGGCGTGATCCTGGGTCTCTGCGTCGTGATCCTCTCGCTACCGTACGGCTTCAACCAGACCGCCTTCAGCGGCACCGGTCGGACTCCCGAAGGGGCGCGGCTCGGGCTCCTCCTGTTTGGCGTGAGCATCCTCATCACGATCGTCGTCGTCTATTTCGTCATTCGATGGTCTCTCGCCATCCCGGCGCTGCTCGCGGAGGGGATCGGCCTTCGCGCCGGCCTGCGCCGGAGCAGCGAGCTGACCCAAGGCATCCGCCTGCGGCTGTTCGGGGCGATCCTGGTGGCGGGCCTCATATTCCTCGTCTTCGAGTTCATCGGGCTGATCGTCGCGCTCGTGATGGGGCTGGGCACCGGGTCGATCGCCGTCGGCGTGGCGACCGGTGCCGTCCTGCTGCTCGCGCTCATCGTGGCGCTGGCGCCGTTCTTCCCCGCGCTGACCGTCGTCGCCTATCGAGACCGCGTTCCCGCGGAAGCCGAGCCCGCCGCCCCGGCGGAAGCGGAGACGGAGACCGCTGTCCCAGGTTAGAGACCGTTCGTTATCGCGTGTAGGCGCCCGCGGGGTCGAGCTCGACCCGGATGAGCCGGAGCTCCTCCGCGGTCGGCTCGGGCGTGGTCCGCATGTCGGCGGCGAGCCTCGGCTCCCAGCCGGTCGACTCACGCACCTGCTCCTCGGTGACACCCGGATGCATCGAGTCGAGCCGCATCTCGCCCGACTCGTCGAAGCGGTAGATCCCCAGGTCGGTCACGACGACCGACGGGCCGCTGCCCAGCCAGCCCTGCTCGCGCCGGATGCGAGCCGCGTTCTCGGCGCCGCCGAGGTTGCCGGGGCTCGTCCGGAAGTCGATCCGGTCCACGAAGCTGCGCCGGCTCTGGCGCATGATGACGAACACCTGGCGGGCGTTGATCGCGATCTCGCACGCGCCGCCGGAGCCCGGGAGCCGCGTCGTGGGCCGGTCGTACGGGCCGATGACCGTGGTGTTGATGTTGCCGAACCGGTCGATCTGGGCCGCTCCCAGGAACCCCACGTCGATCAGCCCGCCCTGGAGGTACAGGCTGAACAGGTCCCACATGCTCGTGACGGCGGTGGCGCCGGTGACGATGGTCGGGTCGCCGATCGACAGCGGGAGCCGCGCCGGCCGGGCGCCGAACACGCCGGCCTCATAGACGAGCTCCAGGTCCGGGGCGATCGTTCGCTGGGCGAGGTTGACCGCGATGTTCGGCAGGCCGACCCCCACGAAGCAGACGCGCTGGCCGGCCAGCTCACGGGCGGCGGCCACGATCATCATCTCCGACTTCGAGTACGACTCGGTCACCGGTAGGCACCGTAGTCGACCGAGCCGGACGGAGCCGGCCCGCTCGGCCGCAGGCTGGCCACCCGGTCGGCGCCGAGCTTGTCCGTGTAGGCGGCCCTGCCGTCCAGGTCGTAGACCCATTCCCGAAGCCAGTCTTGGACCGCCGCCTCGTCGCGTGAGATCGGGTCCCAGGCGAGGTAAAAGGGATTGTCCCGATCGTACGCGCCCTGCACGTAAGAAGGATGGGCGCCGAACGGCTCGACCACCACGGCGTCCACGATCAGGCCGGGCAGGATGGTCCGGTTCGGGTCGGCCCGGATGACCGATTCCGCCACGAGCTGCTCCACCACGACGATGACCCGACGAGCCGCGAAGGCCGCCTCCTTCTGGCAGCCGAGCAGGCCCCAGACCTGGGTATCTCCCGACGCGTCGGCGCGCTGGGCGTGGACGATCGTGACGTCGGGCTTCAGCGGCGGGACCGCGTAGACCATGCCGTCGCCGTAGGGCGATTCGATGGGCCGGATGAGCGGGTTGGCCGCCGGCAGGTCGGTCTCGAAGTAGCTGCGGAGGGGATAGAAGGGGAGGTTCGTCGCACCGGCCGTGTACCGCCCGACCATGCCGAAGTGGCTGTACTCCTCGACCTCGAGCGGGGCCGGGTCGGCGGTCTCGATCCGCCGGCGAATGGCGCTCAGGCTGCCCACGCCGGGGTTGCCCAGCCAGCTGAAGATGAGCTTGCGGGCGACCCCGCCGGCCACCATCTGATCGTAGATGAGATCCGGGGTCAGCCGTGCCAGCGTGAGGTCGCGCTTGCGCTGGCGGATGATCTCGTGGCCGGCCGCGAAGCAGATGAGGTGGGTGAAGCCCTCGATCGCGACCGTGTCGCCGTCCCGCACGAGCTCGGCGATCGCGTCGCGCATCGTGGCGACCTTGGAGACGCTCACCCCTTGGAGGCTACCTCGGCAACGGAATCGCCGAAGATCCCCACCGCCGTGTCCACCTCGGCCGCGCTGACGGTCAGTGCCGGCGACATGCGGATGGTCGACCGGCCGGCCTCCAGGACGAGCAGGCCGCGCCGGAAAGCAGCCCATTGAACCGCGTCGGCGCGCTCGCGGGTGTCGAGCTCGATGCCGATCATGAGCCCCTTGCCGCGCACCTCTCGAATGAGCCCAGGGAAGCGGGCCCGCAGCGGCTCCAGGCCGGCCATCGCCTGCCGGCCACGGGCAGCCGCGTTGTCGACCAGCCCGTCCTCGAGGAGGATGATCGTCTCCAGGGCGGCCGCGCAGGCCAGCGGGTTGCCACCATACGTGGAGCCGTGGGCGCCGGGGCCCCAGGCCTCCAGCAGGTCGGCCCGGGCGATCAACGCGCCCAGCGGCATCCCCGACGCGATGCCCTTGGCGGTCAGGACGATGTCCGGCTTGACTCCCCAGTGGTCGACGGCCCACATCCGGCCGGTCCGTCCCGCGCCCGACTGGATCTCGTCGGCGACGAGCAGGATGCCGTGCCGGTCGCAGATGGCGCGCAGCCCCTCGAGGAAGCCGTCCTCGGGGACGATGTAGCCGCCCTCGCCCTGGATCGGCTCGACGATGATCGCGGCGACCTCGTGGGCAGGGACGAGTTTGTCGAACAGCACCTCGTCGAACCAGGCCAGGTCGGCGACGTGACCGAACGGGGCGTGGTAGACGCCCGGCAGCAGCGGACCGAAGCCCTCGTGGTACTTCGCCTTGGATGCGGTCAGCGAGATCGAGCCGTACGTTCGGCCGTGGAACCCGCCCAGGAACGCGACGAGGTACTCGCGCCGGGTCGCGAAGCGGGCCAGCTTGATCGCGGCCTCCACGACCTCCGTGCCGCTGTTGCCGAGATAGACCCGCGATCGTCCCTCGATCGGAGCGATCCGGGCGAGCTCCCGGCAGACCTCCGGATAGATCGGCAGGTAGAAATCCGAAGCGGAGAAGTGGATGAGCTCGCCCGCCTGGCGCCGGACGCGCTCCACGATTGCCGGATGGCTGTGGCCGGTGGAGGTGACCGCGATGCCGGCGGCAAAGTCGAGGAACAGGTTGCCGTCGATATCCTCGACCGCAAGCCCGTCGCCGCGCACGGGGACGATGGGATAGGCCCGCGGCAGGCTCGGCGACGTCCAGGCCTCGTCGAACTCGATGTGCGCCCGGGCCTTGGGGCCCGGCAGCTCCGTGACGATGTGGGGCACGGTCCGCGCCTGCGCAAGCGGTGACGGGGCCTCGGCCAAGGACCACCTCGACGCATACGGTTTATGCAGTGTGGATAGCCCGGAGTCTAGCAGAGGCCCTGCCTGGCGGCCGGACGGGCGAGGAGACCGCGTCTGCAGGCTATTCGACTGGGAATGAGATTCGCCACGACGGAGCGTGGCTGCTCGGCCCAATGGTCACTCAGGCCCTCGGCCCCTCCTCGCTCATCGTGCCCGCCATTCATCATCGAATAGGAGCTTCCCTCTACCAGAGGGTTCGGCGGCAAGACGGAAACGGTGCACGCGCCGGTTATGATCCGGCTGCCAACGGAACCTGCCTGCTCAGGGAGGTCCAGCTCGGCGGACGCGCGTTGTGTCGAGACCACTAGTGCGGAGGAATCGAACCATGGACGAATTCGATCCGAACAAGCGAGCCGACCTCGACGATCAGGCGGCGGCCGCCGAAAGAGGGGAGGCCCATAGCCTCTACAAGACCGCCACCAATCTGGGGACGACCGCGGACAACCTGCGGACGATGGGCTTCGGCGTCGTGAGCGACGCGCTCGACCAGACCGCCGACCTCGCTGCCAATGCTGCCCAGAAGGATATGGCGGAGAGCCAGCTCTACGGCGATGCCGCCGACAAGTGGCGAACCGTCTCCCACGATCTGGACGGCCAAGCCAAGGCGACTGGGGAGTCGTACGTCGCGACAGCCGGGCACCAGACGGCCGAGGAACTCGCCGGCCGCGCGACGAACGACGCCGACAGAATCAGGTGGGAAATGAACGCCGCCGGGCTGGAGGTCGCCGCGACCGACCTCCAGCATCAGGCCGCCGAGCTTGGTGAGGACGCGCAGAGGGCCGCCGAGGCCGCCCTCGCCGCCGAGGCGAAGCTGCTCGGGACCGATCAATAGGCGTCCCGGGCGCCCACGGCACCCAAGTTGTCCGGGCGGGCGGGCTCGACGGATTGCCTCCCCTAATCGACTCGACCGGCGGCGCCCGCGACGTCGGTCCGCCGGCGGCGCATGGCCAGCCAGGCGGCCGCAGTGCCGACGAGGACGCCGGCTCCGACTCCGGCCGCGATCCCGACCGGATCCGGGCCGGAGGCCGCGGGCTTGGTCGAGGCTGCCAGCGCCGCGTCGGAGGTCGCGGGGCCACTCCCGACTGCCGTCGTCCCCCCGGTCGTTGTGCCCCCAGTGGATGCGAGGTCGCCAACGACGATCGTTCCCGACATGCCGCGATGGAGAGCACAGGCATACGGGTAGATGCCGGGTGTGTCGAACGTGTAGCTGACCTCCGAATTCGGCTTGAGCTCAACGTCGCGCGAGCCCCATTCCGCGTTCGCCCCGGTGATGAGGTGGGTGTAGTCGGGCCCGTTGAAGAACGTCACGGTGGATCCAGCGGCGATGGTCGTGACGGTCGGCGCGAAGGCGCACGGCGCCACCTTGATTTGCGTCTCACTGGCAGATGTCCGCGGCGGGATCGTGAAGCCGTGGTAGCACGGGTCGCCGGCGGACACTACCGGTACTGCGAAGAGCCCGGCGAGGGCGAGTAACCCGACCGACATCAGCAGAACGACGATGCGACGCATGGCACCACTCCTTGCGGCTCGATGCGTCAGATACACCTCAGGTGGCGGAGTGGTTCCCTCGACGGGAGGCGCCGTCAGTCCACGACGGTCTGGCTCTGCTCCCGCATGAACTGCTGGACGTAGTAGAAGCCGCCGCCGGCCTTGCCGGTCGCGGTCGAGCCCTTCCAGCCGCCGAACGGCTGGATGCCGGGCCAGGCCCCCGTGGTGGCGCCGGCCCGCCGGTTGACGTACACCACACCAGCCTCGATCTGGTCGAGGAACCGATCGCACTCGGCCTTGTCCTCCGAGTAGAAGCCGGCGGTCAGGCCCAGGTAGTGATCGTTGGACAGGCGGAGCGCCTCGTCCACCGAGTCGACCGATGCCACGACGGTGAACGGCAGGAACAGCTCGTCCCGGAACAGGCGGTGGTCCGTGGGCAGATCGCCCACGACGGTCGGCGCCACGAAGTAGCCGGCGTCCAGGCCGTTTTCGGTAACCCGCTCGCCGCCGATGAGGATCCGGCCGTCCTGGCGGGCCTCGCTGACCGCCTGGCCGTAGCGGTCCACCGCCCGCTGGTTGATCACCGGGCCCAGCCAGTTGGCGCGATCGACCGGATCGCCGATCGTGATGGCCTCGGTCTTCTCGATGAGCCGGCGGGTGAGGTCGGCCAGGACCGGCCGCTCCACGTAGACCCGGCTGTTGGCCGAGCACTTCTGGCCGGTGAAGCCGAAGGCCGAGCGCATGATCCCCTCGGCGGCTTCGTCGAGGTCCGCCTTGCGGGACACGATCGCCGGGTTCTTGCCGCCCATCTCCACGATCACCGGCTTGGGGAATCGCGTGGCGAAGTTTTTGTAGAGGTGGAAGCCGACCTCGAAGCTGCCGGTGAAGATGATCCCGTCGACCCCGTCGTTCTCCTGCAGCTCGGCGCCCACAGATTCGCCGGGGCCCATGACCAGGTTGAAGACCCCCTCGGGGATGCCGGCGTCGCGCATGGCCCGGGTCAGGCACTGGCCGGAGATCGGCGCATCTGAGCTGGGCTTGTAGACCACCGTGTTGCCGGCGACGAGCGCGCCACCGGCCGGGCCGCCGGACAGCGCAAACGGGAAGTTGAACGGGCTGATGACGCCCCACACGCCGTAGGGCCTGAGGACTGAGCGAGTGTGGACGGTCTCGTCGCCCAGGTTGCCCATCGGATGGTCGAAGCCTTCGTTGCGCTCCATCATGTCGCACGACCAGCGGATCAGGTCCGCCGTCTCCTCGACGTCGCCCAGCGCCTCCAGCCGGTTCTTGCCAACCTCCATGGACAGAAGCGCGCTGAACTCCATCTGGCGATCGCTGACCGCGTCGGCGGCACGGCGCAGGAGGGCCACCCGCTCGTGCCAGGGCCGCCGGCTCCAAGCCGGAAACGCCGCCCGTGCCGCGGCGATCGCGTCGCGAACATCCTGCCGGGTGCCCCGGGCGAACGTGCCCATGACGGAGCCGTCGATGGGCGAGCGCTTCTCGAAGGTGCCGTCGCCGTCGCGCTCGGCTCCGCCGACGAAGTTGCGGTGGTAGCCGCCGAGCAGCTCGGCCCGGACCTTGGCCAGGCCCGCCTCGAACTGGGCGTGCAGCTGGTCGTTGTCGTTGCGGAGCGTGGCGTAGGTGATCTTCAGCCGCGGCTGATCGTGTGTGGTGGTCATCGGCGTGCTCCTGCGCACGGGCCGGGACGATCCGGCCGGATCTGAAGATATGGATGGAGTGCCGAGCATCGGCGACCCGTCAGTTGGCCTAGTCTAGCGCGTCAATTGCGCCGGCCAGCGTGTCTGCCACGAGGTGGGGGCGGCCCCCGCCGCGCGTCTGAGCGGCGGCCTGTGCCAGCTCGGCCCGACCGTGCTTGCCTGACAGCACGAAGATGCCGCGCATGCCCAGTCGCTGTGCGGCGAGGACGTCGGTCCACAGGTCGTCGCCGACCATGGCCACGTTCGCGAGACGAGCACGGGGCGCACGCCCTCTCGCTCCGCTGATCGCTCTGAGGAGCTCGTGGGCCGCCTCCCGGAAGAAGGCCGGCGACGGCTTGCCGAGGATGAGAGCACGCGTCCCTGTCGCGAACTCGAGTCCGGCGACGAACGCCCCCGAGTCGAGGGTTGGCCCGGCCGGCGTCAACCACCAGCGGTTCTTGTGCATCCCGATGAGTCGCGCTCCCCCGCGAATGAGCCGGAACGCCCGGTTGAGATTCTCGTAGGTGGCCGCTTCGGGCGAGTCGCCGACGATGACCGCGGCGGCCTCGGCGCCCGGTTCATCGGCATTATTTGGATCGAGCAGCCACTGGCCGGCGAACTCGCGCCGGGCGTCCTCCGACGCGAGAACGAACAGCGGACGGCCGGCGTACGCGCGTGCGGTGAAGGCCGCGCTCGCCGAGAGGGCCGAGATGATTCGATCGGGCGGCACTAACAGCCCGACCGAGGCG
>WNGF01008190.1_pt1 | contig 12376 bp, 15 predicted proteins | sample 5400641 | NCBI WGS metagenome assembly WNGF01 (sample SAMN13153371, study PRJNA577476) | soil metagenome | isolation source: 80 cm soil or saprolite under grassland replicate 2 | place: USA:California | collected 2016-06-15
ATACCCCACTACACAATTACAGAAACCTTGTGATGGTGGCGAGCTGTGTTATGGAGAAGTAAAGCGGAACTACCACAGTTAGGTGAGAAGAAATGTCACACTATGAAATCTATGTCACCTGCACGGAATGCGGTGGAGAGCATCCCATGCGCGTTCGTATCAATCTGGAAGATGGCCCACCGACTAAACAGAGCATCAGCGACGCTTACTCTGGTAAAACGCACCCGCCACAGCTACAGGCAGTCGAGGACCACAACGTCCTTTGCTTTAAAACGGGAAGAACAATCATTCAGTCCAATCTCGATGACGTGTTTTTGGTGCCTGCAGAGATGACGATCGAAAAAGTATTCAACTCAGTTTAACGCGCTGCTGTCGTGGCATTAAAAGGCGGCTTCGCAACAGCGCGCCACTCGCTGTCGCATGATTCTAGATGGCGATGGCTTTTTCGATGGCCAAAACGGCGTCGGGATAGAGCCGCCTCGCAATAGCAAGAAGTATTTGCGCTTCCGGCACTTCGCACGCGATTTCTATTATGCGCTCGTAATGACCGTCTTTGCGATGGCTCACTATGAGGCCGTTTTTGAGAATCTCATACTCCCGAGACGACGCGTCACACTTCTCCAAGAAGCGGTCGTAGTGGTCGAGAGACATCTCAATGATCATCTTCACTGGCCGACGCTATTCCTTCCGGTGGGAAAACCGTTCAGTTCAATCCTACGCCGAATTGTGGACTTTTCCCCTCGATGAATCCGGTTCTCCTACTGCAGCAAACAACACTTTTCTCAGCTTCCGTTTCCGTGATAAATAACGCTCGAAACTGGTGCGTAATGAACAAAGCTGCAGTGTCATCAATCCTGGTTGCAGTGGTTCTGCTTGCAGTCGCAATTGCCGAGGCGCAGCAGCCGAAGAAAGTCTCGCGATTAGGGTACCTTTCGTCGAGCGATCCCACTAGTGAGTCTGCTCGTTCCGAGGCAATTCGGCTGGGTTTGCGCGAGCTTGGTTACATCGACGGACAGAACATCGCCATCGAGTACCGATATGGTGAAGGGAAGCTCGATCGTGCCCCTGAGCTTGCGGCTGAGCTAGTGCGTCTCAAGGTTGATATCATCGTAGTAGCAGCAGGGGGCTCGTGGATCCGGGCGACCATCAATGCGACCAAGACGATTCCCATCGTTATGACAGGCCTAGGGTCCGATCCTGTCGAGGCAGGTTTTATTGAAAGCCTTGCCCGTCCCGGCGGCAACGTCACCGGCCTTACAAACCTTACCGGAGAACTGGGCGGTAAGCGGCTGGAGCTGCTCAAAGAAGCGGTTCCCAAAATTGCCCGTGTCGCGGTTCTCTACGATCCGGCTCTTCCGGCCAATGTACACGAGCTGAAAGAGGTTCTCCCGGTCGCGGCGCATGCGCTGGGTTTGACTGTTCAGCCTTGGGAGGTGCGAGTTGCTGACAGTTTCGAGCAGATATTCGTCGCGCTAAACAAGGAGCGCCCGGATGCAATCTACGTGACCTCGGCCACGCTGATGCTTATTAACCAAAAACGGATTGTGGCGGGCTTATGTACTATGGGGTGGACCTCGCGGACAGCTACCGGCGCGTCGCATACTACGTGGACAGAATCCTCAAGGGAGCCAAGCCCTCGGATTTGCCCGTCGAGCAACCGAAGAAGTTCGAGTTCATTATCAATCTGAAGACCGCAAAGCAGATCGGTCTGACGGTTGCGCCGAACGTGCTGGCCAGGGCGAATAAGGTGATCAAGTGACCGAGTGGAGAGTAGATCGAATAGACAAACGTCGATCCGCACGAACGGCAGAACGACCTTTGCTCTGAATTACGATCCACGCGAGACGATAGCCGCACCCCAAGCAGTGGCCGTTAACCGCCTGGAGCCTTGTGTTCTGTCCCGGCTCACGCAGCACAACCCAGAGGTAGCCGTTACAGGGTGGGTATGAGCGGCAGAGGTATTTGGCCATTTCAGCTTCCCCGCTGCGCCAAGCACTCGTCCACCGCAATCCGGGCAATCTCCAGCCCGAACCATTCGGCGAGTTCTTTCATGCTTACCGTAAACCGAAGCTCAAAGCGGGTGACTTCGATTATGGAACTGAGGCGTCCCGGCGCTAAAACGGTCCCACCGACGTACCAGTCCGGGGTAAAGGGGTGCACTAACAGTGCTTTCCCTTTAATAACGTATCCCTTGTACGGCTGCATCGTCATTGCGTCCTTTGTTCAATGCAGTTTGTTCTTACCCGCTTCTACCAAAATATGGGTGAGGTCGTCCACGAGAGGGATGAGACGAGATGAAGTTTCCATGTCACGCTTTTCGTTCAGCCATTTGCACACCCGGAACAGTTCATCGTTGATGCGTAATAGCTGTTTGAGAGTATCGTCGTCGATCATCATGTGTGAGCCTCGTGCCGGGGCGAGCCGGAGTTAGTTCTTACCTTGACGCCGCTAAGCAGGTGCCACGCTTCCTCATATCGCGTCCAGTCTTTCCGGGGTTTGTTATTGTTGCCCACCGCGTATTTGCCTTCAACGGGAATATAGACAGACGAGACTTTACGCAAATGAGTTAGCGGAATGACGTACAGTCTTATTCCGCGGCCGCTTCTCATTGCCCACAGCGCAACCTTGCCTCTCCTAGTTGTGTCGTTAACATCAAACCGTGCGTATTCGCGGCCGTTCGGGCTCTTTGTTCCGCCTTTGCGTAGTTGGATGCTGCAAAGCACCCCGTTCACAAACACCATCCTTTGCGATCTCCAAGCCTGGTAGTCTGATTGAGGTAAGTCATACGGAATCACTTGAAAACCGGACCGCTTGATTTTGTCCACAACGGTTTGAAGATCCGGCAGGTATTGTTTGTTTATGACACGAGGCTGACGGTGTAACTTGCGTTGGCGTTGGCGTCGCCTGCCGTTGATACCCAACTCATGCGCAAGCTGTGCGATGTACTGCCTTGTCAGGCCGAACTTGTTGGCGATCTGCTGGTAAGCGAACTGTGGATCATCAAGCATCGAGCGCAGCTGGGCGAGTGCTCCTTTGCCGTGGAAGCGGTCAAACCGGGCGGGACTAGTCAGTGCTGGGTTGAGCTGCGGTTCGCGGCTGTTCGATAGGCATCTTGGGTGAGCTTACTGCTGTTGCTTACTTTCCGTCCTCGACGGCTTTTCGCTGGCGAGCTTTCTCAGCATCTCTTCCTGCGACGCGAAGGAGTGCCCGGCGAGCGGCCCTCGGTGGCAGTGATAACCTCCCGCCTTGCGGTTGTGATGGCAGCCATAAGCGTCAAGGCCACCGCCGTGCGGGTACGCAGGTAGGATTGTGGCGAGGAGAAGCCCAAAGCCGAGAGCGAGCTGTACGATTAGCTGAATGGATTTCATGTGGCGCACGCCACGGGGAATGCGCACGTATAGCGCTACTCGTGGCGCTGAGTCAAGCAGACAAAGGAAAATTCTTTTGGGCTTGGTAGACAAAAATGGACACGAACTTTTCAGCAGAAATTTGTATCTAAATCGTACGAGACTGTGGTATCACGAGGCCCTCTCGGTTAGGAGGCAGAGCGATGGGCGCGATCCCAAAGAACTTTTTTGGTTTGGCAATTCTTTTGGGCATCCTTAGTACACTACCTGCCCCAAGAAACTTGAACGCTGCGATGGTACCATCAAACATTCTTCAACGTGTATTTACTATTCGCGTTGGATCAAAACAGGCAACGGCGTTCACCATCGAAGTTGACGATCGACAATATCTGATAACGGCGCGACATATATTTTCCTCTTCCTCTCCCACAACTATCGAAATCTTACATGACAAGAAGTGGGTTGCGGTGCAGGTCCGGTCGCTTTTAGTAGAGCCTCCGACAGTTGATATTGCCGTGCTCGCTTTGCCCCAACAACTCTCTGGCTTAATGCCAGTCCAGCCGGTCGGCACCAAAGGCTCTTATCTATCGCAGGATGTGTTTTTTGTTGGTTTCCCGTATGGGTTATCCATAGAGGGGCACGCGTTGAATTCAGGGTTTCCTCTGCCCCTCGTCAAGCATGGCATCATTGCGGCCTTTGGAAATGGCCGCGGCGAACCGTTTTTAGTTGATGGCATTAACAATCCAGGCTTCTCAGGAGGGCCAGTAGTCCGCTCCGAAGATCCAAAGAACCCGACTATAATTGGAGTTGTTTCTGGATATAGAGCGGTACATGAGGCGGTCTATAAAGAGAAAACCAAAACCGACAACCTTACTGTTCAAACTAACACAGGGCTCCTGGTTGCCTTTGGTATCGAATACGCAATCGAAGCGATCAAGCGAAACCCGATCGGTTACCGTGTTCAGTCTTCCCCGTAACCTGTCAGAATTCTCCATCAATCCATTCCTAATGGCTGGTGCCTGTGTTGCTATGGGTTCGTCAGCTAGAGGAGCGGCAACTGCCGCTTAACAGGCTGGTTGAGACCATCAGCTTTCGAATATCAGAATTGTCTTCGACGATGAGAATCTTCTTTTTACCGGCCATACCGTGCTCGTAACATTCCACAAATCTGCTCCAAACAAGTCGGGACAGTGAGGAGCGTACTTGGGGGGCGACGCTCCCCACCAATCGCTTTTGTGGGAGCGATCGCAGATTTCTCTGTGTCCCGTCTTGGGACAGGATTAGACCTTGCTGTTGTTCACGATGCCCGTCCGCTAAGGGAGTTTGCAACGAGTAAGCCAGGGGTCCAAAAGTAAGCTGCGGCTCCCCCTAGTACCAAATGCTCCCGGCACTACGCGGATTTAATTGCCCGAACAAAGAACTCTGATGCGACGAGGACTCTAAATCGCCCTACGCTTGCGACGCGCAGTATTGCCAGTTAATTTGGTGTATTGACCATGCTCACGAAAGAACTCTCCATAGCGGAGCGCGTCCAGCCGCGATTCCTTGAGCCGATGTATGCCGAAGCGGTTCGGGAGCTGGCCGCAGCGTTCTGCGGTTGCCGCTAGAGATGCGACGCGAGCTATTGGCGGAGTCGTTGGCCAAAGTCGAGTATCCGGTCCTGCGGTCTCAAGCTTTTGATGCGAAGCCTACAGATCTCATCCGGGCGGCGAAAGAGTTGGAGCTGGAGGGAATCATCGCCAAGCGGAAAGGCTCCTTCTACGAACCTGGCCGGAGAAGTGGCGCTTGGCTCAAGTTCAAACTGAACGTCGTTCAAGAGTTTGTAATCGGCGGATATACGCTCGGCAATCCATTCGATGCGCTGATTGTCGGATGTTACGATGACGGAGAGCTTCGGTACGTTTCAAAGGTCAGAAATGGTTTCAATCCGCGACTGCGCCGGAACCTGTACCAGATTCTTAGGATTGTTGAGACTCAAGGCTGCCCCTTCGTAAATTTGCCGGAGAGCAAACGCTCACGCTGGGGACTGACTCTAACAAAAGACGAAATGGAAAATTGCCGCTGGCTGCGGCCCAAGCTCGTGGCGCAAATAGAATTCACGGAGTGGACGCCGGACGGGCATCTGCGACATTCGAGCTTCGTCGGGCTGCGAGATGACAAAGAGGCGCGGGAGATTATACGCGAGTAATTTTTGCGCCCTGCTTATCTTAACTGACACGTCAGCTGTGAAGTTATGTGGATGGTCGCTGGCAGTCCGACGAGAACCCAAGGACCGGCGACTCGCCCTAGCGAAACATATCCGTGAATAGTGACGGCCTACCCACCGGCCCAGGGGGGGATGGAGGCGAGGGGTCTACACCAGGAGCCGCATTTTTCGCGTATAAAACAAAAAGACTGCTCGCGCCCGATGGCATTCCTTACTCTACGCTGTCGGGGCTTTTCAGCTCGGACAGTGGTAATCTCGCTTGGGATTAAGTCGATGGAGAATTCAGTTCAATCCTGGCGTCCCAGTTTGTTTTCTCGGCATCATTGAACCACCTTATCCGCTCGCCCCAGCACTCTCTGCGGAATCGTCAGACCGATCTGCTTCGCCGTCTTGAGATTGATGACCAGCTCAAACTTCGTTGGCCGCTCCACGGGCAGGTCGGCTGGCTTGGCTCCCTTCAGGATTTTGTCCACGTAGGTGGCTACGCGCCGGTAGCTGTCCGCGAGGTCCGCCCCGTAGGACATGAGTCCGCCGGCATCTACAGCGTCTCTGCTATAGTACACCGACGGCAACCGTCTCTTTAACGCAAGGCCCGCGATCCGTTTTACATTAGTATTGATTAGCGGGCCGCCGCCCGGCACGTAGAGTCCTTCCGGGCGCTCCTTGTTTAGCGCAGCGAATACCCTCTCGAAACCGTCGGCATCTCGTACCTCCCAAGGCTGAACAGTCAACCCCAGCGCACGCGCTGCGGCTGGGAGAACCTCTTTTACCTCGATTACACTGGGCGGAATGGCCGGATCGTAGAGAACCGCGACACGGGCCACTTTGGGAACGGCTTCTTTGAGCAGCTCCAGCCGCTTCCCGCCTAGTTCTCTGGAGAGGGTTGTAAGGCCGGTGACGTTGCCGCCGGGACGGGCAAGGCTTTCAACAAAGCCTAACTCGACAGGATCGGCCGTAAGGCCCATCATAACGATGGGAATCGTCTTGGTCGCATTCTTGGCCGCCCGGATCGGTAACTCTCCTCCTGATATCAGGATGATATCAACCTTGAGACGCACTAGCTCGGCCGCAAGCTCAGGGAACCGATCGACCTTCCCCTCCGCATATCGGTACTCGAAAGCGATATTCTGTCCAAGCTCGCGCAGAGCCAACCGAATTGCCTCGGAACGGGTGGACTCAAAAGCTGGATCGGTCGCCGATAGATACCCTATCCGCGGGACTTTCTTTGGCTGCTGCGCCTCGACGGGAAAAGTGAGAACCAGTAGCGCAACGCTTGAAGCGAGGCAAAAAATTTTCACCGCAGCTTTCTGCATTGCGCATCTCATTTTGAGCGTTATTTATCACGCGAATAGAGGTAAAGAAAAGTGTGATTTACGGAGCAAGGCTACAGGTGTTCGTCGAGCGGGAAGAGCAGATTCAGCCCCTGAGATTGAACTGATCGACGCTTCAGTTCATACGGTCTGGTGGATGAATCAATTCAATCGGCGCCTGCCAAATTGTCCCTCACCAACGCGGCCTCACGGTACCGATAAACAAGAACAAGACATTATGCGCTATGTGCAACACAATGCACCAGATCATTCCTAAGCGCATTCTCGCAAAGGCAAAAATGAATCCCGAGATAACCTGCGGTAAAACCAGCAGAGGAGCGAGAAGTAAACTCGCAACAGTAATCGATGTGAAGTTGTAGACATGGACCAGCCCGAAAGCGACACAGCTAAAGTAAAGTACGGACCTAAAGTGATGAAGCCATATTCTGCTGATAATGCGTCTGCCAGGTTGGGTCCGTAGCAGAACGAACACAACAGATCCTATCAATAGCGCTAAAACTGCGCTCCATAACCACCGTTCCGTGAACGTCACCAAGTCAAAAATTCTGAACCTATAGAGCAGACTACGAATTGCAAACAACGCAAAGAGTAGAACGGAGATACTAAGATTGATCGCAGTGTATCTTAGTGGAAGCCGGAAAATGAGTTCTTCGATAATAGACACCAAAATAATCCAGGTCCACCGTGGCGCTGGTGCCCCAATGAAACTCGCTCCGAAATACCTCCGCAGAGGGAAAATTACAAAAAAGCCGACGAGCAATGAAAGGAACAAGTCGCATACGAATAAATAGCATGCCCAGATTAAGGGATTAGCCAGTTTCGTGGCCGAGGTAGAGGGGTCCAAAAAAAATGTAATAAACGCTGAAAGTGATTTGGTTCGATCATTTTCGCGATGTGTCTGATCTAGCACCCGTCTTTCAATGAAGCCATATAAAACAAGCGTTCCTATGAACCAGAATGGCGCAGCCGTTAACCCTAAAACAGCGCCGCCAACCGTGGCGCCGCCCCAACTGCGGGAGGCGGTGCTCCACCACTCGGTGGCGAAGGTAAAGAAAAGCGAGTTGATCGTGACTGCGGCAACGCCAGCTATCGAGGCAGCTCCAATTGGAGATGGTCGCGCTGAAGCGATCCAGTAGCCTAATATGCTGCCAACAAGAACCGCGCTAGGGACGACACTGATACATAGTATTAGGACCGCCCTGATCAAGGCATTAACATGGACCAAACCTATACTCACAAGGACAAGCACACAGGTAATGCTCCACAGCAGTGATGCAACGAGCATAAAACCGAGCCCCTGAAAGCTTGACCGCCACGTGTCAGTGGCCACTCTCTTTATCGGTCCCGCCGTCATTTGCGTTTGTCCTGCAGCTAAGCAAACTATACGACAGCGTAGTACTTTGGGTTAATGAATATTATGGCGTGCCGAGGTTTACCGCTTCAATCCATGAGTTTTTAACCATCGTGGTGGTCGTTCGTTCCAATATCGCGGCGCAATCCTAATTTGTGTGTTGAATTGAACTTCAAACTGATTTCAGATGAGATGTAGTCGTAGGAGAATTCAGTTCAATCCTACGTCGCAGATGATTTCCCCCGGCATCATCGAATCACCTTATCCGCTCTCGCCAGCACATTCGGCGGAATCGTCAGGCCGATCTGCTTGGCCGTTTTCAGATTGACGATGAACTCGAACTTCTTTGGCTGCTCCACCGGGAGATCAGCGGGCTTAGCGCCTTTCAAAATCTTGTCGACATAGGTGGCGGCACGCCGATCCATGTCGGTAAAGCTCGCGCCGTAGCTCATAAGTCCCCCGGCTTCGACAAATTCTGACCTGAAATATATTGCCGGAAGCCGGCTCTTTACCGCGAGTTCTGCAAGTCGTTTTCGGTGAGCATTGAGGACGCCGCTCGACATCACGAGAACTGCGTCAGCACGCCCCTTACTTGCGGCTCGGAATGCGGCCTCAATATCCTTGGGTCCTGCTATGTCCAGAGATTGAAGCTTCACCCCTAACCCCCCAGCAGCGCCTTCCATCTCTCTTAACGCTTGCGCGCTGCCCGGGGTGGTTGAAACCCAGAGGACCGTCACGCGCGAGAGCCCAGAAACGATCTCCTTTAGCAGCTCCAATCGTTTTCCGCTTAATTCCGGGGCAAGGCTGGACAGACCCGTTATGTTGCCTCCGGGTCGCGCCAGGCTTGCGACAAACCCATTGCCAACAGGATCGGTATCCTGCGCCATGACAATCGGAATCGTTGAAGTTGCGTCCTTGGCGGGTCGGGTTGTTGTCGGACCCGTCGTAACAATGACGTCTACCTTGAGACGCGCTAGCTCAGCCGCCAGCGCTGGAAGGCGATCGAGTTTTTCCTCTGCATGTCGCCACTCAATGACAATGTTTTTGTCCTCCACGTACCCAAGCTCGCGCAGGCCCTGGCGGAATGCCTCGATGCGTTCCACGTTAGCGGAAAGGGAAGCAGTATGTAGATATCCTATCCGCGCGATTTTCGTTGGCTGCTGGGAGTCGGCGGACGAGCAAAGCGCAGAGAGCATGGCGCAAAGAGTAAGCACCGTGATTTTTTTCTTCATATCTTTTTCTCTATCTCGATTTACTTGTCGCTCGACACTTGACACTCACCCCTTCTCACTTGATCACCTTATCCGCCCGCCCCAACACATTCGGTGGAATCGTCAGGCCGACTTGTTTCGCTGTCTTCAGATTAATCACCAGCTCGAACTTTTTCGGCTGCTCAACTGGAAGGTCGGCAGGCTTAGTACCTTTGAGAATTTTGTCCACATACGTAGCGGCGCGCCGGTGCAAGTCGGCAGTGTTAGCGCCATAGTACATGAGGCCGCCGGCTTCCGTATATTCCGTTTGTGGGTAAATCCCCGGGAGCTGACTCTTTACCGCGAGGTCTGCAAGCTGTGCTCGCTGAGACAGGAGGACCGGGCTCGTCAGCGTGAGGACTGCGCCAGCCCGCCCCTTGGTTGCGGCTCGGAATGCAGTCTCAACATCCTTCGGAGCTAGTATGTCTAGGAATTGAAGCTTCACTTCCAACGCCCCGGCCGCGAGTTCTGTCTCTTTTAACGTTGGTGCGGTGCTCGGCTGCGTCGAAGTCCCCAAGACGGCCACACGGGAGAGCCTAGGAACGATTTCCTTCAAGAGTTCCAGTCGTTTTCCGCTTAGCTCGGGACCAAGAGTTGCCAGTCCAGTAATAGTTACCGCCCGGTCGCGCAAGGCTCGCGACGAGGCCGTTCCCGACAGGATCGCTATCCTGCGCAAAGACAATGGGAATCGTCACAGTTGCTTCCTTGGCGGCACGGGTTGCTAGCGAACCAGCCGTCACGATGACCTCTACCTTGAGACGCACTAGCTCGGCCGCGAGCGCCGGGACAGGTTCGGATTTTCCCTCTGCAGATCGCCACTCAATGACAATGTTTTTCCCCTCCATGTACCCAAGCTCACGCAGCCCTTGCTTAAATGCCTCGATGCGGGCCGGGTTAGCGGAAGCGGAGGCAGCAGCTAGGTATCCTATCCGAGGAACTTTCTTCGGCTGCTGCGCCTCGGTGGGAAGGCTTGAAGCGAGAAGCAGAACCGTGAGTGGCCAAAGGAGCTTTTTATTCATGGCCGTCGATCTCTTCACCGCAATGGGTATGCCACAGTCAAAAGCTAATGAAAATCGTATTCCTTAGTGGCTAGAAGTGAGCAAAGCGTAGCGAGTTGACTACAGGGCGTATCAAATTTGATTCGCACCTCATTACAAGTTTGCCTTGACGCCTTCACCGCAGACGTGGAGAATGCGTCGCCATGAATCTTGGTCAACTCTACCTCCGCAACTGGAATTCGACACTCCTGAAGCTCGCTATCGTTGCGCTTCTCGTCATTTACTTTAACCCACCAGATTTTTTGGGCGTAAGCTCCGGCGCGTTTACAGAGTAACCCCGTTGACGCTCTGTAAACTCGCGTTGTGCGATTAGGAAGTAATCGCGGCGATTGAGCACTCTCTTAGTTAAGAAAAAGTCAATTGATTTGGGCTCTTCTTCAATTTCCCCAAGGTCAGGTTTTCACTGGCATAAGTCGTGCTCCGCGAAAATGCGGGTGATGATCCTGTTCAACGCACAGGCTACCAGGCCCCCACGTAGGAGGTAAATATGATACGAGTAAACGAGCGGCAACTCAGTTGCTTGATCGTACTGTCGTTCCTGCTCTTGGTCCCACCTGCTAGGGCGGTTGCGAGACCCAACGCGACAATAACCAACGGGGATGTGCACCTCCGAACGTCGTATCCGACCTATGGGACCTCAACCTTATACAAGTTTCAGCTCGTTCCAGGCGCTAGCCTCGCAATAATCCCGAGAGGCGCCAGAGTTGAGGTCTCGGCCAAGAAAGTGATCGGAAATCAGGAATGGTTCGAAACAACCTCGGTCAATCGCAACGGCTGGGTCTACGCCGGTGATATTGGCGACCGGAGATACGTTCAACTCGACCCCGGAGTTGAGGAACGCCTTCGCATCGCGGCTCCCGCCTCCAGAACAACTGAACACAGCGTGTGGACCGCGGTGGCGGAGGTACTTCTGCCCGCGCCAGTCCATGCCCAACCATCGCGAGGTGCTGTTGAAGAGCCTCCCATCGAGACTGATCGCTTTCTTACACTATTGTTCACGGTGGCAAATCTGGGGGTATTTCTCTTTGCACTGCTCGTCATCAAAAAGTGGGTGTTTCCAGCGTCGGATAAATATGTGTATGCAACGAGCTTCAGCGTGCTGCTGATACTTGGTTTCGTCTCACGTGATATGTGGGCTGACGTGGTAGCGAAATGGCTCGTGCCTTAGGAGGCTGACGTAGCGTTATAGCTGCGCCATTTCACTCGTCGGGGGATACTCTATGAGACTCTTTGCTGGTTTATTTTGGTTCGTCCTCGCCCTGTTCTCAACAGCGGGGCCGAGCTGGAGTCAGGATGAAAACGAAACTTTTGATTTCTGGTTGTCGGAAGCGCATGTTCGGCGGCTTGCTGACGAGAATACAATTAATTTTCGGCTCCGCCTCTCACTGAACCACCGAACCAAAACGGTTCACGTAGTCAGTAAGGACTGCGAAATTCATATCGCTGCAAGCTCCGCGGAACAGCTGGCGTGGCCAGCGGCGGTTGTAGTGGAACCTCCCAACGTATGCAAAGAGCGCGCTCCCGGTATGCCTAAGACTTCAGAGACACAGCTGCGCGATAAGCTTTGGCCAGAATATCTTGACCGAAATATGATGGACAAAGAATGCGAGGTGGTTGGCTTCCCGCGCATCTACACGGAACACGCGGCGGGGAATACAGATCCAGCAAACCCCGATCATGTCTTAGAAATTCACCCGGCGCTCGCTTTTACCTGTGGCACATTCAAACTTGATATGCGCTCTTTTCTCAAAGCGTATTCAGGAATGAGCCGAATCAAGAATGAGTCGGCGGCAAGCTGCATAGAGAGCAGAAAACTTGCTGTCCGCAAACGAA
>WNGF01021832.1_pt1 | contig 12374 bp, 10 predicted proteins | sample 5400641 | NCBI WGS metagenome assembly WNGF01 (sample SAMN13153371, study PRJNA577476) | soil metagenome | isolation source: 80 cm soil or saprolite under grassland replicate 2 | place: USA:California | collected 2016-06-15
CGTGAATGGTCCACGCGCGCGACTCTTTTTCGCCGGTGGTAAGAAACGTGCGCAAGCCAAGCAAGTGATAAACAGCCCGGATGAGGTCGTGCACGCCGGTGTCTTCTACACTTAAACCGCGAAGATAATCCAGCGCCTCTTGTTCACTCAGATCCACCAGCTCGCTTTCCAGTTGCGCGCTGATCACGATTGCCTCCGTGGCGAAATGGTGGCGCGCGTAATCCTCCACCGCTTTGATGCGCTTTGCGACGTTATGGATGGGATCGGTAATGCCCGCCTTCGCGTGGCTGGTTACGCTATCGTCGCCGCGGTCGCCGCCCGCGGCTACAGCAGCCAAGTCCGGTTCCGCGACGTTACAGGCGAAAATTGTTGGCTTTGATGTGAGCAGAAAGAAATTGCGGGCGATTGCCTTTTCCTCTGGAGTCAAAGTCGCGGTGATGGCTGGCTTACCCGCGTCGAGATGAGGTAACAGCTTCTCGGCGATCGCGTTTTCAGTTTTTGCTGTTTTATCGCCGGCGCGCACTTCCTTCTGTAATCGATCGTGTCGTTTCTGAAGCGAGGCCAAATCCGCCAGGACAAGCTCGGTGTTGATTACTTCGATGTCCCGAACGGGATCGATGGTCGCGCTGACATGATGGACGTTGCTGTCTTCGAAACAGCGCACCACCTGCACAATCGCGTCCACTTCCCGAATGTGATGGAGGAATTGATTCCCGAGGCCTTCACCTGCGCTGGCGCCTTTGACCAGGCCGGCAATATCAACGAATTCGATCGCAGCGGGGACAACCTTTTTGGAATGCGAAATCTGCGCGATTTTTTCCAGGCGCGGGTCAGGCACGGTCACAACGCCCACGTTTGGATCGATGGTACAAAAAGGATAATTTTCCGCCGGCGCCTTATGCGTACGTGTAACGGCGTTAAAAAGCGTCGATTTCCCGACGTTTGGAAGACCAACAATTCCGGCGCTGAGCATCAGTGGATAATATCAGGAAGAAGCGGTACGGATTTGGAAACTCGGTCACGCAGACATCTCTTGTGACAGAATATGGCTTGCGCCGCATCCTGTTCACTCGCATCACCTATATAAACCGCGAGGGTCACAAGGGCTGGCGAGGGAACATTCTCACCGCAGAAACAACATATGCTTAGAGTCATCTTGGGTCATACAAAGCGAAAAATCGGGCCGGCGGGATTTGAACTCGCGACCTCTTGAACCCCATTCAAGAGGTCGGCCCAGGTGATTTTTTATTCTCTTGGTGAAATTCGACCGTATTGATTTTCATTCAAGCGTATTTGCGCTTGTTTTATGGGCAATAATTGCCTAAACGTTCAACTATGCCAAGAACCGCATCTCTCGCTCCACAGCGCGCAAAATGGGCTGGGAACCGACAATGGAAAGTAGAGCTCCCCGCTCGGATCACACCAAGCGGCAAACGGCAGCGGTATTTTTTCGACACCAAACAAGATGCATTAAACTTTTGCGAAGAACAACGCATCAAACTGCAGAATCACGGCACCGCTGGAATTTCCGCCTTGAATGTGACGGAGCTCGCTCAGGCAGCGATGGCATTCGAAGCCTTAAAACCGCATCGTACCACGCTCAACGAGGTCGTTACTGACTGGATTACACGGCGCCAAGCAGCGGCCGCTTCGATTTCATTCGAGACCGCGATCGATGCTTTCCAGAGTCGGGATAAGCGCAGCCCCAGCTATGCGCGCAGCATTCAGCAGACGCGCAATCGGCTTCAATCGCTGCATGGCAAGTTGTTGAACACGATTACCCCGGAAGACCTGACCCTGGCGATGGACGGCATGCCAGCCAGCGTCCGTAATTTTACGATTCGGATTTTGGGCGGACTATTTAATTTCGGCATCAAACGTGGGTATTGCGCGGACAATCCTTGCAGGAAACTCGACTTGGCTCGACTCGAACCCAGTGAGATTGAAATTTACAATCCCACGGAGATTTCCACGATTTTTGCCACAGCCGCGAAACACAATCCTCAACTTGTACCTTTTCTAACTGTCTCGTTTTTCTGTGGGCTCCGTCGCGCGGAAGCTTTACGCCTCGATTGGTCTGCCATCGATTTGCACGAAAATTTTGTGAAGCTGCCTGCGGCGATCACCAAGCGGCGACAAACCAGATACATCGAAATGTCGGAAAACTGTAGGGCGTGGCTCAGCCCGCACGCACAGAACGCTGGGCGTGTCACGCCTTATACACCCGACGTATTGCGCAAGCGGCTCGCGTCGCTGAAAACCGCACATAAGATTCGCACGATCAAGCACGGGGCACGACACTGTTTCGCTTCCTATTGGCTTGCCAAGCATGGCGACATCAATCAACTCTGCCGATTCATTGGCGACGAGCCTGAAACGACTTTCAAGCACTACGCGAAGGCCGCGACAAAGCGCGAAGCGGAAAAGTTTTGGGCGATCATGCCGAGAATTCCGAAGGCAAAAAATGTGGTCGCGTTCCGGAAAGCGAACGGATGAAAATGGCAACGAGATCAACGGCGGTAGATCACAACGTAAGGAACGCGAAAGCCAAAGTCGGAAAGCGCTCACTGTATTCACCCGATTTGGGCGCATCCAACTACCGAAAAGCGCAGGAAGGCCGCTTTGCGAATCACCCTGCGTTTTTAGCTTGTAAAAATCTGGAGGGCGTGAAGCTCGCGCTTCAGGGGATGATTACCAATCGCGAGAAGATCGGCATGAGGACAACGGCGGTCGCCCGTCAAATCGAAAACGCATTGAGTATTCTCAGAGACGAGGTCAAGAAGCTAGGAAACCGTAGCGACAAGTTGCGTTTCGCCGAAGCGATCGAGGCGTTTTTCAACCCACAGAAAACACCCGATGAAAAAGTCTGGCGCGTTTGTTGGCGAGCAATTGAGATGCGCAGCATGAATCCGTCGCAAGCAGAATTACGCCGCGCGGTTGAAAAAGATGGTGACACGTTTTCAGATGAGCAGTGGAAACGGCTGATGAAACGTTCGGGATTGAACAAGGAATTGCCGACACATCGGGAGAAACATCAGGGGGGCGTTTTGCGTAAGGTATAAAGCATCTACCGGGGGCGTACGATTGCGCGCATTCTCGCGCGCATGAAATCAAACCTAGTCACTAAACAAGAGGTCGCTGAGATGCTCGGCGGCGTCAGCATTTCTTTCGTCAACTCTCTATTGTCGCGCCGAAAGCTTCCGCGCGTGCGTTTGAGCTACAAGCTCACGAAGATTCCCCGCGATGCCGTCGAGAAGTTCATCGCATCCAGGACGGAGGTGAATCGGTGAATTCACCAACGAATGGACTCATTGGTTCTATCAGTCAGTGCAAGGCCGCGCTCCCACTCCCTGAACTTTGGAAAAAACTCGGCTCGCGCGGCGAGCCGAAGCATTCCTTCCTCTCGCCTTTTCGCAATGAGACGCATCCCTCGTTTAGCGTCTTTCAGAATGGAAATCTTTGGTTCTGGAAGGATCATGCAACAGGCGCTTGGGGCGACGAGATCGATCGTTTTCTTCAGCAATGATGACAGGGTTGCAAGAAGTTTTAGCCGGTCCGCAATCGGTCCGGTATGGGACGCTGCCAAAAGTGGAATTACCAGCGGACGACGCTCTGCTATCCCGCTTCGCCCGGGAGATCCTCGCGATCGTAAAAGACAAAGGAATTTATCGGCGCGATAATGTGCCGATGTTGCCCGATCCGGCGCGAGGGCAGCTGGAAATACTCAATGCACAGACGTTCCGCACGTGGGTGGAGCATTATTTAGTCTGTTTCAAGCGAAAGTTTGAAAGAAACGGTGAGCCTTATGATGTGCTGCGCACGATGAACAAGGAGACCGCCGAAGGCGTGCTTAAATGTATGGAGTTTTGGAGCGGTTTGCCCGAGGTCGAGACTGTCAATCCCGTCCGCTTGCCCTCGATCGATGAGGAGACGGGTGAAATGACTTTGCTCGCGTGTGGATACGACGAGAAAACAAAGACGCTGACTTTCTGAAGAACAAAAGCCCTCAAAGATGTCGATCCTTTCTCCTCGACTGGCCTAACTTGCCGACGTTCGGCTGTAGCTGCGCGTTCGCAAGTCACCTTGGGCGACCCTTTTGCCTGATCCGAGATTTATGAAATCAGACGGGTATTTCGACGACACTTTAACTTTGGCGCAATGCACGGATTATTTACGGCAGCGGCTCGCGGAATTTCCATTTTCGGAAAAAAAACCAATGTCAGATCTGGATGGCGCGCCCCCGGAGTTTTTCCAGAGCCGCTCATTGGCTGTGCAGATCGCGGCGATGCTGAGCCAATTTGTAATCGGCTGTGTCCCGCAGTATGCGGCGAGGATGGGGTTTATTTACAATGCGAATACAGAACGGAGCGGAAAAACACTTCTTTGTAAGTTAGCAATCATTCCCGTAAACGGCAAAATGGCCGTACAGACTTGGACGAAAAAGGAAGAGGATTTGCGCAAAGCGGCGGACGCCGAAATGCTGCGAGGCGCACGCGCCATCGTATACGATAACGTGCGAGGCCATATTCAATCGCAGGTGATCGAGGCGCTAATGACGTCGGCGACCTGGACGGGTCGCGTGCTTGGGCGCACGGAAATGTTCGAAGCGCCAAACAACGCGACAGTATTTTTAACCGGAAATGACTGCACGGTTAGTCCGGACATGGCGCATCGTTGCTTAGTCTGCGATTTGTTTGTCGAGGAAGCGGATGTGCAGGAACATCAAGTGAAAGATCCAATCAGCGATGTGTGGCTGATGCGGCGCGAGAATCGCTTTAAGATTTTGTCGGGGCTATGGGGGATTGTGCGCCATTGGGACGCTGCGGGTCGCCCAAAGCCAAGCGGGCGCGTCAGGGTGGGCTTTGAAGAATGGTGCAATGTAATCGCCGGGATAGTGGAATTTGCTGGCTTTGGCGATTGCCTAGCTGAACCAGAAGTGGAAAAAGACGTGAACACGGAAGCATCCGATGTCCGCACGCTGATACAGGAATTAATTAAGCAGGGCGAGGATGGCGCGCGTCGACTGGAATACTCGTTCCAAGAAATCATAAATACGTCGCATGAAGCCGGCGTCTGTAGTTGGGCGCTTGAGGGTAAAGAAACCGACGGTCGCTATATGCTCACTCATAAGTCGGAGATCAAATTTGGTAAATTGCTGCGCAAATATGCACCGCTCAAGCCAGAGGTGCGCAAGTTTCGTATCAGCGCCTCGGAAGTGGTGCGAATTCATTGCACAAGCAGGAACCAGAATCGCCGTTACATAATCGAGCGGACGTAACAAATTTAGAGCCTCGGTCGCGGCGCGCTCGCTTCCCTTTACCCATCGGACGGCTCCTCACACGCTGTCCGGCTCTTTCTCAATCTTTGCCGATTCTAGCCTTTCGTAATCTTATTATACCCAGTCCCTTATAAGATTCTAAGACGGTTAAGACAGACTAAGATGGAGTATTGTAAGTCTATATAAGGAAATAAGTTCTTCATTCGGAGAATGTAATTACTAAGACACGATTCGCCGAAAAAACGCTTCACTCTATTACACTCTCACCCCACGTCGCACCGATGTCCCACCACCATGGTGAAAGGAATCTTTTTCTTCGAGCGAAGAAGCAGGTCGCTTCGCGGCGCGCCACCCCTTTGTGCTTGGACTTTTTTTGAATGTCCCATTTTTGCCCACAGAAATGACCTGAAAGCACGACAATGTGACAATGTCACGCTTACGCCCATGCTGAAACCTTTGGAGGTTCGTCCCGCGGAAAATTAAACGATACTCGAGTCCCATTAAGCGCTGTCACACGCCTATCGAGAGGGAAGCAAATGTTCCCACGGACAGTTCAACGCACGTTGAAGGCGGATCGCCGTTGTGATCAGCACGTTTAACTCACCCGCCTCGATTTTCTGGATTGTGCGGATGTTCAAGTCGGCCAATTCGGCAAGTTTTTCCTGAGTCAAATTCCGAGCATTCCGTTGCCGGCGAATATTCCCGCCGAATCTCTCGAGTTCGGCCGCCAATTCCGATCGGGACGACACGCCGTATTAAGGCGCATAATTGCTATTGACGAGAACGGCGCAATGGGGCGTAAGATGCTGAATTCTCAGAACACGATCGTGAAAGCAATCGGCATCCCTCAACCGCACGCTTGGCTCGTGATGAATGGTTACTTAAACCGCGTGCCCGCTGGCGAATATACCGGGCACCATGGACAAGTGCTTGTTTATGCGCTTCCGCAGAGCGTGACGGAGCGAGCGTATAGACCGGTGGTCATTGCATCCCCTGATGAGCCCATTCGCTCCAAAACAAAGTGGCGGCATTGGACAGCAAAGATTCGTGACGGGGTACAAGAGCATATTGTTCCAGAGGCAGGTAAAATAGCGAGAGAGCTCAAAGAAGCAGCGCTAGCGGGGATTCGCGAACGCATCAGGGCCCGGATTCACAGGTTTTTCGCCGGAGGGCGGCGGAAGCGAAGATAGCCCGCGTGAGCGACGCTTTGCTTGGCGTTCTGAGCCGAGCGAACGGAACAAGGCGACTGCATCGATGTGATCCGCGAAGAGTGCCGCTCAATCCTCAACTTCATTTATTCCGCCGCTCGGCCGCGAGAAGGCATGCGTCTTCACTCTGAATCTGCGCAATCGTCTCATTTTCAAAGCTGCCGACGAAGAAGCCCCATTCTTTGCACTCGCTTTGCGATGGCCGACTGTGTTTTGATAAGACAACGTGGCACCCCGTAACTCCTCCCCTCCCAATGTAAATTTCCGGTTTTCCGGGCACGAAAGCTTCCCTCTTCGGTACGCGTGGCTGCCTAAGGCCGTCCGCGCTATCGCGGACAACTCAAAAGCGTTTGCCGATGAGGAGGAGGCAATGGTCGAGATGGGCCTCGGAAAAAATATGGTGCGGGCGCTGCGGTTCTGGGTTCAAGCAACGGGCATGGCTGAACCGGAGGGAGACGGACTTCGGGTGAGCGATCTCGGCCACGCGATTCTTTTCGATACGAAAGGAGATCCATTCCTCGAAGACGTTCGCACGCTATGGCTGCTGCACTGGAAGTTGGCGACGCATGTGAAAGAACCTCTATTCGCTTGGGACTACATGCTAAATCGCTGGCAGGAACCGGAGATATGGAGATCACGCGTGACCCGCGCGTTTGGATTCGAGGCCGAGACGATGGGACGCAAGCTCTCGCGCGTAACGATTGAGCAACATTTCGACGTGTTCTTACACACGTATATCCCAACACGCGGTCGAAAAGCGAACGTACAGGAAGATACGCTCGATTGCCCTCTTGTTCAGATCGGGCTTCTCGAACAGATCGGAGAGCGCATTCCCGAAAATTCCACAAAGAGCGAACCTATCTTCGCATATCGCCGCGAAGAAAAACCTGAAATTTCTGCCGGGCTTTTCTGTTACTGCCTGAATGATTTTTGGGAAAAGCGGCACCAGAACGAAAAGACAATGCTCTTTAAAGAGGTAGCCGTAGGACACGGCTCGCCCGGACAAATCTTCAAACTCCCAGAGGCTGAGGTTCGAGAGCGCCTAGACAGTATCACGGCAGAATCAGAAGGGGTGTTCGATTTCGAGGAATCAGCCGCATCGCAAACCGTTTTCCGTTCTGAAGCACCAACCCCGGAGCAAATGCTTAGCGTCATCTATGACAATCAAACAGCACAAGTCTGAGAGAATCGCCGATTTATTCGAGATCAAGGCCCGCTACTTGCGCTCCACCAACCTTGATCGCGACTTCGCGGACCGGCGGGCGCTTGAAGGTTATGTACCGACCGATCACGCGAAAGCCGCGGTGAGTCGCCTTGCCGCTGGTTTGAGGGAGAATTCCGGACAACGGGCTTGGCGCATCACAGGAGATTATGGTTCGGGAAAATCAAGCTTTGCACTTTGCTTGGCCAATCTTTTTGGCGGTCAGGAATCTACTCTGCCGGCTCAAGTCCGGCGCATAATTGATTTCAGAGCTGAGGGAATCCGCAGGCCTTTCCTTGCCCCTGTTCTTGTCACGGGCACGCGTGAGAGAGTCTCAGTCGGAGTTGTTAGGGCGCTGCATCAAACATTAACGGATTGCTACAAGAAGGGTAAAAAGGCAGCATTGGTCCAAAGCGTCGAAAAGTGGATCAAACATCCCGAAAAGATTACCGACGAGCTTGCTTTGGATCTGCTTTGCCAGACACGAAACAAACTCATTGCAGATGGGAAAGGCGAAGGCGTTCTCCTAATCATTGATGAACTCGGCAAGTTTCTTGAATTCGCGAGTTTCCATCCTCAAGATCAAGATATTTATTTTTTTCAGCGTCTTGCAGAGCTGGCATGTCGGAGCAAGGATCAGCCACTATTCGTAGTCGGCCTGCTTCACCAGGGTTTTAGCAACTATGCCGACCAACTATCGCAGTCGGCCCAACGCGAATGGCAAAAAGTCGCCGAGCGTTTTGAAGAAGTACTCTTCAATCAACCGTTAGACCAAATCGCAACGCTAATCAGCAGCGCGTTGGGAGTTCAGGTTGACCATGTGCCTAAGCGGGGCCGAGCTGAAGCCCACGACGGTATGCAGAGAACTATCGACCTGGGGTGGTTCGGATTTGGCGCTTCCAATAGTTACCTAGTTAAACAGAGCGTGGGCCTTTATCCCTTGCACGCCACAGTGCTACCGATCCTAGTCCGCTTATTCAGTCGTTTCGGCCAAAACGAGCGTTCGCTTTTTAGTTTTCTCCTTTCCAACGAACCTTTCGGCCTGCAATGGTTCGCACAGAAGCCGACCGTCGACACTCCTTTTTATCGACTGGCCGACCTTTACGATTATGTCCGCTCCACGTTCGGCTACCGGCTGGCGTTTCAAAGCTATCGGACTCACTGGAATTTGATTGAATCGATGGTCGAGAGTTTCCCGACCGACAATCCGTTGGAGGTAGTCGATTCAACTGCTTCGCGAAGAGCGAAACCATTAACCTTTCATGCGAAATGGGTTTCAAGACCGAATTCCAATATTCTTAATTCACGATTCGGATTAACCACACCACAGCGCTTAAGCGCACCAAATCGCGAGTCGAGAATCGCGCACGTCAAGGTCCCGGCGGCCATCCAGGGATAGCGCTTCAAGTATGCAAACACGCGCAAAACATTTTCACTAAAATCTTATCACACGCGCGTTCTTCCTCACGGGGCCCAAGGTTGCACCCGAACTGTTCCGCAACTGTTTCACTTGCGCGAAAACGATGATTTTCGATTGAATCGGCGCCCTTGAGACTCGGCGATCTTCTTAGGGAGCCACCGGATGAAAGGACAAAAATGAAAAACATGAAAAAAATAATATTTAGCCTGCTGCCGGCCATTTTTCTGTGGTTTGGCGGCTATCCGCTAGCTACTGCACAATCTCCAGATGTAGCGCAGTCCGATCAAATCACGCAAGATCAACAGATCATCCAAGGCGATGACAGTACCACGGGCACATTCGAGCCGGTGATTGTGGATGCGGGGACGACGTCCAATGTCACCGTGCAGTTTCCCCTTAGCCTGGCCAACAAGCAGGTGATAATCCAGCCGCTGGACGGCGGCGCTCTGCTCGGAGTCAACGGCGGCTTCGGCACCATCGGCGCTGATGGAACACTCTCATTCCAATTTCAAGCAGCAAATCAAGGTGGACTTTACCGAGTCTTGGTGATCAGCCTCGACAGCGGTGACGGCGGGACTGCCGCAGTCGTGGCACTCGTGCAATTCCAAACCCCACCAGCGTCGAGTTAGGAGGAACATCCCGTGAAATCACTTGCTCTGTTGAAGACTCTCAACGCTCAATTCTTAGCACCGGATACTCAACGCTGCGCGCTTTTAGCTCTTGCCGTTTTTCTCTTTAGTTCTAATCACCTCCATGCCCAGGTTGGCAACGACAACCCCACCGGAGTCGCTGGAATTTTTAACGGCAATGTCTTGGAATATGATCCTTACACCGGAAATGCTGGCCCGCGGTCCACGGTTGACATTTCAATCGCCGGAGCCGTCGTGCCTCTCGCGTTGGTGCGCACGTACAATTCGCGCGACGGCATCGGAATTCACTTTGGCTACAGCGGCTGGCGTCATTCATATGAATGGAGCATAGATCCCTCCGGCACTGTGCCTGGTTCAGACTTCCCGCCTGCGGCGTACGTGGTGAATTTTCCCGATGGCCGTCGGGAAATTTTTAAGTTTGTTGACTGGGATTGCGGCGGTAACCCTTACACCTGCTACTACCGGGTGCAGGGATACATAGCCAACGTCGAGCACTCATCCGCAGGTGTGCGAGAGCGATTTGTCCAAATCGACCCGCGAAATAACAATCTTACCGGTTATCTACTCCTGCCCGATGGCAGCAAAGTTGAGTTTCGAGCGACCCGGCACCCTGCTCAGGAGACCGGTTACTACTATTACACCTACCAGGCGCAGGCAATCATCGATCCTCGTGGACTAAGAACTACCCTGACGTACGAGACTACTGGGCTAAAACGGCTATTAAAAGCGCAAGAACCAGCCGGTCGTTATATTCAGTTTAACTACCGACCTAACGGCAGCCAAGTCATCGCTTCGGTTAGCGGGAGTGATGGTCGCATCGTGCAATATAATTACGGCAACATCTCGCCCGGGGGCACTACCTATCTCGCATTGCTCAGCGTCACCTATTACAGCCAATCGCAGTGGACTGCTCACTATGTGTATCGCAAACCGAATATCCCGCCGGACGGTGGCGTTCCGCTCTTACTTGCAGCCGATGAGCCGCTGTATCCGGGGATAATGAAGCGAGTCGCATACGAATACAAAACCGGCACTAACCCAGACGGTAGTCAAGCACCTTACGGGCAAATTTACCAAGTACGATATTACCGTGGATACGTCGCTGATCCCAACCCAGATCCAAACACCGGAGGAACGGGTGTTCCAGTTAGTACCCTTGCCATCACCGCGCGCGAAATTCGCAATGAAACACGAGGCGACGGCAAATGGCGCACATTCACTTATGGCGATCCAGATTCGAATGAGAGGGCGCATTTGTTGAGCTCCACCGACTTTCTGAACCACATCAGCGCCTCGCAGACTTATGACGACAAAATGTACATTAATTCAGTGACCAACCGAAACGGCGACAAGACCGATTACACGTTGGACCCGCTGACTGGAAATGTTACACAAGTGCAGTTCCCTGCCATTACTGCTCCTTCGCCGGCTCCTCGTGGAACTATCAGCTATACTTACGGTTGGGCTCAATGCCAGGACCTTAATAATCGCGACGATCGCAATCCGTATTTCCTCTGCACTGCGACGGACGAAGCCGGTCACATCACGAACTATAAGCGGGATCCTAATCATCGACTCACCGAGATTGACTATCCTGACAATGGAACTGAACGGTTTAGTTACGATTCGGCGCATTTTTACCAGCTTAGTAGCCATCAGTTGACCGCTGGCGGTACCGAAACGTTCTATTACGACACGCTTCACCGGCTGCAATACTATTCAGATGCGTATCACAGCAACTCCGGTAATCCGAGCATTCAGTATTTTTACGAAGGGCACGGCTGGGTGAACGGAATTTTTGATGCGCTTGGGCAGCCCACCAACTACGACTACAATGATCGCGGTCAGCTTACCCAGACCACCTTGACAGCGGATCCGAATGACGGCCTTCGGCATACCATTATTAACGCTTACAATCCCGATGGCACATTACAGAACCGAACGGATGAACTCGGGCACGTAACCAGGTATGAATACGACGACTATCGAAGATTAAAGAAGATGACTCCGCCGATACGCGGCTATAACGACAACAGTGAGCACCCCACCCAGTATTTTTACGACGCAAACGGGACGGGCGACGATTACCGATATACCGATTCGAATGTGACGTGGCTTAAGCTCCCCAGCACTAAGAAAACCAAAACTGTGTACGACGACAACCGGCGCAAACAGTCGGTGACCGTGGCATTCGGTGCGTCCGACGCCGCCACTACCAGCTACGGATACGACGGTGTGGGTAACGTGCTCTCGGTCACCAATCCGCTTAATCACAATAATGTCAGCACCCTATATGATGAACGTGACCGGCCATACTCGGTCAGCGTTGGCGGTCAGGCGACCACATTCACTTACGACCCGTATGGCCGCCAAAAGACTATCCAACGTCCCAATGGCCAGCTGATCACGAATGTTACCTTCGACAACATGAACCGGGTGACCCAGCGGAACGCGACTAACGCGGGCACGACTAAATACACTTATCACCCAGGGTCTGGTCTGCTGTTCACCATGCAGGATCCGCGTCTTGTCGCCCTCGGCCGGGATCCTGACCCTTGGGCGGGATATGTTTATACTTATTTGTACGATGGAATGGGACGAAAAGCCCTAGTGGGAT
>WNGF01008787.1_pt1 | contig 12373 bp, 7 predicted proteins | sample 5400641 | NCBI WGS metagenome assembly WNGF01 (sample SAMN13153371, study PRJNA577476) | soil metagenome | isolation source: 80 cm soil or saprolite under grassland replicate 2 | place: USA:California | collected 2016-06-15
GTTATAAAGGTGTTGCTGAAATGATGCCTTATGCAAAAGGCGCCAGTGCAAAAACCATTGACTTTGACGCGCAGGGTAATTGTGTGGAAACAGATTATTACAAAATGCTGAAGATAATTAAAGATTCAGGATTTCATGGGTATCTGGGAATTGAATATGAAGGTGAAAAACTAAGTGAAGAAGAAGGTGTACGAAAAACAAAAGCTTTGCTTGAAAAAGTTGCAGCAAGTTTAACTTAATATAATTCAGAAAACCAGGAGCTTACAAAACCCCGCTAGGATTAGAGCGGCGTATAAATAAATAATTGCAAACAGGATATAAGTTAGTAAAATTGTTTGTTGGTTATTTTAAATTTCATATAAGTATTATTATAACAACATTTACCATTTTGGTTTTAAAAAAGAGACTTTCATTTAAATACTTTTGTGCTATTAAATAAAAAACGATGGCACTTGAGATATTTATTACTCTTCTCCTTGTATTAATGAATGGTTTTTTTGTAGCTGCGGAATTTGCGATCGTAAAAGTTCGTGCATCACAGCTCGAAGTAAAAATTCAATCCGGCAACCGCTTTGCGGTTTTAGCCAAACATATCTCTTCGCGTTTGGACAATTATCTTGCAGCAACACAATTAGGCATAACCCTTGCCAGTTTGGGACTTGGCTGGATAGGCGAACCCGTTGTATCGGTACTCATTATAAACTTAATGCATTTGCTGGGTATTGATGTAAGACCTGAACTGGCGCTTAAAATACTTGGTATCAATGCAGTTCATGGAACTGAAGTGCATAGCAGCGATGAACTTAAATATCTCGTACAACAAAGCTCGGAAACAGGCGCTATTAAAATTGGAAACTATAACATTATTCAAAACGCCTTTGATTTTTCAGAAAGAACGGCACGACAGATCATGGTTCCAAGAACACAGGTACTGACAATAGAAGTAAATGATTTCAGCGAAGCTATACTTGAAAAAGTAATTGAAGAGAATTATTCACGTGTACCTTGTTACGAGGACAATCTTGATAATATTATTGGTGTAGTTTACCTGAAAGATATTCTAATGAAAATGCGAAAGCATGAAACCATAAATATCCGTGATGTTATACGCACCGTAATGATTATTCCTGAAACAAAACATATAGGACAACTGCTAAAAGATTTTCAGGTAAAACATCAACAAATTGCCATAGTGGTTGATGAGTATGGCAGTACAAAAGGCATCATCACAATGGAAGATATTCTGGAAGAACTGGTAGGACAAATCCAGGATGAATACGATACCGAAATCCCTGTTGTGCAAAAAACAGGAGATAAAGTCTATACCGTTGCAGCCACTGCCTTACTGAATGATGTCAATGATTTGCTTCCGCATTCTATTGAAACAGGAGAAGGATATACAACCATTGCAGGTAAACTTATTGAAATGTTTGGTCGCATTCCTAACACTAATGATAAAATTGTTTTTGATGATTATGAGTTTGTTGTTCTTAAAAAAAATAAGAACTCTATTTTGCTTGTTCAGCTTTATGATTTGAAAAAGTAACAATAGCTAATGGAAGCATCCTATAAAAATAAGTTCATGAAATTTTTTTTGACATTTATATTTATAAGTATCTTTTTTATAAGCTATGCTCAAAACAAAAAGTCGCTATCAGATTCAAGCATTTCAAATAAACAGATTTCACAAAAATCAATCAATACATTTTTTCAGGGTACTAAATGGTTCTGTTGTTATTATAGAAAAAGCAGGTATAAATTAACCATTAAGGGCAGCGAAATAAGTATTACTTTAAGTTACAAAGAAAATGAAAGCACCATAAAAGGCATTATTAAAAATGGTAAGATTTACTCGAATGATCCATTGGAAAAGGGAAATAAAATGTTAGCAGGTAAAGTTTATCTTTTTAAAAATAATACTTTCCGGGTTTTGACCAGTGAAGGCGGAGAGTATGACGAGTTCACTGAATGTAAACAGTAATAATAAAAAAAATTCTTTCCCTTAGTAATAAAGATCACAATAGCCATTTTACAAGACCATTGGAATTGAAATTGACAAATCATTTGTTTACAGCAACGAACTAAAAAAGGTAAAGCAGATACAAAAGGTTAATTCTATACAATTTTCTGTTTACTGATACAAGTAAGTTTGCATTTGAAAAACTGTAAAGCACAATTAAAATGGGAAAGGCTATTACAAAGAAGCAAATAGAAGAACTGCAAAATAAACAGGTTACTTTAAAACTGGTTGATATAAGGTCTTCACGGGAATATGAAAAGCTACATGTGCCCGACGTGATAAACATTCCTTCCGAAGAACTAAAAAATAAGTTGGGCGAATTTGCAAAAGATGATATTCTTGTTTGTATTTGCAATCATGGAAAGGAACGTTCGCAACAGGCTGCAGAATTGTTTTATAATTCCGGTTTTGAAAAAACATTTTATTTAGAAGGTGGTACTGCTGGTTGGTATGCATGAAATAAAGATGATGCAGATTGTTCAGTGATTGACAAAGCGTTGAAGAGTGCGACGCAAGAAAAGCATCATAACAGTACTTATGTTGGGTTCAAAAAATAATTTCTTTTAATCTCATATTGATACATTATGGAAGCAACTGCTACAACAGCAAAACCTGTTTATACTTTAAAACAACTTGTTTTATATTTTCTTAAACTTGGCTATTCGGGTTTTGGAGGTCCGGTAGCATTAGTGGGTTATATGCATCGTGATTTAGTAGAAGATCGCAAATGGATAAGCGAAGAAGATTATAAAGAAGGATTAACCCTGGCACAATTGGCACCCGGTCCTTTGGCAGCACAATTAGGCATGTATCTCGGCTTTGTTCATTACCGTTACATTGGTGCTACATTAGCTGGACTTGCTTTTGTTCTTCCATCTTTTTTAATGGTTGTAGTATTGGGTATATTCTATAAAATGTTTAATGGCATTTCGTGGATGCAGGCAGTATTTTACGGAGTGGGTGCAGCAGTTATAGGCATTATTGCCCTGAGTTCTTTTAAATTAACCACGAAATCAATTGGAAAATTGAATCTTGAATCATTTAAATCAAAATGGTTATTGTGGTTATTTTATCTTACAACTTTAATCGTCACTTTTATTTCGCAAACGGAAATTTTGATTCTATTCCTTGCGGCAGGAGTTATATACATGTTCTATAAAGCTCCGCCATCATGGTCAAAGACCAATGTTGTAAAATCATTTTTATTATTTACCGGTATTGGCTTTTGGGATTACGATTCTAAAACGCTTGGTCAAATTGCCTTGTTCTTTACAAAAGCAGGAGCATTTGTTTTTGGCAGTGGTTTGGCAATCATTCCATTTCTGCATGGTGCTGTTACAGATTATCATTGGATAGATGAACATCAGTTTCTCGATGCTGTAGCAGTGGCTATGATCACGCCCGGTCCGGTTGTGATTACTGTTGGTTTTATTGGTTATTTGGTGGCAGGCTTTCCGGGAGCTTGTGTTGCAGCAGCCTGTACATTTCTCCCATGTTATTTATTAACAGTTATACCTGCTCCTTATTTTAAAAAGTACGCAAAGAACACTTCTATCAAAGCATTTGTAGATGGAATTACCGCAGCGGTTATTGGAGCATTAACAGGTGCAGTTGTAATAATTGGTATAAATACATTTACACAAAATCATTCTGTTACTATAGATATTCCTTCAGTTTTAATTGCAATTGGAACTGTGCTGGCATTGCTTTATATCAAGAAAATTCAGGAGCCCTATATAATTTTAATAGCTGCTATCGCAGGCTTAATTTTAAAGCAATTTCTCTAGAATTACTTATAGACAATTTTCTGTTTATACAACTGTCAGAATTTCTCCAAAAACATCTTTTAGTTTTGAGCGCCTATAAAAAAGATCCATTACATAATATGCTGAATAGATGCTTTAGACCACATAAATTATTAGCTGTAGCACTTTTGATAAATTGTAATGCCATTGCACAAAGTCAATTTGACACTGTGATAGAAATGAAAGATGCCGTTCTTCTGGCCGAACAAAATTATCATTTATTAAAAGCCCGTAAGTATGAAGCAGATGCTGCAAATGAAAATGTAAATGTTGTAAAGTATAGCAGGCTTCCAACCATTGATGTAACTTACCAGGCAAACATAGCCACAGCAAATAATCTGATAGGCATATTTTATCCAAATGGACTATTGCCGATGACCGGCCCGCCTTCTGCCAGCAATAGCTATAACCCTGCAATAGGAACTGCAGCAAGTATATTATTGAATTGGCAGGCAATAACCTTTGGTCAGCGAAATGCGCAAATTGATGTATCTGTTGCAGAAGCGAACAGCAAAAATTTAGAATGGAAACAGGAAGTGTTCAGACATAAGATAAATGTTATAAGCGCTTACCTGGACATACTTCTTTCTTATGATGTAATACACATTCATCAGCAGAATATTCTACGTGTTGAAACTAACCTTACACAAAGCAGAACACTTACTATTAGTGGCATAAAGCCCGGTGTTGATACAGCATTATTTTTATCCGAACTTTCAAAAGCAAAAATTGATCTTCTCAATGCACAAAGACAATTGGAAACTCAACAATGGTTATTGGCACAATTGATATTAGTTGATGCCTTGCCTGTTCCCACAGATACAAGCTTCCTCAACAAGTTGCCACTAATGGTTACAGGAAATGATACTTCATTTTCCAATCATCCATTCATTCAATATTCACAAAGTCAGCTTGAATTAAACAAATCAAGAGAGCAATTATTGAAAAAATCATATTTGCCTAAATTAAACGTGTGGGGAACCGGTTTTGCAAGAGGTTCAGGATTTCAACCGAACCAACCTGTAAAAACATGGGATGGTTTAAGCTTCAACAGATACAATTATGGAGCCGGTGTGCAACTTGCTTTTCCAATCATGAAATATGGAGAAGTAAAGCGGCAATTGCAACAACAAAATTTTTTATCAAAGGCATCAGAAGAAAGGTTAGAAGATAATAAAGAAACACTAATTACGCAACAACGAATTGCAAATTCTACTTTTAATAACAGCATGGCTATTGCTGCAGAAACACAACAGCAATTGAAATCCGGTCAATATGCTTTTACTGCTATGCAGGTGCGATACAATACAGGGCTGGTAAATTTTTCAGATTTAATACAGGCACAGTACAATTTATTGAAGGCAGAATTGGATGTAAAGAAAGCATATTGGGATGCATGGAAAGCATTACTTCTGGAAGCTGCAGTAAAAGGAGATGAAAATATTTTTCTTGATGAAATCAAATAGACCAATGATCTGAATTAAGACTAATTAAGACTAATATAATGCTCTCCTTGCTGAACAATAGAAAGAAAGTAGAAGAGTGCGACGCAACAGGTGATGCTATAAAAATAAAAAGCTGGGCTCATAAAAAGAAATCAAATAAATTTTAATAGTACGAGATGATCAAATTCATACAGTTTGCGCTTCGTAAACCAATTACTATAATCGTGTTGGTAATAAGCATTATTTTATTTTCAGTGCTGGCGATACGTAAATCATCCATAGATATTTTTCCTGCCATTAATGCTCCAACAATTTATGTTGCACAAACGTATGGTGGGCTTTCACCGCAGCAGATGGAAGGTTTTATCACTTCTTATTATGAATACCACTTCTTATATATTACGGGAATTAAATCTGTAGAAAGTAAATCTATACAGGGTTTATCATTAATCAAATTGCAATTTCAGGAAGGCACTGATATGGCAAATGCCATGGCAGAAGTTATTTCTTATGCAACCCGTTCCCGTTCTTTTATGCCACCCGGTACATTGCCACCATTTGTAATGCGTTATGATGCAGGTTCTGTTCCAATCGGTCAATTAGTGTTTAGCAGTGAAAGCCGTTCATTAAATGAAATACAGGATTTGGCGCTGTTTAAAGTTCGTCCCATGTTTGCCGGATTGCCGGGAGTTTCTGCGCCACCACCATTTGGCGGTAATCAAAGAACCATTATTATAAAAGCTGACCCGGAAAGATTAAGGAGTTATAATATAACACCTGATGAATTGGTAACAGCTATTGCAAAAAATAATTCTATTATTCCCGCAGGAAACATACGTGTTGGTGATAAAGCCATTATTACTCCATCCAATAGTATAGTGGATAATTTTAAAGAACTCGAAAACGTAACGGTAAAGAATGTTGATGGCACTCCGGTACTGGTTAGAGATCTTGCTACAGTGGATAATGGAGCCGATGTTACAACAGGCTATGCATTAATAAATGCGAAACGTTCAGTATATATTCCGGTAACGAAACGAGCAGACGCATCTACATGGGATGTAGTGCGGTCTGTTAAGAAAGCTTTGCCTGACATGCAGTCTGCTATACCGGATGATATAAAAGTATCTTATGAATTTGACCAATCAGGTTATGTAATAAATTCACTGCGAAGTCTGTTATTTGAAGGATTGTTGGGTGCACTATTAACAGGCTTGATGGTATTACTTTTTTTAAGAGACTTGAGAAGCGCTTTTATCGTTATCATCACTATTCCATTGGCTTTGCTTACTTCAGTTGTTTGTTTGTATTTAGCAGGGCAAACGATTAATATTATGACACTTGGCGGATTGGCATTGTCAGTGGGCATATTGGTAGATGAGGCAACGGTTACTATAGAAAATATCCACCATCATCTTGAATTAGGTAAATCAAAATCACGAGCCATCTTTGACGCTTGTAAAGAAATAGCTGTACCAACACTTCTTATATTGTTTAGCATTTTAGCTGTATTTGTTCCGGCTTTGTTTATGACGGGTGTGCCAAGGTCAATGTTTATGCCCCTTTCCCTGGCAGTAGGTTTTGCAATGATTGCTTCGTTTCTGCTGTCACTTACTTTGGTTCCTGTTCTTTCTAACTGGGTTTTAAAAAAAGTAAACACAACAAAAAGTGGTACTCGTTTGCAACGTGTGAAGGATGGTTTATCAAAGCGCATTAATAAAGTTGGCAAACTTGCATTATTCATTGTGCCTTTTGTAATAGCGTTGTTCCTGTTAATTTCATATATCGGTTATAAAGGCGCCGGTACAGAAATTTTTCCTAAAGTTGATGCCGGACAAATGCAGGTGCGATTGCGCATGCCAACAGGCACAAGGATAGAGCGCACAGAAGATGCAACCAAAAAATTATTAGAGTTAATTGAAGATACTGTTGGCAAAAAAAATGTTGCTATTACATCTGCGTTTGTGGGACTTCAGCCTCCGACTTATGCTATTAATCCAATCTTCTTATATACAAGTGGTCCGCACGAAGCTGTAATTAAAGTAAATCTTGCAAAAGATGCATCCATAAGCATAGAAACGCTGAAAGAGAAATTACGTTCTTCGGTAACAAAAAATATTCCGGGTGCAACGCTTTCTTTTGAACCGGCAGATCTGGTTGACCAGGTAATGAGCTTAGGTTCGAATAATCCTATTGAAATAGTAATACAAGGAAAAAATATTGCACAAAGTCGTGACATCGCAAACAGGTTATTGCCATCTCTAAATAAAATTTCTTACTTAAGAGATCAACAAATTGCACAGCCTCTCGATTATCCTACTATTCAAATTAACTATGATCGCATACGAACCGGGCAAATGGGTTTAACCGTTGACGCGGCGGGCAGGTCTGTTTTGGAAGGAACATCATCGAGCCGTTTAACATCACCTGTATATTGGTTAGATAACACTTCGGGTAATGCTTATCAGGTGCAGGTAGAGTATCCGCAATTTGTTATGAATAGCCCTGACCAGGTTGATCAGGTTGAAGTTGGAAAAGCAGGTGGAAATTCTATTTTTTTAAGAGATATTGCTGATTGGAAAAAAGCAAATTCTATAGGTGAGTATGACCGTATCAATCAACAACGATTTATCACCATTACCGCAAACATTCATAAACAAGATTTGGGAAAAGCTGTTAATGATGTAAACAATTCCATAAAAGAATTAGGAGCATTACCGCAAGGTGTAAAAGTTTATTTACGCGGTCAATCAGAGGTACTCACTCAAACTACAGACGAATTATCTACAGGGCTGTTACTTGCAGTAGTAGTGATTGGTTTAATGTTAGCAGCTTATTTTCAATCATTCAAAATTTCATTAACTGTTTTATCAGCCTTGCCAGGAGTATTAGCCGGATCGTTATTGTTGTTACGGCTCACAGGTAATACACTCAACATTCAATCTTTTATGGGTTGCATCATGGCGATAGGTGTAGCAGTGTCTAATATTATATTATTAGTGTCTAATGCAGAACAATTAAGAGCACATGAAAGTGTAAACACCTCAATAGGTGCACAGGCAGCAGCTAACCGCTTGCGTCCTATTTTGATGACAAGCTTTGCTATGATTGCAGGTATGATACCAATGTCTCTTGGATTAGGGGAAGGTGGTAAGCAAACTGCACCACTTGCTATTGCTGTAATCGGAGGTCTGTTTTTTAGTATGTTCATCAGCTTATACTTAGTGCCATTGATTTATGATTTGGTAATAGGTAAGAAAAAGGCGATCAATGTATCACTTGATCCAAATGATGAAACCTCAACTTATTATGACAAGAATATTTAAACACATAAAAGATATGAGAATATTTGCAGTGATTATATTATTTATTTCAGTAACAGCGTGCAACCAAAATCAGGAAACCGTCAACTCAAAAAAAGAAGAAACCCTGTCTGCCGACAAGGCAGGAAAAACGGATTCTGTAAAAGTATTCGTACTGAAAATGGATTCAGCACAGAAGCTAGTTTCAATACCAGGAGAGTTGCTGCCAAATGAAAATGTACAGATCAGGGCTAAGGCACAGGGTTACATTAAAAAGCTTCATGTTGATATTGGTTCAAAGGTCAGAAGAGGGCAAGTGCTGGCTTTAATTGATGCACCGGAAATCAATACAAGAGTGGAAGAATTGAATGAGAAAGTAAGTGCTGCAAAGGCTCGTTACCTATCGAGCAAAGATTATTACGATCGTATCAACACTGCATCAAAGACAGATGGGGTAGTGGCAGGCAATGAGCTTGAACGAACCAAAAATCAAATGATGGCGGATAGTTCAGAATATAATGCTGCTATGCTTGCTGCTTCTTCTTATCGTCAAATAGGAAATTATCTTGCTATAGTGGCTCCATCTAATGGGATTATTACCAAAAGAAATATTGATATAGGTTCCTTTGTAGGCAATCCAAATGAAAAACCTTTATTTGAATTGGATGATAATTCAATATTACGTTTGAGAGTTGCAGTCCCAGAAATTTATACGGGAGCTGTTTTGGCAAATAATACAGGAGATTTAACTACCCGTTCTTTCCCTGATAAAAAATTCAAAGCAAAACTGGTTCGTAAATCGGGGAGTATAGATAATCAAACAAGAAGCGAGGTTTGGGAGTTTGAAGTGCCTAATCCAAACGGTAAATTAATACCAGGCAGTTATGCAGATGTAAAACTTCATTTTGTTCGTCCGCAAAAATCTTTTGCCGTCCCAACCTCTGCTGTTGTAACTACTTTAGAACGAAAATTCGTAATAAAAGTGTCAAATGGAATAACACAATGGGTTGATGTAAGAGCAGGATTTAATATGGGTGAAAAGCTGGAAATATTCGGTGATTTAAAAGCAGGGGATTCATTGGTTTCGAAAAGTAACGAAGAACTTAAAGAAGGAACAAAAATAATTGCCAAATTATCTAACTAATGTTTAAAGAAGACCGTGGAATTCACTGGAAGATTTTATGCTCTTCCACTTTCGGCTGCATACCAAAGATTGGGAACAGATTTATGTGTAGTGAACAATCGTGGCATGCACAATTATATTTCAGATTTTATCTTTACAATATTTGTTGACTTTTCCTCCGCAAAATTCATACTCCTAAAACCTTGCTAAAAGCTAAATTTCTCCAAAATTGTAAAATACTTTTGCAGCAAATTAAAGCTTAACTGAGTGAAACAAGGATTGCTGACTGCTGCGATATTTTTATTATTACTGATTGCATCTTACGGACAAAAAAGCAACAATGAAAAAGCAGGCGGTAAAATCACAGGTAAGATAATAGATTCATCTTCCAATCTTCCTCTTGAATACGCAACCATTACTTTGTTTGTCACAGGAAAAAGTAAACCCCTTAATGGAACTACTTCAGCTACCAACGGAGAATTTACTCTCACAAATATTCCTGCCGGAAGTTTCAATATCGTTGTAGAATTCATCGGATATCAAACTTTCAACTTTAGTAATATTACAGTCAATCAAAAGCACAAAGTAATTGATTTGAAAAATATTTTTTTGAAGAAAAAGCAGAGGACATTGCAATCTGTCACAGTTACTGCTCAGGGAAAATTGATAGATAATAAAATTGATAAATTGGTTTTTAATGCAGAAAAAGATATTACTTCTCAAACAGGAGTTGCGACAGATATTTTAAAAAAAGTTCCGCAGGTTTCAGTGGATGTGGATGGGAACGTAGAACTGGCGGGTAGTTCAAGCATTCGTTTTTTGATAAACGGGAAACCTTCTACCATATTTGGAAGCAATATCACTGATGTTTTGCAATCCATTCCTGCCAGCCAGATAAAGAGTATTGAAGTGATCACAAACCCGGGTGCAAAATATGATGCGCAGGGATTGGGAGGAATTATCAATATCATCTTAAAAAAGAGTATGGTTCAGGGAATTAACGGAAATGTTTCTTTAACTGCAGGAACCATCATGCAAAACGGATCATTCAATTTTAATGAACGCAAAGGAAAATTTGGATTAAATGCTTTTATCAATGGTAATGCAAGACTCACCACTGCAACGCCCACAAGCCTTCAACGCATTTCAACTGATACAGCAACAAAAACCAATGCACTGTTACAACAGGATGGAAGCGGCGATTTTAACAGGCATGGATTTCAAACAGGAATTGGTTTTGATTGGAATTATAACGACAGGAACAATTTTTCCGGCGCCTTGAACTACGAAAACTTTGGTAACAAATCAATTGGTTTCATTAATCAGTCGGAACTTACACAAAATGATCCTGGAAGTATTTTTTCAGAAATTAATTCCATCAACAATACAAACAATGCTTTCAATCAGCACAGCATTGATCCAAGCTTAAATTATAAACGCACTTTTACAAAAGAAGACCAGGAACTCGAAATTGGTATTGATGGAAGCTTCGGACACAATAACAAAAGAGCAGGCAACGATCAATTTTTGCAACCGCAGGATTCCTTGTTCTACGGTACAAGAAGCACGAACCCCGCAAAAGAGAATGAGTATGAAATGACCGTAGATTATTTGCAGCCTCTTCACAAAAACATAAATCTTGGTGTAGGCGGAAAATTCAGTGAGTATAGTATTTCCAGCATCTCCGGCGCATTTGTGTGGCAACCTTTCTTCAAGAATTATTTATATGATTCTACACTATCTAACAATCTTAACTACCATCAAAAAGTATATGCAGTTTATTCTGAATTAAGTTTTCCCCTTGGTAAATTTCTCGAAGCAAAGATCGGCGGACGTTATGAACGTATACAGATCAATTCATTTTACGCAAATGCACAAGAGAAAGTAGATAAGGGATACAACACTTTTGTTCCTTCTGTTTTTCTCATGAGAAAAATAGGCGAAAAACAAACATTGAAAATAAATTATTCCAAAAGAATTAATCGTCCTGATTATGGAGATTTAAATCCTTACATAAACACGAGTGATCCAAAAAATGTGTACACCGGCAATCCCGGTTTAAAACCTGAAATTCGTAACCGTTATGAATTAACCTACAACAATGATCTTGGCAAAACAGGATCGTTTATGGTTAACCTATTTTATTGGGAAAGTAAAAATGATATACAACCTTTCATTGTTTACTATCCTTCCATTGAGGTTGGTGATACTATATACACCAACGTAGCAGTTACTACACGTGAAAACATAGGCATTGAAAAAAATGCAGGTACAAATATTTTCTTTGATCTTCACATCAATTCCAAATTCAGCGTTCGTTCAAATGTTATCTTTTTTTACAGGCACACTATTAACCAGGTGGATAAAGGATATAATTCCAGCAACGCCAATTTTCGTTTCAACATAAATTCATCTTACGAGTTCACGAATAATTTTGCTGCAGAATTTTTTGGAAACTTCAGTTCACCACGTCATGAAGCACAGGGTCGTTATCCTTCATACACTTCTTACAGTATAGCTATACGAAAACAGTTATGGAATAAAAAGGCAAGTCTTGCACTTACTGCCAATAACATTTTCAGTAAATACGTAAATCAGCAAACCTATCTTTATGGTCCCGGCTTTGTCACCAGCAGTCTTCGTAAAATTCCTTTCAGGTCTTTCGGTATCAATTTTAC
>WNGF01016201.1_pt1 | contig 12369 bp, 11 predicted proteins | sample 5400641 | NCBI WGS metagenome assembly WNGF01 (sample SAMN13153371, study PRJNA577476) | soil metagenome | isolation source: 80 cm soil or saprolite under grassland replicate 2 | place: USA:California | collected 2016-06-15
GGTGTGGGGGTCGCGGTCCGGGTGTTGCAGCGCATCCTGGCCCTGACCGCCGCGATCTGGCACAACGACAAGACCGGACAGGCGACTCTGCGGTCGCTGGTTGCCTATGACCACTGACCCCTTGGAATCAATCGTCTAGGGACGAGTGGGGTCGGCACCGACGCCGGCACGTCAGCCGGCCTTGGGCGGGCCCGCTGACGGTGAGGGCCTGCGACCGCCAGAGTGCTCCTGACCTGCGAGGAACACCGCAAAACATGCGGAGTATCGGTGCATTGGGCTTTAGAGGTAGTAGCGGAGGAAATACGGCTGAAGGCGTATTGCGCGCATTCGACGCGGAGAGCAGGCTAGGTCGAAGAGCACCGAACAACGCGCTGTCAGGGGGGCGGTTCAGGTGACCAACGGAACCAGCCAGTGGACCAATCGGCCGGGACTGCATCACGCACGCGCCGGGCTGGCCGACGCGACCGTGGGCGGGGACATCCTCGCCATCGGCGGCTTCGTTTTCACGCAGACCGGCGCTGTGATCTTCGACGTCGTTGAGGCTCGCCGCGCCCAAGGGAACGGACAGTGGCGGGACCTGCCAGCCCTACCCACCGCCCGGGCCAACCTGTCGGCGGCCGAACTGGACGGGTTCGTCTACGCGGTCGGTGGGATCGACGCGAACAACCAGACCTTGGATGTGGTCGAAAGGTACGACCCGCAGACATCGTCGTGGGCAGCGAGTCCACGCCTGCCGGAGCGGCGCGCGGCACCTGGAGTCGTCGGGTTCCGCGGCCTGCTGTACGTGGCCGGCGGTGAAAGACCTCCTGGCAACCCTGCGGTCTCCGAATTGATCACCTTCCACCCCCAGAGCGCTGTGGTCGTCGATTCTGTGATCACCTTCAACCCTCAGACCGGGGAGTGGAGGCCAGTCGCCCCAATGCCGACCCGACGAAGCCGGCTAAGGTTGGTGGCGGCGGGAGACCACCTGTACGCCATCGGAGGCTTCAACCAGGGTGGGCAAGCGCTGGCGACCGTGGAGCGCTACGACCCGGACCACGACACCTGGAGCCAGGTCGCCCCGATGAACGAAGCACGAGCACTTCCCGGCGCCGTCACCATTCGTTCTGGGCGCTTCATCGTTGTCGTCGGCGGCGGCGGGGGCAGGTTCCCAGCCGGTAACTTCATTGTTCGGCGGACCACAGAGGTCTACGACGTGGCCAACGATCGGTGGCAGCTGCTTGGGGCGCTGCTTCCACACGCCAGGGTCAGTCTGGTCAGCGCGCTGGAAGACGACGACACGGTGCTCGCCATAGGGGGCGCCGTGCTGAATGGTGATCCGAGCCGCAGCAACCGGCCAACCGCCACCGACCTGGTAGAAGCCCTCGACCTCCACAACCTCACGCTATGAGGCGATAAGCGGCGCTGCGCTCGACCGGCTCGGCGAACTCCCAGGTCCCCTCCAGGTCTGACGGACGACCCGGCGCAACTGCCAGTCCCGCAGCTACCGCCAGCAGGTGACGAGGCTGCCGCAGCCGAGCTCACCAGTGGGCAGCAGCCGCCAGAGGATGCCGCTGCGCAGTAATGGAGACCGGGAAGAAGCAGGAGGCGGCTTTCTTGCCGGTCTCCCAGGAGAGCGACCGACCGGCACCGCAGGTCAGCTCGGCTATCCCGGGTCTGCAACCTTGCCCTGTTGGTCCAGCTGGGGTCCGACATGCCGTCACGGCGAGCTGGTCGACCAGCTGGTTCATCGGGTCGCCCGAGTGGCCTTTGACCCAGCGAAACCTGATGTCACGGTGCTGCACGATCTCGACGAGCGGCTCCCACAGGTCGCGCTTGGCGACCGGCTTCCGCTGACTGTTGCGCCAGTTGTTCCGCAGCCAGCCTTCTCATGGCCGCCAGCGGGGAGCTTCCTGGCCGCCTACGGGGAGATTCTCATGGCCGCCGACACCGGAAACAGTTGATGAGGCCCCGCCCTCCCGAACGTGACCCGAGCCGCAAGGTGGCGGCCGGGGTCAGCGTCGGCGTCGGGCGGGGTCGCGTCGAGCCTGCCAGCGGCCTAGTGCCTCGGGGGAGACGCGGGCGTAGCGGGCTAGCGAGGCGACCGAGGTGTGCCCAGAGTAGGCCAGCAGCGTCGCGGTATTGGCGCCGGCCTCGGCGGCGTGGGTGAGCGCTGAGTGGCGCAGCTGGTGCAGCGTCCAGGGCCCGCCGGAGCAGGCGGCGGTCGCCTGCTCGAACAGCTCCGCAGCGCGCCGGTACGACAGCCGGGCGCGGCCGCTGGCTGGGTCGAGGTCGCCGGGTGGCAGCTGCACGCGGGCGCGCCGGCCGGTGAGGAACACCGGGCCGCGGGTGCGGCCTTTGAGCAGCCTTGGCAGGAGCCGGGCGGTGGCGGTCTGCCAGACGATCACGTCGACGGTGCTGCCCTTGCGCCGGACCTTGGCGCAGCGGTTGCGCAGGTCCAGGTCTTCGACGTCGAGGGCGAGGACTTCGCCGGCGCGGGCGGCGGTCTCATGGAGCAGGCGCCACAGGGTCCGCTCCCGCAGGCCGACGTCGGAGCGGCCCAGCAGCGCCTCGATCTGGTCGCGGGCCAGGGCCTTGGTGCGGTCGACGGCGCGGCCGCGGCGGCGCAGGCCGCGGGTGGGATCAACACGGGGTCGATGAAGCCCTGGTCGTGCCAGTAGCGGACTGCGGCGCGCAGGGCGTCGAGGTTGCGATTGAAGGTCGCTGGCGCCCGTTGGCCCCACCGGGCGGTGAACCAGGCGGACAGCCGCTCGGCAGCGGCCGGCTCACCCAGATCGGCGACAGGACAGCCGGCGCCGAGTTCCGCGCGCAGCGAGGCGAGGGTGCCGGCGTAGACACGGCGGGTGCCGGCGTTCTCGGGATGGTCGAGGGTGGCCAGGTAGGCGGCGATCGCCTCGGCCAGGGTTGGCTCAGCCTGGCCGGCGCGGAGGCGGTGCACGGTCGCCATCGGTGATCCTTCACCGTGGTATCGCAGAAAAGCTGCGGGAGTCGCCCTCGCCGGGCGGGGGTGTCGTCCCAGGTCTGTGACCTTCGGGGCTGAATGGCGGTATTCCTTCACCGCTGTATGGCGTGAACGTTGACGCCGGGTTCAATGGAACGGCGCGGTCACTGTGGTGCAGGTCGAGCTGCTGGATCACCGCGGCCAGTCGCCGGCCAGGTGTCGGGGTCGTAGCCGTGCCCGGGCTGGTCGGAGCGGCCGGCGCCGCGCAGGTCATAAGCGATGCAGCGCAGGCCCTGCTGGGCCAGCGGGGTCATCTGGTACTCCCACATGTCGGCGCCAAGACCCAGCCGTGGACGAGCAGCACCGGCTCGCGCGTGCCCCAATCCTTATAGAACAGGCGGGTGCCGTCGCCCGTCTCGATGAACGGCATGGTCACAACCTCCGCTGTGTTGCTGTCTGCGCATGCCCGCGACGGCGATCGCTCGTGCGGGATGTGACGGTGAGGCTGCTTCGGTGGTCGGCTGACCAGCATGCTATGGAGGGGCTGGCGGGGCATCACCCGAAGGCGGAGCATCGACTTCCTGCCGCTGGCAGACCCCGCGCTGCTGGCGATCTACCGCAGGCAGCAGGAGCTGGTGTGGACCGAGGATCTGGTCGAGCGCATCGAGCGCGAGCTCGAAGCGGCCGGCGTGCTTCGGCGACCGGGGCGGGTCCCGGCGATGTCGTTCGTTGACCTGGTGGGCTACACGCGGCTCACCGAAGAACGCGGCGACCGGGCCGCCGCCGCGCTGGCCGAGACCCTGGCGGTGCTGGTCGACCGGTCCTCGCGCGAGCACGGCGGCGTGCCGGTGAAGTGGCTGGGCGACGGGGTGATGGTCCACTTCCGGGAGCCGGCGGGCGCGGTGCGGTCGGCGCTGCGCATGGTGGCGCAGCTCCCCCGGGCCGGCCTGCCGCCGGCGCATGTCGGGGTGGCGGCCGGGCCGGTGGTGGTCCAGGGTGGCGACTACTTCGGCCGCACCGTCTACCTGGCCGCCCGGATCGCCGCCCGCGCCGGTGCGGGGCAGGTCCTGGTCAGCCAGAGCGTGGCCCAGGCGGCGCCGCCCCAGGGGGTGAGCTTCGTGGTACGCGGCAGGCTGCGGTTCAAGGGGATCGCCAAGCCGGTACGGGTGCTGGAGGCCCGCGGCGCGTGAGATCCTGGCTGCACCGCCCGACGGCGAGCCGGAGGAGACCATGGACGAGCTGACGGTTGGGATCGCGGCGCTGGAGCGCACGCCGCTGTTTGCGGGGCTGGACCGCGAGGATCTCCAGCAGGTCCTTGGCTGCCGGCAGCGCGTCTCCTTCGAGCGTGGTCAGGCGATCGTCGAACGGTGGGACCCGGGCGATGCGATGTACATCATCGTGTCAGGTGCCGCCGAGGTGGACATTGGCGGGCGCTTCCACCGGCTGGAGCGGGGCGACTTCTTCGGCGAGATGGCGGTGCTGGCCAGCGAGCGGCGCGAGGCGACCGTCAAGGCCGTGGAGCCGGTCGAGGCGCTGCGGATCCCCGCCGACGGCCTGCAGGCCTTCCTGCTGGACAACCCGAAGGTGGCGGTCGGCATGCTCAAGAGCCTGGTGGAGCGCCTGCGTGAGGTGCAGGATCGCCTCGACACCTGGATCGGTGGGGTCTGGTGATCAGCCCGGGAACGCTCCGCGGTGGCTTGCCACCGCTTCCAGCATGCCTCGTTCAACCTGGTCGCCCGGCACGACCGCGACCCGGCAGGGCGTGACCGCCCGCAGGGTGGCCGTGCGCCGCCCCCCGTCCAGCAGGGCCATCTCCCCCAGGACGGCCCGCACAAACCGCGGCTGGGAGTCGATGATGACGGCCGACAGCTGCCGCTCCAGGGCTGACTCCACCGCGGTCACCAGCGCTGGCGACTGCTCGTCACCCCAGGGCGTGTGGCGCCCGAAGGAGCGCCGGTACCACCTCTGGAAGTCGATCAGGCCACTCTTTTCGGCCAGCCGGCCGGTGTGGTCGTAGATCCAGTGCCGCGGGAATGGGCTGGCCCCGGTCATCTGGAAGTCGGAGCGGCCGTTGGCGTGGATGGTCAGTGCCAGGGTCGTCCACACCGCTGGCGCGGCCAGCTGCACGAACGGCCTGCGGCGCACCAGGTGGGGCGCGGCCACGCCGGTGCGGCCGCCCGCCGTCTGTTGGAAGCGCACCCAGCCGTTCCCGACCTGTGGCTGTGGGCGCAGGTCGGGAAAGGCCGCCCCGGGGAAGGACACCGCGGCGGGTCCCAGCCGCAGGGTGGTGCTGCCGATGCGGCCCCCTCCCAGGTGTCCGTGGGTGGTGATGCGCCCCTCCTGCACCTCGATGAAGGCGCGCAGCTGGTTGAGGAAGCGGGCCCCGTCGCTGGCCAGCAGGCCCGCTGGGTCGTGGAGTTGGTCAGGGGGTGGCGGGTCGTAGTGGGCGACCCCGCTGGCGAAGGCCAGCTCGGGCAGGGCCTGGACGGCCCCCAGCGGGAGCCACGAAACGGACGTGACCGAGGACTCGATACGCATGGCACCATCCTTTGCTCTGGCTAGGTCACGACGATCCGGCCGACCATGCCCCGATGCCACGTGCAGCTGAACTCCGTGGAGCCCTTCGGCGCGGTGAACGTCACGGTCATCACGTCGCCGTGGTGCATGGCCCCGGTGCTGACGTGCAGGCCCTCGACGGTGAAGTTGTGGCTCTTGTCGCCGGCGTTGCGGACCTCGACCGTCACCGGCGAGCCCGCCCGCACCTCCAGGACCTGCGGCTGGAACGTGTTGTCCTGCATGAGGACCCGCACCGCGCCCGGCCCGGCAGCGCCCGCCCGGACGTTGCCCGCTGCCTTCTCCCCCTGCTGGCAGCCGGCGAGCACGACCACGAGGCCGACGGCGAGCCCGACGGTCAACAGTGTCTTCCAACGATCCATCTGGATTCCTCCCGATTCGAGCTTGTCGATCTATGGCGCCAGCCCGGACCGCGGTAGGTCACCGCGTCCCCCGCTGCCGGATTTATGGCCTGCGTCAGTATCGTCGCGTTTCGTCTGTACGGGGGCCTGATTCTTGGCTCCGCGTGGAGCCGGAGGCTCACGGCTGCGTTGATGGCTCCCAGTGGTCGTGGCGGGCGTAGCGGGGCTGCCAGATCCGCCGGTAGACCACCCGCAGCGGCGCCGGGAGCCCCCCAAGGACCGCCTGGATCTGCTGCGGGGAGGCCGCATCCAGCAGCCAGGGAAACAGCTGGGCGGCGTGGCGGATGCCGGTCCTGCGGCGCTGGTCGTTGCCGAACGCCTGCCACTCGGCCTGGCTGAGGGACTGGTCGATCAACGGCAGCACGTCGCGCTCCTCATGGGTCAGGTGCCGGTGCAACTCGATGGCCAGGGCGTCGACGGTGTCCCCCAGGCGCTGGTGGCCGCCGTCGCGGTCGGCAAGCGCGCCCTCCACCGCGGCCAGCAGCGGGTCGATGCGGGCGTGCTCGTCCTGCATGGCCTGCAGCAGGGCCAGCTCGTCGGGACGGTCGGCCAGGTGGGTGCGCATGCGGGGCCACAGGTCGTGGTCCTCGGCGGTGTGGTGGATGTGCAGCTGGGTGGTGAACAGCTCCCAGCCCGCCTGCACGGCGGTGTGCCGGGTCGGCTCGTCCAGCTCGGCGGGGCGGCGGCTGGCGGTGTGGGCCAGGTGAGCGAGGTCGCGGCGGAAGGCGTCGTGGAAGGCCAACATCAACGTCAGGTCCAGGTGGCTGGTCGCCTCGCTGGTCATCGGCGTGCTCCTTTCGTGTGTCCTTGCGCCGCAGCGGTGCGGCCACGGTGGCATCGGGTGGGCTCGCCCACATGGGCCGGGTGGCTGGCCGCATGGTCCGGCCGGACCATGGGCCGGGTGGCGGCCGGCGGTCAGCCACCCCCGCCGCTGCGCTGCTGGCCACCCAGGCGGCGATCTGGACCCGTGAGGCAAACCCAGCTTGGTCAGAATGTGGGCCACGTGGTGGGCGATGGTCGGGCGGCTCAGGTACAGCCGCCGCGCGATCGCGGGATTGGACAGGCCCTCGGCCACCAGTCCGGCCACCTCCAGCTCGCGAGGCGACAGCTCGCTGATCGTCGCGTACCGGCTCATACGGTCTCCTCGTCATGGGCGGTGCGGCGTTGGTTTCGCCAGCACGCTAGCGGCCGCGACCGGTCGGGTCGTCACCCGGAGGGACCGTTTCGGGTGGGGACTCCTGCAAGCCGGGCGGGCCTGGGGGAACCGAAGGGAGTAGCGAGGTAGCAGCGGCGCAGCCTCGGCCCGCTCCGGCCTGGCCGGGCGAACAGGGCGAGCCGACCTTGCCGCAGCCCATCACTTGAAGAGGCGACCGCGTTAGCGGAGCAGGCCGAGCTCGCGGGCGCGGGCGGTCGCCTCGGTGCGGTTGGCCGCGCCGAGCTTGTCGAGGATGTGGGCGACGTGCTTTTTGACGGTGTTGAGCGCCACCACCAGCTCCTCGGCGATCTGCTGGTTGGGCCTGCCCGCCGCCAGCAGCCGCAGCACCTCAAGCTCCCGCTCGCTCAGCGGCTCCACCAGGCCAGCCACCACCGCAGTGCCCGGCCCCGCACGCGGACCGGTGACCGCGGTGGCCGGCTGGAAGGCGCGCACCAGCCGGCCGAGATAGTCCAGCGGGACGCGGCCCGCAACGGTCGGCTCGGTCCGCTGGGCCGCGATGAGCCGGCCCAGCAGGGCGCCCATCGGCGCGTCCTCGTCGGCGAACACCCGCACGTAGCCCTCGGGCCGGGCCAGCGTGAGCGTCTCGGCCAAGGTGGCCATCGCGCCGGCCTCCTCACCGACGCCGGCCAGCGCCAGCGCCTGCAGCGCCTGGATCTCGATGAGGCTGCCCGTCCGCTGCTGCGCCGCCGCCAGGGCGTGCAGCCGCTCCAGCAGCGCCAGTGCCGGGCCGGGGCGGTCTTGGGCGAGCAGCACCCGTGCCAGCACCAGATACTCAGGCTCCCGCTGGTAGCTCACCTCGTTGTCGGGGCTGAGGCCACGCTCTTGCGTCCAGCGGGCCGCCGCGGCGAGGCCGCCCTGGGCCAGCAGCAGCCGCGCCCGCTGCGCCGGGGTAGGGTTGAAGAGACTGGCCACGGACGGGCTTAGCGCCACGCGTTCGGCCTCGCCGATCGCCTCCAGGGCCCCGGCTGCGTCACCCGCGGCCTGCCGGATCCACGCCAGGGTGGCCAGGCCCGTGGCCAGCGGCGGAGTGTAGACGAGCTGGCGGCACAGCGGGATGCCCTCGCTGACGTGCCGGAGAGCGAGCTCAGGCTCGTTACGCTGGTAGGCCACCTCGGCCATGCCCACATGCGCCAGGCCCGCGGCGGGCAATACCGGCCTGCCGGGCGCCGCGGTCACCTCCAGCGCCTGCTGGTAGGTGGCGAGCGCCGCGTCCAGCCGGCCCTGGGCGCACTGGACCTGGCCAAGTTGATGGCAGCCCCAGGCGGCCAAGGTAGGCTCGCCGACCGCCCGCGACCGGGCGATGGCCGACGATGACGCGCGCTCGGCCTCTTCGAGCCGGCCGCGTAGCCACTCGGCCACGGCCAGGTGCCCCTGGATCATGCATTCCAGCAGCCACTCGCCCTCCCCGAGCTCAGCCAGGGCCCGCGACGCGAACGCGGCAGTCCCCTCGGCGTCGCCGCGGAGCTGGGCGAGGTAGGCACGCCCGAGCGCGATCGCCGCGGGGATGTTCGCCAGCTGGCTCGTGGCTCGACCGGCCGACGGCTCGAAGGGCTCATCGGCCGTACCCGGAGCGCCCGCCGGCGCGTGCTCGGCGGCATCCAGCAGCCCCTCGATCACCTCCACGCTGCGGCTGACGAGCGCCAAGCGCGTCTGGGCCAGCAGCAGCCGCGGCCGCGAGCCGGTCAGCTCGGCTGGGAGCGCCGCAAGCCATCGCTGCACCGTCGGCCCCTCGCCCCGCAGATAGATGAGCGCGTCAGCGTGCTGTTCGATCAGCCGCGCGGCCCAGGCGGCGTCCCCGGCACCCAACGCGTGGCGGATAGCATCGTCGGCCAGCCCGTGCGCTTCTGACCAGGCGGCAGCGTTGCGGTGCAGCCCAGGCACCCGCTCGGGCTGCTCCTGGACAAGGCGGGCGCGGAGCAGGTCGGCGAACAGCTGGTGGTAGCGCCACCAGCCACGCACCTCATCCAGCGGCGCCAGAAACAGGTTCGCCCGCTCCACCCGCTCCAGCATCGCCTGGCTGTCGCTGCGGCCGGTGACCGCGTCGCACAACTCCCCCGACAGCCGCTCCAACACTGAGGTCTCCAACAGAAAGGCGCGCACCTGTTCTGGCTGGCGGTCCAGGACCTCCTCGGTGAGATAGTCCAGCACGTAGCGGTGGCTGCCGCTGAAGGTCGCCACGAACCCGGCCACATCGGACCGTTCCCGAAGCGACAAGCTGGCCAGCTGCAGCCCGGCCGCCCACCCCTCGGTGCGCGCCGCCAACGCCGCCACGGCGCCCCCGGGCAGGTCGGCCCCGACCGCCGCGCGCAGCAGCGCACCGGCCTCCTCGGCGGTGCAGCGCAGCTCGGCTTCGCGCAACTCGGCCAGCTGCCCGCGGGCCCGCAGCCGCGCCAGCCCCAGCGGCGGGTCGGCGCGGCTGGTCAGCCCAAGGTGCAGGCCCGGCGGCCGGTGCTCCAGCAGGAACCCGAGCGAGGCGTGCACCGCTTGCGAGTCGATCAGGTGGTAGTCGTCCAGCACCAGCAGCACCTGGTCAGGTTGGGTGGCCAGCTGGTTGATCAGGGCCGTGACCAGCCCCTCAAACGACGGCGGTGGCGGTGGGCCGAGCAGCGGGCCGACCCGCTCAGCAAGCCCCGGCAGCGGCCGGTCCAACGCGGCGATCACATGGCGCCAGAACCGCGCCGGGTCGTTGTCGCCCTCATCCAGCGACAGCCAGGCAACCGGCCGCCGGCCGGTCCGGGCCCAGTCGGCCAGCAGGCTGGTCTTGCCGAACCCGGCCGGCGCGCACACCAAGACCAGCCCCCGCGCCAACCCCTCGTCGAGCCCGTGCGTTAGGCGTGGGCGGGCCACGAAGCCTGGCGGCGGACGGGGCAGGTACAGCTTGGTGGCCAGCAGCCCATCCGACCCGCCGGCGCCCGCCTGCTCGAGGGTCGTTGCGGGCGGTTCAGCCATCGCGCTCTTGCCCCACTCTCGCCAAGCCCAGCCACGCTCATTGTAGGGCGCAGGCCGGCGGCGCCACGACAACGGCACCCGCCCCGCGACGGCAGCCCACCCGATCCAGGCCAGGCCCCCCGTCGAGGGTGCGCCGCTGCTCCCCTGCTACTCCCTTCGGCTACCGGCCGGCCCCGCCCGGCTCGCAGGAGCCCACCCCAAACGGCCCCTCCGGGTGACGACCCAACCCGTGGCAGCCCCTAGCGTACAGGCGAAACCGCTCGCCAACCGGCGGCGTCCAGATGGTCTCGGCGCCGTCAGGAGACGACGGTATCGGGCCATCGGCCGGATGGAAAGGGGACTGCCATGGCGGCCAAGTTCGGCCTTGATCCTTATCGGCTGGACGACGCGGCGCTGGAACGCAAGCTGCGCCACCTGTACGCGACCCGCGAGGAGACGTTCTTCCACGGCACGCGCCAGGCGCTGCTCAACCACACCGAGCGCATGCTGCAGTTGGAGCGCGAGTACGCCAGCCGGTTCCCGGAGCGGACCAAGGCCGACGCGCTGCGGACCCGCAAGGGCTCCCGGATCCAGGCGGGGCAGCCGGCGGGCCGGCCGACGATGCGATCGGACCACCACCAGGGCCCGCCCCGAGGACTCGGGTCCTGATGGAATCGCAGAGGAGCTGATGTGTGGTGGCCAAGATGGTGACGTTTCCCACCGCCAGCGGCGACGGGCAGGGCATGCTGGCCGTCCCGCAGGCCCCGGGGCCTGGGGTGCTGCTGCTGCCCGACTTCCGCGGCCTGGCACCCGACACCGTCGCCGCGGCCCAGCGGCTGGCCCGAGCGGGCTGCCCGACGCTGGCCGTCGACTTCTTGCACCGCATGGCCTTGCGGTTCGGCGACTTCTACGAGCAGGCGCCCACTGCCGGGACTGCGCCCGCCAGACCGACCTGCTGGACCACTACTGGCAGGTGCAGCGCCAGGAGCAGGTCGTCGGGGAGGCGCACCGGTGGGCCCGGCAGGCCCGCCGCCACGCCCTCTGGGCGCTGTGGTGCGCCGCCATCGCGATCCTGCTGGCTGCCATCGCCCTGCTCACGGGCTGACCCACCGACTTGGAGGTGATGCACGACGGAGTCGCCAGTGCACTACGAGATCCGCGTCAACGGCGTCCTTGACCGCGGCTGGTCGGCCTGGTTCGACGGGCTGGGGGTCACCGGCGACGAGCATGGGCAGACCACCATCGCCGGGCCGGTCGCCGACCAGGCGGCCCTGCACGGCCTGCTGGCCAAGGTCCGCGACCTGGGCTTGGAGCTGCTGGAGGTGCGCCGCATTGACCCTGCCTGACTACCGACATGGAGGTATGCGATGCGGGAAGTTCCAACGCTACGGCGGGAGCATCGACCGCCACGGCGCCGGCAGCTCCGGGTCGCCCGGGCGCCGATCCACCGGGCCCGCCGGGCGGCGAGCCCGGTGGATCGGCGCACCCCGTCGGGGCGGCTGCTGCCCTACTGAGAGCACGCTCCCAACCCGCCTGAGCGGGCAGGTCGCCCCGGTCCACGAGAACCTCACCGGGCTCGAGAACCCGCAGCCTGCCGAGATCGCCGCGCACCTGGTGGTCGCCGAGCAGACCGCGAAGACCCGTGTCAGCCGGATGCTGACCAGGCTCGGCCTGCGCGACCGGGCCCCGCGCTGCGCTTCGCCTGTGAGACCGGCTTGGTCCGCGCCAGCGAATCGCCAGGCCGACGCCTACCAACCTCTGAGGCCACCGAATGCTTTAGAAGGAGTCAGACATGTGGGAATTGGCGACGAACATGAGCGAGGTCCTGGGCGGCCTGCTCCTGCTCACCTGGGCGATCACCGGCCACCGCGCGGGTCGGCTCGTCTTGCGGCCAAGCCGAGCCAAGCTGCGCCGCAGCGCACGGCTGAACCTGGCGCTGCTCGGCCTGAACCTGCTGGTGCTGCTGGCGCAGCTGGTGATGGTCGCGCTGACCTGGACGCAGGGCTGGGTGTTTGTGGAGAACCGGGTGGTGCTGGCGGTGCCGCCGATGCTGGTGGGCGCGGTCGCGGTGCAGGTGTGGTCGGTGCCCCGGCTGTGGCGCCTCGGCCGGGCCGCGCTGCTCGACCCAGCGGCTCCGGTCGGGGCCAGCGACCGGTCGGCGGCGTCGGACCCGCTGCTGGTGGTGCCCGTCCAGGCGGCCGCGGTCGGCGCCCTGTTGGACTTCTGGGTCGTGTTCGTCGCCCGCCCGGCCCCGCCGTACCTGCTGGACGCGATCGTGGGGTGGACGGTGCTGCTTGGCGCGACCGCGC
>WNGF01008197.1_pt1 | contig 12368 bp, 7 predicted proteins | sample 5400641 | NCBI WGS metagenome assembly WNGF01 (sample SAMN13153371, study PRJNA577476) | soil metagenome | isolation source: 80 cm soil or saprolite under grassland replicate 2 | place: USA:California | collected 2016-06-15
CTTCCCATCGTCCGAGGTCGTCGCGAATGTGATGCGCGAGAAGGTCGTAGCACGTCTGCATCGTGCGGCGGATCGATTCTTCCGCAGGCTCGTCGGGGCTGCGCTCGATCATCGGCTCGACGACGAACACGTCGGCCCCGTCGCGCCGCTCCGGAAAAAGCGGGATGACCGGAACCGCAGCGGCGGCAGCCAGCGCCCCGATCCCGCGGCGGACGCGCAAGCGCACATCGAAGAACTGCACGTCAATGGTGGCGGCGGCGGTGCCGCTGTTCATGCCGGTATTGCCGTCGAGATAGATGACAACGAGGCGCCCATCGCGCAGGGCACGCACTGCCTGCCAGGCGGCGGTCGGCGTGGTGACGTCGATGTAGGTCATCGGCACCGCGACCGGGCCGGCGTACCGCGCGGCCCATCGGCTCCAGTCGCCGCGCTCCTGCTCGAAGTTGCTACTGTCCAGCAGGAGCGTGACGCCGGCTCGGTCGGAAAGCGCGAGCGGAACGCGGTGATAGGCACCGGTATGCGGAACGGCCACGATGGCGCCGCCGCGGTCGAGAGCGATCGTGTCGCCCTGCCACTGGAGGGGCGGAAAGCCGCTGCTGCGCTGCCACTCTTCGGCCAGCGCAAATTTTCGCTCGGCGCAAACGGTGGCTGCGGCACGTAGTTCCACTGCCGGAACGCTGCCGCCGAGCGCGATGCGCATCCCGAGATAATTCAGCTCCTCGATGTCGCGCTGCAGTGGATTCATGAGCGGTCCGAAAAGGCGGCGGCGAGCAGAGCCCGGATCAACTGGGCGACGACGCTCGCGCTCATGAGATTCGTGTCGCGCGAGCCGTTCAGCTCCGTCACGTCGAGGCCGCAGACGCGCCGGCGGCGCGCCGCCGCTTCGAGCAGGCCGACGATCTCGGCGAATGAGAATCCGCCGGGCACGGCGACGTTCGTTGCTGGCAGGAGCGTCGGATCGAGGGCATCGACATCGAGGGTGACGTACACCGGCAGCTCCTTCGGCAAAAGCTCGACGACGGCGTCGGCGCCGAGACGGCGGACGGCGTCGATGGAGACCAATTGATGGCGCTCGTTGCGCGGCTGCTGCACGGCCGGAAGAAAGCCTCGCAGACCGGCCGTGACTAGACATTCGACATGATCGAGATCGGCGATGGCGGCGGCAACGCTGGCATTGGAGGGGAGGCCGCTGGCCGGAGCTTCGGCGAGGTCGGTGTGCGCGTCGAGCTGCAGGACGGACACGCGCTCGCGCTCGAAGCCTCGCAATGCCCACCAGCTCAGGGAATGATCTCCGCCGAGGAGCACGGGCAACGCGCCGAGGGAGCGGCAGATCCAGACGGCCGCCCGCACGCGCCGGCCGACCGTGTGCGCGTCGTCGCCGGGCTCGATGCGGATGTCGCCGCCGTCGCTCATGGTGACTCCACGCAGCACGGAGCGCCCGGTCGCGGGATCGAACCAGCCGGCGGCGACGCCGCTCTCGGGATGGCGAAGATACGGCGGAAATTGCGAGGCCAGCCGGATTGCGGCCGGACCGGCGGCTGCTCCCGGGCCGGTGATGCTCATGGCGTCATGGGGAACGCCGACGAAGATGACGTCGGCCGGTTCCGCGTGAGGCGCGCCGGCGAACGCCGGCATCGCCGGCCGCGTGATCGCACTGAGCGTTTGGATTGCATCCGCCGCGGCCAGCAGCAAGCCATGGCCTCGCAGTTCGTCGATGACGTCCGCCGGAATGCCGTACTCGGTCGTGAGCAGCGTCTCCTCTTCCGGCTCGGCCAGGAGGCGGAGCAGCGACGCCGAGAGCGGCTCCACCTCGAAACGTTCGCCGGTGACGACGTGCTCGAAATGCACGCCGCTCTCGGCCGCGGCGTCGAGACGCAAGGCAGGTGTGGTTCGCAGGTGCATGATCGCGGGGGGCGGGAGCGCCGAAGCGCCCCCGCCGCGTTATCGGGGGCCTTACAGGAAAACGTCTCTCAGGATGCAGCGTCCCGCCGCTCTCGCGCCGAGGTCGATGTGAACGACACCGTTGACGAGTCGCGCGGTGAAGGGTGGCGGACCGCTCACCTGCTTCGCCACGCGCTGGACCGCCTGCGCGTCGGACCGCCTCAAGACCACGAGCGACGCCTCCGACGCCCCTGGCGGACGCGCGTAAAACACGTCGTATTCGCCGGCACTCGGCAGTGGCAGCCTGATGCTCGGATCGAGCTTGACGTGCGACCCAGGGGTAGGCGCCATCGTCACCGCGCTCATCGGGTTTCCGGTTGCGCCGGGCTTTGTCTGTGCCATCAGCAACGGCGCCGCCGACGCCGCCGCGAGCGCGGCGCAGATCTTCTTCAACAGATCGCGGCGGTTCGCCTCCGGAGGTCCATGTTCTTGAAGTTCGTTCACCTCGTGATCAGCCATAAGGGACTCCTCCTTTCATGACACCCGTCGGCGACGGGCAATTCGTCTCCCCGTCATGAGGAGACGGCCGGAATGTCTGTTGTGAGTCGGTCGAGCTCTCGGTCGAGCATGCGCGCGTAGTTCGCTTCGTCCGGGAGCATCAGCAAAAGGGGATTCTCGATGCGGACGTCGATCGGAGGAACGATGCCCGCGGACCAGATCCCGTAAATGCGATGATGCTGATGGAAGGCGCCGGCGGCGATGAGGCGCTCCCAGGTGCAACCGCCGCCGAGCAGTACGGCCAATGCGCAGCCGGCCACGCGGCAGAAGAAATTCGTCATCGGCGTCCGCCCGCGATGGCATCGCGGCGACGGCTCGCGGAAATCGAGGACGAAGAAATCGCTCCCCTCGGGCCAGACGATCTCGATCTGCAGAACGACCTGCCACTGCTGATGCGCCGCGAACGCCGCTTCGTTCGACGCCACGTACGCGCTGAGGCTGTTGGTACAAAGATCATGGACGGCGGCGCGCTCCTCGTCCGTTCCCGATGTGGCCGCGGCACCGACGCGCTCCGCCGGCGGCGGCGAGAACTCCAGTGCGAACGGATCGCGCGGCGTCCTGCGAATGAAGGCCGCCGCCGGCTGCCGCATCACGCTGCCGTCGCGGACCTCGAAGACGTCGCCGGGATTGATTTCGAAGACGGAGCCGGAGAGCTCCGGCATCATCCTGACGACGTCGTCGAGGAAGCGCTCCACGCTCTGCGGGAAGACGACCGAGTTCAGCCAGGGCGCGGCATCGTAGCGGAAACCGCACGCGCCGGCGATGACCGCCCGCGGCCCGAGACGGGCGAGATCGGCAAGGCGCTGCCCATACGCGAGGGTCGGAAACTGCATGGGCTCGTTCCGCGCCGCGGCGGTCTCGAGCATCGGCTGCCAGGGGGCGATGGCCAGGTCGATGCCGCCGGTGGCGCGGAGGACCTCGTCGATCTCCGCGGCTCCGACGATCGTATCGACCTGGTTCCACACGGTGCCGCCGGCGTCGCGAAGAACGACGCCGATCTCGGGGAATGGGACGTCCGAGGCGGTGGTGATCAAGGTCGCGCCGCCGAGGTCGACGCTGACGTTGGCGTCGAGCGGGTGGATCGACTCGTACCCGAGCCGGCGCAGGGCCTCCTGCATCGCGGCGCTGCGCGGGATCAGCACCTCCACGTCGCGCCGCAACCGCGCCAGCGTTGCCGGATCGAAATGATCGAGGTGGTGGTGCGTCAGGACGAGGACGTCATGAGGAGGAAGCTGATCGAGATCGATCGTCCGCTCCGGGAAGACCGTGAGCGTCCCTTCCTGATGCGGATCGATGAAGAGCGGATCGAAGAGGATGCGCACGCCTCCGACCTCGCAGAGGAGCGATGCATGGCCGAGATGGGTGATCCTCATGAGGGCGCCTCCGCGAACTGGGCCAGCAGACTCCCCTCCTTGGAAAGCATCCGCGAGGCAAAGGTGATGCGCGAGGGGCACTCTTCGCGCGGCAGCCGCGACGCGCAGAACAGCAGCAGCTCCGACTCCGTCACCGCGCCGCCGTCCGCGAGCGTCACGGTCGCCACCGGCACCTCACCCCACAAACCGTCGGCGGCGGCATGCACGCGCACATCCTCGACCACGGGATGCTCGCCGAGCACGCGCTCGATCGCCTCGGCCGCGATGGTGACGCCGGCACGGTTGATCGTCGGCGCGGCGCGCCCGGCGAGCCGGATCTCGCCGCCCTGGAATGCGCCGATGTCTCCCGTCTTCAGCTCGCGCGGCTCGAAGCAGGACGAGGCAGGCGCGCAGGCGACGGAGCGGCTGCGCACCACGATCTCTTCGGCCGAGCGGTCGCCGCCGATGACCACGTCGACGTTGGGCAGCGGCGTTCCGACACAGCACGGATCGATCTCGCCGGAGTCGATGAACTTCGTGGCCACCCGCGGTCCCGCCTCCGTCAGCCCGTACGTGACCGCGATACGCGCGTGGGGCAGCAGTCTTCGCAGATCCAGCAAGACCTCGGCGGGAACGCGCGCCGCACCGATCGTGACGAGGCGCAGATCCGGAAGCGCGGCTCGCGACGCGGCCAATCCCTGGGCCAGAAAGCGCGCAATGGCCGGCACGGTCGAGACGTTCGTGGCACGCGAGCTCTTCAGCTCCTGCCAGAGCCGCGGCGGCAGCAGCGGAGGCCGGGGAATGACGACCGTCCCGCCGATGGCGAGGTGACACAACGCCTGATGGACGAGCGCGTACGCGTGGTGCAGCGGAAGCACGACCAGCGTGCGGTCGGAATCGGCATAGCGCATCGCGCCGATGTTCGACCAGAGATTGGCAAGGATGGCGTGGTGCTGGAACAACACGCTCCGCGATGACCCGGTCGACCCGGACGTGCGGAGGATCAGCGCCGCGTCGAGATCGATGATGCGGTTCCGGCGCCCGGTGGCCGCCCCTCCGGCGTACCGTTCGACATACGGCTCTCCATCGCGCATGGCCACGACCGCATCGAGCCGGCTCTCCTCCGCCATCCGCGCGATCGCCATGGTCGGGGCGCGGTGCGGAAGCGGCGCCACGACCGCGCCGGCGCGCAGGAGGGCGAACAATCGAACAAAGAAGTCGACGCCGGGCTCGATGGCCACTCCCCACCTCTCCGAGGCAACGCCGTGCGCGAGGAGCCGCGCCGCGAGGCTGGCGACGTCTTCCTCGAGCTCCGCGTAGGTCATCGTTCGTCCGTCCGTCTCGATCGCCACGCGCTTCGGGTACAAGCCGGCCGGCCACCGCGGCAGATCGCCGAGGAGGAGCGGCAATTGGCGGACGGCATCGCTGATGTTCATCATTCGAGTGTCACGCCGCGAGCGCGCAGGTATCCGGAAAGCGTGGCGATGGAGTTGAAGTCGCCCGGCTCGATATCATCGAGCGGCATCTGGAAGCGGTCGGCAACCGCGGAGAGGATCTCCAGGCTAGAGAGAGAGTCGATCTCCAATCCCCCCACCCGCGCCGGCGCGAAAAACTGCGTGTCGCTGGCCAGTTCGTCCGGCGCGATCTGCAGGTGCAGACGTTCGACGATCAGCTCACGAAGGACGTCTTCGAGCGAACCGCGCGACAAGTCCGCCGATATGGACATAGGCAGCGCCTCCTCCGGGGATTACAAATTTATGGAATGCTCCTCAATCATAAGCTGCCATTCTCGTATGTCAATCCGCTGAGCCCTGGCCAGGCTTCGCCGGCAGCGCCGCCCTCCCTATCGCCATCGTCAATGTCGGGCCGACGCGCGGCGACGCGCTCAGCGCGGCGGCCGCTCACCTCTCGATCTCGTACCTCGTGAACGGCGGCGACGGCGCGGGGGAATCGTCGTCACGAAGGAGCCCGGACATGATCGATCGCCAAGGCATGTCCACCTGCGGCATTTGAGCAGCCGTACGCCTGCCATTCGCAATCCGGAGTACGATCAATACAAACAAGGTCCGGCAGGGTACAGGGAGACTCGCGTGCTGACGTCACGGAAGAAACTCGTCCTCTTCTTGCTCCTCGTGCCGCTCGTCGCCGCGGCCGCCCACGGCGCGGTCACGGCAACGCCAAGCAGCGTCTCCGCGTTTCCGGGGCAGACGACGCAGCCGATCACGCTCAATTTGACGTTTGGCCCGTCGGCTGGCGGCATCGGCGTCATCTCAACCAGCGGCATGCCGGCGGGAACGACCACTGTACCGGCGATCATCACCTACAACGCGCCGGCAGGAGCGACGAGCGCCTCGACGAGCTTCTCGTTCGCCGTCGGAGCCGCGACGATCCCCGGCACCTACATCGTCACGCTGACGGATACCTCCAACGCCGCCGGCGCAACGACGGTCACGCTGATCGTCAACACGCCGACCTACACGGCGAACGCGGTGCCGAACCCCGTGAGGCTCACGCTCGGCGCCTCGCCGCAGCAGGTGGTCGTGTCGACCATGGTCGATCCCGGCTTCAACTCGCCCGAGATCAGCTATTCGTTCAGCGGCTTTCCCGGCTTCATCGCGAACGACGGCCCGAAGATCACGAGCATCGCCACCGGCTATGGGCCGGTGGCGTTCAGGTTCTCGCTTGCCGGCGGCGCCGTTCCCGGCACGTACAGCGGAACGCTCACGGGGACACTCGTCACGCTGGCCACGAAGAACTTCCCATTCACCGTCGTCGTTCCGCCGCCCGACATCGCCGCCAGCTTTACCCAGCCGGTGGTGCAGCTCTGCAACGGGCAAACCGTCGGCGACAGCGTGCAGCTCTCGCCGGTCAACGGCTACAGCGGAACGCCGACGCTCACCTTCACTTCGGCGCCGGCCGGAATCACGATCAATCCAGCATCGCCGCCGGCAGCGGCCATGCCTCCCGGGCAAACCGTCCCGTTTACGATCTCGGCGAGCGGCGCGAGCTCGGGCTTCGCGGTGCTGAACGTCCGCGATTTAGGCGCCGGCATCAACAAGAACATCGAGCTGCAGATCAACGTCGTCACCCCCAACTTCACGCCCGGCATCTCGCCCTCGCTGCTGGCGCTCAATGCCGGCGGCTCCGCGCAAACCATCACCGCGTTCGTCACGCCGATCGCATGCTTCAACAGCAACGTCACCGTGACGGCGAGCGGACAACCGCCGGGCCTGACGATCACGCCGAATCCGATGACGGTCACGGCGGCGGGCTATCCGCCGGCCGTTTTTTCGGCGCAGGCCGCGCCGGCGACCGCGCCGGGAACGTACCCGATCACGTTCACCTACACGGGCGGGGGCATCACCAAGACTTTGACGATGCAGGTGAACGTCAGCGCCGCTCCCGACTTCGCGCTGAACGTGAATCCGGCGTCGCTGACGATCGCCGCCGGTTCTTCGGGGACCACCGCCGCGACCATCACTCCGATCAACGGCTTCAGCGGAACGGCTGGCGTGACCTCTCCCTCCGCGTCGGATGTGACGTTCTCGCCGGCGACGTTTTCGCTCGGGCCCGGAAGCTCGCAGCCGGTCACGGTCGCCGTTGCCGCGGGCGCGACGCCGGGCGTCCGCTCCTTCACCTTCACGGCGACCGCTCCCGGCGTGAGCGGCACACGCACGGCTACGCTGACGGTGACGATCCCCGCCGCTCCCGACTTCGCGCTCGCCATCGCTCCCTCCGCGGCGACAGTGAGCGCCGGCGGCTCGTTGACGGCGACGGTCACCGCGAGCGCGCTGAACGGCTCGAGCGGCCCGGTGAGCGTCGTCGCGCCGAGCGTTCCCGGCATCGTCATGACGCCCTCGGTATTCACGATCACGCCCGGCGGGGCGGGACAGCCTGTGTCGATCGCCGTCGCCGGCAACGTCATCGCGCAAACGATTCCGCTGACATTCAACGGAATCTCGCCGTTCGTCTCCGGTACACGCACGACCACGCTGACCTTGACTGTGACGAATCCTCCCAGCTTCCTGCTGACGCTCACCCCGAACAGCATCACCATTCCGGCGGGAGGGTCCGTGGGCGTGATCGCCGGCCTCGTTGCGATCAACGGATTCACCGGTGTTGTCACGGTCACGGCGCCCATGATCCCCGGCGTCGTTTTCACGCCGTCGACGTTCACGCTGACACCCGGCGCGACGCAGGGCATCATCATCACCGCCGACGCGTCCGCACCGCCGGGACAGCGCGGCGATGAGCTCTTCCGGGCGACGTCGCCCGGCATCGCCAACGGGACCGGTGCCACGCTGGCGCTGACGATTGGGGAACGCCGCGACTTCAGCATCGCCGCAATGCCGCCGTCGCTGACGATTCGAAGCGGCAGCAGCGCCGTCGTAACGCTCACCGCGACAGGCGTGAACGGATTCGCGGGAGCGATCGCCGTCGCCGCGCCGAGCGTGGCCGGACTGACGTTTTCCCCCTCGGCCTTCACGCTTGCTCCGGGCACGTCGAAGCAGGTGACGATCACCGCAAGCGCGGCCGCCGTGGGGCGAGGTCCGCTGCAGGCCGTCTTCAGCGCCATTGCCGCAGAGGGCCTTGCTCACAACGCCACCGTGATCGTGACCGTGCTTCCGCCGCTGCCCATCCTCGTCGCGGCGGTTCCGACGGCGCTCGTGGCTGGAGCGCAATCGACGATCGTTCGCGTGGCCGGCGATTTTCTCCAGCCGGGCGCGCAATTCAACTCCTCCGATTCGTCGCTGATCATCGAGGAGAGCAACGTCCTCACCGCGAAGCTCGCCGACGTCCGTATGACCGTTCGCAGCGACGCCGTGCCGGGGCCGCGCAACCTCAGCGTCGCGAATCCCGACGGCGGCGTGGCGGCCACGCCGCTGGTGCTGTTCGTCTATCCACCGAGCGCCATCGCTGCGCCGCTCGACGTCCTGGCCGCCGCGATCGTCTTCCCCGCGCGCGGCATGATGATCGCGCCGAGCGAGGCGGTCTCTCCCCGCGGTCTGCTCGCGACCGCCGGCACCGGAACGATCATCGGAAGCTGGCAATTCGACGGCATGCCCTTCGACCGCTTCGTCGTGAATGCCGCGGGCGGTTTGCCGGTCGAAGTGCGGACGAACGTTCCGATACCGGCGTCGTTCACCGGCAGCCACACGTTGGCCATGATCATCGAGTCGCCGAGGAAGTTCGTGTCGCCCGAGATCGAAGTGACGGAGAGCATCGACCGGGTGTCGCGGCTGACGCTGCTCGCGCCGCGCGACGGCGCGGTCATTCGCGGACGGGAGCAGAAGTTCCGCTGGTCGCTCGTGCCGAACTGCTCGGGCTACGACGTCGAAGTGGCGAAGACGGAGATGCTTCCCGACGCCCTCACGCCGATGTTGCGCTTCCACGTTGCCGACGCGGAGTGGCGGCCGAACGCGGCGGACATCGCCGCCATCGGGCCGGGGATCCGCCGCTGGCGCGTGCGGGCGCGTTGCGCGGGAGAGACGGCCCTCGAGCCGACATCGTGGCAGCGCTTCGCCATCTTGCCCGAGCACGCCGACATCTTCCTGCTGCCGATGACGACGAATGCGCGCGGCACGCCCGTCGTGCGCTGGGAGGGCGGCGTGACCGGCCTTCTCTACCGCGTCGAATTCCTGTCGCCGAGTGGCGAGACGATCTTCTCCGCGCTGACTTCGCAAACCGAATACGCGCTCGTGCAGGGCCTCCCGGCCGGCATGGCAGCGCGCGTCAGTGTCCTCGCGCCGAACGGCGGCGTCCTCGGCACGTCGTCGTCGTCGCTCCTGAGCCGCCGCAAAGGCCGCGACGCCATTCACCTCGCGCAGACCACCGCGATCGAGCTCGGCGCGGTGGAGCCGGCCGACGGCGCAACGGTGAGCACTGCGCAACCTCACATCGCCGCGGAATGGAAAGGGGCGGCCAAGACGGAGGAGATCACGCTGCTCGTCGACAGCACCGACATGACGGCGGTGGCGAAGGTCACGCCGACGTCGATCGCCTACGACCCTTTGGTCGCCCTTGCGCCCGGACCGCACACTGTGACGCTGACGGTGGCCGGGAACATCAAGCGCTGGACATTCACCGTCGGCGCCGAGGAAGGAACGGCGGCCCCGGCCGCCGCAGCGCTGCAGCAGCAGCGAGGGGACTGGGTGATCGCGCCGGTCGGCACCGTCACCCTCGTCCGCGCTCCGAACAACCAGGGCCACACCCAGATCTCGGCCATGACAGACCTCAACGCCGGCTCGCTGACGAACAAGGCCACCGGCGACGTCTCGCTCAAACACGAGCTCGAGCCCAGCAAGACCGTTCAGGAGTCGCGCAACTGGATCGGCGAGGTCGGCGCGCAACAGCAAGAGGATCGGAAAGAAACGGTGCGCTTCGGCTTCTCCCAACCCGACTTCTTCGATCAGGCCCAGTTCCTCAACGCCGGTTTTGCGCGCGGCGGCGTGCAGGCCAAGATCGTCATTCCCGGCGGCGTGGCGTCGTACTACGAGACGTTTACGGGGCAGGCCGCCGGCATCGTCACGGGACTCTTCAATCCGGAGCAGTCGCTGAAGGCGGCGTCGATTCAGATCCCTCTCCGCACCCAATGGGAATTCCGCATTCTGGCCGTCCGCGTCGACGAAAGGGCGGGCTTCAACTCCGCGGGCGGCGTGGGACGCGCCTTCGGCTTCTTCACCCGCTTCGCGCTGAGCCAGGCCCTCAACGCCGTCTTCGAGGGAGCGCGCGGCGATTTCACGCCGAGCTTCGGCAGCGTGGACACGGAGCACCGCGGCAATGCCGTGCGCCTCGGCTTGAACGGCATCCGCGACACCCTGAATTACGCCTTCAACATCCGGCGGACGGAGGCGGAGTTCGTGAATCCGGCCAATCGCGGCTTGACCGCGGGCGGCGTTCCCGATCGCACCGCGGTCGATCTCACCGTCGGGAAATTCTTCGGCACGACCTCGATCACCATTCAGCTCCGCCACCTCCAGGACGGCACGACGAGCCGCCTGCTCGTGCCGCGCACGCGCCAGACGGGGGGCGTGGCCTCGCTGACGAAGATGCTCGGCGAACACGTGACACTCGCGGTCTCCGGCAATCTGACGGCCGACCGGGGAGAGGAGAAGCCGGAGGTCTTTCTGCCGCGCGCCGACCGCAATCAGAGCGGCGCGACGGGAGCGTTGTCGGAGGTCTTCGGCCGCTTCAATTTTGCGCAGACCCTCTCGCGTCAGTTGCTGCGCGATCACGTGAATGATTTGAGCGACCAGACCGTCACCACGGCGATGCTGGCCAGCGGCGGGCAACTGACGACCTGGCTCAATCTATCGGGCACGCTCTCCGGCACGCGCACGGCGGCCAGTCCCATCATCGGCATGACGAATCAGATGCTGGCATCGCTTCAGCCGATGATCTCCATTCCTGTTCTCTTCCTCACCCTGCAGCCCCGCGCAACCTACAGCACCACGAAGAATGATCTGCTGGCGTCGAAGACGACAACGGAGCAGTACCAGGGCCTGGCGACGTTCGCGCCGCAGTGGCTCAATTCGATCATCGCCGTGCAGCTCTCGACCGATTGGAGCCGCAACAGATTCACCGGGCAGGCCGCGCCGGCGAAGTTCGTCCATAACTATGCCGGAACATTCAATCTCCACTGGCGCTTCGGCGCCGGCCCGGCCTACGGGGCGCAAGCGCCACCGCCCGGCGCGCAGCCGGTGGCTCCGGCGAGCCCCGCAGCATCGCCGCCGAAGTGAGGTGGGACGATCGGGATCACCGCCCTCGCAGAGCAGGGCGCGGTTGATCTCTGGGGAAAGTGGCTGCGCGAGATCTTGTCCGTCAGGGCTTCCGGATCGGCCAAAGCTCGTCGTCCGAGCAAAGCTTCGACTGGCGTGCCGTGTCCGCCTTCGCGATGACCTTCCCCGCCAAGGCTCGCTGCTCCGCGCAATGACCCACGCATCCATCAGACACGAGCAGGGCGAGACCGGCGGCTGCTCGTTCGACGAGATGGGCTACGTGACCGTGCGCGACGCCACCGACTCGCTGCCGTGGCGCACTCCCGCCGCCATCGTCGTCGACCTGCGCGGGCAGCCCCTCCCACTGTTCGGGCAGGGTGAACGACGCGGTGCAGGTCGATCCCGGCGACTCGCAGGTGCTGAAGTTCTTCGCCGCCCACGACGCCTTCTCGTTCTCGGCGAAATTCTTCAACTTCCACTCCGACGAACAGTGCGCGCGCGTCGACGGGCGGGTGGGTGTGCTGACCGAGGAACTGCTCAACCGCGGTCCGGTGCCGCCGCTGCCGCAGCAGCCGTAGCATCCGCGATCTCGCCGAGCGATACGGGGCGGCGCAGCGCCCCGCCCATTCGCGCGTGGGCAGATCGTTGATCTCCGGTGTCCCGCCGACGACCAACACCGGCACGCCGATGCCGAGCAGCGGGATGATCCCGTACTGCTGGATCTCCTGCGCCGTGAGCAGTGCGAAGCCTTGGGCCTGCGGCCGGTCGGTCAGCTCCTTTGATTTTCCGGAGCAGCGCTTTCCGATGTGCACCTCGAAGCCGTCGAAAGGCTCCTCGCCGTCCTGCCACGTCTCGAACG
>WNGF01008894.1_pt1 | contig 12367 bp, 4 predicted proteins | sample 5400641 | NCBI WGS metagenome assembly WNGF01 (sample SAMN13153371, study PRJNA577476) | soil metagenome | isolation source: 80 cm soil or saprolite under grassland replicate 2 | place: USA:California | collected 2016-06-15
TCAAGTATTTCATTCCGGCGTCTTGCGCCAACTGCGCCCACTCTTCGGCGTTGAATTTGACCGGGTTGAACTGCGCGGCCAGTTGCTCGTACTCCTTAACTGGAACCTTGGCGCGGTTCATGATCCATTCGCCGATGCCCGGAATCTGCTGCCCCTTCCACGTCCCTGCGGGAATCGCGTAGAGACCCCAGTGAATGAACAAGCCGTATTTGGCCTCGCGGAACCATTTGCTTCGCGGGTTATTCATCTCGCGCGCGGCGTCTTCTGGGCTGACCATCGTAATGGCGGGGCGGGGCGGGGGAGTCGCCTGTTGATTGACTGGTTGATTTGGTTGTTGATTGGGTTGCTGTCCTGCGGCTTTAAAGCGAAAGACGGCGGCGACCGTCACGCTGATCAAGAGCGTCGCCACAATTGCCCCCAGGAAAACAGATTGATGGACCGATCTCTTCACTGAATTTCGCATCTCTATACTTATCCTTTCTCCTGTCTAAATCGGAGCAAAATAGTCTGTACGAAACTGATGTCTGTACATTTTTGAAAACACAGTTTTGGTTTTCGCCGCGCTAGCGGCGGCTGACTTTAGCCCGGCGTTTGAACGCCGGGAAGCCGCGTTTGAATTGTCGCGTCGCGTAGCGACGGTTGAAATCAGATAGGTCATCAAGCGGCTCTCAGGCGTCGCTACGCGACGCGAATCCCCCCACTCGCTCCCCAGCCCTGAAGGGCTGGGCTAAAGTCAGCCGCCGCTAGCGCGGCGAGGAACCGCAGACCGCCGGTAAAAACAAAAGTGTCCTGACTTCAGGCACGCAAATGACAAAATGCGCCAGTGCGTTTAGACCTTCAGAAGTTAAACTTCACGGCCAACTGGAACTGGCGAGCGTAATTGCTTTGATTCGTCGTTCTCTTATTGATCGCGCCGAATTCCGAGCTGTTCGCGTCTCGGTTGTATTGGCGGCTGTGATAAATCGGGGTGTTAAACAGATTGAACCCTTCGAGGCGAAATTGGATCTCTTTGTTTTCACCGACTCGCCAGTTCTTCGCGATGTTCACGTCGAACTGCTGGTATATTGGCCGGCGGAGTCTGGTGTCACGCAACGCTGTCGTCTGAGTCTGGTATGGCTCCAAATATCTGAAGTTCGCCGAGGCGCATCCGTAGGCGACGGAATATGACAGCAGCTCATATTTCCCGAAGTTCGGGCTGGCGGTATTCGTATTCAACCGCTCGACGCACGGTTTAACTCCCTGGGTGAACTCGGTTCCGTTTATGAACCTCCTGCGTTCGGACTTGGAGACTTCGCCTCCCCCCAAATAAATCAGGGCGGGGTCATCGTCAGGGTTCGGGAAATCCCACGGACGTCCCGACTCGCGAATGAAAGCTCCGGCCACTTCCCACCCGCCGAACATTCCTTCGAGTATCCCGGGCATACTGTGGAAGAATCGTTTGCCTTTTCCGATCGGCAAATAGTAGACGCCCGCGATCGTAACCCGGTGCGGGCGGTCTCCGGCGGCGATGCCTCTGGTTGTGATGCGATATACGTTACTCGAGATATCAGCCGGCTGTACCTCCATTGTCTTCGAGAAGGTATAAGTCCCATTTAAAATGAGATTCTTTTTGAATCTCCTGTTAAGAACCACTTGCAGGGAGTTATACCAACTCTTCCCGTCATTTCGCATTGTCTCTGTAATGCTGCCGAATTGTGGGTAAGGCCGAGACAACTGGTATCGTGTGCGAGTGCCGCCGGTGAAGAAGCCGCTGCCCTCGAAACCGGGGACGTTACGGAAGGGATTCGTCAGGCTTTCATCGCAGAAATTGCGATTGCCGCCCTGTGTCACGTCGCACTGTTTCCGAAAATCGAGGCTCATCTCGTTGAAGGGGGTGTTCGACGATTGCAGCCGATACGACCGGGTCCCCACATAGCCAACTTCCATCACGGTCCTCCATCCGAGCTGCCGCTGGACGCCGAATGAGAAGCTGTGAACGTAGGGGATCTCGAAATTCGGATTGGCGAAGCTGATGTCTCTTCCCAGGGACGTTTCCAACCCGAGCGAGCTTCCCGAAGGTCGGGTGATGCCGTTAGGGAAGAGGCCGCTAAAGTCGGAAACCGGCGTTCGACTACCGTCATTTGAAGCGACCAGCGAGGTTCGAATGTTGAAGCCCTGAGTGTGTCCTGTGGCCGTGGGATTCAGATAGAAACGGCCGAAACCGCCGCGTAACACCGTCTTCTCATCGAGCTTATAGGCGACCCCGATGCGCGGCTGCAGGTTATTCTTGTCAAGCCTCCAGGGATTGTCCGGGTTTCCGAACATGCTCAGGAACCTAAGTCCCCCGTTGATCTCAGGAATTTGAGGGAATCTCTTTCTATCGATCCGCTGGGAGACGGGATTGAGGGAGACCGGATCGAGGGCGTAATTCTGACGATTGAATCTCTCCTCGATCGGGGTATTGAAGTCCAACCTGAAACCTAGGTTTAGCGTCAAGCGGTTGTTCACCTTCCAATCATCCTGGACCCATGGCGCATAATACTTCCACATGAATATGGGGGCGGCGTTGAAATCGACACCGCCGCTCGCGATGGCCCCGAGCAACATCGATGCGATGGAATTTCCGCTGAGTGGATCGTTGTTGTCGTTAAACACTCTCCGAGTGAAGTTACGGCTGAAACTGATGCGCATGCCGGCGTCCCCGCTGCTCAGGCGCGAATACTGGGAAAATCTGAGGTCCAGGCCGGATCTGATGGTATGAGCGCCACGCATCCACAAAACATTCGGCTGAAAGCTGAAAACATTGGTCGGTTCTATGTCCAATGATCCGCGCCCTAGCCTTATGTAATCGTTAAGGTCAATTCTGGGAAAGAGCTTCATCGGAAGTTGGTCCACGAGGGATTGCGGAAACCCGAGCTCGGTGGCGTCGAAGCCGATCCCGGCGTCGGTCTTCTCAATTTCATAAAAGCGATTGGCCGAAGCGCGCACATTGAGGACAAGGGCTGAATTGAAGGTGTGAACCCAATCCAAGACGCCATTGTGGTTTGCGCGAATCAAAGGCAATTGGCCCTGTTGCGCAGGCCCTTCCAATATCCCGTTGGCCCAGGACATCTCTGTTCGGGTGTTATAGGCGAACCGGAAGAACATTTTGTCTTTGGCGCCTATTGACTGGTCGACTTTGGCCGCCCAATTGCGGAACGTGTCGCTGGCCATGTTGGGTATGTCGGAGTAGTTATTGCGCCACGGGTCCGATCCCGGCGTAACGATATTTGGTTTCGGGAAATAGGGGATCAGTTTTCGCGCGAGCGGGTGGATTCGGTTTTCCGGAATTATATTGCCGGGGAAAGGATCGCGCACCCAGATTTTTTTGCTAGGATCCTTGGGATCAGGAACCTCGCGCCCTGTGGCCGGATCGTAGATCACGATCTGCTGGCCCTGCGCATTTTTCAACTTTCTGAAATCGCCACTCAGGAAGTCTTCCATCGGCACGGTTCTGACGGCCGGGTTGGGCGTTCTCTCTCGATATCCTTCGAAACTGAATAGGAAAAAGGTCTTGTTGCGCCCGTCATAGAGCTTAGGGATCCATACGGGGCCGTTGATCTGGCCGCCGTACTGGTCAAGAATGTGCCCCGCGCTGGAGAAGCTGCCGTCAGGATTCAGGAACTTGCCGGCCGGGATGCCTCTGGTATTCGCCACAAGGCTATTCGCATCGAGGAAGTTGCGCCTGGCGTATTCGAAGACCGAGCCGTGTAATTTATTGCCGCCAGACTTCAGTGATACGTTGATAATGCCGCCGGCGGTCCGCCCGTATTGAGCGTCATAGGCGTTGGTGATGATCTTGAACTCCTGGACCGCGTCCGCCGAGGGCACTAAACCGATGTTGTTATTGCCACCGCTAATGGCGTTGTTAGGCGCGCCGTCAAGCAAAAACTCACTGTTATTGGTTCTGCCGCCGTTGATCGACCAGGAGCTGACGCCGTTATTGTCGAACGGCCTTTGGTTTTGAACGTCCCCGTCGAAAGTGACGCCCGGAACCAGGGCCGCCAACATGAACGGATTGCGGGAGTTGAGCGGCAATTCGCTCAATATGCTGTTGTCGATAACCGAACCACGATCGGCGTTGCCCTCGTCCAACAAGGGGTTTTCCGCCGTAATGGTGATGGTTTCAGACGCGGCGCCCAGTTCGAGCTCGAAATTGATGGTCGCAGTTTGATTCACCTGCAGTTCCTGACTGGCGCGCGTGTGTTTCTTAAAACCCGTAGCTTCGACCGTAATCGAATAGAGGCCCGGATTGAGAAATGAAACCGTGTAGTTACCTTCCGAGTTTGTTGTTACGGTGGTCGTTTCATTCGTCTGAAGATTCACGACTTTAACGGCGGCTCCCGGAACGACGGCCTTTGACGGGTCGGTTACTTTTCCGTTGAGTGTTGCGCGAAACTCCTGAGCAAGAATGGTAGTTGTTAGGCTGATAATGAGAAGCAGTTCGACCGCACGATGTAAACGTTTCATAGATGTCCTCCTGAATTGAATCAAAGGGCCTGTACATCTCCGCGCCCATCCTTTATTTCGATCTGAACTGGACAAGTTGGGATCCAACACAAAGGGACAAAGACACAAAGTATGAAACCAGCGAATAGCCCCCGTCCTTTGCCCTTTGCCCCTTTGCGCTGGAAATTTTCCGCGGCTCTAGAAATCGATCCTCAGCGACCCTTGCATTACACGCGGCGGGCGCGACCGATTGATGGCATGCATAAGGGCCTCCACTTAACTGCGCGCGCTCGCGCGGGAAATTTTCATAGTCATGGGGTATCTCCGAAGCGTCATGCTCGACCCCACAGAAACGCTTAAAAGTTCAACCTCAACTCAATTCACAAGATCGGCCACGCTTAGCCCGGCGCGCCAAAGGACGCCAAGGTCGCAAAGAAGAGCTTGGTTTTCTGGGGCTGCGCGAGCAGCTTCCGCAGAGTAGGGCGGGCTATTGCGCCCGCCCACTCGGATTGAACTCTAAAAGTCCAGGCGCAGAGCGAACTGCATGATGCGTGGGTCGCGGGCCGCGGTGATTTGGCCGAATTGCGCGGACGTGACTGCGCCGGTGGCGTAGTTCCATTTGGCGTCCGTATTAACCGTGCTGAACTGCGTGTGGTTAAAGGCGTTGTAGGCCTCGGCGCGGAACTGGAGGTTCAGCTTTTCGTGAATGCGAATGTTCTTGAAGAGCGAGAGGTCCCAGTTGTTCAGGCCCGGGCCGCGCCCGAAGGTACTCGGAGTGTTGCCGAGCGCCAGGATGCGGTTCACATCCGCGAGATTTTTGGGAGCCGGGGCGCCAGCGCTCGGAGCGGAGAAGACGGCGGTGTTGAAATACCGCTCCACGGTCCGCTGGCCCTTGGGCAGATTGGGATCGCCGCTCATCACGGCGCGCCATCCATCGCCGCCACCCGTGATATCAAGGCTGCCCTCGAGATCGCCGGTACCCAGAGTTCCGAGTGAAAGCGGAGATCCGCTCTGGAACCGGGTGATGCCGGACATCTGCCAGCCGTCGAACACCCCTTTCACGAACGCATGGTTGATCACCTTGCTCAGCCGGGGGAGGTCCAACAGGTAGTTGATCGCCAGCATATGGGTACGGTCGTAGGTCGCGAGGCCGTAGTCGAACTCGCGCCGTGAGACGAAGGTCGAGACCGTGCCCTGATCGCCATCGCTGTAGGCCATCGCTTTCGACCACGTCCAGGCCGCGCCGAACTGCAGGCCGCGAGAGAAGCGGCGGATCGCCTGAACCTGGAGCGAGTGATAGCTGGAGTTGCCGTCAAACTGGAGCCACTTTATCGAGCCGTAGCCCTGATAAAGGCGCATGTAGTCATCTGGGTAGGGGAGGTTGCCGTTGGTCGGATCGAGGTTGGTTGCCAGGAACTTCGTCCCGTATGGCAGCGCGTTAATATCGGTGGTCTGCCCGATATGGCGGCCGAAGCTGCCGACATAGGCGACGTCGACGACAGTGTCGAACCCGACGTTGCGCTGGATCCCGAGGCTGGTGTTGTAGACGCGCGGAGGCTTATTGCTGCGGTTGAGCACGTGGCTGAAACTGCTTGGCGAAATGGTGCCAGCAACGCTCAGGAAGTCAGCCTCGATATCACTGGTGGCATGGGTGGCGCCGTAGCTCTGCTTGGGATTGTAGACAACCGGGGGATTGGTGGAGAGGTCGCCCATGATGCCGGGGCCGTTGCGCGGCTGGTAGTTGACGCCAAAGCCGCCGCGGATCGCGGTCTTGCCGTCGCCCGTCAGGTCGTATGCGAAACCGATGCGCGGCGCGGAGAGGATGCCCTGATAATCGACCAGGCCGCGCGGGTAGTTCGGCGATCCGCACTTGGTGATCCCGTTCATTATGTCGCCGGTGTTTGGCGCCTGCTGTCCTATGTAAACCGAGGGGAACAGTTTGCCGGTGACGGGGTCCTTCGCCACCCGCTTTTTGTTGCTATCCAGCGCGGGCTGGTAGAGGAGCGGCGCTTTAGAGCGGTCGTAATTTTCGGGGACGAATGTGGAACAAAAGTCGTTCGCCATATACTGCGGCAGCCCCACGGTGAAGCGGACGCCCAGGTCCAGAGAAAGGCGAGGCAGAGCCCTCCAAGAGTCCTGAACGTAGAATTCCAGGATCGGAGTCACCGGCGAATACTGGCTGCGGTTCGTCGATTCGGTGTAGCTGGTGAAGTAGCCGAGCAGCGCACTGGCATAGGCGTAGCCGGTGTTGAGCGGGTTCTTGGTATCGTTCGAGAATACGAAGCTGCCAGGGAAGTTGTCGCTGCTGCCGGACTGTTGGAAGAGATAGTGCGCGCGCTCGTACTGGACGCCGGCCTTGAACGTGTGCTTGCCCTGGACCTTGGAGATGCTGTCCGTGAAGCTCCACGTTGAGGCGATGTCCTGCATCGGGAAGCGGCCTTCCCACTGCGTGCGGGCGGCGTTGTCGATGCCGGAGAAATTCACCGACGGAATCAGGTTGAGCGGATTGCTCTTGGGATAGAGCTGGCCCAGGGTCATGCCGATCTTGTCGCGCTGTAATTTGGCAAGCCAATCCGAGGGATAGATCTGGTCTTCGGTCCATCCGGCCCAGCCCACGGAAACTTCGTTGACCAGGGTCGGCGTAATGACCCATGTCACGGTACCGCCCAGGGTGGGGAAGCCGAGAGTGTAATCGACCTTGGCGTCCGGCATCCAGGGATAGCGGTTCACGGTGCTGGCCGGGCCTTTCTGGTGCGTTCGCCCGTTGCTTCCGCGAACGAATGCCCGCACGTTCTGGGAGATGTTGTAGTCCACGCGCAGGAACTCGTTATGACCTTGCCGCTCCAGAACATCCTGAATCTGGTAGTTGAAACCGGTACCGGCCGCCGTCTTCCCGCCCACGAAATTGGGCAACGGGAAGATGTTCAACAGCTTTTGCATATTGGGATCGATGCGAGGGTCATTGGGGCAGATCACGTTCGGAGTCTTCCCATCGCATCCCATAAACTGCTGCCCGGTCTTCGGATCGCGGATCGGGATCAGCTTGCCGTTCTTATCAAAAGTCTGCGAAAAGTCGCCGGCGCGCTCCAGCGCGGTCGGCACGGTGTAGTTACGGGGCCCGTTGGGCGTCTTGTTCGGCAGATACTCTTGGGAAAAGAAGAAGAACAGCTTCTGGCGGTCGCGGTTGAACTTGCCGGGGATGTAGATGGGTCCGCCGATGTTGCCGCCGGCGGTGTTGAAACGGTAGCTGCCGCGCTGGTTGCCCTGGCGATTGCTGAAGAAGTTGTTGGCGTTGAAGGCTTCGTTGCGATTGTAGTAATAAGCCGTGCCGAAGAAATCGCGCTTGCCGCTCTTGGTGACCAGATTGATGATGCCGCCCGCGCCTTTGCCGTATTCCGCCTGATAGGTGTTGGCGAGCACCTTGACCTCGGCGATGGTGTCCATGTTCGTCGGGGTATCGAGGTGCTCGCCGCTGCGCGCGTTGCCAGAGATGCCGTCCATGTTCATGGCGCTAAAATCGCTGCGGGAGCCGGAGATGGCCGCTGGCGAATCGAAGACGCCGAAGGAGTTACCGCCTCGTCCGTCATTCACCACTCCGGGAAGGATCACGAGCAGCCCCATCACATCGCGTCCGCGCGACATCAGGTTCGTTACTTGCTTGGAGTCGAGCACGGCCGAACGCTCCGAACTCACGATCTGTACGTTGGCGGTCTCGGCGGTCACTTCGACCGATTCGTTGACGGACCCGATCTGAAGTTTGAGATCGCCCGCGGAGATGTGGTCGGACGCGGAGAGGGCGATGCCCTTTTTTTCGAGGATCTTGAAGCCTTGGGCCTTGACGGAAAGGTCGTATGTACCCGGTTGAATCGAGGTGAAGACGAATTCCCCTGTGGACTCACTGGTGAAGGTTCGAAGGTCGCCGGTGTCGTGGCGAGTGAGGGTGATGGTTGCCCCTGAGATCGGCTGACCTGTTTCGTCAAGCACCCGTCCGTTGATCGTCCCGGTAGTGCTCTGTGGGGCTAAAAGACCGCTGAAAAAGGTCCACGTGGCAAAACAGAAGATGAACAAATGCTGCATGGCGGTTTTCCTCCTTAAGCTAAGTTTGAGGCGCCACGCATAGCGTGGCGCCTCAGAAGGCGCAAAGGCTCGCGCGCCGTTTTTAGAAAGTGAGTCTCAACCCGAACTGCATCTGCCTCGGCGTCGTGCCGGGCGCCAGGCTCGTGATCCGCCCCACACCGGTGGTGATCTGCGTCTGGTTGTTGATCGTGAGCGCCGACGGCTCGGCGTAGTTCTGGATGTTGAACACGTTGAAGGCCTCGAAGCGCAACTGCAGGCTCCACCCTTCGTAAACAGAAATGCTCTTGAACAGAGAGAAGTCCATGTTGACCACGTGCGGCCCTCTGAACGAGTTGCGCCCCAGATTCCCGAACGCGCCCGTGGGAATTCCGAACGCGCAGACGTTGAACCAGCTATCAGACGTGCCTACCCTGTCGGCGGCGCGCCCGCCCTGAGAGACGGTCTTCTGGCAATTCGGATCGGGGTTTGCGGCCACCGGCCCGGCCACAAAGGGATCAGCGATCAGGTTGGGCCGGAGGTAATTGTTGGGGGCGTTCTGCGCGCTCCCTTTCAGGTTCGCAAGGTCGCTGGTGACTTGCGGGTTATAGGGCTGGCCTGACCGCGCCTGGAAGATGTAGTTGGCCTGCCAATTGCCCAGAATCAAGGACGCCGGGCCGCTCTGGAGCCACTTCTTTCCACGCCCCAGGGGAAGCTCATAGACGGTGGCCCAGGAGAGGAACTGCGTGATGTCATAGGACGACACTCCGCGGGCCGTGCTCATGTCGTAGTAGTTTTGAACGGTCGCGCTTCCGCCAGGGCCGTTCTCGACGTTGAAATAGCCGCTGCTCACGTCGATGGATTTCCCCCAGGTGTAGGAGACCAGAGATTGCAAGCCGTTGGAGAAACGCCGCTCGAATCTGGCCTGCAAAGCGTTGTAGTTCGAATAGCCGATGCTCTGCGTATAGTTGATGTTGGCGTTAACCCAGGGCATCGCCCGCAGCGTGTCGACCACCTTGGGGTCCGTGCCAGTCGGCGAGGCCTGCCGCGCGGCGTTGGCGAAGCCCGAATACGGGAGCCTTCCGTTCTTGCTGCCGACATAAGCTGCGGAGACCAGCATCGTCGGCGTGATTTGCCGTTGAACCTCCAGATGCCACTGCTGTGAGTAGCCGTCTTTATACTTCGGATCGTCGCCGAAGGTGTTGGTGGGATTCCAGGGGGTGGGCGTCGGCAGATTCGCAATCCCCCGGCTCTGCAGTTGAATGATGGTGGCCGCCCCGCCAGCCGCGATGCTTGGGACGGTGTTCGCCGAGCCTCCGAAGGCCGTGGCGTCTGGCCAGACCGCCAATTCCAGGTCGTTTTGCGCATACTGGCTCCGGGCCGGAACGGCGTCCCAGTAAAGCCCGTAGCCGGCGCGCAGGACCGTCTTCGGCGTAATCGCCCAGGCCACGCCTATGCGAGGCCCGTAGTTGTCCTTCACCGACGGCGGCGCGAAAAATCGCTCGCCGGCGAGCGCGACGTTGTTGAAGTTCGCGTCTTTCAAAAACGCGTCCGGGATGCAGGGGGACTGTTGCGCCACGCTGCAAAGCTGGGGCATCGCGTTGGCGCCGATGATGTAGCGTTTGTTGGGAATATCGAGCGAGTTCCAGAGCCGGCCGTCGAGCGTCCTCGCCCGGGTCAGGTAGTCATAGCGCAGGCCCAGATTCAAAGTCACGGTCGGCGACACCTTCCATTCGTCCTGCAAGTAGCCCGCCATGGCGGAGTACTTGAATTTGACCTGTCCACCGTGTTCGATCGGCAGTTGGGCTTGAAAATCACTGGGGAAACCCAGCAGGGCCGAGGCGAGCGATAAGCCGGTCGTGGTTTGGTTGGCGGCCACGCCGCGAGTCTGTTCGTCGCCGAAGTTATACCGCTGGAAAGTGTTCAACTGGATGCGCCTGGCTTGGATGTACCAGAAGCCGGTCTTGACGTTGTGATCGCCTTTCAGCCAGATCAGGTTCGGCGTGAAGCTCCAGTTCGGGTTTTCGCGTGGCGCGGCGCCGCGCACGCCGAAATCGTTGTTGCCGCCGTTGTTCCAATTGTTGGTGGTGGGGTTGAGCCGGACGAGCAAGCCGCTGTATTTGTCAACGTCCACGAACCCAAACTGCTTCATCGGGTCAGTCCCGGCCGCGTGCTGATTCGATTGACCGGAGTCCACGCCGGGACGGCCCGCATAACCGGCGCGCACGTCCAGGATAAGTCTCGGGCCGAAGGTGTGCGTATAGCCTCCGCCGTAGTTCCTGCCCGCCGAACTGCCGGCGGTCAAGCCGGCCTGTCCGATCGGAGTCGCGACCGTCACTCGTTGTTCGGTATAGCGGAAGAAGGCGTTGTCGGCCTCGCTGAAGCGGTGATCAACTCGTATCTGATAGCTGTTGGAGCTGTTGGTTGTGGGGCGGTTTTGCGCGAAATTGTTCTTCGGGTCCCCTGAAAGATTGGGAGTCGCCGAATACGTTTGGAAGAACTGTTGCATCGGCGCGAAGATCAGGGCTTGCGGGATCTTGCGGCATGGCGTCCCGATGTTCTGGTCCTGCTGGTTCTGCGCATTCACGCGTACAGGGGTACCATCCGCTTCGCATCGGAAGGGGTCCCGGACGGTGACGCCGTTGACCGTCCTGGTCGAGTAAGGGTTGAATATGTCCCGACCGAAAGGCGTCTGGGTAAAGTCTCCGGCCAGTTCGGCTGCCGTCGGCACGTAGGACAAACCCAGGCCGGCCTGACTGTAGCGGTAACCGTCGTAACTGACGGAGAAGAAGGTGCGGTTCTTGATGATGGGGCCGCTGACGACCCCGCCAAACTGATTCTGGCGGAACGGCAACGGGCTGTCGGGCACGCCTTGTCCGGGTTTGCACCTGGCCGACGTGCAGACGTCGAGGCTGTTGCGAGCGTCGAAGGCGTCGTTGCGCACGAATTCGAACGCGGAGCCATGAATGTTATTGCCGCCGGACTTCGAGACCATGTTCATCACGCCGCCAGTGGCCCCGCCGAACTCGGCCTTGGCGTCGTGCCCGACCACCTTGAATTCCTGAATCGCGTCGATGTTCGGGATCACGATGTATGAAGGCCCGCGAATATTGGTATTGATGATGCCGTCATAAAAATAGAGCTTCGACCGGTTCTGCTCGTAAGGGTCAACAACTGCGTGAAGTTCCTGCCGTTCAAAGGCAGTTCCTGCACCGCTCTTTCCGAAATCACGGCGCCTAGTTCGACCGAGGAGCGCTCGACTAACTCCCCGCCAGCGCTCACTTCCACCGTCTGGCTGACGTCGCCGACGGTCAGCTCGAAGTCTTTCGTCACCGTCTGGTTGACGGCAACGTTGAAAGCCTGTGTCTGCGCCGTCTTGAAGCCCTGCGCCTCCACGCGCAAGAGGTAGATTCCCGGCTTGACGTTGACGAACGTGAAGCGCCCGTCCTTATTGAGCGACGCCTGCGTCTCGATTCCGGTAGCCTGATTGATGAGTTTGACGGGCGCGGCTGAGACGGCCGCGCCCGTCTGATCGACGATGGCGCCGTTCACCTCGCCCGACGATGTCTGGCCGAAGACCGTCAAGCTCAGCGTCATCAGCGCCGCCAATAGCAGCGCCGTTCTCGCTTTAAATAGAAACCCCTCTGGATACATGGATACCTCCTTGCTGGATGTGGTCAATTCGAATGTTGGATAAGAGATAATGAAGGCCCCCGGCCCCAATAGATGTCCCGGGAGCCGATCTTGAATCCCAGCAAAGCAAGCTCCGTAACACGACCTCCGCGCCGCTTTTCGTCGGAGGTCTGACAGTTCGTTACCGATAACGGCAGTTTATAGGCGGTATCGG
>WNGF01008203.1_pt1 | contig 12361 bp, 7 predicted proteins | sample 5400641 | NCBI WGS metagenome assembly WNGF01 (sample SAMN13153371, study PRJNA577476) | soil metagenome | isolation source: 80 cm soil or saprolite under grassland replicate 2 | place: USA:California | collected 2016-06-15
GCACCGCTGATCGGATTCCCGTTGGCATCCCGGGCGGTGACGGTAATCGTCGCCGTCCCGGTGCCCGCCTCGATCGTCGGGGGCGCCGCGCTGACCGTCGACTGCGCCGCCGAGACCGCGCCGCTCGTCACGGTGACCGTGGCCGTCTGACTCACCGCCACCCCGTTGACCGTGGCCGAGATCGTCTTCGCCTCGGCGACCGTCGAGCGCAGCGTCCCGGTAACCGTACCGTCCGCCCCGGTCGGCCCCGCGGGCGGCGTCAGCGTGTTGCCGCTCCCGGTCGCCGCCAGCACGACCGCCGCCCCGGCGATCGGATTACCGTGGGCGTCGCGCGCCGTTACGGTGATCGTCGAGCTGCCCCCGCCCGCCGCAATCGTCGGGGGCGCCGCCGCCACCTCCGACTGCGCCGCCGACACCGGCCCCGCCGTCACCACGACCGTCGCCGTCTGCGCCACGGCGACCCCGTCGATCGTCGCCGACACCGTCTTCGCCTCGGCCACCGTCGAGCTCAGCGTCCCGCTCGCCACCCCGCTCGCATCCGTCGTCGCGCTCGGCTGCGTGAGCGTGTTGCCCGCGCCGCTCGCCGCCAGAATCACCGTCGCGCCCGCCACCGGGTTGCCCGACGCGTCCCGCGCCGTCACGGTGATCGTCGACGCGCTCGCCCCGCTCGACGCGGTGATGGGCGACGTCGCGGCCAGGCTGGACTGCCCGCCCGAGACACTACTCGCCACCACGCCCACCGTCGCCGTCTGCGTGATCGCGACCCCGTCGATCGTCGCGGAGACGGTCTTCGTCTCCGCCCGGGTCGAGCGCAGCGTGCCAGTCGCGACCCCACTCGCGTCCGTGGGGCTCGCCGGCTGCGTCAGGGTGTTCCCCGTGCCCGTCGCCGCCAGCACCACCGTCGCGCCCGCGACCGGGTTATCAAACGCATCCTTGGCCGTCACCGTGATCGCAGACGTCCCGTCGCCCGCCGCGATCGGCGACGTCGCGCTCACCGTCGAGCGCGCCCCCGACACCGCTCCCGGGTTCACCGTGACCGCCGCGGTTTGCGTGACCCCGACCCCGTCCACCGTCGCCGACACGGTCTTGCTCTGCGCCACCGTGGAGCTCAACGTCCCCGTCGCCACCCCGCTCGCATCCGTCGTCGCGCTCGGCTGCGTCAGCGTGTTGCCGCTCCCCGTCGCCACCAGCACCACCGTCGCACCCGCCACCGGGTTGCCCGACGCGTCCCGCGCCGTCACGGTGATCGTCGCCGCGCTCGCCCCGCTCGACGCCGTGATGGGCGACGTCGCGGCCACGCTGGACTGCGCACCCGAAACGCCGCTCGCCACCACGACCACCGTCGCCGGCTGCGTGATCGCGACTCCGTCGATCGTCGCCGAGACGGCCTTCGACTCCGCCACGGTCGAGCTCAGGGTGCCCGTCGCCACCCCACTCGCGTCCGTGGGGCTCGCCGGCTGCGTCAGGGTGTTCCCCGTGCCCGTCGCCGCCAGCACCACCGTGGCGCCCGCAATCGGGTTCCCGTTGGCATCCCGGGCGGTCACGGTGATCGTGGACGTCCCCGTAGCGGCGGCGATCGTCGGGGGGCTCGCCGCGACCGTGGAGGTCAAGGCCGACGCCGGCCCCGCCGTCACGGTGACGGCGGCAGTCTCGGTGATCGGGACCCCGTCGATCGTCGCCGAGATTGCCTTCGACTCCGCCACGGTCGAGCTCAGGCTGCCCGTCGCCACCCCACTCGCGTCCGTGGGGCTCGCCGGCTGCGTCAGGGTGTTCCCCGTGCCCATCGCCGCCAGCACCACAGTCGCGCCCGCGATCGGGTTGCCGCTCGCGTCCCGGGCGGTCACCGTGATCGTCGACGTCTCACTTCCGGCCGTGATCGAGCCGGGTGCGGCGCTGACCGCCGACTGCGCCCCGCTCACGGCCCCGTGCGTGACGTCGAACGCGACGCTCACGTCGCCGGTCAACGTCCCCGAGGTCGCCGCCAGCGTGTAGCCGGTCCCGGCCTTGTCGATGCTCAAGTCCGCGAACGTCGCGACTCCGCCCGACGCCACCTGCGTCGGGGTGCCGAAGAGCGCGCCGCCGCCCGGGTTGGCGCCGATCGCGACCGTCACACCGTGCGTGGCGTCCGTCACCCGGTTGCCGAACCCGTCGAGGATCTCCACCTGGACCGCGGGGGAGATGGCCGCGCCCGCCGCGACGCTGCTCGGCTGCGCGAGGAAGCGCAGCCCGCTCGCGGGCGCGGGGGCCACCGTGACGACCGCCGTCTGCGTGATGCTCGTCCCGCCGACCGTGGCGGAGATGGTCTTCGCTTCCGCCTTCGTGGAGGCAAGGGTTCCAGTCGCCACGCCGTTCGCGTCAGTCGCCGCGGCGGGCGGCGTCAGCGTGTAGCCACTTCCCGTCGCGGCGAGCACGACCGCCTTCCCGGGGATCGGGTTGCCGAACCCGTCCAGCGCCGTCACGGTGATGGTGGACGCGCTGGTTCCGTCGGAGGCCGGGATCGTACCCGGCGTCGCACTCACGCTCGTCTTCGACGCGCTCACCGCGCCCGGGCGCGCCGTGGCGAGGAAGTTCAGGGGGCTGGCGACGCCCGTGGCCTGGACGGCCTGGGTGCTGTCGGCACCTGTGCGCGTGCCGAGCGTCCACTGCGTGGACGCGACCCCGTTCGCGGTCGTGAGTGACGTGAGCGGGGTGACCGAGCCCCCACCGTCGATCACGCTCCAGGTGATCGTGACGTTGGCGACCGGGTTGTTGAAATCGTCCGTCACCTTCACAGCCAACGGCGTCGGGAGCGCCGCCCCCACGGTGTCCTTCTGCAGATCGCCACCGGCCTTGGTCATCTTCGAAGCGCCGCCGACCGTCGCCGTGATGGTGAAGGTCACGGTCGTGGGCGTGCCGCTGAGGGTCGCCGTCGCCGTGGTCGTCTGGGTCCCCGGGGTGACGCCCAGCGTCCGCGTCGTCGTCGCGTGGCCGTTGACGTCCGTGGAGGACGAGGTCGGACTGACCGAGCCGCCGCCCGACGCCGCCGCCCAATCGACTCGGACCCCCGACACCGGATTGCCGTTCGCGTCCGTGACCAGGACCTCGTGCGGCGTGCCGAGCGTCATGCCCGCCTGCCCCGTGAGGTTGTCGCCCGAGCGCTTGGTGATCGATGCCGCCGCGCCCACCGTGGCGCTGGCGGTGAACGTCACCGGGCTCCCCGCGAGCCCCGGCGCGGTGGCGGTGAGGGTGTTCGTGCCGGCGGTCGGCCCGAGGGTCCACGACCCGACGGCGGCGCTGCCGTCCGCTCCGGTGACGAGCGACGTCGTCGGCTCCACCGACCCATCGCCCGACGCGACCGCGAAGGTGACCGACACGCCCGCCACGGGATTCCCGCTCGCGTCCTTCACGATCACCGCGGGCGGGATCGCGACCGCGGTGCCGGCGGCGGCCGACTGGCTGTCGCCTGCGCGCACGGCGATCTGCGTCGCGGGCCCGGCCTCGAGCTGCAGCGTGACTGACGTCGCGCCGCTGAGCCCCGTCGCCGTGAAGCCGAGCGTCCGGGGACCGGCCGTGCCCGTGATCGCGAGGCTGGTGAAGGCGGCGGTCCCGTTCGCGTTCGTCTCGACGACGCCCGTCCCACCGAGCGCCCCGCCGCCCGAGGCGATCGCGGCGGTGACCGCCGTGCCGCTCGTGTCCACGGCGTTGCCCGCCGCGTCCTGGATCTGGATCACGGGCTGCTGCGGGAACGGCACGCCGCTCTGCGGGGCCGCGGATGGCTGGGTCACGATCGCGAGCCGGCTCGCGGGTCCCGCCGAGAGCGCGATGACGCCCGAGCCGACCGGCGCGAGTCCCGACGCGGAGAAGCGCAGCGTGTAGGCTCCCGTCGGCCCGCTGAGCGCGAGGCCGCTGAACGTCGCCAGGCCGCTCGCGCTCGTGGTGGCGGTCGCCGGCGCCAGCGAAGCGCCTGCGGGACCGGTCGCCACATCCGCGGTCACGACGACCCCCTGCTCGTGCACCGGGTTCCCGTCGGCGTCCTCGAGCTGCACGGCGGGCTGCTGCGCGAAGGCGACGCCGCTCTGCGCGGCGGCGGAGGGCTCCGTGTTCAGAGCGAGCCTGGCGACCGGCGCCGGGGTGACGCTGAAGCCGTCGCTCGTGCCGTTGAGCGGCCCCGCGCTCGCCGCCAGGGTGTAGCCGTCGCCCGCCCGATCGATGCGCAGGTCGGGGAAGGTGGCCACGCCGTCTGCTGCCGGCGCGGTGGTCGTGCCCGACAGCGTCCCGCCGCCCGGGTTCGCGGCGAGCGCCACCGCGACGCTCCCCGTGAAGCTCGTCACCGCGTTGTCGAAGTCATCCCGCGCCGTCACCTGCACCGCCGGCGTGATCGCCGCCCCGGCGATCGCGTCCCTCGGCTGGACGGTGAAGGCCAGTTTGCGCGCCTCGGCCGGCGTGATTGCGAAGGAGGCGCTGGTCGCCGTGAAGCCAGCGGCGGCGGCCCGGAGCGTGTAGCCCGCGCCCGCCCGGTCGATGCTCAAGTCAGAGAACGTCGCCACGCCGCTCACGGCGGTCCGGGTGAGCATGCCGCGGAGCGTGCCGCCGGCCAGGTTGCTCGCGATCGCCACGGTCACGTCGCCGTCGAAGCTCGTGACCGTGTTGCCCATGGCGTCCTGCGCCACCACCGCGACCGCCGGGGCGATTGCCACGCCCGCCACCGCGTCGCTCACCGCGTCCGCGAAGGCGAGCTGCGTCACGACGTGGAAATCGGCGGCCGACTCCGAGTTCTCGCCGAACGGCACCCACGGGCTCGCGCGCCCCGTCTGGTCCAGCGCGCGCGCCTGCCAGCGATAGGACGCGTCGTGCCCGAGGCCCGTCACGGCGACGAAGGCGCGTTGCCCGCTCGGTACGGGACCGCCCCGCGCCGTGCGCACCCCGGTGAACGCGGTGCCCGGCGGCCGAACTTCCACCTCGAGCCGCAGCGTGTCGCCCGCGTCCGGGTCGCTCACGACGCCGCGCAGCACGACCGCCGACTGATCTACGCTGCCGCCGAGCGGAACCGCCGTGGTCGAGTCACTCCGGAGCTGCGTCAGCAGATCGGGCCGCTCGGGAGCGCGCGGCCGCGTCACGCTCAGCGTGTAGCTTCCCGTCTGCCCGGCGGCCGCGCTGGTCGCCTCGATCACATAGGTGCCGGTCGCGCTCAGCAGCTGATAGCGGAGGCACGCGTCCGGCAGGGCGCCCCCCCCGCAGGCGTCGTTCTGCGCCAGCGGCGGGGACATGCCGGTCGCCGAGTTGTCCAGCACGACATAGCCGTCCAGCGCCGCCGACGACATGACCACGGATACGGAGTCACCGGCCTGCGCCGAAAAGCTGTAGAGCCGCGCCAGGCTGCCGGCGCGGTGCGGCGCCCCGCAGTTGCGCGTGGTCAGGGAGTCGGTCAGCTGGACGTCCGGGATGAGCGCGCGCACCGGACACGGATGAACCACGAACTCCACCGGCACCCGGATCGGGCTCCCGGCGGCGTCGTCGGCGTACACGACGACGGTGTCGAGCTGCGTCCCGGTCCCCAGACCGGTGGGATCGAGCCAGATCCCGAGCCTCGCCGGAGCGGACCCGCTGTTCGGGCTCAAGCTGAGCCACGGCTTGCCCTGCGCGGGCCTGACGCTCCATGCAAGCGTCCCCTGACCCGCGTTGGTCAGCATGATGCTGTCGGCGTGCACGCCGAAGCTCCCCAGCTCCGCGGAGTCGAGCAGCCAGCGCGGCGTCACCGCAAGGGTGGCCGCCAGGGAGGCGCTGTTGGTGAGCTTGTCGACCTTGCAGGTGGTGAGCAAAATGATGAGCGTGCAGACTGCCGCGCGCGCCGCCCGGAAACGAGCGACGAACGCCCTGCTCGGTCGGCCGGAGGTCCGGTTGTGGGGCACGAGAGCGTCGTTTAGGGCGTTGACCACCGTGCCTAATGCAATCCCCATACCGCTGCCTGTCGCTGGGTGTCTGGCGGGCACCAAGAAGTGTTGCAAACGTGCTACAACCTGTCGTACTCGGATCGGCGGTTGTCGGGGAGGAGGCCATGTGAAGGTTCAGCAGGAGGTTACCGCGCCGCGCCCCGGCGGCGACGCCACCGTCCGGCCGTCCGCCCGCCTGCCGGTGCGTCGTGTTCTCGTCATTTCCCACACCTACGTGAACCCGGCCAACCGCGGGAAGCTGCGCGCGCTCGCCGCCCGCGGGCTCGATGTTACCATCGGTGTTCCCCAGCACTCCCGTGAAGCCGCGCTCGGGCGCACGATCGAGGTGAGGTGGGAGCGCCAAAACGCGGTCGAGGTCTTTCCCGTCCCGACGCGCCACTACAAGGACCCCGAAGCGGTCCTGTTCAGCCGGCGCGCCCTGGTCGCGCTGCTGCGCGACAAGCGCCCTGACCTCGTCCAAGTGGAAGAGGAGCCCAGCACGCGGGTCGGCCAGCAGGTCGTGCGCATCGCCCGCAGCCTCGGGGTCCCGGCCGTGCTGTGCACCCGGCAGAACGTGGACCTCCCGGTCCCACTGTTCACGGGCTGGCGCACCCACCGTGCCCTGCGGCGGTTGCGGGGCGCGATCGCGGGGAGTGAGGGGGCGGCGGCGCTGGTGCGCCGCACGGTCCCCGACCTCCCGGTCGCGGTGATCCCGCAGCTCGGTGTGCCGGTGCCGACCGCGCCCGAGCACGCGCTGCACGAGGGGCAAGCGATCGGATGCGTCGGGCGCTTGGTGCCGGAGAAGGGACTCGATACTTTGCTGCGGGCGCTGGCGGAGAACCGGACCGTGCGCTGGCACCTGATGGTGGTGGGCGACGGGCCGGACCGCGAGCGGTTGGAGCGGCTCGCGAGCGAGCTGCGGCTGGCGGCGCGCGTCCGCTGGATGGGGGCGCTCCCGCCGGAGGAGGTGCCGAAGATCTGGCCCGAGCTCGACGTGCTGGTGCACCCGTCGCGCGCCGTGCCGACCTGGGCCGAGTCGTCCGGTCAGGTCGTGGCCGAGGCGATGGCACACGAGGTGGCGGTCGTGGGAACGAGCGCGGGGGCGACGCCCGAAATGATCGGCGACGCCGGGCTGGTGGTGCCGCCGGACGATCCCGCGGCGCTGGCGGCGGCCTTGCGGCGACTCGCGACGGAGGCCGCCCGCCGCCCGTTCGCGCAGGCGGGCCGCGCGCGCGCCATGCGGTTCTTCTCAGATGACGCCGTCGCCGAGCGAACCCTGGACTTTTGGCGCACGCTCGTGGTCAGTGGCTAGCACCGGGCGCCGGCGGAAATGACGCGGGTCCTCCTGGTTCCCGACCTCCCCCTCGAGCGCTGGCCCTCGATGGACCGCTACGCGCACCGGCTGTACGACTGGCTGGAAAGCACCGATCCGGGGTTCGAGGTGCGGCTGGCCGCGCACATCGGCGAGCTGGTGCGCGAGACCACGGACGGGCGCTCCTCCGGCGGGTATCCCCGCTGGTGGACGCAGGACGTGGATCCGACGAGCCTGGTGCTGCCGGGTCCGCTGCGCGAGCCGCAGCGCTACGCGGCGCGCTATTTCCTGTATCCCTGGTGGCTGCGGGGCGAGGCGAAGCGCGCCCGCCTGGTGCACATCCTCGATCACACCTACGCGCACATGGTGACGCACGTGCACCGCCGGCCGGCGGTGGTGACGGTGCACGACCTGATGCCCGTGATCATCCTCCGCTCTCCGACCGACGGCTGGCGTGAGGGGATCCGCAACCGCTTTCTGCGCCAGTCGCTCGAGGCGCTGCGGCTGGCGCATGCCTACGTCGTGGGGACCGAATGGCTGAAGGGCGAGCTCGCGACGTGGCTGGGCGACGACCGGCGCATCACCGTGGTGCCGTTCGGGGTGGACCGCGCGTTCTTCTCCGAAGCGCCGGGCGCGCGGGCGCGCGGGCGCGCGGACTGGCGCATTCCGGACGAAGCGTTCGTCGTGCTGCACGTGGGCAGCACGGTGGAGCGCAAGAACGTGCCGCTCGTGATCCAGACCTTGGCCCGGCTGCGGGTCGAGGCCGACGCGTACCTGTTGCAGGTCGGGGGCCGCTACACCGGGGACCAGGAGCAGCTGATCGACCGGCTCGGCCTGCGCCGCTACGTGCGGAGCGTGCCGTTCGCGGACGAGACCACCCTGCGGCGCGCGTACCGCGCGGCCGACGTGCTGATGTTCCCTTCACTCTACGAGGGATTCGGCTTCCCGGTCCTCGAGGCGTTCGCGTCCGGCCTGCCGGTCGTGACGTCGGGCGCCGGCGGTCTCAAGGAAGTGGGCGGCGACGCGGTGGTCGTGGTGGAGGGCCGCGACCCCACGGCGTACGTGCAGGCCCTGGAAGCGCTGTCGGACGATCCGGAGCAACGCGACTCGTTGATCGCCCGGGGGCGGATGCGGGCGCGCGAGTTTTCCTGGCAACAGACGGCACTGCTGACGGCCGAGGTCTACCGGAAACTACTCTAACCGTGACGGGTTCGCTCACCGCCTGACCGGCCAGGGTCGCTGCCGCGTCAGACATGTGGCCCCGACCCAGCAGGGCGTGGCGTGCGCTCGACAGGCGTCCGGCGCACGCCAAAGCCGGACGAAGCGGTGCGGCGCTTGCGTCCCCCGCCCGGCAGCCATGAAGACGCTCCGCCTTCTGTCGCTGGCGGCACTCATCGCGGGCTGCCACGTCGACCAGCTCTTCAAAGCGCCGGACAACCGGGGACCGTCGCCCGAGTCCAGCGGGCCTCGCCTCGTCTTCACGACGCCGCCGGAGGACGCGACCGCGGCTCGGCCGATCACGCCGGCCATCCGCGTGACCGTCCAGGACTCCACGAACCAGCCGCTCACGAGCTTCGACGACTCCGTTACGGTCGACCTCGGCGCTAACCCGGCGGGTGGTACCCTGTCGGGCACACGAACCGTCGAAGCGGTGGACGGCGTCGCGACCTTCCCGGACCTGCGTATCGACAAGGCGGGGAGCGGATATACGCTGCGGGCCACGGCTTCGTCGGTCGGCGAGGTCACGAGCCCGCCGTTCGAGGTCGTCCCGCCGCCCCCGCCCACGACCGGCAACCTCACCGTCACCGCGGCGACGTCGGGCCAGAACCAGGACCCCGACGGCTACACCGTCACCGTGGACGGCGGCCAGAGCAAGAGCATCGCGAACGACGGGAGCGTCACGTACGACGGGCTCACCGCGGGCGACCACACCGTGGAGCTCAGCGGCGTCGCGTCCAACTGCACCGTCAACGGTGCGAACCCGCGCACGGTCAGCGTGCCCGCGGGGAGTACGGCGCAGACCGAGTTCGCGGTGAGTTGCGAGGCGCCGCCGCCGCCCCCGCCCGTGGCCACGCATCTCGTGTTCACCGCTCAGCCGAGTAACACGCTGCCCTTTTCCACCATCCGGCCTCAGGTGGAAGTCACGGCGGTGGACGACGCGGGCAACAGGGTCAAGAGCTTCACCGGCCGCGTGACGATCGCCATCGGACACGACGCCAGCCTGCTCGGTAACGCCAACCTGTCCGGCACGACCGGGGTCGACGCGGTCAACGGCGTCGCACGGTTCAACGACTTGAGCATCGACCAGATCGGCGCTGGGTACACGCTGCGGGCGACCGCCGCGGGGCTCACGGGCGCGGAGAGCGAGCGCTTCAACATCCTCACCCCCTGACGCCTCTCCGTATGGCGGTCCTCACTCCCTGACCCCCTCTCCGTTCCGGAGAGGGGGGACGAAGTGGAGGCCTAGCGAGGGCGATCGCGAAAGCTGGGGCTCGGGATGGGAGTCCCTGACAGCTCTGCGTACAGGACATCGGGATCCAGGTCCGCACCGTTCGGCCACACGACCGTGCCCAGCTCAGGGTGGATCCGCACCTGCGCGAAGACGACGGGATCTCTCAGAAGCGCGAAGACCCCTTCAAACCGAAGGCGACCCGCGAAATCCAGCTCACCCGCGACCCCATCCTCGAAGCGTAGGTAGAGCCGGTAGCCACCCAGGGGCCTCACCTCTACAATGTCCTTCAACATGACCTCACTCCAGCGGCGGGATCGGCGTTAGCGGCGCCCCTGCGCGAGCGCGACCCCAATTGTCCTCGAGTTCCGCCCGATGCGACGCGGCCCATTCCACGACCATACCCAGCACACGATGCGGCAGGTCTCCGAACAGCACGGCAGCCGTCTCGATTTCTAGTATAGCCCGATACTCGCCGTCCTGGCGCGACAGGGCGTTCCAGGTGCACGTGCACGGCGGCTGAGCGTCAACCCTTCGGCGGCCTGCGCTTCAACATCTCGCGCATCACGATGACATCCTGGCGATCCTGCGGCCGGCCCGCCGCCTCTTTCGAGCGGATGATGTCCTCGAGCCGCGCGGCGCGCAGCTCGACGCCGTAGACCTCGAAGCGTACGGCGCGCCGAGCTAGATCCTCATAGCCGGCGGTGCCGGAGGGGGTGAAGGCGACGTCGAGCCGACCGGCGGAGGTGATCAGGTTCCACAGGTCCGCTCGCGCCAGCATCTTCGGGCTACAGTCGAACGGCAGGCCTTCCGGCACACTCTCGGTGAAGACGCGCGCGTCGAGCTCCCGCAACGCCGCCGCCAGTCGCTCGAGGTTGTCCGGGTCGCGGGCCGGCGTGATGTCGGCGTCGGCGGTGACGCGGGGAAACCCGTGGAGCCGCGCGGCGAGGGCGCCGACCAGCACGAACCGCACGCCGTGCCTCGCCAGCGTCGTGAGGAGGCGTTCCGGATCGAGCGGCGCCGGGCTAGGCGTGGCGCGCCGTTTGGGCAAAGCGGTTGACGTTGCGCACCTCGTCGAGGCGTTGCTGGGGGGAGAGGCGCAGGATGCGCGTCACATCGTCGAGCATGTGCGAGTGGGCGGTGGGGCGCAGGGCGAGGTCCGAGCGGAGGTCGAAGCCGGCGGCGGCGAGGAGGCGCGACAGCGTGTCCCAGCTCGGGCTGGTCAGCCCGCGCTCGATGCGGGCCACGACCGATTGCGCCGTGCGGGCGCGCCGGGCGAGGTCTCGCTGGCTCAAGCCCGCGGCGCGACGCGCCTGCCGGAGCAGTCTCCCCGGGGAAGTGGGCATGGCAGGATGATAGCTAATAAGCTATCAGCGTCAAGAGCGCCACCTACTGATCCTTATCCGCGCCCTTGGCATCACGTCCCAATTCGCGCAGCCGCTCCAGCTCCTGGATGTCCCCGGCGTCGTACGGGCGTGGCGTACGTTTGGTGCGGATCAGCGTGTCCACATCCGCAAGGGGAACCGGCACACCCTCCACCTTGATCGGGACGCAGGTCCGAATCGCCTCTTCGTAGGTGACACCGCAGGCGACCGTGAGCAGGTCCACACGGGGACTGTCCCCGACGATGGTGAAGGGCCGGGTCGCCACCAGTTTCGGGTCGAGCTCTCGGGCGAAGCCGAACCCAAGTCCCCGGAGGGCCCGGAGCGCGCGGCTCGCGTTGTCCACCGTCGGCTCGATCAGCACGTCCACGTCCTTGGTGACACGGAGCACGCCGTGCAGGATCACCGCGGCGCCCCCGATCAGCACGTAGCGCACCCTCTCGTGATTGAGCAGGCGGCACACGGCGGCGACGCGGGTCTCGAGGCCGCGCTCGCGCACTCGGCGCGGCCGGGGGCGCGGGGGCACGATGCGCAGGCTCTCCGGGCTGCGCTGCCACGCCTCGAGCTCCGCGATGCTTTCGAACACCCGGACGAAGGGCTCGCGCCGGGGAGCGAACCGCCATCCCTCCTCCCACAACCGCTCCGCGTCGCGGGCTCGCCCGGTGTAGTCGAGCGCGAGTCCCTCGAGCAGCGTGAGGTCCCGCCCGCGCTCGAACGACACGCCGACCTCGGCGAACGGCTTGGGACGCCCCTCGAGGTAGCGCCGCACCGCCTCCGTCACGATCCAGCTGCGCGAGCGGCGCTGGCGCCGCGCTTCGCGGTCGAGCTGCGTGCGCAGTCCGGCAGGGACGGAGATGGAGAGGATGGTGGCCAGGGACGACTCGAGTTAATAACTGTTAACAATCTAGCTGCTCCCGCCAGGGTTCGCTATCGAGGCGACTCCTTCGTCGTGGAGCGCCACGGCGATCCGGTAGCGCGTCTGGTGCCGGTGCCGGGCGTTCCGGGGGGGGGTCGCTGCGCGAGGCGCTAGGCGCCTGGTCCACGGGGGGAGCGCCTGATGCGGACTTTGCGGACGTGCTGGAACGGGTCGGAGCGGCTGACCGCCCGCCGGAGAACGCGAGGGGCTCGTGATCGACACGAGCGCGCTCGTTGCCGTCGAGCGCGGCGGGATGGAGTGGGACCAGGCCCTGTTGGGACCCTGACCGGAGAGGCTTTCGCGCCTGCCGCGCCGTCTTAGCGGCGGACCAGCAGGCTGATCACCCCCGCGCCGGTGCCGAGGACGGCCAACGCGGTGGGCGCCCAGAAGGCG